>JAEEGL010669098.1_pt1 | contig 11573 bp, 6 predicted proteins | sample 9134231 | NCBI WGS metagenome assembly JAEEGL01 (sample SAMN16246548, study PRJNA631951) | gut metagenome | biome: gut microbiome; feature: rumen; material: fiber-attached | host: Bos | place: Iran: Karaj | collected 2018-10 | reverse complement strand
TGTAATAATAAATAGGAACGTGGTTCTCAATAAAACGGAAGCTGTCGTTCTCCTCTATCTTCTCGATAGGACCACGCGGGGTGTTGTGATAGAAGTCAAGTGCCTTGCGATTGAAAGCACCTACGCCTACAAACTTATGAAAGACATAGTCCATGGCACCCTTCGGATAAGGTATCGGCGAACGCGAGATGAAGAGGCAACGGTCATCCTTAGCCGTCACAATCTTCAGGTTTGTAGCATCGACGACTTCCACGGGATTCTCGAAGTCGGTCATGAGGTTCGATACATAAAGCTCGCCCTCTTTTATCTCCTGTGGGATGCACTGAATGATAGCCTCTCGAGTCAGCAGCGGTTCATCGCCATTAACCATCACATAGAGGTCGGCAGGAATGCGGGTGCTGACTTCATAAAGGCGCTCTGTGGCCGTGTCGTGATCGCTTCGCGTCATGATGACGTTGGCACCAAAGGCCTCAGCAGCTTCGCGGATGCGGTCGCTGTCGGTGGCCACGTAGACTTCTGAAAACTCAGGCACAGCCTTGCAATGTTCATATACCCACTGAATCATGGGTTTGCCCAGAATGAGAGCCAGAGGTTTCTCGAAGAAACGGCTACTGCCACCACGGGCGGGAATCACACAAATGATGTTCATTATAATGCTATTTTTCAATTATTATTTTCAACTCATAGGCCCTATGAGCCCCATTAGACCCATTGGTCTCTATTACTCACCTACTCCGCCAGACGCGGATTGGAGGTCTGTGCCTGCTGGCGGTTGTATTCCTCGCGACTCAGATACCAGCGACGATGGGACCAAAGCCACTGCTCGGGCTGACGGAGGATGGAGGCTTCGAGCATACGAAGATAAGAGATTGTGTAGGGGAACTGCTCGCCCTCAGCAGGCTCTATATTGTGGAGCGAGATACGATAGTAGCCTCGCCGTGTCTGCTCAAAATCCATATAGATGAACTTAGCGCCAATCTTGCGGCCAATTTCTTCGGCACCCGTAATGTAAGCTGAATCCTGACCGAGGAACGTCGTCCAATGCGTCTGGACATCGCTGTTGGGATGCTGATCGGAATTGAAGGCCACCAAGAAGGGCTTTGATTCTCGTCGCAAACGTAACACGGTTCTAAGTACCTGCATCTGCGGGATGCTGACACTATCGAAACGCTTACGCAAGTGCAGGATGAGATGGTCGAATGCTTTGTCGCGTAGCGGGCGATAGACCTGACAGCAAGTCATCGGCTCGCGAAGATAGACATACATCTGCTCGGCCCATTCCCAGTTACCCTTGTGTCCGAAGAGGATGAAGGCTGGCGTACCCTGACGCGCACATTCCTCTACGAGTTCCACACCCTCGGGCTCCACACGTCGGGCCATCTCCTCATCGGAAATGTGCAGCAGTTTCACGATTTCGAAGAAGAGGTCACATAGATGATGGTAGAAAGCCACCTCTATCTTGTACCGCTCTTCATCGCTGCGGTCGGGGAATACTCGCAAGAGATTCTCGCGAACGACACGCCGACGGTAATGAAAGACATGAATCACGAGCCAGCACATGCCGTCGCTGAGCACAAAGAGCCACGACAGAGGCAGATATGCCAGCGCGCCGAAGAAACCGCGATATACATAATATAGGATTTTATCTCTCATAGGCGGATATTGTTTTTACGATGGTTTCTGTACTGCCCTGATGAGCCTGCATATACATTCGCGCTCTTGAGGCAATGACATCCATACGGGCATTGTCGCTCTTCAGATCACAGAACCACTTGTTCAATTCCATCCAGAAGCGTACAGAACGACCTATGCCTTCTGCTATCAGTTCTTTAGCTACCAGTTTTCGCTCCACACGAGGACCGAAGGCTACGGGCAAACCATAGGCCGTAGCTTCGATGACGCTATGGAGGTAGGGCGTGAAACCTCCTCCAACATAGGCCCAGCGGGCATAGCGGTAAAGATAGGTTAGTGCTCCCATAAAGTCGATAATCAGAGTCTGGGTGGAACCGAAATCCGTCTGTTCGTTGCATTCCGAGTACAGACGGGCCGCTCCTTTCAGTCGGCGCATGATATTGAAAAGTATCTCCTCGCTGATTTCATGGGGCACTATGAGGAAACGGATATCAGGATGGTGGTTGGCCAACTTGGTCACAAGCTGAAGGTCCTTGTCGTTATGAATACTACCGGCAATGAATACATCGCCCTGAGCAGCAAAATGCTCAATAATGGTATTATGATATTCCTTGGCAGCACGGGACAGGACATTATCGAAGAGCGGATCGCCAACAACACTCACGCGATGGATACCTACATGTAGCAGGCGCTGGCGGGAAGCCTCATTAAGAACAGAAATATGTTCGAAAGCTTGCATCGCTTCGCGCCAGAGACCGCCAAACCAGCGAACGGGCAATGCCTTGCGAGTGATATTGGCCGAGATGAGGAAAGCAGGAATCTGTCGGCGACGCAGTTCCAGTAAGTAGTTGGCCCAATATTCCGAGACAAGGAACACCGCCTTCTGTGGATTCACAGCATCAAGGAAAGCATGAGCTTGCGCTACAGTATCCAAGGGAAGCATAAACACGGCATCCACCTCTTCCTTGTAGGTGTGATACATGTCCAAGCCCGTGGGTGAGAAGAAGGTTAGCACGATACGCCAACGCCCTGAGGCATGGAGATGTCGCACTATCGGACGGGCAATATTGTACTCACCATAAGATGCTGCATGGAACCATATAACAGGGCGTTCATCGTTCACTGAGGCCATAACCTTCTCGATCTCCTGAATCAGTCCTTTCTGCATGCAAATAAAGCGGCGCAGTTTGGTACTGGGCTTCAGGTGAGGGGCCAGGCGAGCAAAGATGAAGCTCACGAAGCAAATTAGCTGATTATATATGAAATGCATCCTATTGGCTTTAGCGCTGAGGGTCGTCGTATTGTATCTGCAAAGCCTCAAGACGTCGATGAAGCTGACGTTGCAGCGACTCATAACCAGACTTACCATAGAGGTTGTGCAGCTCATGCGGGTCGTTCTTCAGGTCGAAGAGTTCCCAGGAATTGACGTCGTGACCATAGAAATGGATGAGCTTGTAGCGGTCTGTGCGCATACCATAGTGGCGGCGCACATCATGCTCAGCGGGATATTCGTAATAATGATAATAGATAGCATCACGCCAGTTCTTGATAGCGGCTTTATCCTCTTTCGTGGCTGCCTTGCCTTTCAAGAGTGGCAGCAGCGACACGCCTTGAATATCTTCAGGAATAGCAGCTCCGGCCAAGTCAAGGAAGGTAGGAGCATAATCGATGTTCTGCACCATCTCATCGATGTCACCGCGGCGTTCATACCCCTTGGGCAGCCGCATCACAAGCGGGGTAGATAGACTCTCCTCGTACATGAAGCGTTTGTCGAACCAACCATGCTCGCCCATATAGAAGCCTTGATCCGAAGTATAGACAACAAGCGTATTGTCGAGCAGACCCTTTGCCTCTAAGTAGTCCAACACACGTCCTACTTCCTGGTCGAGAGCATGAACCACCTTTGCATAGTCCCGCATATATCGCTGATACTTCCATTCCAGGAGTGCTGCATCACGACTCCCTACGATACTACTTTGTGATTGACGAGGTAGGAAGTTGTAATCGGTGCCCCACTTGGCGTAGAAGTCGCGGGAGAGGGGAACATAGAAGTCGTCATACTGCTTGCGCTCAGACTTTGAGAGTCGGCCTATCATCCCTTGATAAGAGGCAGAAAGACGGGTGCGGGGAGTCTCTTCGGCACTCACAAACATCTTGGTGTCATAGACAATGTCCATATCCTTGCCTATTTCCATCTCAGTCTTTCCAGCCGCCTCTCGGGTAGCATAATCATCATGGAATTCAGGAGGTAATGGAAAAGTCTTATCCTCATAGAGACGCAAATCTTCGATGGCTGGCAACCAGGCGCGGTGGCAGGCTTTATGGTGGATAAAAAGGGCGAAGGGCTTGGACGCTGAAACGTTCTCCAAGCGTGAAGCGTCGCTCGGCACCGATTGGGAATATTGAGACGTTGAAGGTTCGTCTTGTAAGCCTGTTGCAGGAGTATCTTTCCACGTTTCCACCTTTCCACGTTTCCACCTTTCCTCTAACCACTCAATAGCCTTATCCGTAATGATTCGAGTAACATAGCCACTATCGACAGAGCGGGTGCCATCCATGTGGATGAACATCGGGTTGTAGTAGTCGCCTTGTGCAGGCAGGATCTCCCAATAATCAAAACCCGTTGGGATGCTGACAAGATGCCATTTGCCAATGAGACAAGTCTCGTAACCCGCAGCCTGCAAGAGCTTCGGCATTGTCTGCTGTGAACCGTCGAAGATGCCGTGCTCATTGTTCGTGAACCCATTCTTGTGAGAATGTTTACCCGTGAGCATACAGGCACGACTGGGGCCCGACAACGAATTTGCCACATAGCTGTGCGTAAAGCGAACCCCGTCACGGGCAATGCGGTCCAAATTGGGAGTCTCCACAAAGCGAGTGTCGTAGCACGACATCATCTGCGCCGTGTGGTCATCCGTCATGATATAGACGATATTGGGAGGAGCCCCACCCCCCGCCCTCCCTGTTAGGGAGGGAGCGGTCACCTGTGCAAATAGGGGGGCAGCAGGAATGGAAAAGAATAATAAACCTTTGACTCTATTCATGAATAGAATATGACAATAGGATTCAAGCAGTCAAATGTAATTGCTCCCTCCCCTAAAGGGAGGGCAGGGGGGCTGTTACTTGACCATTGAATAAACAACATCCATTATCTGCTTTCCGATTTCATCGGCAGCATCCATCGTGGCAGCTTCTGAATAGACGCGGATGATGGGTTCGGTATTTGACTTGCGCAAGTGTACCCACTTGTCGGGGAAGTCAATCTTCACACCGTCAATATCGTTAACCTCTTCATCTTTGTATAGTTCCTTCACCTTGGCGAGAATGGCATCTACATTGGTTTCAGGCGTGAGGTCGATACGGTTCTTGGCAATACAGTAAGGAGGATAGGTGGCACGCAGTTCACTGGTCTTCATGCCCTTCTTAGCCAGATAGGTCAGGATAAGGGCGATGCCGACGAGAGCATCGCGACCATAGTGAGCAGCAGGATAGATGACTCCGCCATTGCCTTCACCGCCGATGACGGCATTAGTAGCCTTCATTTTTGTAACCACATTAACCTCACCTACGGCAGCAGCATTGTATTCGCAACCATACTTACGGGTCACATCACGCAAGGCACGGGTCGAACTGAGGTTAGAAACGGTGTTACCTGGAGTATGCTGCAGGATGTAGTCTGCGACGGTGACGAGCGTGTATTCCTCACCATACATCGTGCCGTCCTCGCAGAACAAGGCCAAACGATCCACGTCTGGATCCACGACGAAGGCAATATCGTAGCCGCCTTTCTGCATGAGCGCCTTGATGTCACCGAGGTTCTTTTCCAGCGGCTCGGGATTGTGCTGGAAGTCACCCGTAGGTTCACCATAAAGACAGGTTACGGTCTCTACACCCAGTTGTTTCAACAACTTCGGCAGGATGACGCCACCTACAGAGTTCACTGTGTCGAGAGCCACGCGGAACTTGCGGGCCTTAATAGCCTCGACGTCCACAAGTGCCAAGTCCTTGACCAGATCGATGTGTTTCTGGTCATAGCTACCGTCTTCACGGTACTTACCAAGGTGGTCAACATCGGCATATTCGAAGTCCTCAGCAGCAGCAATGCGCAACACTTCTGCACCTTCGGCAGCATTCAGGAACTCACCATCGCTATTCAGCAGTTTTAGGGCATTCCACTGACGTGGATTGTGGCTGGCAGTAAGGATGATACCACCACAAGCACCTTCCATCGTCACAGCCAACTCTGTAGTGGGTGTGGTAGCAAGACCTATGTTCACTACATCGAAGCCCATCCCCATGAGCGTTCCGCATACCACATTCTTCACCATCTCACCAGAGATGCGGGCATCGCGACCCACCACAATCTTGTTGGAACCCACTTTATCGGTCTTGCGGATTAATGTGGCGTAAGCCGAAACGAATTTCACAATATCCAGAGGATTCAGGGTGTCACCTGCGCGGCCACCGATAGTGCCGCGAATACCAGAAATAGATTTAATAAGTGTCATATTTTAGAGTTTAGAGTTTGATGTTTAATGTTATGAGTTTGATATTTTACATGAATTTGGGGCAAAGGTAGCGATTTTTTGTTAGTCTTCGCACAAAGAAGCAAAAAAAACACTACCTTTGTGCCCAGAAAACGTCATTTTCATTCATGAGACTGCAAAAAACACTCACGCGCGCGCTCCTTTTCTTAATGTTGCTGGCCTGCGTACCACGAATACAAGCACAGCCAACAGCCTCCCAAAAGCCCACCACCATTGAGGGATGGGCCGACCGCCTCGCGCGCTTCGGTAAGGCCATTCCGCAAGAGAAGGTCTTTGTGCACCTCGACAATACCTGCTATTTCCTTGGCGATACCATCTGGTATGCTGCCTATACACGTCGCACCGACAAGGATATGCCTTCAGGTATCAGCCGTATTCTTTATGCGGAACTCTACAATCAAGATGGCTTTCTGGTGGAGCGGCAGTTAGTGGAAATGAAAAACGGACGCGGCAACGGGTGTTTTGCCTTGAACGATACACTCTATGGCGGATACTATGAGTTACGAGCCTACACACGTTGGCAGTTGAACTGGGGCATTACAGAGCATGAACATACTTCAGATGCCGAGGCATGGTTCTTCAACAGCGACATGGCCCATGAATTCTATCGCGATTATGATAAGCTGTACTCACGCGTCTTCCCCGTTTATGACAAGCCTAAGCAGCCTGGCGAGTATTTCCGCGATATGACCACACGCCCTTTGCGCCGTTATTTCAAGAGCGGTGCCGAGGAACCGATGCCTATGTTATCGTTGTTCCCCGAGGGAGGCGACCTGGTGGCAGGCCTTCCGTGCCGCATAGCCTTTGAGGCTGCAACAGAAGACGGCAAGTGGCTGGAAGGCAAGGTGGAACTACAAAGAGACGGAAGTGTTGAAACGTTGAAGAATGAAAAGGGAGAGGAAGTACAGGCTGTAGCTACCGTAAGCCGAGGACGCGGACTCTTCACCTTCATCCCTCAGGCAGGACAGAATTATACAGCCCTCTTCACCGCTACTGACGGTCGCACGGCTAAAGCCTCGATAGAGCGTGTACTCACCGATGGCGTGGCACTCTCCGTTGCACGGCAGACCAATGGCTATTTAATAAATGTACGCATGCAAGGCGCACCTTCTTCTAAATCTCTCGGAATGACCATTATGCGTGAGGGAGTTGTAGAGAAGTACGAAACCATAGAACCTAACGCCAAAAACGCAGACTTCTTGCTTCCCGCCTCTGAATTGCCTACCGGCGTACACCAGATTACGGTTTTCGATGCCGAAGGCCGTGCATGGGCCGACCGGCTCTTTTTCATCACCTCTCCCACCCTATTTCAACCTACGCTCACCATCACAGGTCTCAAAGAGGAATATTCTCCCTTTGAGCAAGTGGAGTTAATGGTATCAACACCCTCCTTACAAGGGAAGGCAGGAAGTGAGTTTTTCTCTTTGGCTGTTCGCGATGCTGCCACTCAAGATGCAACCTACGACTCTGGCAACATCCTCACCGAGATGCTGTTGGCTTCCGAAATTAAGGGCTTCGTACCCCAACCTCAATATTTCTTCCAAGCCGATGATGAAGAACATCGTCTGGCCTTGGACCTGCTGATGATGACACAGGGTTGGCGCCGCTTCGACTGGAAGTCAATGGCGACACCTGGGGCATTCGAACTCACACAGCCCGCAGAGCAACAGACACAGATACTGCGAGGAGAAGTGCTGAACTACAAAGTAAGCATGTGGCAAGATGACGTGAGCGGTTTTGGCGACACACCAACTCCCTTTCAGATGGAAGACTCTGTTAGAAAGCTTCAACCATCAGCCAGCGGTGGCAAAACACCAGAGGCAGCCTATCGTGATTCCTTACGTGATCCGTCTTCCGAGGGTTTGTCCGTAGAAGCGGAATATGACGGAATGGGCCAGGGCGAAATATTCGAGAGCATCATTGCAGAAACCTATGCCCATGAATCTCACTATCCTTCAGGGAGCTATCGCATTCGAGGGAACATCGCTTCAGCCCGCTTCAACGAGAAAGAGAGTCCTCTAAAAAACGAAGTGCGAATCCATGCCGAGTTTACTCAACCGAAGAGCGAAAGCATCTTAGGTGATATGCAGACTACCGACGGTAAGTTTACCATACAAGCTCCTCGTTTTGAGGGCTATTGCGTCTTTTTCCTGGCAGCTTCCGACACTACGAAATGGAAAGCCGGCAAGCCGCACAGTTGGATAAGTATGGAAGAGAAGGACGAGCCGGAATTCTATGTCCGCATAAACCAGCACTATCCTCGGTTCACCAAACCCTATGACCACTATCAGACGGCATTCTACTCCGAAAAACAACAGGAAACCATGGGTTCCAGTCATTTCGATGCTACCAAATTTGAAACGGAAATGAGCGGAATAACCGTACGTGCCACTCGAGGCGGACTGAGACATTTCGACCGCTCGAAACCTGCGTATATTATCGATGCATATACAGCGTTCAACGACGCTTGCGATGCAGGCCTCATGGAAGGACGCTTCATCGGACGATTTCATTTCATCAACAGTTTGGCACGCCTCTTCGCTGGTGACATGAACACCCACAACACCTATCTGCTGGAACCGAGATATGATGGCTACAACATCTCACGCAATATCTCACCCACAAAGATTGACCGCTTCAACTATCTCATGAATCTTGATAGCGTACGCATTTACACCGACTACAGTCCCCGTACAGGAGGCGACCCGCGAGCTATCGAAGAAAACGTAGAGCGACTCTCCATAGATCTTCAGCAACTGCCTGACGAGGGAATGCGCGTCACCTACCGCGACCGCCGTTATATCCTTCAGGGCTTCAACGTGGCTGATGACTTCTATCATCCCAACTACAAGCTAAATCCGCCGAAAGACGGACAACAGGACTACCGCCGCACCCTCTACTGGAACCCCAATGTCCAGTTAGATGCAAACGGACAGGCCGCCATCCACTTCTTCACCGGCAGCAAGCCCACCATCATTGCTGTCGATGCACAGGGGCAGGCCAGCGACGGAACACTGCTCACAACACCATAAGCCCTATAGGCCCCATAGGCCCCATAGGCCTCATAAGCCTCATAATTAATTATTAATTCTATAACCTCATGAACCAGAAACTTCTATCCATCGTTGACCAGTTCGCCATTTGCGGTACGGTCGCAGAAATCAAGCCCCTCGGCGAGGGACTTATCAACGACACCCTCCTCGTCAAGACCGCTGAGACCGATGCTCCCAACTATGTCCTCCAACGTGTGAACACCAATGTCTTCCCCGATGTCGATATGCTGATGAACAACATCCGCGCTGTGACAACCCACATCCGTCAGAAGCTCGAAGCACGCGGCGAAGACGACATCGACCGCAAGGTCCTTACCTTCGTACCCCTGAAGAATAATGCCACCAAACTCTACACCATCGTTGAGGGCGAGCCTTGGCGTCTGATGGTTTTCATCAACGATGCTATCACCAAACAGGCTGTGAACCCAGAATCCAGCGAAGCTGCAGGCGAAGCCTTCGGCGAATTCCAAGCCATGCTGGCCGATATTCCCGTGGAACTGGGCGAGACCATCAAGGACTTCCACAACATGGAGTTCCGTATTCAGCAGTTGAAGGATGTCATTGCCCTGGATCCCGCAGGGCGCGTCGCCTCTGTCCAACCCATCATTGATGAGCTCCTCTCCTACGCCGATGAGATGACCCTTGCCGAACGCCTCGGCCGCGAAGGCAAATTGCCTAAGCGCATCTGCCACTGCGACACCAAAGTTAACAATATGATGTTCGATAAGAACGACAAGGTTCTCTGCGTCATCGACCTCGACACCGTGATGCCCAACTTCATCTTCTCCGACTACGGCGACTTCCTCCGTACAGCTGCCAATTTCACAGCCGAAGATGATCCAGACCTTTCTAAAGTAGGCTTCAATATGGAAATTTTTAAAGCCTTCACCCGCGGTTACCTACACTCTGCCAAGAGCTTCCTGACTCCTACCGAGAAAGAGCTGCTGCCCTATGCTGCTACCCTCTTCCCCTACATGCAGGCCGTTCGTTTTCTCTGGGACTACATTAGCGGCGACAAATACTGGAAGTGCAAATATCCCGAACACAACCTCGACCGCGTAAAGAACCAACTCGCCCTCTTCAAGAGTGCTTATGCCCTGAAACCCGAGATGGCAGCCTTCATTGCCGAACAATAAAATAATCACATACAATCATGTCTGACAATATTCAAACTACTTCTATCGGTGGACTTATCCGCCGTTATGTCAGCGCCAGCGCACTACTCATAGGGGCAACTGTGCTGGCCCTCATCATTGCCAACCTACCCGCCACGCGCGAATTCTATGCCCAGCTATGGGAGCTTCCCATATCGCTGAGTATCGGCAGTTTCAACGTCTTCAGCCACGGAGGCCATCCGATGTCGCTGATGGATTTCATCAATGACTTCCTGATGTTCTACTTCTTCCTCAGCGTAGGACTGGAAATCAAGCGCGAGATCCTCTGCGGAGAACTCAGCAGCCGCCAGAAGGCGATGTTGCCAATTATCGGAGCCTGTGGAGGTATGTTGCTGCCCGTCATCGTATTCTTCTGCGTGTGTCTGGGACATCCGTTGATGGAACGCGGCTGTGCCATCCCCATGGCTACGGATATCGCATTCTCGCTGGGTGTGCTTTCGCTCTTCAGCAAACGTGTGCCGCTGGGACTGAAAGTCTTCCTGGCAGCATTGGCTGTGGCCGATGACCTCGGCGGTATCATCGTCATCGCCCTCTTCTACTCCGAAGGATTGGCGTGGCCCTATCTCCTGGGAGCCGCCGCAGTAGTGGCAGCATTGCTTATCGGCAACTATCGTCAGGTGCGCATCAAGGCATTCTACATCAATCTAGGCCTCGTGCTCTGGTTCATGGTGCTGAACTCCGGCATCCATGCCACCATTGCCGGTGTGATGCTGGCCTTCTGCATCCCCGCCAACCTCAGCAAGGGAACCCGTTACTATCTGGAGCACATCCGCGATTGCGTGAACGAGTATCCTGATATCGATGTCACCGAGGCCGACCGCAAGAAAGCTATGGTGCTCACCCATGAGCAAATCCAGGGCCTCCGTCGCATCGAGAGTTCTGCCGACCAACTCATCTCTCCGCTGCAGGATATCGAGGACCAGTTGGCCATGCCCATCAACTACGCCGTCATTCCAATCTTCGCCTTCGCCAACGCGGGTGTGGACTTCAGCGACCTGAGCTTCATGAGTCTGTTCCAGGGCGTCGCCCTCGGCGTATTCCTCGGTCTGTTGATAGGCAAGTTCACTGGTGTCCTCAGTTTCTCGTGGCTGAGCATCAAGCTGGGCTGGTGCCAGATGCCTGAGGGAGCCAACTGGCGCTCCTTCGCCAGCGTCTGCATGCTCTGC
>JAEEGL015464495.1_pt1 | contig 11574 bp, 8 predicted proteins | sample 9134231 | NCBI WGS metagenome assembly JAEEGL01 (sample SAMN16246548, study PRJNA631951) | gut metagenome | biome: gut microbiome; feature: rumen; material: fiber-attached | host: Bos | place: Iran: Karaj | collected 2018-10 | reverse complement strand
CAATTTTTGTACTCCCCATCGGGGTATTCCTGTTTACAGCCGATTTTTTTCACTTTTTTCTCAAAAAAAGCACATTGGCGAATCTCCGAAAACGCCGATGTTCTCTACTTGTTCGGCAGGTTTTACCACTTTTACCTTCACGGGCAAAGAGAAAGACTCAGAAACAGGACTTTACTACTTCGGAGCGCGATACTATGACTGTGATTTGTCCGGCCTGTTTTTGAGTGTCGACCCGATGTCGGACAAGTACCCAAGTTTGTCTCCCTACGCCTATTGCGCTTGGAATCCGGTAAAGTTGGTAGATCCAGATGGAATGACAGCTAACCCTGTATATGATACAGAAGGCAATTATTTGGGCGACACAAAGGAAGGCTTTACTGGCGCTCCAATTATTGTGAACGATATACGATTAAATCAGTGTATTAAAACAGAGAATGACATTTTGCAAAACTTAACAGCAGAGACTGTTTCTATATATGGGAAATACTTTGATGATGTTGCTTCGGCTTTGTCTAGTTCTGCACAAGAAAAAATATTCACTCATATCGTATCAAATCTTGAAGGTACCGAAGTCGGCGAATATGTTTTTTCTATGTCAGAGATTGGGGGGAAAATAAACTATTACTATGGTGATGAAAAAGTCGAAGCCAATTTTGCTTCCAGTTCCAAACAATCAAAAATATTCGCCAGACATACTTATGATTTATATGAAACCACTGTCGAGAATCTTCAATGCTCCGTATTGAATCACGAATGGTATGGTCATATAAAAATGGGCTGGGGGAATGGGAATCAGAAAGCAACCAAAAGCGAAGGTGGCACACATTATAAATGTTACCAATTCGTTATAAATTCACCATTATTCAAAAAAACAACAGAAAAGTATCAAGAGTTTTACAAAACCACTTATGATCATTTTTCAAGATGAAAAAAAACATATTACTATTCATTTTTTTGATTTTACTGTCAAAATCGTATGGACAGTCTGTATACCATCAATTTGATGATATTGGTATTGATAGTGTATCCATAGAGTACAGATCGTACTGTGAAGGTGTATTTTACGTTATAAAAGTAACACAAGATTCGATTTCTTTCTATGCTGAAAAGGATCTTGACTATATAAGCGGCAATGTCAATCCTCAGAATCAGTTTTATCAAATAAAAAGAATAAAAGATATAATAAACTATTTTTATGATTTAAAAGTAATACTTAACACTGAACCTATCTATGAAGACTCGACACTTATTGTGGAATGTATGCCTTTTATGTTTTTTACATTTTATTTGAAAGACTGTGTTGTTGAAAAATCATACACATATTACTCGAATGCGATGTTCCCTTACGCATATACGATGCTACACTATAATATCTTCAGTATCTTTAACAAAAACAGAGACAGATAGGTAGCAGGTCGCTATCCCCGTCGCAGGGGATGTTCTATTGTGACTTGTTGTGGCGGATCTGCCTGCCTGAAGGGAACGACCTTGAGCACCACTGAATAAATTAAATATAGCGAAAAATCCGCCACATCTTATTATCAGGATTTCCAAATCCGCAAAACTATAATTCCAGTTAAAAGTACAATATTACAAAAGGCAGCCAGTGGCTGCCTTTTGTTTTACACTTTTTTCATATCTTTGCATTTCAAAAACAAATCAGAACAGCAAGACCAATTATGTATAAGACAGCTCGTTACATAAATACAGCATTTCTTTTGGCGTTCGTTTTCCTGTTTGCGTCGTGCGGCAAGGACGACCCTGTACCCGAAACACCGCAGCTGCTGCCCACCACGGCACAGATAACAGACACTGTCCACTACGCCGCCAACGGTATGACAGCCTACAACTTCACCTATACTTCCAAAGACCCTTGGGGTAACACAGCGACCCTGTCGGGCACAATTACAATGAGCGACGCGCTGACAACCGACGACATCGCCGAAGGCATTATGCTATACAACCATTTCACTATCTACCGCGCCGACCAATGTCCGTCGAAGGGCAATCTCACTGAACAGGCAATGATTGTTGGCAGCAGACTGATAACCATTTCGCCTGACTACTACGGCTTTGGCGTTACCGAGGACAAGCCACAAGCCTATTGCATCAGCCAGGCCAATGCCCAAGCTGCTGTCGACGCACTGATAGAAGGGCGCAAACTACTTTCCAATATGGGCTACCGTTGGAAGGACAATCTCTTCAACGCAGGATACTCGCAGGGAGGACAGACAGCGATGGCCGTAGTGAGGCTCGTCAGCGAACGTTATCCTGACATACACTTCACCCGCACCTTTGCCGGCGGCGGCTCGTATGACCTTCCGGCAACATACAGACGTTTTGTCGCCATCGACCGCTCGGCGATGCCAAGCACGGTTATCAGCGTTATGCTGGCCTACAACCACTTCAAGGGGCTCGGAATACCGCGCGACAGTATGTTCACCGAGCCATTGCTCAGCCATATTGATGAATGGATTCTCAGCAAGAACTACACTCGCGCCGAAATCGACAACCTTGTTGGCAGCAACGACATCAGCACTTTCATCACACCAACGATGATGGACACTAACAGCCAGTATTCAACGCTGATGATGCAGGCACTCGACATTGACAATATATGCAAAGGATGGACGCCACGCGCCAACGAGAACATTCTGCTTCTGCATCATACCCTCGACGGAGCTGTGCCTGTCGAAAACACCTTGAACCTTGCCGCATTCCTACAACAAAACGGTGTAAACAATGTCGAGCTTATGGTCAACGATTTCGGCAGTATTCTTGGACAACCGGCCCACGAATCAGGAGCATTGGTATTCATAAACGCCACGAAAGAATGGATAGGCCAACACCTGGGCATTGGCGGATGGTAGGACAAAATTCCCTACGGCTTATTATTCCACAATCGTCAGTTTGGCAAATTTGAGCATAAGCTGCTTCTCTCCCACCCCACCTTCAAAGAAGATGTGGGCTTTGCGGCTGTCGGCAGTTCCTTCGATGGAGAGGACTTTACCAGTTCCGAACTTGGCGTGATATACAATCATACCCACTTGAATGGCGTTGATTTCAGCCGGCGTATTGCCAACAGTAGGGCCTTGTTGTATAGGTCTCACAATTGGCTTGGCAGGCTGTTTACGCGCGAATGTATTGGTTTGTGCAGTACCTGTCGTTGCCGCGCGACGCTGCAAGGCTGTCGCCTTGGGGAATGTGCCGGGCTTGGGGAACGACGGCTGGCGACGCGGCATAAGCAGATAGTGGGGGTCTATCTCGGTGACGAAGCGACTTAATTCTTGATAGGAGGTATTGCCGTACTGGAAGCGCATCTGGGCGTAGGAAAGCGTGAGCTGGATTTCGGCACGCGTGACAGCAACGTAGAAGAGGCGGCGTTCCTCTTCGAGGTCCTGCCTGGAAGTGATGGACATTGCCGACGGGAAAAGGTTCTCTTCCATACCGACGACATAAACATATGGGAATTCAAGACCCTTGGCAGCGTGTATGGTCATCAGTGATACCTTGTCAGCATCTTTGTCGTCATCTTTATCTTCGGATGTCAGCAGTAATACTTGCTGTAAGAACATATCAAGTGTCTTTATACTCCCGTTGATGTTTTCGTTTTCGTCTTTGTTTTCGTCTTCGTTTTCAGGCGTTATTGTTTCCTCGCGCTCGCAATATTCCTGTATGCCGTTGATCAACTCTTCAATATTTTCGATACGGTTGGCATTGTCGGGATCGTCGTCGTTACGCAGCATAGTTATAAGTCCAGAAGCATTGACAATACGTTTTGCAAGTTCGTAAGCACTGGTGTCGTAGACGTGTGCCGAGAAGAGTTTGATCATCGTCATAAACTCGCTTATCTTGTTCATAACGCCGCTGTTGATGCCAAGCCCGAAACTTGGAAGGTTTTCCATCACCGTCCAAATACTTACGTCATTGTCGGCAGCAGCAAGACGTATGCGATCCATTGTTGTGTTGCCGATGCCACGTGCCGGCAGGTTGATGATTCGCACCAGCGACTCGTCGTCGTAGTTGTTGACAACCAATCGAAGATAAGCCAGGACGTCCTTCACTTCCTTGCGGCCATAGAAGGAGATGCCTGCATAAATGCGATAAGGAATGTTTTGCCGACGCAGGGCCTCCTCGACAGCACGGCTCTGGATATTGGTACGGTAGAGTATGGCAAAGTCGCTGAAAGGCCGATTGTCGCCAAGATGGGTTTCAATAATGGATTCCGTGACTTTTGTGCCTTCGTCGCGCTCGTCGCTGCATTGCATTAGGGTGATGAGGTTGCCAGTACTATTGTCGGTCCATATCTCTTTCTGTATCTGTTCACGATTGTTTGAGATGATGGAGTTGGCTGCATTGACGATGTTCTTGGTGCTTCGGTAGTTCTGCTCGAGTTTAAAGAGTCGAACAGCAGGATAGTCGCGCTTGAAATTGAAGATATTCTGAATGTTGGCGCCACGGAACGCATAGATGCTCTGGGCGTCGTCGCCAACCACGCAGATGTTCTGGAAACGGGCGGCAAGCTTCTTTACTATCAAATATTGTGCGTAGTTGGTGTCCTGATACTCGTCGACAAGTATGTACTTGAATCTGTTCTGATATTTCAACAGGACGTCGGGAAAATCGCGCAGAAGGATGTTTGTGTTGAACAGCAGGTCGTCGAAGTCCATCGCCATAGCGTTGCGCAGACGACGGTTGTAGAGCTTGTAAATCTCACCTATCATTGGCTTGCGTGCTGTCTGGTCGGTCTGCTGAATTTCAGGGTTGGCACAATAGTCTTCGGGACCTATGAGGCTGCTTTTGGCCATCGAGATGCGACTCAAAACATACCCTGCATTATAGACCTTCTTATCAAGATTGAGAGCTTTGACTATCTGGTTTATAGCCGATTTACTATCATCGGTATCATAAATAGTGAATGTGCGGATGTAGCCCAACTTGTCGGCCTCGGAACGAAGTATGCGTGCAAAGATTGAGTGGAACGTGCCCATCCATAAGTTGCGAGCTTCTTTGCCTACAAGTTTCATAATACGTTCTTTCATCTCGGCAGCAGCCTTGTTGGTAAAAGTCAGTGCCAATATGTTGAAAGGATCCACACCTTTCTCTATCAAATGCGCAATTCTATATGTCAACGTGCGTGTCTTGCCACTACCGGCACCGGCAATAATCATCACAGGGCCTTCTGTGCAAGCGGCTGCTTCGCGCTGTGCTTCATTCAGTTGAGAGAGTAACTCGGACATTATGTTGATAAAGGGTTTGAAAGGGTTTAAAGGTTTTAAAGGTTTTAAATGTTTAAATGTTTAAGAGTGTATAAGGTTATTGTGGGTGGTTTCAGGATTTTATTTTGTAATCTATGTTGCAGCGAAGTCCGTCGGAGGCGCATACTGTATTTGGGAAAACGTCAGTGGCTTCTTTCTTCAGGTTCTCTATCTCGCGATAGCGTGCCGAGAAATGAGTAAGCAGCAACTGTCCCACATTGGCACGTGCCGCAATGGTGGCTGCCTGCGCCGCCGTGCAATGGCATCGCTGTTCGGCCATAGTGGCGAAAGCGGTGTCGAAAGTGCTTTCCATACAAAGCAGGTCGACACCTTCGACTATAGGCACCAGTGACTCCTCGAAAGCTGTGTCGCAGCAATATGCATAACGTCGCGGCAATCGTTGCGGCAGTGTCAATTCGCTGTTGGGTATGACGGTGCCGTCATCTAGATGTAAATCCTCACCTTTCTTGACTCTGATACAATCGTCGTTTGTCATCTGGTAGCGGTCACGCATATTGGGGCGAAGGTTTAGCAACGGCATCTCTTCTTCAAAAATAAAACCATAGGTGGGCAGAGAGTGATGCAACGGGAAAGCGTATACCTTGAAACCATTGCCTGTATGTATCACTGTGGGTTCTGCAACATCTATGTCGACAATCTGCAATTCATAATTAACATTTGTCGCAGAGACCTTGAACAGCAATTCTATAGACTCACGGGCTCCTACAGGTGCATAGACCGTCATAGGTTCTGTACGGCCACAAAGATGCATAGTGGACAGCAGACCAGGAAGGCCGAAAAAATGGTCACCGTGAAGATGAGAGATGAATATCGTCTTAATGGATTGAATCTTCTGATGATATTGGCGCAACTGACTCTGCGTAGACTCACCACAATCAACAAGCAAATGAGCACCACAGATATTGACTACCTGCGCGCTGCAATGACGGGCGAATGTAGGTGTTGCCGCTCCCGACCCAAGTACTAATACACTAAAATCCACGAATATTATAAGGTTTGAAAGGTTTAAAAGGTTTGAAGGGTTTATAAGGTTTGAAAGGTTTTAAGGGTTTAAAAGGTTTTAAGGGTTGAATGTATTGTCCCTATAACTTCCTTTAACTCTCCTTAATTTATCTTGTTCTTTCCAGTTGACGCAAATCCAATGTATTAGCGTCGAAAACGGCTTTTATTCGACGACGCGGCAATTCGACGACAGGTCCTAGTTGCGACACAGGCACTTGGCGGCTGACAGAAAACACAGGAGTGGTAACCTCAACAGACGTAGTGGCTGGAATACGATAACGAAACCCTTTGCGACTGCGGAACTTAGCCGCTGCAGTACCTGTTCGTCCGCTACTGCTGTTGGGAGTCAAGCCTGAGGTATGATACTTTACAAAGCGGTTAGCCATTCGCATATCGTTATTGTTATGTATACAGCATATTATTGGGAACGCATCCTTGGGAAGATGATCCTCATCTCCAATAAAGCCTTCTTCCGCAGAAAACCAGATCAATGTATCGCACTGATCTTCGTTCCGGCGCAACTGCGGCTCAACATAGAAACGTACTGTTTCTGTTTTCACTTCACCACAAAACGACTTGACAATTGCAGCTTCTTGCCGTTGCAGCTGCGCAAACAGATACTGGACAGCCTCAGCCCCATAAGAGCCTTCATATTCTCCCCCGACAAGTTCCTGCTGTTTGCCTTGAATCTCTTCAAGACGTTCCGCTGCGGATGCTGCACGCTGTTCCACACTTCGTACATCCTTGCGAATGGAAAGCATAGTCGGTTTGTCCGGCTGGTCATAGCGGGTATAGAAAGTGTCGACACGGTCGTATAAATTATATGAAGCTTCCGGTGTCAATTGACGCTCACCTTCCTTGGCAGTAGACGTAACGGTTTCTTTGAGGTTGTCAGCCGGATTATCGACACCAATCGACAGAAGTAAATGTCGTTCATCGACATTGATGGCGCCTTTGTTAACTTGAACGTAATAATAATTGTCAGGGTCGGCAATGTTCACACCTCGGACATCAACATTTACAATACGGAAAGAAGTATCGTTTTCTGATTGTGAAACGCCAAGAAAATCAACGGCATACTTGTTAAAAGGAGCAACCGTCAAATCACGACGCTGAACAGTAACCTCGACACAAAGTTGGGTCTTGGGCAGAGCATACAGAATGCCACCTGCTACTGGTAATGAAGGATTTTCCTTGACGGAATATACCTTATACTGACTGCACCCAGTCAGAAAAACAAGGCATAATAATAAAACTATATATATTCTGGTTTTCATATTTTCTTATTTTTTTTACTTATGAAAAACAGCCCGGTAAAAGTAATTAAACCGTTGAGTAACAACAACTCGAATCCAAGCTGATAACCATTAAACAACTGTGCCGAATAAAGCTTCAACAAATAACAAATCACCGGACTGGCAACAGCAATCAACGGCACCCAACGGTCGCGTACCGTGCGCTGTGTAAAAAGGCCGAAGGCATACAAGCCCAGCAAAGGCCCATACGTATAGCCTGCTATATCAAATAAAATATTTATTAGAGAATCGTTGTGAAAAGGACGAAAAGCAATGATTACTAGCAGGTATAGAAATGCAAAACCGACGTGCACCAACTTGCGATAACGAACCTGCTTTTTTTCAGAAAGATTCTCGCGTTTGTCAAAATGAAGGAAGTCGTAACAGAAGGTGGTAGTAAGAGCCGTGAGAGTACCGTCTGCACTGCTGTAGCCCGCCGCAACCATACCCAGCACAAAGCACACCAGTGTAAAACCTCCCATCGACTGAGCTATAACAGGGTAAATCTTGTCACCAAGTATTTGTCCGTCAGCGCCAACAGGCATTTCAAAATTCGGGGTATGAGTGCCATAATATATAAGGGCAGCACCCAGTGTCAAGAATATGATGTTTACGATGATGAACAGGAAGCTTGATGTGATGACGTTCTTCTGTGCATCACGCAACGACTTGCAAGTCAAATTCTTCTGCATCATATCCTGGTCCAGTCCGGTCATAGCAATGGTGATGAAAGCACCAGACACAATCTGTTTCCAATAATATTTTGGATGGTTTACATTGGTCTCCCATATGCGAGTATAGCCTTCGTCAGCACTGGCGCTCAACAGCTCTGGTATGCTCATTCCCAAGTTTTTAAGAATGACTACAACTGTTGCAATGGCTGCTAACAGCAAGAATGTGGTTTGCAGTGTGTCGGTCCATACAACGGTCTTAAGTCCTCCGCGGAAGGTGTAGAGAAGTATCAAGGCTATGAACACTACTGCAGGTACCCAAAACGGAATTCCCCACGTTCGGAACACCAATTCATAAAGCACAAAGACAACAAGATACATTCTCAATGCCGAGCCCAGCAAACGCGAAAGAATGAAAAAAATAGAACCTGTTTTCTCTGATGTACCACCGAAGCGCTGGTCCAGATAAGAATATATGGATGTCAAATTCAGCTTGTAATACAACGGCAGCAACAGAAAAGCTATGACGAAATATCCTATAACATAGCCGAAAACCAGCGGCATATATGTAAAGTCACCATAATAGACACCTCCAGGCACAGACATAAAAGTAACTCCAGACAGCGATGCTCCAAGCATACCATAGGCCACAACGGGCCAAGGCGACTTGCGGTTGCCTCTGAAAAAGGCATCATTTCCTGCAGAGCGACGCGAAGTCAGCCACATCACAAAAAAAAGCAATGCCGTGTATAAAATAAAACACAACAATATAATATTTTGCGTTGTCATACGTTATCCGAATAGTTTTGCAAAGATACGAAAATTTTGCCATTTCGCCCAACTTTCGTACCTTTGCAGATAAAGAATCAAGAAACAATTGCCGCAATTAGGAGCATAACACAAATAGAATCAAACCAATATGAAAATAAAAACAATCTTTGCAATAGCCATTTTTGCCATTATGGCAACTCCGCTCAACGCACAGAAAATATCCACCGACGTGACCCTCGACGGGCTGCACGGGAGGGTGAAAAATGTGACCAAAATAACCTACGAGGCACGCACCGACTTTCAGGGTGTCACCTCGCAAGGCGACATACTCGAGCGGCTTGAAACGGCCTACAACTCTAAAGGATGGCGCAAGACTATGACATACGTAACCCCAGAGGCTGACATTATTTTCCGTTCCCGCTTCAAACACGACGGTTTTGGACTCACCACCGTCGAACAGATTGTTGACAACAACGAAAATGTCATTGGCCGTACCTACTATTCGTATGACGCCCAAAACATTCTGAAAGAGATGTGGGTCGAGGATGTCGACCGTCAGATTGAGAGTCGTACATTGGTGCGTTATGACGCTCAAGGACGACTTGTTCAGCGCTCGCTCAACGATGCTGACGGCAACATATACAAACGCGAGGTGTTTACCTACTTGGGCAACAATGTCGACAAAAAAGTGGTCTTCGACCGAAATGGCAAGAAACTGCAGGAATGGCGCTACGAATACGACGAAAACAATGAACCTGTATCGCAGACACTTTACGACTACAGCGAGGCTGAACCCGAGATGTTTATCACCATCTTCCAATACGAATATGACAGCAACGGCAACTGGACGCGCCGCACAGAGAGCGAACTCATCGACGGCGATCCCGTAATGCAATATATCGTCACACGTGAGATAGAATATTTCTAAAAAATCAGTCGCCCTCGTAGCCGAACTGCCTCAAGGCCCGGTCACTGTTGCGCCAGTCTTTCAGCACCTTGATGCGTAGTTCAAGATAGCATTTCTTACCGGTAAAATCCTCGATGTCCTTGCGGGCTTCGATGCCGAGTTTCTTTATCGACTTTCCCTGATGGCCGATAAGTATGGCTTTTTGGGATTCGCGTTCGACAAATATCAGAGCTGAAATCTTGTCGAGCGTGTTCCCTTCCCTATAGCTCTCCACAGCCACCTCGCAGCTATACGGTATCTCTTTGTCGTAGAGTAACAGAATCTTCTCGCGAACTATCTCCGACACAAAAAAACGCATCGATCGGTCGGTCAACTCGTCCTTCGGAAAATATGGCGGATTCTCGGGCAACAGGTCTATAATGTGGTCGAAAATGTTATTGACATTGAATCCTTCTGTTGCCGAACAGGGAATGACGATTGCACGTGGGATCTGCTCCTGCCAATAGGAAATCTTCTCCTGGATAATCTGTTGGTTTGAAAGGTCTATCTTATTGATGACCAATATTACGGGGACGGATGACTCTATGACTTTCTTCAGCACATTCTGATTCTTGAAAGTCTCGCCCACCTCCGTCACCAGCAGGAACAGGTCGGCATCCTGAACAGCGCTGTTCACAAAGCCCATCATCTGCTCGTGCAGCTTGTAGTGCGGGTTGACGATGCCCGGCGTGTCGGTGTAGATAATCTGGAAATCCTCGCCGTTGACGATACCCATAATGCGGTGACGTGTTGTCTGCGCCTTGCTGGTGATGATAGACAGTTTCTCGCCCACCAAAGCGTTCATCAAAGTAGATTTCCCCACATTGGGATTACCGATAATATTTACAAAACCTGATTTATGCATAGTTGTTATTTTTTCGTTTTATCTTTGGTGCGCAGGCTTCTAGCCTGCAATTGTTGGTCGGAGCGCAGGCTTCTAGCCTGCAGTGTTGGCAGGCTTTTGTCCTGCAATTTTAGCAGGCTGGAAGCCTGCGCTCCGGCCATCTCCCTCAAATCCCTTATCTCATACGTAGGTTTTGCGCAGCCTTCCGGCAGGGTCGCTCCACCTGGATTGTACCACACCTGCGGTATGCCGGCATTCATAGCGCCTTGGATGTCGACCTTGTAGTCGTCGCCAATCACAAGGCATTGCTCCGGCGTAGCGTTCATCCTTGACAATGCCGCGTCAAAGAAGCGCCTGTCTGGTTTCATATAACCAATATCCTCTGACAGGAAGAAATAGTCGAAGTACTTGTCTATCCCTGCCGTCTTCATCTTGGGCAGCTGCGCCTCCGAAAAACCGTTGGTTATCACCGCCATAACAAACTTGTCGCGACGCTCGCCAAACCATTCCAGCATTTCGCGTGCGCCAGGTATCAGTCCTGTCTGTTGTGTGCCTTCAACAACATAGTAGTCACCCATACGACGTGACAGGCGAACAATCTCTGGCGACTCGGCATCGCAGCCGAAGGCCGCCAGCGTCAGCGAGAAGCGCCGTATCGACAGCAGCTCCTTTGTCAGCGTCCCGTTTCGGTATGCATCCCACAGCGCGTCGTTTATGATGCGGTATTTCTCGTGAAATGTCTCATAGTCAACGCCGCACAGCCGTT
>JAEEGL013880216.1_pt1 | contig 11574 bp, 6 predicted proteins | sample 9134231 | NCBI WGS metagenome assembly JAEEGL01 (sample SAMN16246548, study PRJNA631951) | gut metagenome | biome: gut microbiome; feature: rumen; material: fiber-attached | host: Bos | place: Iran: Karaj | collected 2018-10 | reverse complement strand
CTGCAAAGGTGCCGCCTACGGCGGGAAACAACGGGGAACCTGACGGCGGAAAACAATGGGGAGCCTGACGGCGGGAAATCCTACAAAATCTATTAAAAAATCGTGCGCCCTGCGGGCGGAAATTATTCAAAAATTAAGTTCGAAAATTAATCAAAAATTAATTGGAACACAGAGGCACGGAGACACAGAGAATTAAATGATGATTCATGAAAAAATCACGGCAATTCGTGTTAAAGAATCGAACACGGAGGCACGGAGACACAGAGGATTACATCGCTAAAGCGATGGGGGGAGACACAGAGGAATTCATGATAATTCATGGGAAATTCACGGCAATTCGTGTTAAAGAATCGAGCACAGAGGCACGGAGGATTCTTTTCTTTGGCTGCCGGAGACGCCTGCGGCGGAAACGTGGGCTGTTAGCGTAGCGGGGGATGTTTTCTCTAATGTGTGGCTAAAAATATATCTAACATAAAACTAACAACATGAGGAAAGTTTACATTTTAATGATGGGGGCCATAATGGCCATGACAGCGAAGGCACAGCAGAGCGTGGTGACCTTCGAAGAGGTGGAACTGAACGCCGACCTTATCTACAACGGCGCTGATGAAGAGGGGGGATTCTCGCTGGGCGGATTCACCTTCAACAACAACTATTTCGCTGAATGGAGCTACTGGAGCGGCGTGGGTGTGTCGGGCCGCACGGAGACTTCCTTCAGCAGTTATCTGCTCGACCAGTTCAACTCGGCTGTGGGCCACGGTGTGAACGGTTCGGAGAAATTCGCCGTGGTATTCCCTCAGGGGGAGACCATCGATGTGGACGATGAGGCTGGCGCCGTGATAAACGGCATGTATGTGACCAACAACGCATGGGCTGTGGACGCCATCCTGCACGGTGACGGCTACGCAGGCACCGATCCCAACGGCAACAGCTACGCCGCCGATGAGGGATTCCGCACCGGCGACTTCTTCCTGCTCCAAGTGATAGGCCTGCACGCCGACGAGACTGCCGACACAATAGATGTGTACCTGGCCGACTTCCGCAGCGAGAACGAGGCAGATCACTTCTACCTGAACGACTGGAAATATGTGGACCTGACACCGCTTGGCACAGTGACCGCCATCACCTTCCGTATGGATTCCTCACGCGGCAACTCATGGGGCATGACAACACCCGGCTATTTCTGCATGGACAACTTCAACGACACCCAGGCCGCTGAGGGCGACCTCGTGGTGGCCACCTTCGAGGACCTCGGTCTGGAAGCTGAGTCGTGCTGGAAGGGCGACGCCGAAGCTGTGTACAGCTCGTTCAAGAGCGGCTCGTTCGAGTTCTCCAACGGATTCATGGCTGACTACAATTACTGGTTCGACTTCGCCTACGCCAGCTACACCGCCAACACCTACGCCACACTCGCCGACCAGTTTAACACGGCTCCCGGCGGCGGACATGAGTCGGCCACCTACTGTGTGTCGTTCCCGCAGGGAGGTTCCATCACGGTGACCAACCGCCCGGAGGGTGACGTGGTGAAGGGCATGTATGTGACTAACAACGCCTACGCCTACACCTCGATGACAAACGGCGACGCCTACAGCAAGAAATTCGGACAGGGCGACTGGTTCAAACTGACCGTGACGGGTCTCGACGCTCAGGGTGAGAAGACCGGCACCGTGGACTTCTACCTGGCTGACCTGCGCTCCGAGAATGAGGCCGACCACTATATCCTGAACACATGGGAGTGGTGCGACCTGAGCTCACTGGGCACCGTGAAGCAGCTCACCTTCGTGCTGAACAGCACCGATGTGGGCGACTGGGGCATGAACACTCCCGGCTACTTCTGCATGGACAACTTAGGTGCCGAGGGCACAAGCGGCATCCACACGGCACAGCGTGGCAGCACGCAGGCCGTGGAGGTGGCCCGCTACGACATGCAGGGACATCTGCTTGCCGCTCCCACCAAGGGTGTGAACATCGTGCGCATGAGCGACGGCACCGCCCGCAAGGTGGTAGTGAGATAAAGCACCGACCTTTTATTATGAGCCCTCCCGGCACCGAACACGGAGCCGGGAGGGCTTTTTTGATGGGAGATAGGGGAACTAGAAAAACTAGCATGACTAGGGAAACTAGAAAAACTAGCGAGACTAGTGAAACTAGAAAAACTAGCATGACTAGTGAAACTAGAAAAACTAGCATGACTAGGGGGCTAGAGAGACGCCCCTCAACCTGACTTCTTGAGGCTGAGGAGGACGCCGGCAAGGTAGCAATAGAGATGGAGGGGTGCTGCCACGGTGCCCGTGAGGGCACCGGCGACGAGCCACAAGAGGACGACGGCATTATAGCGGCGGCGCCGTGCCACATAGGGCATCCATAGACCCAGGAGGGCATACACCACTCCGGAGAGCCCCACCACGGCGGGAGAGGACGGATGAGGGAATGTGGCCACCACGGCGGGGCAACTCCATGCGACCAGGAATGCCCAGAAGAGATGCTTGCCTCCAAGACGGGTGCGGAAAACCACCTGCAGCAGCACCCATACATTGATAAGAGCATGGAGTGGATGGGCATGGAGGAAAGGATAGCACAAACGACGCAGCACGGCTTGGCAGAAAGGCAGCGCTCCTGCCGTATCGGAGGGGTGAACGCACGCTTCATCGGATGTCGGGATGAGGGCTTCATCTGCCGTCGGAATGCCCGTCGTATCGGCTGTCGAGATGCCCGTCGTATCGGCTGTGGGAATGCCCGTCGTATCGGCTGAGGGGTAGAACGCCGTATCGGCTGTCGAGATGCCCGTCGTATCGGCTGTCGGAATGCCTTTCGTATCGGCTGAGGGGTAGAACGCCGTATCTGCTGTCAAGATGCCCGTCGTATCGGCTGTCGAGATGCCCGTCGTATCGGCTGTCGAGATGCCCGTCGTATCGGCTGTCGGAATGCCTTTCGTATCGGCTGTCGGAATGCCCGTCGTATCGGCTGTCGAGATGCCTGCCGTATCGGCTGTCGAGATGCCCGTCGTATCGGCTGTCGAGATGGCGGATGAATCTTGCGATGAATCATGCCAAATCATTGTGAAAAAGGATTTTACCGGTTGAGTGAGGGCGGTATCGCAGGCGGCGGTGAGTCCATAGCGGGCGAGGTGACAGGCAAAGAGCCAGTCGGCAAGCGACAAGGTCAGCGCAACGAAAGCCAGGGCAATTGCTGCAATTTGCGTCTTTGTGATTCTCTGCATTCTCTTCTTGTTTTACAAAGGATGTTACGGGCTGTGTTGACGGTGATGTAGAACTCAGGGGCAGGCTGATTGACAACATACATGACACAACGGCTGAGACTCCACTGCGGACACCGCTCTCTGACACGCTCAGCACGGACCTTTATCTCCTCGTACATGCGGCGCTTGCAGGGGGTTATAGACTCCGGGAGGGGACGGCGGTACATGGACGACACAACACGGAAAGCACGTTCCTCGCTCACATAGAACCGCTCAGCGGGCATCTTGACAACAGCAGCCAACACCTGCGGCATGGTGACACCGACCGACTGGCTGAACACTTTCTTATAGGCACACATCAAATCTCTGTTGCGCTGGTCTTCGTACTCGAATGAGCAGCGCGGGGTAAACTTACGTTCTTTCATGGTAATTATTTTTGGTTATCCTGATTCCGGCACTCCCGCCGGACAGCACAAAGATACGCACTGCTGACAAAAATGACACGTCCGGGAGAAAAGAGAAACCTACTTTTGCACCGAACCAAAACAACAAATGCTTTATGACAAAGAAAGAACTTACTGAAAATGAGGCTCTTGTGAAGGACACCACAAGTGAGGAAAAGACCGCCGCCGAGCTCTCCAAAGAGCCGCAGGAACAACCAGAGAACACGGAGAATGTCGAGGAGAAAGCCGACACCAGGAAAGATGAGGAGAGAGCCGACACCGGGAAAGATGAGGAGAGAGCCGGTGAAGAGAGCGAGGCAAAGGAGACCAGGGAGACCAGGGAAACTAGCATGACCAGGGAAACTAGCGAGACTAGGGAAACTAGCATGACTAGCGAGACTAACATGACTAGGGGAACTAGAATAACTAGTGAACCTGCGGAACCTATTAAAGAGGCCGGCGAAGCCTATGAGGCCGCCAAGGCTCCCAAAGCCGCGCTGCCTGAGACGGGGGATGAGGCGCTCGATTCCGCGCTGAGGCTGCTGGCACAGGATATAAGAGACGGGCGATGGAGCGAGCACTCGCTGCAACTGCTGAGGCACGGCCTCAACCATGACATCGACGTGGCGAAAGCGCGACATGAGGGTGAAGTGGCAGGCCGCAACCTGCGTATCAACGAGTATCTGATAGAAAAACGGGAGCCTGCGGGCATTCACAATCTGACGGGTGGTGGCAGCACGCTTGCCCGCACGGTGCCGGCTGAACGTTTGGGAGGCCTGGCGGCTGCCGAGAAGCCTTCTATCTGGCAGCGCGGGAACGAAAAGCGCATAGTGAGATGAGGTGTGGGGTGATTCCTCTCAAAATGTGAACAGAAATTGGCGTGGTTTACGTATTTTTCTTTTGAAGCCTGAAATTAGGTTGAACACAGAGGCACGGGGGCACAGAGGTTGCATCGCTAAAGCGATGGAGGGAGACACAGAGGTCTTTTCTGACGGGCCGACTGACGGCGGGAAACAACGAGCAATGGCCGATGAGCCGCCTGACGGCGGGAACCAACGGTCACTGTTCGCGAAGCGAGGAAAGTAAATCCTACAAAATCTATAAAAAAATCCTGCACCCTGCGGGCGGAAATCTTTCGGTCACATTCATGGGAAATTCATGGCTATTCGTGTTAAGGACAAATTGAACACCGAGACACAGAGGAATTTTTGTTTTGAACACAGAGGCATAAATTGGTCGCGTATTATCATTAAAAATCCCCTGTGCATCTGTGTTCAACTTATAAACTCGGTGGCTTGGTGTTTCGAGAAGCCACGGTGTCTGATACTTAAAATGATTGATTCTTGATGACTGAGAAAGAGACTATACAACAAATCCTGGAGGAGAACAAGAGGCGGAATGCCCATATCGGGCGGCCTTTCTTGCCAGAGACGGGGGTGGGATGCCCACTGCCGAGGCAGTCGGTGTGCATAGCGGAGGTGAACAACGGTGAACCCGTTCACCTGCCGATTTCGTTGCTCAGCGTGCCGCTCGTGGCAGGTATCGTGGCGGCAGGCTCTATAAGCAGCTATGCCCGAAGCCACGAAATGAGCTACACACGGGTGAGCGACCTGCTTGAGGTGGCACGCTGCCGACATGACTTCTGCTACTGGGCAGCCCGCTATGTGCGCATCAAGCCCAAGAGCGGCGGCGAGGACGCCCCCTTCGTGCTGAACCGTCCGCAGCGGCGGCTTCTGAAGGCCTTCGAGGAAGCACGGCTGGCGGAAAAGCCCATCAGGGTGGTGGTGCTCAAGGCCAGGCAGTGGGGCGGGTCGACACTGACGCAACTCTACATAGCATGGCTGCAAATGCTGCACAAGAAAGGTCTCAACTCTCTCATTGTGGGGCATGTGAAGTCGGCCTCCGCCGAGGTGAGCGCCATGTTCGACAAGATGTTGGAGCACTACCCCACCCGGCTGCTCGACATCGAGGAGGAACCCGGCCGACCCGGTGGCAGGAGGAAAGAGAAGAAGGGGGTGATCCGGGGCGACCGCTTCTCGCCGCTGATAAGACACCTGCCCCTACGCAACTGCAAAATAAAAATCGGTTCGGCGGAGACTCCCAATTCGGCACGAGGCGGCGACTCGGCTTTGGTACACTGCACGGAGGTGGCTTTCTGGCGGAAAACGGACAACAAGACACCGGAAGACATCGTGCGGTCGGCCTGTGCCGGTGCCCTTTACAAACCGCTCACGATGATTGTGTATGAGTCGACCGCCAACGGTATGGGCAACTACTTCCACCGCGAGTACATGGCGGCGAAAAACGGCGAGTCGCAGTTCAAGCCTGTCTTCGTGGCATGGTGGCAGATAGAGCAGTATGCCCTGCCCATCGACGATGAGGAAGCCTTCGCCACGAACCTCTACCGGAACCGCACACGCGAGGATACCATATCGTATAGAGAGGAGACGGGACAATATCTCTGGTATCTCTGGGAGGCGGGCGCCACTTTGGAGGCCATAGCGTGGTACTGCATGGAGCGACGGAAATATGACGACCACGGCGACATGGCGGCAGAATATCCATCAGATGACATAGAAGCCTTTCAACACTCTGGCGCACAGGTGTTTGCGCCAAGACAGATAGAGGCGCTACGCTCCACTTGCAGGAGACCACGCGCCTCGGGCGACCTGCAGGCAGCGGGACTGAAGGGACGACCGGCCATCGAGGACCTGCACTTCGTGGAGGGCGGAAGAGGACTGCTGCAGGTGTGGGACTGGCCCGAGGTGTGGGATGAAGGACGGGTGGAGCACCGGTACCTGTGCGTGGTGGACATCGGCGGAAGGAGCAAGAAGGCCGACTGGAGCGTGATTTGCGTGATAGACCGCTACTGGATGCTTTACGGCGACAAACCGGCGGTATGCGCACAGTGGTACGGCCACTGCGACATCGACCAACTGGCATGGAAGGCGGTACAGGTGGCTCAATGGTATGACGAGGCACTGCTCGTGATAGAGAGCAACACGATAGAGACCCACGACAACGACCGGTGGGTGGAGGGCGGCGACCAGGCACCCTACATCTTCAGAGAGATACGCGATGTGTACGCCAACCTCTACACGCGCCGGCAGACTGCCGAGGAGATAAGGAACCATCAACCTGCAAAGTACGGATTCCACACCAATGTGAAGACCAAGCCCGAAATCATCTCCACGTTGGTGGAGTGTGTGAGGGAGCGGCTCTATGTGGAACGTGATGAACGCTGTCTGAACGAGTTGTCCACCTATGTGAGAAGGCAAAACGGCTCATACGGCGCCACGGAGGGTGCTCACGACGACTTGCTCATGACAAGGGCCATAGGACTGCATGTGGCGCTGCACGAAATGCCGTTGCCGGTGGTGAGGGAAGAAAGGAAAAAGGGTGGCAGTGTCGGCAAGACTGACACGAAACTGTCGATTTGGTAGAGGATAAAATGAAAAAGCGGAAATGAATTAATTGGACAAAAATAAATGTTCCTTTTGGGCAAAATGATATTAAAATAAATTAATTTAATTAAGATTTGTTAATTATTGTACTTATCAATGACAGTATATCGAGAAAAAAATTACATTTGCAGAGTGAAATTAGTTTGAAATCACTTTAATTCTAAGGCAGAATTAATAATAATAGGTCTAATAATTCCTATGTCGGATAGGATTATTCCCAGGAGCTGAAACCGCAAGGTGTAGGCTCCTTTTTTATTATTTCCCTTCATCTGGGTAAAGAAATCGTCGTAATCTATGGAAATCTTCTTTTGGAGGTTTTTGGAGAACACGGGGACACAGAATTATTGTGGGGGGAGCCGCCTGACGGCGGGGACAACGGTCACTGGAGGACGGGTCGCCTGACGGCGGGAAATTATTCAAAAATTATTTTCGAAAATTAATCGAAAATTAAGTTGAACACAGAGACACGGAGACACAGAGGATTGCATCGCTAAAGCGATGTGAGGAGACACAGAGGTCTTTTCTGACGGGCCGACTGACAGGCGGGGACAACGGTCACTGGCCGAAGGGAAAAGTAAATTATTCAAAAATTAAGGTTCGAAAATTATTCGAAAATTAAGTTGAACACAGAGACACGGAGACACAGAGGATTGCATCGCTAAAGCGATGTGGAGGAGACACAGAGGTTTTTTCTGACGGGCCGCCTGACAGGCGGGGACAACGGTCACTGGAGGACGGGCCGCCTGACGGCGGGAAATTATTCAAAAATTATTTTCGAAAATTAATCAAAAATTAATGGAACACAGAGGCACGGGGACACAGAGGTTTTTTTCTTGAACATGAATTATCATGAATTCTCTGTGGCTCTGTGTTCAATTTAAATTCCTCTGTGGCTCTGTGGCTCTGTGTTCGGTTTTTTTACACGAATCACCGTGAATTGTAGGGAATTATGGACGGTGATTGGATGTGCGGCCGCGATTGGTTGCGGAGCGGTGACTGTCAGTGGGTCTTTACATATTTGCGGCCCTTGATGATGAAGATGCCGCGGGGGAGGGATGAAAGATCGGGGATTCCGGCACTGAAGTCCACTTCTGCGACCTTGCAGCCAGCGGGCGTATAGACAGGCACTCTACGCACATTGCCATCCACGGGCAAGGCATTGACAGCCAGGATGCTGTCGCCAAAAATGTTGAGCACCCTCTGCGGTGAGACGCCCTCACCCTGATACAGTATCCAACAGGTGAAGGGTGCCGCCACGCTGTCGGTATAGGTAAAGGCAGTGCCCTCGTGGTTGAGGAAATAGGCGGAGCGGGCATTGCCGGCATAAGTGCCCTGGAAGACATAGTCGCCCTGCACCACCGAGGCTGGCTCTGCAGACGTGATTTCCACATTATGACCAGAGAACCGCAGTTGCTTGCCCTGCAAGACATAGTCCGGAGCGTAGGAAGCGTCGGGCACGGCCACTATATACGGCACCCCTGCCAGCCACTCAGCGGCGTGGGAGAAAGCCACTTTCCCGTCGTCTGTGGCAAGTGTGAACTCCTTGACCCAGAAGTCCTTAAGAGAGTCTTCCGAATTGCGGAACCAATCGATGAAACGGTTATCGCTGAGGTTGCATACCTCATCGACGTTGTAGGGCAGCACCATGGAGAACCACCCGCCGTGGCCGTCGGTGCCCACCTGCGGTGTCATGTCATAAGACGCCTCATCCGCCGTGAAGGCGACAGGAGCGAAGAAGTCGAAGTTCTCTGTGAGCTGCAGTTTGGATATGTGGCCGTTGACCACGCAGTTGCAAGTTCTGAAAGCGGCAGAGAGCCGTCCGCCACCCACATAATAGATGGTGTTCGGATTCTCGTTGGGCTGGAAGAGGCCTTCCCGCCCGGCCACTCCAGTCAGGTCTATTGCCAAGGCATCTTCAGGCACTGCACCTATGGCAGCGCGAGCCTCCACGCCCCCCGCCTTCCAATAAGGTACAGCCTCGACGAGGAGGAAGCTGTCGGTTCGTGCCACCTCGACACCGTCGGAATAGAGCACACGCAGCACATACTGTTTGTCGTAGACAAGATCTTCCTCACCCACCTGCACCTCGATTTGCCTGCGTCCAGAAGGATAGAGCGAGAGAGTGTCTTGCCATGCCACGATGTCAGTCGTGCCCTCAGAGGAGAGCACCACCGAGCACACATTGCTGAAGTCAAGCTCACCGCCGTGGGTAATGACCACCGAGGCATTGAGCGGGCATCCCAACCAGCGCTTGTTCACCGCGTCACTGTACTGCACATTGATTTGCGAGAAGAGCTCACGCTCGTTGACATATCCAGTGGATGTGGCAAGGCAGTTGTATCCGTCGCGGTCGGTAGCCACCCCCACAGACACCTCTCCTGCCTTTCCAGCCTTGAAGAAGAAGTCGACAGAGTCTTTGGCATGAGCATCGATGGCGGCATACTCACATGCCACGGCAGTCCCGTCAAGGAACATATAGAGCGGGCCCTTGTAGTCCAGTTCGTCGTTGTTGGCGACGACCACATGCAGCATTCCCTTCTCTTCCTGGAAAAGCGGGATGGAAGAGACACTCTCCACTGTCAGTACAGGCATGGGAGCCGGTTCGTTGACCGCCAGCACCGTGCAGTTGCCGTCGGCGATAGTTACATCCACATAATGGCGTTCGGTGCCGAAGCATTCGAGCCACTCTGTTGTGCCATACAAACGGCTCAACAAGATAAGCCGGTACGAACCATCTTCCAAGTTTTTGGCGAAGTTGGTGATATTGACGGTAGAGCGCAAAGAGGAAGTGGCGGAAAAATCCGTGTGGCCGAGGTTGCGCGTGTGGAGCAACTCATCACCTTTGTACAGTCCGAGCGCCCATCCGAAATCGGTGCGGGTAGCCACCTCGCTGTAAAGTCTGTAGAACAAGGATACCCCATTGATACCCTCCTCAGGGTTGTAAGGCACGGTAGCCGCCGTGTTGATTCTCACAGAGTCGCATTCCAGACGGTCGCCGAAAGGATCGTTGACAACGACGAAGTCATCAGAAGGCGGCTGAATGCCGATGATGGCCTTTTGGTAGAAGGTGTATCCTCCAAGGTCGACACCGCCGTCGGTTCGTCTTTCCTGGAGGTTGAGAGCTTGAAGCCGGAACCATCCGTTGCCAGCCCCGCCGAAACCCCAGTTGATGTGGAAGAAACCCTGTCCGTCGTACCCGTCGCAGACGAAAGCATGGTTATTGGCCCGTGCGCTCTGACCGGCATAGAGCACGGGGTGCCCCTTTGCTATTTCGTTGTAGATGAACCCGTTCCACTCGTCGGTGGTGAAACCGGTTCGGAAGATATTCTGTACATGGCTGTCGTAGCCGAAACAGGTGGAGAAAGCGGAAGAAGCCTTGTAAGTATTTGCTGTTGAAGAGTTTGCACCATAGCTCATTTCGACTGAGTGGCCAGCATAGAGCATGAGTTTGGCAACTGCCTCCTTTTGTTCAGGGGTACTCTCATCGCCATAGGTATCGGTCATGGATGCCCAGTCGAACACCACGGGGGGTAGAGCATCGTAATCCACATCATTCATATTATAGCCGGGTATCTCTGCTGTCTCTGCCACGGGCCACTGCCAGAAACGCATGATTTGCGCCATTGCTGTGGCTACGCAGCCCGTGAGAGCCTGGTTGCCATCGTCGAAGGGGCACAGTGCGTTGTAGGGACTCACCTGGTTCCACTGCGTTGTGAGGAGAGGCTCCACAGCCGTCCATTCGGCAGGTGCCGTGTAGGGTTCCGCCTTTGATGCGGCCTCTATCTGGAGCTCATACTCGGAGAGCCATGCCGCGATATTGTCGGAGAGCGTGGCAGAGTCGAGGTTGCCCTCCAGGGAATAGCCCAGCACAGGGTCGGCGTTGTCGTCGCCCGCTACGATGACGAAACCATGCCCGTTGTTGTTCACCACATAAAGGGGAGCCAGGTGCTGTGCATGGCTGCCGTTGCCGGCATAGGCGGGTGTCTGAGCGATGGAAAGGTTGTTGCTCACGGCGATACCCCTGTGTGAGAGAAAGTTGGAGGCTAACTGGAGTGCTTTGTTGCGGCTGACTGGTGCTGCTGTTGCTGACAGGCTGAGGCACCATATTATCAATGTGTAAAATATCCGTTTCATGGTGCAAAAGTAATAAAAAAAAGTGACACGTGCAATGCATCACCTTTTTTATCGCCGCATAGATGAAAAAACTGCTATCATGGGGTGGAGGGAGAACGGGAGTGCCCTACGGGCAGAAATTATTCAAAATCTATAAAAAATCGTGCGCCCTAACGGGCGGAAATTATTCAAAAATTAAGTCGGAAAATTAATCGAAAATTGGAACACAGAGGCACGGGGACACAGAGGATTACATCGCTAAAGCGATGGGAGGGAGACACAGAGGATTTTTCTGACGGGCCGACTGACGGCGGGAAACAACGGGAGTGCCCTACGGGCAGAAATTATTCAAAAT
>JAEEGL013372059.1_pt1 | contig 11574 bp, 6 predicted proteins | sample 9134231 | NCBI WGS metagenome assembly JAEEGL01 (sample SAMN16246548, study PRJNA631951) | gut metagenome | biome: gut microbiome; feature: rumen; material: fiber-attached | host: Bos | place: Iran: Karaj | collected 2018-10 | reverse complement strand
GGGCTTTGTTTCCTTCAACAGCAAGTACCTTCCACTCAATTTCTTCTTTGCCATTTGAGGTATTGTTGTCTTGCTCGTAAAAGCCAAATTTAATAGTGGATCCCGCCTTGACATTTGCCAAACCAGCCTTTTGCTTCAAGAACAAGCATTCAGCCGCTTTGTCGGCGCTGTCTTTGTAATTCAGAGAATTAAATGCTTTGTATGCATCTTCGTACTTCTGTGCATTATAAAGCTCCATTGCCGAATTATACTTACCGCTTGGAATAATAACCGTTGTCAGGACAATCAGGAATGCGATACATGCAATAACAATAGGTGTTGTAATCGCAATAACCTTTTTACGCTTTTTTGCTGTTTTCTCAGCTTTGCGTTTGCGCTCAAGTTGATCTGCCGCTTCTTTAGCCGTGATCTCTTCGATCCTTATTCGGCACTTATTGATCTGCTCGTCAGCGTCGCGCCAGCCGGGGATCATGCCGAACTGTCTTTCCGCGATCTTCAGCTCGGATATAATATCCGCTTTCATGTGGATCATCGCAGCTGAATAAAGAGTATTTTGGCGCGCCTCCTCGGCTTTTTTGAGACTTTCCTCCGCAAGGGCGTCCGCATTCTTATATCCGGGGATCGTTTTGAATATTGCGGCTGCGGATTTGAACGATTCTTCGGAATTTGCCGTGTTATAAGCGGTTACGGCTCTGCGAAAAATATCGGCGAGCCTCGCATTCTCATTTCTCTCTTTAATATAAGTTATATATCCGTTCAAAAGAGCCGCCATATCATTCCCGCCGAAACGAACGGCTTTTTGAAAGTTGGAGCTGTTGTCAAATGGCTCGGCGCAGTCTTTCAGGTCTTCCTTTTTTCTGACTTTCAGTTCTGCCATGAGCTTTCCGAGGTACGCCCTGGCGTTTTTCGGATCGGTATTGAGCGCCTGTTCGCAGAACTCATCCGCTCTTGCCCACTCCCCGTCCTCAAGAAACAGAAAAGCTCTTTCAACAAGAGGCGCGGCTCCGAAAGTCTGAGGCGCGGCGGTTTGGCTTCTCGCCTCTTCCTTCTTTTCGGATCCGTCAATAACCTTTTTGATCCCTCTTGCAACGTCGTTAATAAATCCGATCTTTGACATATCCTGCGCCTGCAGGTGTGCGAACTCTTCGGGAAGATCGTAAGCGTCCATGTCGCGGTAGCAAGGGATAAGAAGCTTCGATCTGTTTGTTTTCATCAGTTTCAGATAGCGCGACCACTCGTTTTTGACCCAGACTGCGTTGAAATATTCCGGCTTCGTACCGATGACGAGCATCACCTTTGAGGAATTGAGCGCCGCAAATATGTAAGGCTCGTATTCCTGTCCGAGCTTATCCTCGAGAGTAACGGCAGCGTAAAACACTTTGAATCCGCTTTGAGTCAACTGATAATAAATATCGTTCGCGATCGAACTGTCCACAGTCCGTTTTCCCGTCTCGTCAGTTTCCTTGTAGCAGAGGAAGACGTCAAAAGGCTTTTCATTCTTAACTATGGCAAGAATATCCCTCTGTATGCGGTCGATCGCTCTTGCTTCAGTTTCATAGATCGCTTGCTGAGAGGCGTCGGAATAATCGATCGCGGCAAGGTAGTCGGGATCGGAAGTAACGGCGTCAAACAGAGTTCGGTGACAGGTCGGGATGCGCCGGTGCGTCTTCGGATCCTCAACGTATTCGATACCGTATTTGCAAAGAACGATTCCCCAGTGCGCCTCCGCTTCGCCGTCGTCCTGCTGGACGATCCTCTCGTAGATCTGTTCCGCCTTATCGAATTCGCATTTCAGGCGCAGATTGTTTGCGCGGTTGAAAAGATTTGCAACGACGTCGTCGCTCGTCTTCGGCAGCGTCTGTTTCGTTCCGCACGAATCGCATACGCCGACCGTTGAACCCTGTTCAAACTCTATCGTGCCTCCGCACATCTTGCACTTAAATACGGACATTGTTACCTCACCTCTTCTTTATTCCATACCATTTTCCAAGTTCATTCATTGCAATGAGAACATTCTTAGAGATTTCGGTTTCATGTTCATTAAATACACGGTCTTCTAACTCATATGGCCGTGTCAAATCAAGGATATTATTTATTGCTTTATACCATTCGCTGTTTTTCTTGCCTACTTTATCAATATATAATAATTCTTCTATAGGAAACCAGACCTTACATTCTTTCATAACATTAAACAAATATGTGATCCAGTAATTATAATATTTTTCTTTATTTTCTTTTTTCTTAGTCCATATATAAACGAGTACACTTGAAACGATCCCTGATATTAACCCGGTAATAATTCCCACAACCCATTCCATAATAAAAACCTATTTGTCTGTTTCCTTTCAAATCTTGATCACCCGAGTTTTATCCACATAGCGGGACGGACGGCGGGCTTTTCGGAGTTGACGGAAGTGTCGCTGACGTAGCCGCGAATTTCGACTATAGCGGCGGTGTATTGGTTGTAACCCGGCGATCTCAGCCACCAGTTGCAATAGTCATCACCGAAGGGAATCTTATATGCTCCGTTAGCAAAACAATACTTCGTTCCCTGACATATCCTCTCGTCGTCCGAGTTGAAATACTCGTTGACTTCCGTCGCGCTCAAAAGAAACACCTTGTCTTTTGTCTCTGTGCCCCCGGATTTATCGTCCTCGGACAAAAGAACGACTTCGGTAGTTACGGTCGATTCCCGGATCATTTCCTGATGCTTTTCACCGAATGCCGCTTTATAAAAAGTATCATTCAGCCACGTCCTGAGAGAACAATTCTCCCAGGTAATATCCTTTTCGTAAGTATCGTTGAAAGGCTTGCAGTCCAAAGCGTATATGCTGACGATCAACGCCTTATCACCGTCAACTGCAAGCACTGTCCATTCTATTTCCTCTTCTCCGTTTGACTCGTCGCCATCCTGCTCATAATAACCGAATTTGACAGTTGACCCCGCAGAGACGTTTGAAAGAGTTGCTTTTTGAGCCAAAAAACGGCATTCTTCCGCTTTTTCGGAACTGTCCTTATATTTCAGCTCACAGAACGCTTTATATGCTTTATCATATTCTTCTGCGTTGTAAAGCTCCATGGCGGAATTGTATTTTTCGTCTAATATCGCATTCTTACAAACGGTTATTTGTTCCTCGCTGTCTTTGTAGCCGTCAAGCTCTTCAAATAAGGTTATCGCCCTTTCATATTCCTTGGCGTGATAATGCCCCATGGCGATATCATATTTCTTTTCCAGCATCGCGTTTTTGCATTTGGTTATTTGCTCCGCGCTGTCTTTATAACCGTCCAGCGATAAAAATGCCTCTATTGCTTTATCGTATTTTCCGGCTTCATAAAGCTCCATGGCTGAATTGTATGTTTCTTCGTTTTTCGCGTTGATCTTCGCATTTTCGCAGTTTTCTATCTGCGCTCTGCTGTCTTTATAGCCGTCCAGCTCTCGAAATACCTCTATTGCCTCATCATATTTTCCGGATTCATAAAGCTCAAGCGCGGAATAATACTTGCCGCTCGGTATAATGACCGCGATCACAAGAATAATGAATACGATCAAAACCGCCGTTATCGATGCTGCGATTATGATAATGCGTCTGCGCTTTTTTGCAGAGGCCTCCCTTAAGATCCTGCGTCTTTCCCGTTCTGCTTTGACCTCTTCGATCTTCTTTTGACATTCGTTGATCTTCTCATCCGCGTCGCGCCAGCCGGGAATAGTCCGGAACAGTTGGATGGCGGATTCATAGCCTTTTGTTGTCATGACGTTTTTGCTCATTTCAGAGCATGCGGAAGCATACACGGCGTCCTTGCGCACCGCCTCGGCTTTTTTGAGGCTTTCCTCCGCGAGGGCGTCCGCATTTTTATATCCGGGGATAGTTTTGAATATCGCGGCTGCCCAGTTGAACGCTTCTTCGGTTTTTGCGGTGTTGATCGCGGCGATGCCCCTTTGGTAAATACCGGCGAGCCTTGATTCCTCGTTTCGCGCCTTGATATCGGCTATATACCCGTTCAGAACGGACGTCGTCGCCTCGTCGCCGAAACGAACGACTTTCTGAAAGTTGGGGCTGTTGTCAAACGGTTCGGCGCAGTTTTTCAGATCTTCTTTGCGGCGGGCGTGACACTCTGCCATAAGCTTGCCAAGGTACGCCTCGGCGTTTTCGGGATCATGATCGAGCACCTTTTCGCAGTATATGCCGGCTTCCGCCCAGTTTCCGTCCTCGAGGAACAGAAACGCACGTTTGAGAAGCGGAGCAATATCGACGACTCCCCCTGTAACAACGGTTTCTTTGTTCTTCGCCCTCGGCGCGCCGTCTCCCGCGATCTTCTTGATCCCGCGTATCAGATCCTGCATGAATCCGAGTTTCGACATATCCTGCGCCTGCAGGTGGGAGAACTCCTCCGGCAAATCGTACGGATCCATGTCGCGGTACGCCGGGATCAGCACTTTCCTGCCGCCGCTCTGCTTTACGAGCGCGAGGTAGCGGCTCCACTCGTTTCTGACCCAGGCGGCGTTAAAGTGCTCCGGTCTCGTGCCGAGCACGACCATGACCTTCGCGGAGTTGAGAGCCGCGAATATGTACGGTTCGTACGCAGTTCCGAGCTTGTCCTCAAGAGTGATGCGCGAGAAAAAGACCTTGAATCCTTCCTGCGTCAGCTGGTGGTAAAGTTCGTTTGCGAGAACGGAGTCCTGCGTCCTTCTGCCGCCCCGATCCGTCTCTTTGTAACAGATAAATACGTCGAAGGGCTCCTCCCTTTGTGAAATGGCAAGGATCCCTTTCTGTATTTCGTTTATCGCCGCTGCTTCTTTCTCATAGATCGCGCGCTGATAACCGTCCGCATACCTCAGCGCGGACTTGTAATTGCCGTCGTCAAATACCGACGTGAACTGTGCGCGGTTGACCGTCGGCACGCGCTTGCGTGTCGCGGGATCTTCTACGTATTCGATGCCGTACTGACAGAGTACGAGCGACCAGTACGCCTCGGCGTCCGTCGTATCCTCGGCGAGAATCTGCTCATAGATGCCAGCCGCCTTGTCAAACTCGTTATTTCTTCTGAAATGGTTCGCACGGTCGTACAGGTTCGCCCGGCGGTCGTCGTCAAGTCTCGGCAGCGTCTGCTTCGTTCCGCACGAATCGCATACGCCGACCGTTGAACCCGGCTCAAACTCTACCGTGCCTCCGCACATCTTGCATTTGAAAACGGACATGGTAAATTATCCCTTCAACGTCTTGCACTTTCTGTTTCTGTCTCCGATAAGGATAAGGAGATCATCGGCGATCTCTTTTGCTTTTGCAGCGTCGTCCGTGCCGACGGCAGCGGCGAACTCATCCAGTTTGACGGTGATCTTCGCCTCGTCGACGGAGAGATCCGGACTTGACATCGGGTCCGCATAGCGGATCGCATCGAACACCTTTTTGCACTCCGCCTTTACGTCCTCGCTTTTGGCACGGGCAAGAATACCTTCCGCGCCGACTGTCAGATTTCTCATGTACGAGGTCTGAGTCTTGACTTTTTCATCGATCTTTTCGACAATGTCGGAAGCGGCGGACGCTTTTATGACGGCGATCGCAGTAAATGCGAGAACAAGAACGCAGACTACGGCGCCGACCCAGCTCGGCAGACCCGGGATCATCATGGCGAGCGCGCCGACGACGAGCATGACGACAAGACCCGTATAGCTTACGGTTATCAGAGGCAGATTGTAAAACATCTTTTTCGCGCTGTCCGCTTTAAATGCATAATACGCGCAAACAAGCTGGCCTATGAACGCCGCGGTTATAAAGGCGTATGCGACCCAAAAGGTCGAGTCGAATTTTGAAAGCCCCGCCATCTCATTCGGCGTTGCAAAACATATAACGTTGAATGCCGCTAAGAGTATCGCCCATACTATTACGTACAATTTAAATGCTTTTTTCATCTGTTCCACCCCCGTTAAAGGATCTCGGAAAGCAGCTTTGCTTTCATATCGTTAAACTCTTCTTCGGTCATCAACCCGGCTTCTTTCATTATTTTGAGTTTTTCGATCTTTGCTTTGAACGCTTCCATACCGTCCGCAGTCTGCGGGGCTTGCCCGGAATTTGCCGCGGCGTTCACCGCGCCTCCGACGGCTCCGCCGACCAGGCCTCCGACGGCACCTCCAACGCCCGCCATCGTACCGAGGCCAACGCCCATATTCGTAAACTGTCCGACGGCTTCGTTTTCGGCGACCTTTTCGGCAACGTCGAATCCGCGCTCTTCGGCATAGGTGTAACCCTCCTGCGCGCGCTTCGTCGCCTGCGCTTGAGAGTCGATGACGACCTTCTGCGCCTCGGTCTGCGCGTAGATGATGTCGGTCTGCTGACGGAGCTTCGCCTCGGCGATATCCGCGTACTGACGGAAGTGCAGTTCCTTGAATTTTTCGTACTGACGGTCTCCGTCCGGTTTTACGACGTTCGTTACGAAAAATCTTTCGAGGGAAACGCCGTATCCCGCGAAATCGGGTATCAGAAGCTTGTGAAGCGCCTCGGAGAACGCGCCGAGTTTTTCGTCGATCTCAAAGATATTTATGGATTGTTCTTTTATAGTCTGAGCAATATACGTTTTGACCTTCGTCATGAGAAAACCGCGGAAGAACGATACGAGCCTCTGCTGTCCGAGGAAGTTCTCTGTGCCGACAAGATTTATCAAAAGCTTGCGGCCGTCCTCGACCTTGAGCGCCATCTCGCCCGAAACTCCGATAGACAGCGGAAATCCGTACTGCGGATCGATGTACTGCACCTTGCTGTCCGTACCCCATTTGATGGACATCTGCTCGGTCTTGTTGATAAAATAAACTTCGCAGTGGAAAGGTGTCGTATCGCCGGTCGCGCGGTGGAGAAATTTACCGATCTTCGGAATGTTCTGCGTTTCGAGCGTGTAGCGCCCCGCGCCGAACGAATCGAGAGCCTGACCGTTCATAAAGAAAACCGCTTCCTGCGACTCGTGAACGATAAGCTGTGTCAGACTGTTGAAATCCTCGCTCGGGTGCTTCCAGATGAAAGTACTGTTATCACCCTCGTATTTTATGACTTCGCAGATCTGTGCCATATATGCCTCCCATATAATAATGAATAATACTGTCTCACAAAAACGGCATACGTTAAATTTTGCCGTAAGAATATTTTAACATATAATATTATTAAAATCAAGAAATTTGTCATATATAATATGATCCCCCTTTGCTTATCGGTGCCAAGGGGGATCGCATTATACTTTTTTACGTTTCTTCTTATAAATCTTTATCCCGGCGGCTATGACCGGTGCAGCAAGAACTGCTGCGGCAGCGAGCAAAACCTCCCGTCTCGTTTCGGGAGAAGAGGAGAATTCCGACGGGATCTTATCAAACTTCACGTGGGAAGGGTCTCTTTTGCACGTGAACTTTTCCCGTCCCGCGGTAAATAGCGTCGGCTTTTTATCATATTCTCCCCCGTTCCACTCGTGACCGAGCGCGGGAGTCGTTATGACCGTCTCCTCGCCGCAGACGGAGCAGACGAAGAGTTGTTCTCCCCCGTTTTCGCAGTCGGCGCTCCGTTCGGACTTAAGCTCGTTTCTGTGGGACGCGGGATCGGTGACGCGGCGTTCCTCTTCGCCGCACGACGCGCAGACGTAAACGTCGTAACCGTCCTCCGTGCACGTGTAATCGACGTGCGAAGAGCGCACCCAGTCGTGTTCGTGAGGCGCGTCGCCGTCTTCGGCGAAAATATGAAGCGCTCCCGCCGCGGCGAACGCCGCGGCGGCAAAGAATATAAGCAGTTTTTTCATTACAGACAGATCTCGACCGTGTGTCTTGCGCCGTCCGTCGGAAGCGCTATCTCTTTTCCGCACGGCGCGCCGTCGAAGGAGTAGGTCGTTCTGCCGCTCGTGCGGACGAATCCCTCTCCCTTGCGGACCTTGACGTCGAGCGTGCAGTCGGTGCGCTTGATCGTGAAGGAGATATCCTTCATCGATTCGGGGAGGATCGGAGCGAAGGAAACCGTCTTATCGCCGTATTTTATTCCGAGGAACTCAAATACGGTGAGCGCCAGCCAGCTTGCGGTGCCGGAGAGCATCGGGCCGATGGACTCGAGGGTCTCGCTGTTGTTGTACTGCGTGCAGAAACGCGGGTTGCCTTTCGTCGTATAGGGATCCTTAAGCGTCTTATAGGGAAGGACGCGGTCGAGCATCCAGTATGCGAGGTCGGAGAGCTCCTTCGCGAGCGCGTCGCTCTTCACTTCCTTCGCCGCCTTGAACATAGCGGCGGTGGACATCATCGTGGCGTGCTTGAACACGGCGCCGTTTTCGCGGTCGCCCGGGAAATAGTGATCCGTCGCCGTGGTCTTGGAGACCTTGTCGAGGTCGCACGGGGACGAGAGCATAAGTCCCGCCTCGGTCTTGACGTACTTGTTTATCGGATCGAGCATCGATGCGATCTGCTCCTCTGTGGCGCATCCGGAGAGGATCGACCAGCTGAAGGAGTTGAGGAAGTATGAGCCGTCGACGCCCTCCTTCGCCGAAAGCCCGTCGCCCTTGGAGCCGACGTACGTATATCCCTTTTCGGGATTGTTGATAAGGCATCTTGCGAAGAAGTTTTCGATCCACGCGTGACGCTGTATGTTGTCATAGAGCTTTGCGGAAAGCTCTCTCATCTCAGCGGCGACGTCGTCGCGGCCGATCATCTTTGCCATCTCTTCGACGTGATCCTCGGCGAGCTTGAGAAGGAACGCGTTCATGACGCTCTCGCAGAGGTGGTTTTCAAACGGAACGCCCCACTCCTGTCCCTTTTCTTTGAGCTGTTTTCTGTAGAGTTCCATCTTGTAGGGACCGCTGATCGAGTCGTCGTCGAGCTTGAGGCAGTCGTTCCAGTCGGCGTGGTCGAGGAGCGGAAGCCCGTGGCGGCCCACGGAGATCTTCGCGCTGTACTCGATAGCCTTGAGCATCGTGTCGAGCACGGTTCTCTTTTTGTCGCATCCGGCGATCGGATATTCTTCGGTGAGGAATCCCGTGTCTCCCGTGTGGCAGACGTATCTGTATACCGCCTGCATCAGCCAGAGCTGGTCGTCGGAGCAGTCGCCCGCGCCGTTGCCCCACCAGTAGAAGTTGTGGTTAGCGTAGCCGTCCTCATATACGTTCTGCACCCACTGCGAGATCATCTCCTTCGCGAGAGGAGCGTTGCCCATTGCCGCTAAATAATAGAGGGAGGGGAACATATCCTGGATCTCGCGGAAACCGATCTGGCGGAACGCCTTCTGCGTCCACGCGAAGGAACGCGAGATGAACGCCTGATAGAGCACCTGGAACGGCAGGTTGTTGTTAACGTACGAGTCGAGATCACGGTCTCCCGTGTCGATCGAAAGGTACGACGAGAAGTCGTGATGGAAGCGCTTGACGTCCTCGAGAGCTTCCCCGACGGAGCCGGGAGCGGAAAACTTTTCAAACAGGTTGAAGAACGTGCGGTCGAGCTTGCCGCGGCTGTCCTCGGGGTCGTCGAGGAAACCGACGAAGGAGGTGATCTCCTTCGCTCCCTTCGCGGGTATGACGAGAGTCTTGCCCATGGCGAAGAACGGAGCTATCTTTCTGATCGGGCGGCTCGGCAGACGCGAGACGTTCTCGGGATGCTCAAGCGTGCCGTTTCCGATGAAATCGGTATAGTTTGCCGCGTATTCGTCCATCGGCTCGCCGTCGGAGATGACTGATGCGAACCGGCGGCGGCTCTTCGCGTAGCGCGGCCTCATGTTCGGCGCGAGGGCGTATACCTTTCCGTCGCGCTGCAACGTTCCGGACTCGTGGATTATGCTGACGTAAATTATGTCGTTGGAGAGCGCGTCCGGCGGCATGACGCCGAACATCCCCGTCATGACGATCTTTATCCTTCTTTCTTTATCCGTCAGGTTCTCGATCCGGACGAGCTGAGCCTCCGTCGCGTCCGGAAGTCCCTCGTACTGGGGAACGATGAATATAGTCCTCGTGATCTTAAGGCCGCACTCCGTCTCATACTCGATGACGGAATGGTTCGGCTTGTGCGTGCAGACGGCGCTCTTGACGTTTTCGTGAACGTTCGCGCTGTAGAATATCTGTCTGTTGTTTTCTATAAGGTAGAACTGGCGGTTGACAGGCTCGCCCGCCTCCTCGGGAGTCATGACGAAACGGGAGGCCGTGATCTGCGTGTCCGCTCCCGCTCTGACCGCTCCGCGTCCGAAGGAGTCGAGGGAACCCTTCGGCGTCGTGAGCATCGGCTTGTCGAAGCCTATCCTTCTGCCGAGGAGAAGGTTTACGGCATAGTGCGTTCCGACCTGGAGACCCTTGAGGTCGATGACGTGCTCGCCGCGCTCGTTGATATATCCCGCGCCGCACCTCGCCTCGTCCACGATCTTTTTAACGGCGTCCGACGCGGCGTCGGGAAGCGCCGTGCCGCCTGCGGTGACGACGTCGCCGTAGTCGAGAAGGACGTCGGACGTCGTGCCGTCGAGCCAGTCGAGAAACGCGCCGTCCCCCAGCAGATACATGCAGACGGGCGCCTTCATCGGCAGGTTCTGTATGCCGAGCGCGCGCGTCCTTGACGCGTTGAGGTATTCGGCGTCGGCGCAGCCGGAAAGGGGCCCGAAAACCTTTGTCATATGCTCGAGGGGCGTCGTGTAGGTGTCTCTTGACGTTTCGTTCTTGAAATACATTTTTTCTTCCTTTCAAAAGGACAAATTTTTACAGATACAGTATATCATAATAATTCCGAAAGTACAACGGTTCTTTTAATTTTTCCGGAAGGTGCGTCACGTTTCCGGTTTATTATGGCACTTGACGAAAATCCAAAAACGATGTATAATGATTAAAAATATTAATACTGTATCATTCACGATCATTATATTTTAGGTGAGACAATGAAAAACTGCGATAAAAACTGCGAACCGAAACCGCTTGAGGAGACCTTAAAAGAGGTTTGCGAGATTTTCGGGATCCCCGGCACGTTCGTTAAATACGAGCAGGAGACGATGGGGAACATCAACACGACGTACAGAGTGACCTATCAGCTCGAGGACGGCAATTTCAAGAGCTTCGTCGTACAGAAGGTCAATATGTACGTGTTCAGAAAGCCCCGTCAGATCATGAGCAACATAGATCTTGTCACGACGCACATCAAGCAGAAGAACGCCGACGCGGGCATCACGGATACAAGATCTTTTATGCACTTCTATCACACCCACAACGGCAAGAGGCAGAACTTCTACGTGGACGAGGATCACTCCTTCTGGAGGATCAGCAAATACATCAACGACTCGATGACGTACGAGGTGTGCGACAGCCTGTTCGCCCTCGAAGAGGCGGGAAGAGCGTTCGGAAAATTCCAGAACAACCTCTCCGACTTCGACGCGCAGAAGCTGTATGAAACGATCCCCGACTTCCACAACACGAAGAAGCGTATGCTCGATTTCATGCGCCACGTCGTCGAGGACAGCTGCGACAGATGCGACTCCGTAACGCCGGAGATCGAATATCTCGTTTCCGTACAGAAAAAGGCGACCGAGCTGTCCGATATGGTCGACCGCGGAGATCTTCCTCTCAGAGTTACTCACTACGACACTATGAGAAACAACG
>JAEEGL013178993.1_pt1 | contig 11574 bp, 6 predicted proteins | sample 9134231 | NCBI WGS metagenome assembly JAEEGL01 (sample SAMN16246548, study PRJNA631951) | gut metagenome | biome: gut microbiome; feature: rumen; material: fiber-attached | host: Bos | place: Iran: Karaj | collected 2018-10 | reverse complement strand
AATGGGCATGGGCGGATTCGGCCAGGACGGTGAGGGTACGACACTCGTCTTAAACGCCAACCATCCTCTGGTTCAGTACATTCTCGAACACAAGGACGGCGAGAACACCGAGATGATATGCGAGCAGCTCTATGATCTGGCCATGCTCCAGCAGGCACCGCTTGAAGCCGATGCAATGACCAGATTCGTACAGCGCAGCAACGATATCATGATGCTGCTTACGAAATAAGCCATAGATCACGCCTCTGCGACTGTCCGTGGGTGTCCCGGCAACACGGAAATCGCAGGGGCTTTTTCTTGTTTATACGGCTGAAATTTGGTATAATTTTGATAACTATGAGAAGAGTTATCGAGGACATAAATAATGGTCAGATAGACAGGGATTTCGGCACACTCGGATTCTCTGTCATAAGTGTCGAACACACTGTATTGCCCGGCGCGGTATGCGAGGGCTCTTTTAGTGTTACGGCTCCCGAGCACCATCTGACCGAAGGGTATGTGTATTCCGACGATTACCGGATGGAGTGTATCACCACCGAGTTTTCCGGGGTGCAGGATGAGATAGCCTACCGGTTCCGCAGCAGTGATATGATACCGGGACAGGATGTCAGGGGCAATTTTATCCTGGTAACGAATCGCGGCGAGTATCAGATCCCTTTCTGCATTCATGCCGATGCGGATGCGATGGACTCTTCCGTAGGACCGATACGCAATCTTTTTCATTTCACCAATCTGGCGAAGTCAAAATGGTCAGAAGCGGTGCAGATGTTCTATGATCCCCGCTTTATCAATCTTTTCACCGGTTCCGATCGCGAGTATCTGTCCCTGTACAGATGTCTCTCGGGTGTGAAGGGATCCGAGCGCAATATGGATGAGTTCCTCATCTCATTGCACAAGAAGACCCCGATCGAGTTCATTCCCGCGGAAAAAAGCATAGAGATAAACGACCCCGACGGGCCCAGCAGATACAGCGTGGATATAGTCAGGAACGGATGGGGGTATGCCGGGTTCAGGATCGAGGCAGAGGGAGATTTTCTGTCTGTAGAGGACAGTGAAGTCACATATGATTCCTTCCTGGGCAACAGGTATCAGATGTACTACTACGTGGATCCGTCCGGTCTGCACGTCGGTCGTAATTTGGGAGCCATACATCTGATCTCCGACAGAGAGGAGCAGACCATTCCCGTTACGGTCAAGGTGACCGGAGAGCGTATGCATCTGATGGATATGGTGCATGACAGGATGAGGGGCGTGGTATCACTGATGGAATACTACGAATCTCACCGGCTCAAGAAGATATCCACACGCACCTGGCTCGATGAGAGCGAGGCCGTTGTCAGGGAGATGCTCACAAAGGATCCCGAGGATCTGCGTGCGAGACTGTATCAGGTTCATCTGATGATCACGAGAGGCCACAGCAACGAAGCCTTATGGAATCTCAGGAAAGTGAAGGAGCAGGCTCAGGCGATCCGCAATGAGAATTCATATCTCTGGTGCTATTATCTGTATCTGAACTCGCTCATTGAAGAGGGCGATATGGATATCGATACTCTGACCGAAGAGGTTGAGTATTGCTATAAGACCGATCCCGATAACTGGAGACTGTGCTGGCTGCTGTCAGTCATGAGCGATGATTACCGCAATGCCCTGCACAGATGGGAGATGTATGAGAAAGCATATAAGCGCGGATGCAATTCTCCGGCTATTTTCCTCGAAGCTTCACGCATAGTTCAGGATAATCCGACCATCATATCCAAGCTTGAGGGCTTCGATATGCAGGTCATCAGATACATGTGCAAAAAGGGTCTGATGAATGACGAGCTGGCCATGGTCATCAGGACCATTGCGGAGCATATCAAAGAGTATTCGCCCGCGCTGATCCGTCTTCTGACTTTCTGTTATCAGGACTATCCCAATGATGAGCTGCTCACGATCATATGTACACAGCTCATACGCGGGAACCGCAGAGATCATGCGGCGCACAGATGGTACGGTTATGCGGTCATGCAGGAGCTGAAGATCACCAGGCTCTATGAGTACTATATGTACAGCATAGACATGAGCACGCAGTCGGAGATACCGCGGATCGTGCTTATGTACTTTTCGTTCCAGTCGGATCTCGACTATGAGACCAATGCATATCTGTATGCCTATATCGTGAATAACCGCGACCGCGATCCCGATATGTACTCCAAATATCTGAGACAGATCACGGAGTTTGTGTCCGATCAGCTCAGTGCCGGACGCAATAACAGGTATCTGTCTGTGCTGTATCGCGACATCATAGATAACAGCATGCTCGATGATCCCGAGATAGCGACGAAGGTCGCAGACGTTTATTTCGTACATGAAGTGGATCTGACCGGGCATCCCGAAATCAGGAATGTGATCCTGTGTTATGACCACCGGGACGGTGAGGAGAAGTATCCCGTGACGGACGGCCGTGCATATCTGCCGATATACAGTGATGATCATTGCATCGCTGCGGAGGATGCGAACGGCAATCGTTCCGTTACTACCATACCCATGGAACCGGTCATGCTGATGCCTCCGGGACGCATCCTTCTGTCGCTCCAGCTGAATGTCAAGGATCATGTCGGCATAGATACGCACAGCTGCATGGAGCATCGCACGACAGCCGACATGAAGCCCGAGAATGAATTCCGTTTCAGACATCTCCTGGAGAAACACAGATTCTCGCCCGAGTATGCGCGGGACGTCACCATGAAACTGGCCAGATTCTACTATGACCAGGACAGGACAGAGGAACTGGATTCGTTCCTGGATAAGCTAAGGAGTGAGGATGTGGCCGGGTATGAGCGTGCGGAGTGCATCCGTCTTCTGGTCAAGAGAAACCTCTATGACAAAGCCGTAGACTGGATATACAGATACGGCCCCGAAGGCGTGGATAAGGTTGTGATAAGTGACCTGATATACGGCTGGCTTCCGATACATCGTGATGAACCCGGTGATTACGAGAAGCTGCTCACACAGCTGGTTTTCGCATGTCTGGATTCCGGACGCGTGACTCTCCCCGCCATGCAGTATGAGTGCGAGCATATAAATGGTACGCTGCGGATGCTTCGTGACACATGGTTCAGAGCCGGAGAACTTCAGGCCGACCGCCGTGGCATCGAGGAGAGGATTCTTCTGCAGATACTCTATACCGGTGCTTATATCAAGGAAAAGGCCGAGATACTCCGCGACTATGCATATCATGAACCCGATAAGGATGTGCTGCGCGCTGCTCTGGCTTCTGCCGCCTACGAGAACTTCGTGGAGGGTGCTGTCATATCCGATCAGACATTCGATGTGATGACAGATGCTTATGAGAGTGAGCTCGAACTCGGCAAGATATGCGACCTGGCATATGTCAGACACATGTCGGAGGACATGAACCGCATAAACGAGCGTACCCGCCCGATACTACGGGATGCGCTGCACCGGCTTCTGGCTGAAGATGTCGTCATTTCGTGTTTCAAGGATCTGGCCGATTTCATGCCTTCCATGACCAGATTTGCGGACAGTGTCATAGTGGAGTATCGTACCGCACCCGACACCAGAGTGGATATACACTATATCGTGGAGAGTGAGGACGATGACTATAGCACCGAACCGATGAATGAAGTCTATAAGGGTGTTTATTCAAAGATATTTACGATCTTTTTCGGTGAGAAGATCATGTACTACATCACCGAAGGATCGGATAACGAGAGAGAGAAACTGTCGGAGTCCAATACTCTCATCAGGAATGACATGGGTGATTCGGTCTCAAAGGGCAGGTTCGGTCTCATAGATGATATGTGTATAGGCAGAGCGCTCAGGGATTATACTACGGTGGATGCTCTTATGGAAGAGTATTACCGTCAGGAATATATGTCGGGCAGACTGTTTGGAATGCATAAAGGTTAAGCTTATGGTAGTGGGATTTGATCTCGGCAGATATACGGTGCAGATCAGCTATTATCGCTCAGGCATGGATGAACCGGCCACGGCAGAGCAGATAATAGGATCTCAGGTGTTCAACATCCCGATGGTCCTGTGCAAAAGGCGCGGGGTCAATCAGTGGTTCTATGGCCGTGAAGCTCTCAGACAGCATGAACGCGGTGAGGGTTTCCTGGTAGACGGGCTCCTGCAGAAAGCGATCCGTGGCGAGCGTGAGAGTGTTGACGGTGAAGAGATAGAGGGGATCGCTCTGCTCACTCTTTTCATCAAGCGCAGCCTGTCGATCCTCGGCGGATCCAGAGTGAGCGGCTCCATCACGGACATCATGTTCACCTGTGAGAGACTGGATACCGAGGTTGTGGATGTCATGAGCCGTGTATCGGAAGGTCTTCAGCTGTCGAACTGTAATGTATATTTCCAGAGTTATGCCGAGAGCATCTATCACTATATGATCCATCAGGATCGTGAGCTCTGGCGTGATAATGTAATGTGCACATATTATGACGGGACGGATGTGACTGATTATATATTCAGCCGTAATCCCAGAACGAAACCGGTAGTGGCGTTTGTGGATACGTCCGATCCGTACAGGATGCCCATGCCGCAGATAGTGAGTGAGGACGCCCGTCCTGCCGCATATGACAGGCTTGACAGGCAGTTTTCCGATCATATGCAGGAAGCTCTGGGCGATGGATATTTCTCCAGCATATACCTGCTCGGTGACGGGTTTAAGGAACAGTGGTATACGAAGTCCGTAGGCGCGCTTGCGCGTAACAGGCGTCTGTTCGTGGGCAATGATCTCTTCAGCCGGGGCGCATGCTACAGTCTGAGAGATAAGTATGAGCCCGATGAGAATTCGAAGTCGCACGTATATCTGGGTGTGGACAAGCTGCGCAGCAATATCGGCATGAATGTCCTGCGGCGCGGACGCGGATCGTATCTGGCACTGCTCGATGCGGGCATCAACTGGTACGATGTGAAGTGCGAGTATGAGATTTTCGTACCCGAGGACGGAGTACTCCGGCTTGAGATCATCCCCCTTGACGGAGGGGAGCATGATGTCAGGGATATAGAGCTGTATGATCTGCCCGAGCGCGATCCCGATACATTGCGCATGAAACTGGTGATGTCGATGAGCAACGTGTCCACGGTGCATATGCATGTCGAGGATGCGGGGTTCGGCGAATTATTCCCCTCCAGTGAGAAAGAGTGGGACTTTACTATAGAAGTGTGAGAGCATGGATAAGGTCAGATTAGCCTGTGGACACAGGTCCGAAAATCCATATCTGATAGAGAAGATGATGATCCGGGTCTATTCCCCGGAGGAGCTTTGCTATTGCATCATGCTGGATGCTTATCTCCTCGACGAGAGCTTCGCGTGCGAAGAACTGGCGAAGTGGCTGAGTGAGGAGTGCGGCCTGGAGGATCTGGGGGCGGAACTCACGGATGCCGTCAGGCGTGAGAGCAGTGTTGATGCTTATGCCCGTATCATCATGGAGTATGTGGGATTCTACGGGGCCGATGATATAGATCAGACCTGTGCCGTGATACGCGACAACGCTTCATTGTCATCTTATGAGAAAGGCAAAGCCCGTGCGGACTACTATCTGATGTGCGGACGAGTGACGATGGCTCTGTCGGCATATAACGAGCTGCTCGAGTCCATACCCGAGAATGAGAAGAAGGTCCGCGCTTCGATCTGGCACAACTGCGGATATGCATATACCAGGATGTTCAGATTCGCGGAGGCAGCCAAAGCATATTATTGCGCATATAAGACTCTTCCCGAGGATGACAGCCTCAAGCAGTTCCTGACCGCACTGAGGATGTCCAAGGATGATAAGGAATATCTGGATTATATAGCCGGCCATCCCGAATTCTATGAGATGTCCCACAGAGTGGAGAAGAGCATAAGTCAGGCCGAAGGGGCTTTCGTGGGGACCGACGAGTACCGCTCGATCATGACCATGAAGATGCTGCGTGAAGAATCCACCAGCTACGGTGAGCAGACCACTCCGTACTATGAGCAGCTTGACAGGTTACGTGATGAACTCAAGAGTTCGTACCGCGAGATGGTCTCGGACTGATCGGAGTATAAATGGGCTTATGGAACAGCTTCAAAAAAAGAATATCGAGCTTTTCCGATGACTGGGATGATCTGGACGACTGGAACGAGTGGGATGCCGACAGCAGCATCGATGAGAAAGAGGACTACGGTGACGGTGATCCCTCGGATGCGACCGGCAGCGGCGGACGCGACTGGGAGCAGGTCATCTACAGCCGTGAGCACATAGATATCCATGACCATAAGCAGAGACATGACTATGTGGTCAGCTGTCTCGAGCAGATAGCCGAGGCGACCAGAGAACTTGAGAACCTTGAGTACGAGTACAATATGGTCACATCATATCTGAAGGATATGGAGGAGATCGAGAATCTGCCCGTCGAGGAGAAAGCCGCGCTTGAGACCGCTGCGGCGAAGGTATCATCGATCCGCAGAGAGCGTGCCAAAGAGGACGCACAGGCTCTCAAAAAGGGAATGTCGGACGCAAAGTATGCTCAGCTGATGATGCTGGATTCGGATGTGGAGGACGGTATCCGCAAGCTGAACGAAGCTGAAGAGTACCAGCAGAAGATCAAAGCCGATCTGCGCCGTCTCGATAACGAGAGGAGTGCTTTCAGATACAGAAGAGGCGAACTGATAAGCGAGATGGAGGATTGCCAGGGGATGACCGTGGTGTGCACCGTAGCGGTGGCGGTCTGCATGCTGGCGCTCATCGTGCTGCAGTTCGGATTCAGGATGAATGCATCAATGGGATATGTGCTGGCAGCAGGCGGTGCCGCCATATTCTATCTGTTTGTTTTCCATAAATACAGGGAGGCTTCCTCCGAGTATAAGAAACTGCGGGCGGAGACGAACAGGCTGATCATGCTTCAGAACCGTGTCAAGATCAGGTATGTCAACAACACGAATCTGCTCGATTATCTGTGCATGAAATACAGGGTCGACTCATCCAAAGAACTGAACAAGCTGTGGAAGCAGTTCAATGAGGAAAAGGAGCGGCGTGCCGCCATGCGTCAGTCGCAGATGGCACTCGACCTGTGCGAAAACGAACTCATGCACATACTCCGCAGGTACCAGATAGGGGATACCGCGATATGGCTGAATCAGACCGATGCGATCCTGGATCACAAGGAGATGGTCGAGATACGTCACAGTCTGATCGTCCGCAGGCAGTCATTGCGCAAACGCATGGAGTATAACCGTGAGGTCGTAGCCGGAAATGCCCAGAATGAGATCAAGGATCTGGTTGAATCGTATCCCAAATATTCCGGTGAGATCATGGCACTTGTTGCCGAGTATGAAGCAAGGTTTAACTCGGAATCCGGAGCTGCACTCGGCGGCTTCGAGATTCCTTGACGCTCGATTTGAGCTTGGGTAGTATTTATTGGGGTTTTGGGCCCGGACAAGCAAGAAGGAGATAGAAGATGCCTACAGATGTATATACCAGTCCTCTGTCGGAAAGATATGCCAGCCGCGAGATGCAGTATATTTTTTCCCAGGACAAGAAATTCACCACATGGCGCAGGCTGTGGATAGCACTCGCCGAGACCGAGATGGAGCTGGGACTGTCACAGGACGGTAAGCCCGTCATAACTCAGGAGATGATAGATGAGCTCAAGGCTCATGTCGATGACATCAACTATGATGTGGCCCGTGCACGTGAGAAAGTAGTACGTCACGATGTCATGAGTCATGTATATGCATACGGACAGCAGTGTCCCAAAGCTGCCGGCATCATTCACCTCGGAGCTACCAGCTGCTATGTCGGAGACAATACCGACATCATCATCATGAGGGAAGCTCTGGAGCTGGTACGCCGCAAGCTGGTGTGTGTTATAGATGAGCTTGGCAGGTTCGCCGATGAGTACAAGGCTCTGCCGACTCTGGCATTCACGCATTTCCAGCCTGCACAGCCCACCACCGTAGGCAAGAGAGCGACACTGTGGACTCAGGAATTCGCCATGGACTTAGAGGATCTGGAGTATGTACTCGGTACACTTAAGCTCCTCGGTTCCAAAGGCACCACAGGTACACAGGCATCTTTCCTGGAACTCTTCAACGGAGATCAGGAGACCATAGATAAGATCGATCCGATGATAGCACACAAGATGGGATTCGAAGAGTGCTATCCTGTATCGGGACAGACATATTCGCGCAAGGTCGATACCAGGGTCTGCAATATCCTTGCGGGTATCGCCGCTTCGGCTCATAAGATGAGCAACGATATCAGACTTCTGCAGCACTTAAAGGAAGTCGAGGAACCTTTTGAAAAAGGCCAGATCGGCTCCTCCGCAATGGCGTATAAGCGTAATCCAATGAGGAGCGAGCGCATTGCTTCACTGTCCAGATATGTGATGATAGATGCACTGAATCCCGCGATCACCTCGGCCACTCAGTGGTTCGAGCGTACGCTGGACGATTCGGCGAACAAGAGGATATCCATTCCCGAGGCATTCCTGGCTGCGGACGGCATACTGGATCTGTGCCTGAATGTCGTAGACGGACTGGTGGTCAATGATAAGGTCATCCGTAAACATCTGATGAGCGAGCTTCCTTTCATGGCTACGGAGAACATCATGATGGATGCGGTCAAGAACGGCGGCAACAGGCAGGAGCTGCATGAGCGCATACGCCAGCTGTCCATGGAAGCCGGCAATAATGTAAAGAAGCTTGGACTTGATAACAATCTGCTCGAGCTGATAGCTGCCGACGAAGCTTTCTGCACCGATCTTGAATCGCTTGAGGCAGCCATGGATCCCGCTAAATATGTGGGCAGATCGGAACTGCAGGTAGATAAGTTCATCGCGTCGGTCGTAGAACCGATACGCGCTTCGCATAAGAATATGCTCGGTGTTTCAGCCGAGATCAATGTCTGAGGATATATAGGAGGATAGAGATGGTTAAAGCAGTAGTAGGCGCTAACTGGGGAGACGAGGGAAAAGGCAAATTCACCGATATGCTTGCTGAGGATGCGGATATAGTTATCCGTTTTCAGGGTGGTGCCAACGCAGGTCACACGATAGTCAACGATTACGGAAAGTTCGCACTTCATACGATGCCGTCGGGAGTGTTTCATCAGAATATCATGAACATCATCGGAAACGGCGTGGCTTTTGACATTGAGAAGTTCATGAAGGAGCTTGACGATATCACATCCAAGAATGTGCCGATGCCTCAGATCATGGTATCTGACCGTGTGCAGGTCATGATGCCCTATCACGTGCTTTTTGACACTCTGGAGGAAGCCAGACTGGCAGGCAAGTCATTCGGATCGACCAAGTCAGGCATCGCTCCTTTTTACTCGGATAAATACGCAAAGATCGGCTGGCAGATCAACGAGTTCTATCAGGATGATGATGTCCTGAAAGAAAAGATCGCCCGCATAGCAGCCATCAAGGATGCACTTCTCGTGAACCTCTACAATACCGATCCCCTCGATCAGGCCGGGATACTGAACTGGATCAAGTCGGTACGCGAGCGTGTTAAACCTTTCATAGGTGATGTATCGCTCTATCTGGACAAGGCAATCAGGGAAGACAAGACCATTTTGCTCGAGGGCCAGCTCGGTACAATGAAGGATCCCGATCACGGCATCTATCCGATGGTCACATCTTCATCTCCGCTGGCAGCATACGGAGCTATCGGAGCAGGCATCCCTCCTTATGAGATCAGGCAGATCGTAGTCATCTCCAAAGCATACTCATCGGCTGTAGGTGCAGGTGCATTTGTATCGGAGATATTCGATGATGCGGCTCAGGAACTCCGCGATCACGGCGGAGACGGCGGAGAGTACGGTGCTACCACCGGACGTCCGAGGAGAGTAGGCTGGTATGACTGTGTAGCTTCCAAGTACGGATGCCGTCTGCAGGGCTGTACCGATGTGGCGCTGTCGGTCCTCGATGCACTCGGATATCTCGATGAGATACCGGTATGCGTGGGATATGAGATAGACGGTGAGGTCACCACAGAGTTCCCCGTGACCAGGCTTCTTGAAAAAGCCAAGCCCGTGCTCAAAGTATTCCCCGGATGGAAATGTGATATCAGAGGCATCAGCAAGTTCGAGGATCTTCCGATCGAAGCACAGAATTATGTAAACTTCATTGAAGAGCAGATAGGATATCCCATCACCATGGTTTCCAACGGACCGAAGAGAAGCGATGTGATCTATCGCGCGAGCAAGCTGAAGAAGTGATCCTTCGGCAGGCAATATATAAGAATGAGTTAGGAGTCATCATGCAAAGCAGAACACATAACTGTAATGAATTAAGAATAGAGAACGCCGGACAGAAGGTTACCATCGTCGGATGGTATGAGAATCTGCGCAAGGTATCCAAAAACCTCGGTTTCCTCATCCTCAGGGATTTCTACGGTACCACTCAGGTGGTCATAGAGACCGAGGATATGATGGACATCATAGACGGAGTGAATAATGAGTCCACTCTGTCGGTAACGGGTACTGTCAGAGAACGTTCGAGCAAAAACTCCAATATCCCTACCGGTGATATCGAGGTTGTTCCCGAATCGATAGAGATACTGGGCAAATGTATCTATAACGAGCTTCCTTTTGAGATCAACAGATCCACCGAAGCCGATGAGAATACCAGACTTAAGTACAGATATCTGGACCTCAGAAATCCCGCAGTCAAGAGCAAGATGGTGCTGCGCAGCCGCATAGTATCGGAGCTCAGACGCCGCATGAACGATCTGGATTTCCTCGAGATCACGACCCCCATACTTACCTGTTCTTCACCTGAGGGCGCCAGAGATTATCTCGTGCCGGCACGTAATCATCCGGGTAAGTTCTCTGCTCTGCCTCAGGCTCCGCAGCAGTTCAAGCAGATCCTGATGGCATCCGGATTCGACAGATATTTCCAGATAGCGCCCTGTTGCAGGGACGAGGATGCGAGAGCCGACCGTTCTCCCGGTGAGTTCTATCAGCTGGACATGGAGATGGCTTTTGCTTCACAGGAGGATGTATTTGCAGTGGTAGAGCAGGTGCTTCCGCCCGTATTCGAGGAGCACGGTGTATATAAATCGGCATCCAAAGCTCCGTTTAAGAGGATTCCTTACTTAGAGTCCATGGAGAAGTACGGCACGGACAAGCCCGATCTGCGTATAGACCTGGTGCTTACCGATGCGACTGACCTTATGAAGGGATGCGGATTCGGTCCTTTTGACGAAGCGGATGTGATCAAGGCCATCGTGGTAGACGGATTCGAAGCTACCCGTAAGCAGATAGATGCGATCATGGCTGAAGTTGAGGTTACATCAGGCGGTAAGGGGTACTGGTTTAAGGTAGATGAGACCGGTGCGATAGCAGGCGGTATTGCCAAGTTCCTGCAGGATCGCGCCGATAACGTGAAGTCGGCGTTGAACATCAAGCCCGGTGATTTCGTGGGACTGACCTGCGGTGATAAGGGTTCTGCACTAAAGAGTGCAGGCGCACTGCGTAAACTGCTCGGTGCCGCATCCGATAAGCATATGAAGAAAGACACATATGAATTCTGCTGGATCGTGGATTTCCCGATGTATGAGATAGGTGAGGAGTCCGGAGAGCTGGAGTT
>JAEEGL011617397.1_pt1 | contig 11574 bp, 8 predicted proteins | sample 9134231 | NCBI WGS metagenome assembly JAEEGL01 (sample SAMN16246548, study PRJNA631951) | gut metagenome | biome: gut microbiome; feature: rumen; material: fiber-attached | host: Bos | place: Iran: Karaj | collected 2018-10 | reverse complement strand
CATCTGGTTTTGAAGTTCCACCCAAAAATTGTCTAGCATACGCAGACAAACTTTCAACATATCTTCTTTGACCTTCAGCATAAATAGTATCAAATGCTAAACTACTTTTACCTGAGCCAGAAACCCCAGTCATTACGACTAGCGAATTCTTAGGAATTTCTAAATCTACATTCTTTAGATTATTTTCCCTTGCCCCTTTGATTACTATCTTGTCCATTATCCAACACCTTCTCTAATATTCTCTTTTTATCTTCAAGGTCTTTTACAGCATATACATTAATATGTTTAATAAAATATAAATATGCCATCTTAGCTCTATTTTCATGATCTTTAGAATTACAGCTTCTTAATATTTCAAAAGCTTCTTCTTCTGTTGGATTATATGTAGCAAAAAACTTTACTACATCAGATGGATATGCAGATTTCATAATATCCATTATCTCTTCTCTAGATAAAAACTTCTCAACATGTAAATCACTAGCTAAAAAAAGATCTGTATATGATTCTTGCCAATCATGATTACTAAACTCCAGCAAATCTCCACTTGCGGTAACTTCAGCAACAGTAACATCATTTGGATCAAAATTTCTAAATACATCACTCAAATGACCACAAACTAACATGCCACCTTTGTCAACAGGAGCATCTGTATGATAATCCTTACCTTCCTCGTATAGAACCCCATTTCTATCCGTTCTGTCAGCAAATAATGCTTTATAACCTCTTATTTCCATACTTTCTCCTCAATTCATAAAAATTACATTTCTTACACAATTCGTGTATTTTTTTGTTATTAAGAAAACCATTTTTCATTTCCTTAAACAAGTTGCTGTTTATTATATCATTTATCTCATTTTTGTAAATAGTTCCGAGGTTAATAATTCCCTCGCTATCTAAACAACAAGGAACAATCGTTCCATCTACTAAAATACCCAAGTGATCTCTTAATGCTCTACAACTACCAGTTTCGTTATAATAATCATTATCTAATGATGGCCATATAAATTCTTCTTCTACCTCATAATAAACATTATCTGCCAATTTAACACTATCTTCATTAATTTTAGTATTATACTTCTTTTCTAATCTATTAATAACTTGTCCCTTATAAACACTATCTACCCATAAACGATATTTAACAATCGTGTTATTAACTCTTAATTTATCAACAGCATTAAATATATCATTTATATATTCATCAAAAGTTTTATTGTATTTATCATCATAACTATGTAAGGAAATATTAAGTTGTCTTATATTCTTATTATCTGCAATCTTTTTAATTAAGAAGCCATTAGTAGTAATATTAATAAAAAAATCTTTACTAGCTAAATCTATTAATTCATTAATATGTGGATGTAGTAAAGGCTCACCCATTATATGAAAATATAAATACTTAGTATAACCTTTCAATTTATTTAATATTCTTTTAAAGTCTTCTATATCTATAAACATCTTGTTTCTTTTATTTTTAATACAAAAAGAACAATCTAGATTACAATTATTTGTTATTTCTAAATATACTTTCTTAAACATATAGAACACCCAAAAGTATTATAACATACTTTTGTTCGTTTTCAATCAAAATAAAAAAAGACCAAGTGGTCTTTTTATTTTACATCCGTAACATCGCCCATATCTAGTGTTCCGTTAACATTTTCTTGAGCAACATCTTTTATTTCTAACTTAGCAGCCGTATTTTCATCACCTTTTTGAATACTAACTTCTTTACCGGTTCTGACATTACCTACTCCATCAATACTATCAGATAAAGCTTTTAATTCTTTAATAATAGTATCGCTATCTTTGTTAGACATAAAATCAAAATAATCTAGTTCATCACCAATAACAGATTCATAATCATCTTCCATAGTTCCTTTAACTGGTGGAACAGTAATTTGGCCCTTTTCATAACCTAATCTCTTATTAAAAGAATCAATAATACCATTTATTTCAAGTCCCATATATTGTTTTTTAATATCAATTATGGCTTGTAAACTAACGTCTCCTTTATCATCATTCTTTTTCATTTCATCTACTTTTTTCATAACATCATCAATACTACGTAGACCAAATACACCAATTATTTTCTCTTTATCATATTCTTCATCAAATTCAGTCATTCTACCTCTAGCAATATGCTTACTCATTAAATCCTCTGCTTTTGCTTCAGGTACATCTATCCCTTCAGATACATTTCTATATAAACCATTATCCATCAATATATAAAATGATAAAAAGTTATCTACATAAGTAAATAAAAAAGTATCATATACCAATTTGCCGTTTTCAACCTTTGTCATTACAGTATAACTTTTTCTAATACTATAACCAGCAAATACATACTGAGCAGGTAAATTTTTAAAAGTATAACCAAACATTACTTCACCTTCTTTTTCTGAATATTATAAACCATTTTTAAAGATAACTTAGTTGGTAAAAATCTATTAAAGAAGATCCCACATTTCATCCCAAATCCTGGTATGATTAATAACTTGTTCTTTAAACATTTATCTATAGCATATCTAGCAACATAGTTACTATCTAATGCTTTAACAGTAAACGAACCGCCAGCTACTTTATTAAAATTAGTATCCACTGGTCCAGGACATAAACAACTTACATGAACATTACTTTTTACTCTTCTAAGTTCTTCATATATACCTTCAGTCCATCTTGTTACATAATTCTTAGTAGCATAATAAGTGTTTAAGTAAGGACCTGCAAAAAAGCCAGCACTACTTGCTATATTTAAAATTCTTCCTTTATCTTTCTTAACCATATCTTCTAAGAATAACTTAGTTAGTATATGCAAAGCATTAATATTAACATCTATCATTTTCATTTCTTTATTGATATCTGTTTCCCAAGTATTACCAAATAATCCAAACCCTGCACCATTCACTAATAGATCGATATCTTCAGCTTTAAACTTATCATATAACTTAAAACAATTATCTCTACCAGTTAAATCACAAGGATAAATAATATATTTAGTTTTAATCTTACTTGCAGTTTCCTTAAGTCTATTTTCATCTCTGCTAACTAGAATAACATCATATCCTAATTCGCTTAAATAAATAGCCATATCTCTTCCAATTCCGGAAGATGCTCCAGTAACTAATGCTTTCATATAATCACCTAACAACATTTTATCATAAAAAAAGAAGATTATTATCTTCTTTCATCTAATTCAAGTAAAGGAGGTAACATTTGTTTCTTTCGAGAAACCATACCGTCCATATATATTCCTTGTGTAATACTATCTATTCCATAAGCATCTTGTAATAAATCTTTACTATCTTCATTAAAATATAAGTAAGATCCATTATTAATAATATCCGTAATAAATAATAATGCCACTTTATAATTACCATATTCACACATTTTATTTAAACCAACTATTATTTCATTAGAGCGTTTATGAATATCTTCAAAATCTAATGTAATAACTTGTCCAATAGCTAATGTAGAATTATCAAAATTAAATGTCTTCATATCATAATGAATGATTTCATCCACGGATAATCCAGCAACACTACTAGCAGCTTTAAACATCATTCTTCCAAACTCATTAATATCCAAACCAGCAATCTCTGCCAATTTTTTCCCTACTTCAATATCTAATGTCGTAGTTGTTGGAGATTTAAATAATAATGTATCAGAGATAATAGCAGCCAACATAATACCTGCTATAGGGGCTGGTATTTCTTCATGTGCTTCTCTAAATAATCTATAAATAATTGTACAAGTACAACCAACTGGCATACTTCTAAAACTAATAGGTATATTAGTACCTAAAGTACCTAAATTATGATGATCAATAACTTCTAGGATTTCAGCTTCTTCTAAACCGTCTACACTTTGACTAGGCTGATTATGGTCTACTAAGATAACTCTAGTTCTTTCAAAATTATTAGCATCAATCAATCTTAACATACCTTGGCAAACATTTTTCCTGTTAACAATTGGATAATTAGTATGTCCATATTTAGAACTAATATCTAAGAAATCATTTCTAAAATCACTATTAACAAACTTAATAGGTTCCTCAGTAATATTAACCATCTTAACATAATTACATAATTGAACCATATTAGCAGCTTTAAATGTTCCCATTGGAATAGTTATAACATTAACTCTTTTTTCTTTAGCTAACTCTATTAGTTCAGGGCTTAAACTTACATTATTTACTAACAATAACAACTTAATACCAGAATTAATAGCATACTCAAGTATCTTATATCTATCACCAACAATTAAAATATCATTTCCTTTTAATTGAACTCTATTTAAGAAAGTTTCACTCTTATAAGCTGCTGCTAAAATATGTCCTTCAATCTCATCATCAAATCTAAGTACTTCAATAGCATTCAGAGTAGATAAAATATTATCATAAGAAGTATATAAATATGTAATATCTCCATCAATCAAATACTTAGAAATCTCTTTAACATTGATATATCCAGTTAACTTTTTACTCTTATTAACTAAAGGTAAACCAGTAACTCCCATATCCATAATAGTTCTATATGCATGATAAATAGATTCATGTTCTTCTACCATAGCTTCTTTGTTATAATGCATATTTTTAATTTGAACTTTTACATCATTCAAAAATTCGGGTTCTTTAAATCCGAAATAATCTAAAACAAATTTACTTTCTTTATTAATGCTACCTAAAACACGAGGTTCACATTTCATTCCTTGTTTATTCTTTAAATAAGAAAGTGCAATACTAGCACAAACTGTATCTGTATCAGGAACTTTATGGCCAAAAATGTAAGTAGTTTGCATATGTTCACCCCTTATTCTATATAAGTATATCATAAAAAAAGAACTATTATTAGTTCTTTTTATTCACTTTTTAACTCAAATAAGATATCTCTAAGTTCCATAGCTCTTTCAAAGTCAAGTTTCTTAGCAGCTTCCTTCATTTCGTTTTCAATCTTGATCATTAAGTTACGTTTTTCTTTAGGGCTCATCTTCTCTTGAGACTTAACTTCACCAGTTTCTTCATCTACTACATTACTTACTACTTCTCTTATTTCTTTAATAATTGTCTTAGGTATAATACCATGTTCTTCATTATATGCCTCTTGAATAGTACGTCTTCTTTTGGTCTCTTTAATAGCTATATCCATACCTTCACTAATTGAATCAGCATACATAATAACATGTCCATTAGCATTTCTTGCTGCTCTACCAATAGTTTGAATTAAACTTCTACTATTTCTTAAGAATCCTTGTTTATCAGCATCCATGATACAAATTAAACTTACTTCAGGTATATCTAATCCTTCTCTTAATAGATTAATACCTACCAAGACATCATACTTACCCATTCTTAATTCTTGAATAATTCTTAAACGATCTAATGTCTTAACTTCGCTATGTAGATAAGCAACCTTTATCCCTACATCTTTTAAATAGTTAGTTAACTCTTCTGCCATTCTTATAGTTAAAGTAGTAATTAATACTCTTTCACCATTATTCTTAACACGATCTATTTCATTTATAATGTCATCTATTTGACCTTCAGTACCTCTAACTTCCACCGTAGGATCTAAAAGTCCAGTAGGTCTAATAATTTGCTCAACATACTGTTGATTAGTTTGCTCCATTTCATAATCACCAGGAGTAGCACTAATATAAATAGCTTGATTAATCTTACTATTAAACTCATCATACTTAAGTGGTCGATTATCTAATGCACTAGGTAATCTAAATCCATAGTCAACTAATGTTTGTTTACGCATTCTGTCTCCATTATACATACCTCTTACTTGTGGTAATGTAACATGTGATTCATCTACTACAAGAAGAAAATCTTCTGGAAAGAAATCCATTAAACAACATGGAGTTTCTCCAGGTCCTCTTAAAGCTAGATGTCTAGAATAGTTTTCAATACCAGAACAGAAACCAGTTTCTTTTAACATTTCTAAATCATAATTAGTTCTTTCACGAAGTCTTTGTTCTTCTAATAATTTATTTTGACTATGTAGTTCTTCTAATCTAACTTCTAATTCTTCTTCTATTCTTTTAATAGCTTCTTTCATTTTTTCAGAACCTGTAACAAAGTGCGAAGCTGGGAATATACTAATAGTTTTTTTGCTTTCTATAACTACACCAGTTAAAGGATCAAAAGTAACAATACGATCTACTTCATCCCCAAACAATTCTATTTTTATTCCATAACTCTTCTCATTAACTGGAATGATATCAATAGAATCTCCTCTAACTCTAAAAGTTCCTCTATGAAAATCTAAATCACTACGTTCATAAGTCATATCTACTAACTTATTTAATATTTCATTTCTGTTAATTGTATCTCCAACATTAACAGTTAACATCATCTTCTCGTATTCTTCTTTATCACCAATACCATAAATACATGATACTGATGCCACTACAATAACATCCCTATAATTAATTAAAGCACTAGTAGCACTATGGCGAAGTTCATCAATCTCATCATTAATACTAGCATCTTTTTCAATATAAGTATCACTTTGAGGTACATATGCTTCAGGTTGATAATAATCATAATAAGAAACAAAGTATTCAACATGATTATTAGGGAACAATTCTTTAAATTCACTATATAATTGACCAGCTAAAGTTTTATTATGTGCAAGTACTAAAGTAGGTCTATTAACCTCTTTAATAACATTTGCAATAGTAAAAGTTTTACCAGTACCAGTAGCTCCTAATAATACTTGTTCATGTTTACCTTCTTTTAATCCTTCTACTAATTCTTTAATAGCTTTAGGTTGATCTCCAGAAGGTTCATAACCAGATACTAATTCAAACATATGGCACCTCTTTTCTAAACCGAATTTATTATATCAAAAAAACTGATTAATATCAGTTTATTTTGCGTTCTTTATAACTTCTGGAGGAATAACAACATGTTCATTCTCGTTAAACTTACTATATTCTTGAGCAAAGATTAATTGCTTAACATCTTTTATACCTCCAGATAAATCCCATTTAAGTTTTGATAATCGATTATTAACTAAAGTATATTCAATTTTATAATTATTATTCTTTAACTTTTTAGCATCTATATATTCAGTAGATTTAATCATATTAAATATTTTAGATCCAGGTACAGTTAAAGTATAGACATTTTCTCTAACCTTATTAGGTGTTCCAAGTGTACTAAGAAATTGATATCTTTCATCTGGATTCAAATATGTTACATCTAATACTTCCTTTGTATATTTTTTCTTATTTTGATAATCTTGAATATAACAAACTTTTTTCTTATAATCGCAATACTGTTGAACATTATGACTTAATCTTCCACTAACATTAACAATAGTAGTAAATTTGCCAGTCATATTTTCTAGATCAACTACTCCTGTATCTGTTTGAGTAATTGTTAAATTCATCGCAATAAAATATGATTCTTTTAAAGCATAATTTTTTATTTCTTCTGTTTGAGGTTTCTCAGATTCAGCAGTTTCTTTTTCAATTACTGTCTTATTACCATTTTCATCAATATGAGTTGTTTCTTTATTTCCCTTCCCATCATCAACAGTAACTGTAAGCGTACTCTTATCTTTAGGTGTCCCCAAAATATTATTACCAGGTTTAAATAAGAAAATTGCTCCTCCAATAACTGCTATAAATATTAAAAATACAAATATACCCCAACTAGGAGGTTGGTTCTCTACATCATTTTTTACTACTTCTCCACCAGTTAACTCATTCATTAATTGTTGTTTTCTTTCCTCTTCAGTAACTGGTTTTGGTGCTTCTTGAACCTCAACATTAGACGTTTCATTAACTGCCGAACTAGATTCTAGATTAACTACAGGCGTTTCATTAACAACTGGTGTGGGTTCTGGATTAACTACAGGTGTTTCAACAGCAGCTGGTGTAGGTGTTACTTCTACCTTGGGTTCTTCCTTAACTACAGGTGTTTCATTAATACCAGCAAAAGGGTTTTCTTGAGCATTAGCTTTTTTTCTTGCTTCCTCGTTAGCTGCCATTTCTTTGTTAAGATTATCTTCTATTTTAGCTCCCTCTTGAGCCATCAAACCTAAAGGTTGATTAGAAAAATCTATTAATTCATTATTTTTATCATCCATAAATAACACCTCTCTATTCTAACTATATCATAAAAAAACAATAAAAAAGAGAGTTCTTATAACTCCCTTTACATTAATAAATACCGTGTTCAATACGAAGTTGTTTAACCTTCTTCTTATCTTTACCTGCTTCATCCCAGAAGTCTTTAGCACCAAATACTATTTCTTCTGGTTCAAAGTATTGAATATGACCTTTCTTATCTGACCATACTTTTAAGAAATAACCACCAACATTATTAACTAAACCTTGTTTTTGTTGGAATTGAGTCTTAGCACATAATGCAGGTACCTCTAAACATTGAACATTTCTATAAACGAAATGATAACTCTTATGATAATGACCAATTAATAATACTTTTGGTTTTTGATGAGATTCTAATACTTCGATTCTCTTTTGTGGTTTATAAGATAAACCTTGTGCAGATCCTCCTCCCGGATGATCTAGTACATATTTAACTCCATCAATTACAATCTCACCAGTATCTTGTCCAAGATAAATCATATCAGGACGAGCATACTTTAACCATTTATTAACAGTAGCTCCACCATTTTTATAGTGAGTCTCATCATGACTACCTAGAATATAATAAGTCTTCATACCATCCACATATGGATACATTTCTGCAACATAACCAACTTGTTCATCAAAGTTATGAGCAAATTGTAATCTAGGACTTTCAGGTCTGTTTGGATAATTACCGTCAGTCATATCTCCAACATGTAATACAGTTCTAATTCCTCTATTATATGCTTCTTGGTATAACTCATTTAATAAGTGTAATTGTTGTCTATTATTTCCAAAATGAGTATCTGAAACAACTAAAATTTCACTATAAGTTAAATCATCAGGATCAGCTTTACTATATGAAACCTTTCTAGCAACATTCTTCTTAAATACTATTTCGTTTCCACTTGGTACAAGATCAACTTCTTTACCACACATTTCCCAAATATATAGTAATCCTTGTAATTCTTTATAACTAACATTAAATTTAGCCATAAATGCATCAATAGACATTCCATTTCTAACAAATTTGAAATATCTTAAAGCATTTTCAACACTAGCACTATCTAACTCTGGTTTAGTATTTCCACCAGTATTAATAGTTAAACTTGTTCCTTTAAAATCTTGTTTATTAGTTACATAATAAGGTGAATCAATAGCACTTACACTATCTAATAAACCTTTTTCATTTGTTTTAACTGTAACATACCAAGCACCAACCGTGTTAGCATATCTCTTAGTTTTCATTTCTTGATCAGTTGCAACAACACTTGGTACTGAAATACACTTAACATCACGATAAGTATATTTTTCCATTTGTAGTAAACCACCATATAATAATACATCTGGTTTATCTTCACTACGATATGCATCTAAAGTTTGTTGAGTTCTATAAGAAGAAGTATATGTCTTAGCTAACTTAGCACTCATAACTTGCATCTTAACTCTATCGATACTAATATCACAAATATCTTCACCTAGATAAACCATATCAGGTCTTTGTTGAGCAACTCTCATACCTAAGTTAATATTATTTTTACTTATATGTTTATCATCTAACTTACCAGAAATAAAGTAAGTAGTTATTCCTTCATAGTGAGGCCAATTAGCAACAATATAATTAACTTGAGCTTGTGAATCTTGAACAAAGTTCGAATCATCAGTCATTGGTTTTAAACCAGCAGAAATATTACCACATACTATTACATTGTGGATACCCATTTCTTGAGCTTTACGATAGATATCATTTAAAATTGCTAATTGTTGAGATTTAGAACCAAGTCTAGTATCAGAGATAGCAACAAACTTAAACTCATTAGCATCATCTGATTCAAAAGAATAAGTACTGACATCTTTATCGATAACATCCCCTTGATTTAACAAATGGAAACCATCATCATATTGTTTAACAATGATATTAATTCCGCTATCTTTTAAATCATGAACTAACCCTAATACTTCAAAGTCACTTAACTCTAAAGCACTAGATACCTCACCAATGCGTTTTTCTTTCTTAATTAATTCAAGTAGTTTATCAATTGTTTCCTTAGAATATTCACCTTGAGCAACTACTTCTTCTTCAGCTTCATCAAGTTCTTCTTCTAGTATTTCTTCTTCTGGTGTAACTTCATCAGTTATATTTTTCTTTGCCATTTTTTTACCTCCCCACAAAAAAAAGTAGGCACTCCACTCGTAGCACTACTTTTTAAACCATACAAAATAAGTTGTAACATTTACCATTTTATTCATATTATCAACTCTACCATCTATAATAATTATATCAAAAACAATTTCAAAAGAAAATACATATTTTACATCACTTTACTAAAAAATTTTATCTTCTTCTAAATAATTTCTACAAATATACTTATCATTCTTAGGAACACGCTTATTCAACATAAATACAACAGTTTTTTGTAATTTGATTAACTCATCATTAGAACAATTATGATCTAACAATACTCTCTTAAATTTTCGATAAAAATCAACCATCTCTTGAGGAGACATATACGCCATTGTTGTTTCCATTCTTTCATCAAAATCAATTGAATAGAAGCCATAATTACGATCTATATTTTTAATGATTAACAAATATAAAACCTTGTAAACATCTTGTGCTGAAGGAATATCCCCCTCTACATCAATGAATACTCTATTACTAATCTTTTTCTTTACTTCATCTAGTTTTCTTGTATCTATTGATTGTTCACCATTAACATAATCCCAGTAAAGTTTTTCATATAAATCAATACCTTTTGAGCAACCATAACTCTTAACAGTTTCAACCCATAATTTATTAAACTCTTTATTCTTTCTATGATACTTATATAATTCTTTATATAAATTTGCCACTAGAATAATTGCAAAAGAATAATAAATACTAACTGGTATGTTCATATCTTTATTCTTATCAACATATTTCATTCCTTTATAAAGATTAAACATTGTTTTAATATATATTCTTCTTTTTCTTTCCAAAGTAGAAACATTATTGTCTTTAAATAGTGAAGAAATATCTCCATCATTATTTAACAATTCATTAAAAATCCATACTTCATTTTTAAAAGAAGTTTCATCAAATACTAAAATCCCTTGATTGTAGTATAAATTAGCATACAAGAGACCTTTAGCATCTTCAACATATCTAATATTATGTTTCTTTTCTGTCTTAGCTTTGCAATCTTTATATTGAACGTATTTCTTATATTCATCAATCAAAAAAGCATAAAAATTTGCAATACTATCTATCTTCTTGATAGATTTAATTAAATAATCACGATATTGTTTATCAACACTAGCACCCATTTTTTTAACAATATCTAAACTACTATTTCTAAAACTATCTAAATCTACTTTTTTCTTAACTTCTAAATCCCTCAGTTTATCTATATGCTTATTCAAACTTAAAAGCAATCTCTTAGCTTTTGATTCAGTATCACAATTAAATAAATTATTGCCAACATCCAAAAT
>JAEEGL011093258.1_pt1 | contig 11574 bp, 8 predicted proteins | sample 9134231 | NCBI WGS metagenome assembly JAEEGL01 (sample SAMN16246548, study PRJNA631951) | gut metagenome | biome: gut microbiome; feature: rumen; material: fiber-attached | host: Bos | place: Iran: Karaj | collected 2018-10 | reverse complement strand
CGATCTTGTCCGCGTCGCCGTTGTAGAAGGGGATGTAGATGAATCCCGGGTGGTCCGAGGCGGACGCGAAATACGGCCCGTCCCGGCCGGCCGACGAGCGGGTGTAGTCGGGGTCGTCGGAGTAGTCCTCCTCGGCGATGAAGGCCTTCACGCCCGCGTTTTCGATATCGAACGACTCGTACGAGTACCCGTCGAGCTTGCTGTCCAGCGCCGACGAACTCCACTGGAACTTGGCGCGGTTGACGCTGAGCGCCGAGGAGACGGTGCGCTTGAGGCCGCTGCCGAACTCCACGCGGAAGCCGTTCTGGAACTCGACCGGCAGGGTGACGAAGAAGTACTCCTTCCCGGGCGTGAAGCCGCCGGGGCAGCTGAGCGTGATGCTGGTGGCCGGCTCGAGGATCTCCTGCACGTAGGGGATGTCCTGCTCGTCCAGGGCCACCGTCACCCGGCCCGCGAGCACTTCGCCGTCCAGGCCGCTGAGGGTGACGCTGGTGATGCCGGCTCCCTGCAGGGTGAACTTGATACCGCCGCACAGGTGGCGGAAGGTCATCGCGAGGCCCTCGGAGTGGCCGAAGGACACGAACTCCCCGTCCGCGAAACTGCCTTCCCGGGCGGTCTGGCTGGTGGGGACGGAGACGGTGAACGTGCTGCCATCGAACTGATTGTCAGCGCTGTACGGGTAGATGGCCCAGAAGTCGCCGCCCTTGTCGGGCATGGTGGCGGGGATCTGCCCGCGGAAGTCGGCGGTGGTGGCCGGTTCGGTGTTGATGGAGGTGAACTGCCAGTTGCCTTCCACGCCGTCGCGGAACAGGCTCACGGCGTCGCCGGGCGACCAGTAGAAGCGGCCGTCCGCGTCGCGGGAGCTCTTGGTGGCCGGGCCGTCCGCGCGGGCGGAGAGGGTGAGGGTTTCAAGTGAGGGTTCCGCCGGGGTTTCCGGTGCCGCGATGCGTGCGCAGGCCCACAGGCCTGCCGCCGCGAGGGCCGCCAGGAGGAATTTTACTAAGGTCTTTTTCGGCATCATGACTTCCATGGGCTAGAAACCGGGCTTGTCCTCGTCGCCGGCATTCTCTCCGCTCGTTCCGGCAGGGGACACTTCCACCAGCAGGCGCCGCATCGGCTCCAGGCAGATCTGCTCCAGGCGCGGAGCCTCATATTCTTCTCGGTGCATAGGCACAAAGTTAGCAAAAATCTCAATCCACCAGCAGGTGGCTGCGGAGGCGGGCGATCTCCTCGGCCGTGAGGGGGGCGACGTATTCGCTGCCGAGGTCGTCCTGCGTCTCGCTCGTGGCCCAGTTGTACACCAGCTCGCGCAGGGGCCGGGACGCCTCGCCGAACTGCCCGCTGCGCAGGTACGGGATCAGCAGGCCGATGGTGTGCGTGGGGTCGTCGTCCCGCGGGATGCGGGTGCGCCAGTCGAAGCGGTCGAAGGAGGTGATCTCGAAGTCCTTGGAGAGGTCGCTGTCGCCCATGCCCAGCAGGGCCTCGATCAGGAAGGCGAGGGTGCCGGTGCGGTCGGCCCCGGCGGCGCAGTGGAAGTACACGACGCGCCCCTCGTCCAGCCAGCCGAGGATCTGCCGGATGGCCTTCTTATAGAGGCGCTCCGTCTGCCCGGTGCCGCCTTCGAAGTTCTTGCGGAGGGGGAGCTGGTAGTAGGTGAGGCCGTCGATGTGCGGGTCGTTCGCGTCGCCCTTGTAGCCGCGGAGGTCGAAGTCGATGGACGCGCCCAACTGGTTGAGTATGACGTCTTTCGCGTACGGGTCGTCGTTCAGGTGGTCGATGTTGGAGCCGCGGTACAGCTTGCCGTAAGCGATGTGGCGGCGGCCGTCGGCGGTCTTCCATCCGCCCAGGTCGCGCACGTTGTAGACCGCGTGGCGGGGCCGGGCGCCCTGGTAGGTGCAGATCATCCGCAGCGGGCCGACGGGGGTGACGCCGCCCTGCTTGAGGGTCTGCCCGCCGCTGAGGACCTTGTAGTAGTAGTCCACGCCCGGCACGAGGTTGTAGATCTCGACGGGGGAGTCGGCGTCGGCGGCGATGGTCCTGGCGTCCTTGAAGAGGGGGTCGGTGGCGAGGAGGACGCTGCTGGCGCGGCCGCCTTCCCAGGAGATCCTGACGGGGCGCGGGCGGTCGTTGGCCTCGGCGAATTCGGGGCGGTTGACGTCCGTGCGGGTGAAGTCGGGGTCGTCGGAGTAGTCCACCTGCTCGAGGAAGAGCCGCGCGCCGGGGTTCATGATGTCGCAGTCGCGGAAGCTGTAGGTGAGGGTGACGGTCTCGTGGGTGACGATCTCTTCGGGCTCGCCGGGGGCTGGCTGGTTGGTTTGTGTGGCTTGCCTGTCGGCTTGTTGGGCCTGCCGGGCTTGCCTGTCGGCTTGTTGGGCCTGCCGGAGCGTGCGGACGGGGCCGCAGCCCGGGGCGGCGAGAAGCGCCAGCGTGGCGAGGAGCAGGAAAAATCTCTTCATTTCGTGGATCGTTTGTACAAAGATAGCGAAATCTGCGGGAAATAACATCGCCCTCATCGGCACCTTCCCTGAACCCCCCCACCACTCATCCCACGCGTACGGCCGTGACCGGTAATTATTTGTTGGTCAACTACTTGCGAAATCATGGGTGCCGATTTTGAGGACCGATGTTTTTGGTTCTTGCTGATTACCAATACATTACTGGTCACGGGTGCTCTAACTACACTTATAACATGCTATAGTGAGAGAACTCTGTAAGTAATCGCAAATAAATATGGCAAACGCAAAGATTCTTCGCTTTCTTCCGGCTATTCGTCCCATTTTTATGATTCTTATTGCAGAAGGAAAGAGTCAGCAATATCTTCGCAGAAACATATTAATGAAACAGGCTATGATTACTTCAATTCCCCGAACAATTATTTATTCAATTAACAACGATTTTGTTTTGCAATTCTGCAACAATATCGTTATCTTTGAATTGTCCTTTAATACTGTGACCGATGAAATACAGTGAGTTGATCCGGCTATTAAAGGACGCAGGGTGCTGGATGGATTCTTCCGGAGCGGCACACGACAGATGGTATTCGCCAATTACGGATTCCTTTTTTTACGTTCCGCGACACCAATCCAAAGAAGTTCCGACGGGCACACTTAGAAGGTTACGGAAAGAGGCGGGGATATGAAAATGAACCAATAGAGCATTATGCAAATCGTTGCTATTATTGAAAAGGGACCGGACGGTTATTACTCCATCCGGTCGGAGCAGAAGGTAGGACGCTATTTCTTCGGCGGCTATGGCGAGAGTGTCAAGGCTGCCAAGGAGGACTTTATTGTGAGTGTCAGGGAGTCGCTTGATGCGGCCACGAAGGAGGGTGCTGTGCCCCCGTCCTCGTTTGACATCTCATTCAAATACGATATCCCGTCTTTCTTCAACTACTTTGACTATCTGAATGTCAGCAAATTCGCCGAATTTGCCGGAATCAATGAGAGCCGGATGCGTGCGTATAAAAGTGGCCTGGCTTATCCCGGCGAGAAGACGACGCGCAAAATCATGAAAGCGATCGAGACCATCGGGCGGGAGATCTCCGCTGCCCGCTTCGCCTAGCAGCCCAGGCGCTCTTTCCCTGGTTCCGGGGTGCGAAAACGCCCTTTTTGCACCCCAGTTGCCTCTGTGGCAGGCAGCAACCAGCCGGGGATGGGAAAAGTTTATTATCTTTGGGAGTAGTTGAAAAACCGACCGTTATGAGACGTTTGTATTCCCTTCTTCTTTTGCTTGCGCTGGGGCCGGCGCTTTTCGCGCAGGAGCTGCCGGACGAGCAGACCTATGGATACCTGTATTGTCACACGTCCGCGCACGGGGGCTGGATGGCCTACGCGCTGTCGCAGGACGGCATCCACTTCCACGACCTGCTGTGCGGCGATTCGGTGTTCGCACAGACGGGCGGGGCCACCAAGGATACCCCCTGGGGCGAGCCGTACATCTGCCGCGAGCAGGACGGGTTCGTGCTGGCCAGCCGGACCGCCTGGGGCGTCGAGACCTTCCGCAGCGACGACCTGATCCGCTGGCGGCGGGCGGAAGATTCTGAGCTACCTTCTGGTTTAGATTCGGCCGGGCAAGATCGTCTGCAGCAAGTAGTTGCGCCGCTGGGCGGAAGCCATCCCGCGACCTTCCGCCTGGCCGGCACGCCCGGCTGGCAGGTGGGCTATCTAGTGCAGGACGGCAACCCGCTGGAGCGCTACCGGGTGGCCACCGCGGACGAGGATCTGACCGAGCTGCGGCGCCCGCAGGTGCTGGAGGGTGTCTATGGTCCGGGGCCGGGGTCGTTCCTGCGGCTCACGGAGGAGGAGTACCGGCGGCTGCAGTCCTGGAGCGATGCGGCCGAGCCGAAGCACCTGGCGCCGGACGTGCACAATCCGGTGTTCCCGGGGCTGCACGCCGACCCGGAGGTGCTGTACAGCGAGAAGACGGGGCGGTACTACATCTACCCGACCACCGACGGCGCGTTCGGCTGGCACAACCACGACTTCAAGTGCTTCAGCTCCAGCGACTTGGTGCACTGGAAGGACGAGGGCGTGATCCTGGACCTGCAAGACCTGGAGTGGGGGAAGGAGTACGCCTGGGCGCCGTGCATCATCGAGCGCGACGGCCGCTATTACTACTACTTCGTGGCGAACAAGAGCGTCGGCGTGGCGGTGTCCGACCGGCCCGAGGGGCCCTTCCGCGACGCCCTCGGCGGACCGCTGCTGTCGCAGGAAGCAATCGGCTCGCCCAACCAGGTCATCGACCCGGACGTGTTCCGGGATCCGGTTTCCGGGAAGTATTACCTGTACTGGGGGAACTCCTACCTGTGGATGGCGGAGCTGGCGGACGATATGGTTTCGCTGGTGCCGGGCACGATGCACGAGCTCATACCGCGCTCACGGATAGGGGATTACCACTACCTGGAGGGGACCTATGTGTTCGAGCGCGGCGGGCTGTACTACTTCATGTGGTCGGAGAACATCACACGGTCCGCGCGCTACAGGATCCGGTATCTGATTTCCGATTCGCCCACCGAGTTCGTGCGGAACGGGCAGCCGGCCCGGGTGGAGGAGACCATTATCCTGCAGCAGGATCCGTCGCTGCAGATCTTCGGGACGGGGCACAATTCGGTGATCTGCAAGCCCGGCACGGACGAGTGGTATATGGTGTATCACCGTTTTACGCGCCCCGAAGGCATCAAGATGGGCCTCTCCGGCGGGTATAACCGCGAGGTGTGCATCGACCGTATGTACTTCAATGAAGATGGCACCATCGTGCCCGTGAAGGTGACGCTGTAGGGGCGGGATGTCATCCTGAGCGAAGCGAAGGATCTCCGGACAATGCTTTCCGGGGCATTGTTATTTCAAAGAAATACTTGTATATTTGCCATTGGAAACTTTATTAGCCGTGGTTAAACGGCTCTTGTTTAAACTATGAGAGCATCAGTGCCGCGAGGTATTGGTGCTCTTTTTCGATTTAGATGGACGGTGTACTTCTATTCACCGAAGGACCACATCACTAATAAAGTTTCTATGACATTTAAAACAAGAGCCTGTTTCGTGTGCATTTTTGTACAAGGTACAAGTGTCAGACGTGTTCGCGTCCGCGCACATAAGCGTATCCCACTGGCGCCATGTCTGGCGTTAGTCCTTAGCCCGACCAGCTTTGGGCTGGTGCTTCCCGTCCGTCCATCTGAGGAGCATTGCTCCCGGAAGCCACTCTTATGGGTGGCTTCTTTGTGCCGGGGCATCTCTCGGTACGGGGATTGGTACTGGTACTGGCGCTGGTGTAGGTTCTACTGGGAAACACGATGGCTGCCCTGATGCGCCCTGGTGCGTCCGGTTGTTCCCCACAGCCCCATTTTCGTGGCTTGGGAAACGCCCGGTGCCTTCCTCTGCAATTTGATTGGGGGAGTTGTTTCCCAGTAGTTGTCTATTTGTCCGGAGCCGTCAGGGAGTCCCTGGCTGGTGCGGCGAATGAGGGAGCGGCTGCACCTGACAAGATCGACATAACGTTCAAGTACCCCGGCGAGAAGACCACGCGCAAGATCATGAAGGCGATCGAGACCATCGGCAAGGAAATCGCCGCCGCGCGCCTCTGAACGCCACCTCATCTTGAGCGAACTTCTCTATGTCATCCTGAGCGAAGCGAAGGATCTATAACAAATCAGGCAGGAACGAAGCCCTCTGACGGTCACTGCTAACCCTGATGTATCCGTAAATCATAATATCCCCAAAGAAAACCGTTCCGACGGATTATCGGTCTATGCCGGCGGCATAACTGCGACAAAAAAAGATGCTCTAAATACTTGTATTTAGAGCAGAAAAACCCTATCTTTGAAAGTTTAAAAGAATCGGCCATTAATTCGCCGCACATTTGAGAAGATAACTAGTTAAAAATTAAAAACATAAAGCTTTATGAAGAAAAAAGAACTGTATGAGGCTCCCTCCGTGGAGATGTATGACCTTGTGCCGGAGAGCAATGTTCTCCAACCGAACTCTCCGTATGGTAATGCGAATACGGCGGGTACAGAGCTGGTCGAGCAATCTGATTTCACTTACACTCATTAACCCCATGCGACTATGAGAAAGTTTTTATTTCCTGTAGTAGTATTCTCTGCGATAGTCGCAGGGTTTGCTTCATGTCAAAAAGAGTCTCCCGCTCCGGATGAAGGGCCTAGAGAACTTCATTTCATTGTCAAGGCAACTCAAAACCCTAATACAAAAACGACTCTCACCTTTGATGGGGATAAAACGTATACTCCGGGATGGAGCGCTGACGATGTTCTTGGTGCTTTCTTAGGATCAACCACCATCGACAACAATAAAAAGTCGGTAGATATGACTCTTAGCAACACTGCCGGAGCTGGCACTACCGCTACGTTTGAAGGCTCGACTGTCGCTGAAGGCGATGGTAAATTCGTTGCATTCTATCCCGCAAGTGCTTTTGAAAAGGGTTATAACGATGGGACAATTGGTCTGAATATAGGGGCAACGTCGGACTATATTCAGTATCCAACTAAAGACGCCCCTGACCCGACATGTAACATATTGGTTAGCAAGGAATGCGACTATGTATCAGATGGGACCACTGTGTTGATAGATGACTTATTCTTTACTCGCCCTCTCTCTGTTTTAAAAGTTAATCTCATAGGTTCTTATGCTGCTAACCAAGAGATCTCTTCTTTCACGATGAGCGTCTCTATGGGGACGCTCTCTGGACGTGTCAGCATTGATCTATCAGATGCGTCCATTAAGTCTTGGACTTCTCCCAAGACTTATGCCAAGGCAGAATATTCTTCATCAAAACCTGCAATTAATAAAGATGCAGTATACCTAATCGTCAACCCCACAACAATTACTTCCGGAACGACCGTAACGGTTGAGGCTGAAACTGAAAACTACTCTATCGAGAAGTCCTTTACGCTTGATTCGGATATGTCTTTCCCGGCCAATGGTATTGCTGTTCTTAATCTTTCTATTGCTGAATCCAATTGCACCCCCAAAGAAGCATTCACGCCTAAAACATACAATAAGATTTCCTCTGCAAATGATCTTAGCGATGGTGAATACATTATTTGTATGCAGTCAGAAGGCGAGGAAACTGTGTATTATCTTGAGAATACCGTGAAAACCAAACCAGGAGGAAAGGCATTTGCCACAGGAATTGAACTTTCTGCAGACAAGGAAACAATTACTATTTCTTCAAAGACGATTACCGACGCAACCTGGAGTTTTACTGCTGTAGACGGTGGCTATAGTATTACTCCTACTTCCAATGATAAAGCGGGTCTTGGGACCACCTCTTCCAATGATGGTTTAACTTGCCAGACCACATATTCTGGAAAAGCATGGACTATAGTTGACGACGATACTTATAATTGGACCTTTAAGTACATTGCTACCAATCGATATTTGGTTGTTTATAGCATCGCCAACCCGAGAACATACACATCATCGAGCACAAACGCAAATGGCGTTTTCTTCCTTTATCAACTTGAAAATAATCTCACACCTCTTTCTGCTCCTACTGGACTTGCGGTTTCTGGCATGACCCTTAGCTGGAGCGCTGTTGAAGGCGCAGGATCGTATATCGTAACCATTAACGGTAGTACTTCCACAGTCGAAACGACCTCGAAGGTTTATGATGGCGTTGCCGGCTACTATGATGTTTCTGTAGTTGCTGTTCCGACAGACAAGGATACCTATAAGAATTCTCCTGAGTCTACGCTTGCCGGAGCAAAATTCGGCACACCTGCATTACCCACTCCGACTCTCACCGCTGGTGGCGTGACAACGACTTCTGTAACTGCGGATTGGACAGCTGACGAAAAGGCCACAAACGGATATCACTGCGAGATTTACAATGCATCGACAAAAGAAGCAGAAAAAGATGTAGCTGCTGGAGTAGGTACTGTCACATTCACTGGACTTACCGAAGATGTAACTTATACTGTAAAAGTGAATGCTAAAGAGGTTACGGGCGATAAACCTTATGCTGCCTCTGGTGTTGCTACGATAGATTTGACCCCCGATGGCATGCATGCTGAGGATGTCACAACTGCCGGAAGTTATATTATTTCTGATTTGGAGGTCAAGGCCGTTATGGGCACTGGACAGTTCATTGCTGGAGACAATACTGGACTTGTATATGTTTATAAGTCCAACCACAACCTCGCAGTTGGTAGTATTATTACTATCAATGGAGCGGCGAGCGCTTACTCTAATAACGGCGGTATACTTCAGTTCAGCTCACCTGAAATTACAACCCAATCTGCGGGCAATGGTACAGCGACCCATGGCACTGCAATAGTAGTATCTGATGAGTACCTATCTTCTTATGCAAGTTCTCCGGTTCCTGTTTACATTCATGCTTCCGGTTTACAATCTGGACAGGATATTACCGTCGGCACAAAAGTGCTCCATCTGTACTCTGAAAACACTGCTACTGATGGGAAAATGGTAAACGTTAACGGTTATCTCTTTGGATATAGTTCGAGATATACCAATTACAACTTTGTTGCTACGTCCATCGCTGAAGATACTAGTATTCCTACTCTTTCCACCAATCCTGTTGGCGGCAGTACCATTTCTTGGGATGATGATGTTTATGGGTCTAATAATGCAGAGACCATCACAGTGAGTCTTAATGCTGCTGCTAGCGGCTATACTGTTAGTTATACCGATTCTGAAAGCGCATGGACGATTTCCGATAATGGCAGTGGAACAATCACAGTCTATCCGAATGCGGCCAATACCAGCACGACTAACGCTAAGAATCTTAATGTCACCATCACTCACAAGGACAAAGCGGCTCTTTCTTCGACAATTACGTTGAGCCAGAAGAAGCAATCAAGTGGCGGGAGTTACACTTTAACCTTTGCTACGGGTAGTGGGGATGGTACGAAAGCATCAACATCTACAGCGTGTAGCACTATTGTCTCTACCGGTTCCCAGTATTTGTCCGGTAACTTGGCTAGCGCAACTAATGTTTATTATGCTGGAAATTTTGGCTTGAAGCTTGGGACGTCGAGTGCATCTGGCAATGTAAAAATGAATCTCTCAACCTCAGTTACTCCTACCTCAATTGTAATTAGGGCAAAGCGTTATAACGCAAGTAAAACTGCTACGTTAAAGGTTAATGGAAGTGCTACGCAGAATATCACCGATGACTTCACTAATTTGACGTTCAATATTTCGAATGAAATATCTTATTTAGAACTTGAATCTTCAAAGTATTGCTGGATCGAATCAATTACTGTCAATTATTGAGGTGAATCCGGAGGCGGAACCTCCGGGGCATGGTTGGAGCTCCCGGCTCAGACCGGGAGCGAAGACTATGTAATTACGCTGTATAGAAACGGTGGAGAGTCCGCCGAGCGTAACTATACATTCAACTATAGCAAGGAGCGTTATGCCGCCCTATGGACGGCATATACGCTTACGGAAAGCGATATCCTGGAGACGCGTGCTGCTGGCTCCTGGGCCTATTATGAGGGCATTGGCAGCCAGTACCAGGTGAATGTGAAGTCGAACAGTTACGGAACGAACTATAACAACGACACTTATTCGCGCGGCCATCAGATTCCGGATGCTGACCGAAGGGATTCAGAAGACAAGGCCCAGACCTACTACCTGACCAACCAGACGCCTCAGATCCAGAATGGATTCAACTCCGGAGTTTGGAGCCAGTTAGAGAAGGCAGGACGGGGTTTCGTAGTCTCTTCCGGCGACAATTACGACAGTTCCTTCACACGAACGGATGTGCTGTACATCGTTACCGGGCCATGCTATGGCAAAGACGGAACCTCGGAAACGCCCAGCTATCTGACGGCGGCGAGCAGTACCATCAAGCCCTCAAGCGTCCCCATACCAAAATACTATTGGAAGGCCTTCCTGAAGGTCAAGAGGGATAGTAACGGGAATGTGACGTCAGCCAAGGCCATCGGTTTCTGGTTCGAGCACAAGACTTATTCCGACAGCTACACCGATCATGTGGTCAGCGTGGACCAGATCGAGACGTGGACTGGATTTGACCTCTTTACGAGTCTTCCCGGAACCCAAACTTCCGGCATAGAACAATCTGCAGAGTCTAACTCTAGTTGGACTACTTTCCGGGACTTTTAAGAGGCTTAAACAGCTTAATTAAGTACAATATCAGGCAGGGCTTCGGTCCTGCCTGATTTGTTTTAGATCCTTGCCTCGCTCGGGATGATAAGGGAACGAAAAGAACGCCGCGGAGCACAGGTTTCCGGGCTCTTAGGAGGAGAAGGATCAGCGGGCTCCGGAGAGGGCAGCGGTGGGGCTGAGGAGGAACGACGAAGGCCCAGGACGGCGTCTGTCTGACGACCGTTGGACGGCTCCGTAGGAGACGGCCAAAAGGGAGGAGTCAGCCGTCCAGCAACCGAGACGGAAAGGCCCGCCCTTCTCCGACGTTTGCCCGGAGGCCTGTGGCTCGCGGCGGGGGAGACCCTTCGCTTCGCTCAGGATGACAAGGGGCTCAGGATGACAAAAAAGGCCACAAAATGGGTGAAAAAGAGGCTTAACAAAAATGTTATATCGAATAACATATTTGTTTTATGAACTAATTTCCAGCGGAATCAGTTTTCGGCGATGTAAGAGGCCAAAAAAGTGAGGGCGACGGTGGCAAAACGGCGGATATTGGCCTTGCGGCCGAGGTCGCAGTGGTAGATTTTGGTCCTCGTGCCGGCCGGTCCAGCCACCGCGATCCACACCGTTCCCTCGGGATAGCGCTCGTCGCCACCCTCGGCAAGACCGGTCGTGGCCACGGCGAAGGTACTGCCCGTGAGGGCGCGGACACCCTCGGCCATCGCGGCCGCCACCTCGCTGCTCACCACACCGTACTCCCGGACGGTGGCCGCCGGCACGCCGAGCACCTTTTCCTTCACCGCGACGGCGTAGGAGGTCACGGAACCCAGGTAGTACTCCGACGACCCGGACACCGTGGTGATGAGGTGGGAAATCTGCCCGCCGGTGCAGGACTCGGCGGCGCTGAGCGTCCGGCCGCTACCCTTCAGCAGCGACGCGATCCGGTTTTGCGGCGGCTCTCTCATTTTTCTTCTTGTTGAGGAGGACT
>JAEEGL010876747.1_pt1 | contig 11574 bp, 12 predicted proteins | sample 9134231 | NCBI WGS metagenome assembly JAEEGL01 (sample SAMN16246548, study PRJNA631951) | gut metagenome | biome: gut microbiome; feature: rumen; material: fiber-attached | host: Bos | place: Iran: Karaj | collected 2018-10 | reverse complement strand
TGGGCCGGCCGCGCCGTCACGGACGGGGACGTGCGGGAGGCCTGCGAAGTCCTGAACGGGGAGCGCTCCGCCATGGGCCGCATCTATGCCCTGCGGCAGGAGGCCCTGCCCCGGGTGAGCGGCACGGAGGCTCTGGTGATCGCCGGAGCGGGCTTTTATATGGACAGGGCCCGGCACCGGGATCTGGTGAACGCCGTCGCCGACGCGGCTGCCGCCTGGCCGGAGATCCCCGGCCCCCGGCTGTTTTTCAGCGGCACGGAGCAGTTCACCCTGACCGTCTACGGGTACCTGGAGGAGGCCGGCGGGGTGATCGTGGGGGAGGATCAGGACTGCGGCATGCGGTATTACCAGCGGCTCACGGACCGGGAAAGCCCGCCGGAGACGGCGGTGGCGGACCGGTATATCCGCCGCGTCCCCTCCCCCAAGAAGGCCGGGGTCTCCCGGCGGGTGGAGGCCCTGTGCTGCCAGGCCCTGGAATCCCGGGCGGCGGGCGTCGCCGTGTGCATGAACCGGTTCGAGGAGGCCGCGAGCTGGGACTTTCCGGAGGAGAAGAAGGCCCTGGAGGCCGAGGGCGTCCGGGCGGCGGAATTCTGCAGGCTCCCCTGGCCGCCGGAAGGGGATGAGACCCTCCGGGGGCGGATGGGGGACTTTGTGCGCATGCTGAAGGGGGGCGGAGAAAATGGCTGAGGAACGCAGGGCGGTAAAGACCCTGGAGGCGGCCCGGGAATCCGGGGCCTACCAGAAGGAGTGGTTCCGCTCCCTCCACGAGCGGGTGAAGGCGGGGGAGGATTTCGCCTACCTGAACGCGGACGTGCCCATGGAGATCTTCCGGGCCATGGACATCCCCTTCTGCGTGAACCAGTGGTGGGCGGCCATCTGCTCCGCCAAGCGCATGACCCCCCGGTATGTGGAGCTGCTGCGCCGGGCGGGCTACCGGGACGATCTGTGCTCCTACTGCTCCGCCGTTCTGGGGGAGAGCATGGACCCGGAGGACGGGGAGCTGGGCCCCTGGGGCGGCCTGCCCCGGCCCACCATCGCCGTCACCCGCCTCACCTGCGACTGCCAGGCGAAGATCTTCGAGCTCTTTGCCAAAAACTACGGGGCGGACCTGTACGTGATGGAAAACACCCTGCCCCGCACCGTGCCGGAAAACTGGTGGGAGCTGGCGGCAGACCGGTGGGAGGAGCTGTACGATCCCGACCGCCTGGATCTGGCGGTGGAGGAGCTGAAGGCCCTCATCGCCCGGCTGGAGCGGAAAACGGGCAGGACCTTTGAGATGGACAAGCTCGTCCGGGTCATGGCCCTGGTGAACGAGCAGGAGGGCTGGTACAAAAAGACCCGGGACCTGATCGCGGAGGCCCCCGCCGCCCCGGTGACGGTGGTGGACACCATCAACGCCACCATGCAGGCCCAGTGGCAGCGGGGCACCGAGTGGGCCGCGGGCCACGCCAGGCGGATGTATGAGGAGATCAAGGCCATGGCGGACGCGGGCCATGCGGCGGTGCCGGGGGAAAAGCACCGGCTCATGTGGCTGGGCCGGGGACTTTGGCACGACTTTGCCTTTTACCAGAACTTTGAGCGGAGGTACGGCGCCGCCTTCGTCTGGAGCATGTACCTGGCCATGGGGGCGGACGCCTATATCCGGAACGGCTTTGAGCGGGACCCCCTCCGGGCCCTGGCCGCCCGGTACATCGGCATGGAGGACTTCCTGCACATGCCCCCCTGGAACAGCGGCTGGTTCGTGCATGAGGCGAAGCGGAACCGGATCGACGGAGCGGTGTACATGGCCCCCGCCAACTGCATGCAGGCGGTGGAGGGCTCCGGCTTCATCGTGAAGGCCCTGGAAAAGGCGGGCATCCCCGTGCTCCTTTTCCGGGGGGACCCGGTGGATTCCCGGAAGTGGAACCGGGATAACATGACGCGGCTGGTAGGGGAGTTCATCGAAGAAAAGATCGCGGGAGGGAAGAGAGCATGAGCGGAACAGGACCGCTGAGCGGATACAGGGTGCTGGATATGACCCAGTTCGAGGCGGGCACCGTCTGCACCGAGACCCTGGCCTGGATGGGCGCGGAGGTCTGGAAGGTGGAGAGGCCCGTCACCGGCGAGCAGGGGCGCTACAGTTTCGTTTCCCCGGACAAGGACGGCTTCGGCTTCATCCTGCTGAACCTCAACAAGGAGTCCATCACCTGCAACGCCAAGAAGCCGGAGGGCCTGGCCCTCCTGAAACGGCTGGCGGCGGAGGCGGACGTGTTCGTGGAAAACATGGGGCCGGGCTCCGTGGAGCGCCTGGGCCTGGGCTACGAGGTCCTGAAGGAGCTGAATCCCCGGCTCGTCTATACGCAGATGAAGGGCTTCGGCATGGACGGACCCTACGCCGACTATCCCGCCTTCGCCCCCATTGGCCAGGCCACCGGCGGCGTCCCCGCCATGACCGGCTTCCCCGACGGGATGCCCTGTCAGCCCGGCGTGAACGTGGGGGATTCCGGCCTCGGCTACATGACCGCCCTCAGCATCGTGGCCGCCCTGCTGCAGCGGGAGCGCACGGGGGAGGGGCAGTATATCGAGGTGGACATGCAGGACACCTGCGTCTGCTTCGGCCGGGCCAACTGGGAGCCCTATTACTTCGCCGGGGGAAAGACCCCCAAACGGGCGGGCAACGGCATGCCCATGGAAAACGTGGCCCCGGCGGGCATGTATCCCTGCAAGCCCTTCGGCTACAACGACTACGTGCACATCTACTGCTCCCGCCACCCCGGCAGCCGGCAGTTTGAGCAGCTGTGCCGGATCATCGGACACGAGGAGCTGCTGGAGGACCCACGCATGGCCACGCCCCAGTCCCGCTATCTGGTGCGGGAGGAGCTGGACGCCGTCATTTCGGAGTGGACGAGCCGGCATACGAAGCAGGAGGCCATGGACATACTCTGCAAGGCGGATATCCCCGCGGGCGCGGTACTGGATATGGACGACCTGACGAGGGACGAATACCTCCGCAGCCGGGGCACCATGGTGGAGATCGACCATCCCGAGCGGGGGAAGCTCGTGGTGCCGGGCTTCGCCCCCAAGATGAGCGGCAACGATCTGCACTACGAATGCTCCCCCCGGCTGGGGGAGCACAACAAAAAGGTCTATCAGGACCTGCTGGGCCTGACCGATGCAGAGATGGCGGCGCTGAAGGAAAAGGGCGTCATCTGAGGGAAAACGGAAAAAGCGCCCGGAAGCACGGGGGATCGTCCCCTGCTTCCGGGCGCTGAGCGTCCTTCGGTCACAGCACGTAATTGGAGATCAGGGTGTTCAGCTTGCGGATATCCACGCTGGTCTTGAAGTCGAAGGTGAGCTTCGAGCCGTTGCTGAAGGCAAGGATCAGCTCGCTGTCGATGTCCAGCAGACCGGCGGTCTCCACGCCGAAGTATTGGACCTTGGAATAGGGGTAGGAGAAATAGGACACCTTTTTGCCGGAGAGCCCCTGCACGTTCACGACGAAGATCCGCTTCGTGGTGAAAATGACCTGATCCCGCACCGTCTTGAACGCGGCTACCGGCTGCTCTCCGTCCACGAGCAGATCGAAAACCTCGGGCCTGACCTCCTCGGACGGGATCCCCTTCAGGTTCAGAAAGTTGGATTCGGACAAGATCCCGGATGATACCGTGGGCATAGCGACACCTCCATATGATTTGGGATGATTGCGTCAGTTGTGGGCTTCCGGCCCCTTCAGCAGCTTTCGGATCAGGAAAAAGCGGAGCCTCGCGGGCAGCAGGTCGAAGAGGATCAGCAGGGGATTGCGGTTTATGCCGTAGGCGAAGCGGGGCTTCTTCGCGGCCAGGATGCGCAGGAGCTTTTCCGCGAGCTCCTCCGGCGGGACACGCCGGGCCTCCACCCGGTCCACGATGCTTTTGAAGCGTTCTGCGCTCCCGGCGTAGAGCCCGGTGCCGCGGCAGAAGGCGTCCAGCCGGTGGGTGGATTCTGCCAGCATCCCGGTGTCCACGGCCCCCGCCCGGAGCACCGACACGGCGACGCCCCGCAGCTGCAGCTCCATGCCCAGGGAATAGGCGTATCGGTCCAGGGCAGTCTTGGTGATCCCGTACAGCCCCGTGAAGGGCAGGGGATCCCGCACGGCGAGCTCGCTGGTCACCAGGACGATGCGCGCGCCTTCCCCCAGCAGGGGGAGAAAGGCGCGGTTTATAAGGAACGCGCCACCCAGGTTCACCCGGAAGGCCTGCTCGAATCCCGCGGGGGAGATCTCCGCCAGGGAATCCAGCATGTAGACGCCCGCCAGGTGGATGATCCCGCAGAGCGCCGCCGTTTGGGCGCGGACGGCCTCCAGGGCGGCTTCGACGCTGCCCTCGTCCGTCACGTCGGCCCGCAGGGGAACGACGTTTTCGTCCCCGGGGCAGTCCGCCCGGTCCAGGGCGAAGACCCGGTATCCCCTCGCCGTCAGGAGCTTTACCGCCGCCCTGCCCATGCCGCCCCCGGCGCCCGTGACAAGAATGTCCTTCATGATCCACTCCGATGTACGTAATAACGCGGGACCGCCTCCGTCCCCGCCGCGTCAAACGAGACCGAAGGCCCTCTCCGCCAAAGCGAGGGTCTGCCCGGCGCTGCGCGCCTCGTCCCGGAACAGCACGGTGAAGCCGCTGCGGAGAAAGCGGTCGTACCGCTCCCTGGAATTGATGCGCTTCAGGCCCTGCCGGTAGTTCTCCATGGCCTTCTCCGGATCGGGCTCCTCCAGGATCAGCCGGTAGAGGAACTGCTTATCCCGATCGGGCCGCTCAAAGAACCTGCGGACGGAGATCTCCGGGTCGGCCAGCAGGATGAGCACGTTCCGCCGCGGGGCGATCCGTTTCAGTGTGTCGGGGGAGATGTTCGTGTCCACGAAGACGGGCTTCTGCCGTCCGCGGAGCCCTTCCAGGATGCGCAGCTCCAGACGCTCGCACTCCAGAGACACGCCGTCGAACCAGCGTTCGTATTCCTCCGGCGAACGGCGGATGAACTCGTGCCAGTCCTCCAGATCCCGGGTGTAGGTGAGGCAGGGGAACTCCGACGGGTCCAGCTCCGGCAGCAGGGCGTCGTGATAGTTCTCCCCGCAGGCGACGCCGCCGTATTTCTCTGCGAGGCTCCGCACCAGGGTGGACTTCCCGGCGTAGGCCGTGCCGTTGACGAAATAGAAGCCGGAAAACCGCGAGCCCGCCCCGCTGCCCGCCGCCGGGGCCGCGTCTGCGTCCGTGGGGACCCAGATCAGCACCCGGTCCTCCGTCTTCTCCGCAATCACCCCACCGTTGGACAGGGCCACCCCCTGGGAGGCCAGATTGTCCGTATGTATGGTCACCAGCGCCCGGTCGATCCCCAGGGCACGGGCCTCCTTCAGCAGCAGGCGCAGGAGCTCTCTCCCGTAACCCTTCCCGCGGAAGCCGGGGGCGATCCCGTAGCCGATGTTCCCGCCCTGCCGCCGCAGGGCGTCGGTGAGGAAATGGCGCACCGTGCCGAAGCCCACGGGGACCCCGTCCGCGTACAGCCAGAAGACGGTGGAGGGGACCTTCCAGCCGTCGACGAGGCCCTGCTGTTCGGAATCCCGCTGCTTTTTGGCCAGCCAGCCCCTGAACTCCTCAAAAGACAGGCCGTTTGCGCTGTTGACGAGGCCGTTCTCCTCGCCCGGGATGGCCTGCAGCATTTCGTATACGTCGCGTCCGTCGTTTACGGACAGCCTTCTCAGCTCCGTTACGGCGCACACCTCCTTCCGTTTTTCGCGCGGTCCCAGCAATGCCGGCAGCCGCCCCGGATGGGGGCTTCGTCACGCTTCATCTGCGCCTCCGGCCTCCCGCGGCCCGCCGCAGTCCAGGAGCATGCGGACGTGGGGGATGCCGTCCTCCAGGTAGGGCTCCGAGATCCGCCGGAAGCCCTGCTTTTCATAAAGACCCGCGGCGTAGACCTGGGCCTCCAGATAGATCCTGTCCGCCCCGAAGACCTCCCCGGCGATGCGGACGCCCTCGGCCAGGATGCGGCTGCCCAGCCCCCGGCGGCGCTTCACCGCGATCACACGGCCGATGGAGACGTATTCGCTCTCCACGCCCCGGTCCATCAGGCGGAGATAGGCCTGCACCCCTTCTTCGTCCTCCAGCCAGGCGTGGATCGCCGCCTGATCCCGGTCGTCCAGCTCCATATAGGGGCAGTTCTGCTCAACGACAAAGACGGCCACCCGGAGCCGAAGCAGCCGGTAGAGCTCGTCCAAGGTCAGTTCTCCGAAGCGTTTGACGCGCAGTTCCATTCCGATCCTCCGTGATATGAGCGTATCGCCGGCAGCCGACGGGGGAGACCTCCGGCCCCTGCGATGAAAAAAGAAAAACCGCGGACACCGCGGGTTTTCGGAGGGCTTGCGGCGTCGGGCGTGGGACCGGACCCGCGTATCGGCTCAACGCCGTCAGCCTGATTCCGAGTGCCGTCCCTGAAAAGAGCTTGCCGGAGATCAAGGGAAAAACCCGCCGGAAGGAAAGCCAAACCCGCGTATTCCAAGCCGATTATACGTTCAATCCCGCACAGCGTCAAGGGAGATGCTGATCGGTATCCCCAAAAGATCCGAACGCATGCCGGGAATGCAGCAAGGCAAACAGTCGACCGCCAAGGTACGGCATCTGATGCGAAGCCTGGGCGGTTATTTGCTTGCGGTCAGGCTCATGCAAGAGAAAAGAAGCAGGAAAAGTTGAAATCTCAGTTATCCGTTGCCTGAAGAACGGAAATGTTATATACTGAATTAGATTTGTGCCGTTATAAAAGATGCCGGTTACGCTTTCCGCCGGGAAGGTCACGGCTGTGCCCCGCGGCGTGCGTCAAAGCGCAAAGCACGGTTTTGTACGGATGGAAGTCCGCTTCGTTCTGCGCGGGACGAGAAGGCTGATCCGTATTCTGACTCGGATATAACCGATCAAAGGAGCAGATACCATGCCCAGACAATCTGTATTCGACATGAAGGTCTCCAGGATCTACCCGCTTCTCGTTGCCAAGGCGGAGAAAAAAGGCCGGACGAAAGCAGAGGTCGACGAGGTGATCCTCTGGCTGACCGGCTGGGATATGTCAGGCGTCGATCTGGATATGACCTATGGGGAATTCTTCGATCGCGCCCCCGGCTATAACCCCCGTGCGGAACTGATCACCGGCTCGATCTGCGGCGTAAGGGTCGAAGCGATCGACGATCCGCTGATGAAGAAGATCCGGCAGCTGGACAAGCTGGTGGACGAGCTGGCCAGGGGGAAACCGATGGAGAAGATCAAGCGGTAACGGGTTTTCGGGATCGGGGCGCCGTTCCCGGACAGTACGGCGGGAAACGGTCTGAGGACGCGGATCGAAGGGCTGAAATGAGGAGAATCGGAAATGCAGCAAAGAGAAACCATGGGAACCGTAGTCTCCGTCGCCAGGCAATGGTGGCTGAAAGTGAACACGAAAGCGATCAGGAACGGGCCGTTGGACGGCGCAGTATTCCCGCACATCATAAAAGTCTCATATACGGCAGACGGCGCCGAGTATTCCAAAAGGAAATGGATCGGAGCGGGAAGTCCCGTTCCGGGCATAGGGACGGGCGTGAAGGTCATTTACGACGCGGAAAAGCCGTCCAAAGCGAAGATCGTCTGCTGAGGGAGGATGCCTTTTGGAGCTGCTGAAGCTGTCGTACGACCTGACGATCTGCAAGCTGTCAGGCGCAGCAGAAACAGATCTGGATGCGGGGTCCTTTTTCGTCGCCCGGACCGACGAGTATATTGGAAAGTTTCGAGGATGACAGCCATGCGGATCACAGAAAAGTGGTATTCCTTTGAGATGCCCGAGCGTTGGAGAGACCTTGTAGGCGTCAGAAAAAAGAACAAGCGGGTGGATCTGATCCTTTTGCGGGAAGAATCCCCTGATTGCAGTGGACTTCTGGCGAGCCTGAAGTGTCTTAAACGCAAGGTATCAAAAACGGACGAATATACCGAGCTCCTCGGCAGCCTGAGCTGCGCAGACGGTGAACGCCGGTTCCTGTATGCCGTCTACGGGCGGGAGGGCGCCGTCAGCGAGGAGAACGAGGACCTGTACTGGCGGCTCAGAGATCAGCTCTGCCTGGTCTTTGAGAGCATTCGCCCCGCGGAGGGAGGCTGAAAGCGGTGGAGATCAGAAAATCCACGGAATCGGACGTCGGACGGATGATGGAAATCTTCGCCCATGCCCGCCGGTTTATGGCGGAGCACGGCAATCCGAACCAGTGGGGACCGAGGAACTGGCCGCCGGAGGCGCTGATCCGTCAGGATATCGAAGAGGGAAACAGCTACGTCTGCATCGATGAAGGCCGGATCGTCGGGACGTTCTTCTTCGTCTTCGGAAAGGACGCAGAACCGACCTACGCGGTCATAACCGGCGGAGCATGGCTGGACGACAGCCCTTATGGGGTGATCCATCGCATTGCAAGCGACGGCACGAAAAAAGGCGTCGGCGAATGCTGCATCAACTGGGCCCTGCAGCAGTGCCCGCATCTGCGCGTTGACACCCACGAGGATAACAAGGTCGTGCAGAACTGCTCAAAAAGCTGGGCTTTGTCCACTGCGGCACGATCTATTTGGAAACGGACCGTGCTCCGAGACTTGCCTATGAAAAAACCATGCCGGAACTGCGCTGAGCGGCCGGTTTTGCGGATTTGAGCCTTGAACAACAGGCTTTGAAATACATCTGCAGCGATACGGGGGATCGGAAATCATACCCTTGGAGAAGAGCGATGAAACTGACAGTCGTATATGATTCCGTGACCGGAAACACGAAACAGGCAGCGGAGTGGATCGCGCAGGGAGTTGTAACGTTCTTGTACGCTTTCGGGATTATAATGATCCTGTCAATAAACGCAGAAAAGACTCGAGCGGAGTGACGCGCTACCCCATACAGATCCAGGGATTACACAAAAGGACCCTGACCCCGGTTCGTCGACCGGGATGATTCCCGGACCTCGATGCGCAGGATCACGTTTATTCCTGCGCCAAAGCACGATCCGTCGGGACCCGGGAAGGAAGAACAGAAGAAAACGGAAGGACCGGCCACGCATGACCAAGGCCTCCGGCTGAACGTGATGCAGCGGCGGAAGACTTGCTGTGATACAAGCGATACGATAGGCTGCATGAAAGATTTTGCAGCGCGAAGGGACGGCAGCCCGTGATGCAGCGCCGCATGAATTCGAAATCCGCATAGGAGGCAACGCCATGGATCAGATCAACCCCAACGACAACAGCCGGGCAAGAAGGAGCCCAATCTGGCAGAAATTCGGGCCGAAATGGATCCGCTTTGCCGGGAGAACGGCTTTACCGCCCCGAAGGGCCCGGATGCGAAATCTTATCTCAACGAGGATGGTCAGCGGATCACAGACGATTTCGATAACCTGGATCTCGATGTAGAGGGCGGTATCCCGCTGCCGAATGAAGATCCCGCGCCCGTAGCAAAGCCGGCGGAGTTCGGCGCGCTCCTCCATACCAAGTCCGACATAGAGCTGGAGCTGCTCCGTCACTTTGACCCCGAGACCATCACCATCGTGGACGAAAAGGACAACGTTCTCAGGGACGGTACGGGCAAGACATCCAAGGACGAGCAGGGCTACTATCGCAAGGACGGTACGGGCAAGGAATACAGGGGCCTGGACATGGTTATGACCAAGTTCGCCCCGGAGGACGGGTCCGGTTACGTACCCACCCGGGAGCTCCTGCTGAAGGACGCCTCCGGCGTCGTCTGGGCTGCCAGGACCGGAAGCTCGGATCTGCGCCTCTCCAAACAGCCCATCACCTCGGAGTACCCCCTGGAGAACGCCGAATTCGAGACGAAGGAGCTGGATGCGACGGAGCGCTACGTCCTGGAGCGCTGGGGCCGGAACGTCCTGAGCCGGGCGGTGGATATGGAAAGCGGCAAGGAATACAAGGGCTTCGAGGCCATCACTGCCGCCATGAAGGAGGACAACCGCCGGCTGCGCCTCTATGAGCCGACCAACGGAGGCAAGGAAAGCCGGATGTTCCACGTCTTCAGGAACGACACCAAACGCATGGATGACGGCTATATCACGGAGCAGAAATTCAGCATCTCCGACGGCGCGGTGAGGAGCGACGAGGAGGCGGGCGAGCTCATTCCCCTGGAGCAGGAGAAGCTGACCCGGAACCTAAAGGACGTCATCCAGGGCGGGAAAGCCGCCGGTTCGGATTTTGAAGCCTTTGCGCTGGATGAAAAGGGCAATATGTACCATGCCCCGGAGGACATGGCGAAGCAGCTGCTTTCCGAGAAGAACGCAAACAAGCTGTTTCTCTTCACGAAAAAGGGCCAGGCACCCTACTGCCTCATGCATGATTACGGCTACCTGTCCATGTCTCAGGACATCATCACCCCGGATAACCAGATGGAACAGGACAAAAACAAGCTCTATACCCCCGCCAAGTCCCTGAACCCCACGGAGATGGCGGTGAGCGGCAAAAAGCTGGACTATCTGTTCGAAAAGCGGAAGAAGCTCGACGAGCATTACAGGGTATACATCCCCAAGATGCGGGACGACGCCGAAGGCACGCTGAAAGAAGAGGCTTCATATTTCAGCAGGAACAAAAGGCCACGCCTTGGTTTCTTCGGCACCATCGGAAACTGGTTCTCCAAAACCTTCCAAAAGAGACCCTCCAAGGCATACGAGGCCTATACGGAGCGGAAAAAGGAATACGAAAAGCACGTGGCGAAGCGGGCTACAATGAATCGCCGGTTAAAGGCCCTGGACGCTGCGGAAAAGCGGGAAGCGAAGCACCGGGCGGTCCGACTCTGTGACGGGCAGCCGTCCGGCGGCTTGCACGCGTTCCGTTTCGCTGAATCTCCTGACGGTACGGGGCCAGTCAAAACCGGAGCCCAGCAAAGCGGGTCCGGTTTTGGGAGGAAGGGATTTACCCCTTCGGGGCATAAACTTCGAATCCAACATTAAAATACCGGCACCCGCCGAAAGGCGGATGCCGATATTCTATAATAAACGGTCAAAAGCCCTATTCTCGTCCTTAAAACAAAATGCGAGTCCAGCGAAGCGAGTCGCACTTTGGGAGGAAGAAGTCCCTGGAATCTCCGAACAATGCCGCTCGCTGCATTGCGAGGTATTCCAGGGGCTTCTGACGATGGCGGAGAGGAAGGGATTCGAACCCTTGCCCGGTTTATCGCCGGCTACCGCATTTCGAGTGCGGACCCTTCGACCACTTGGGTACCTCTCCATTCCGTGTTCAGTTTTCAAAAGGCGGATGAGGGCGGCTGCGGCCGCCCTCATCCGCGGCGGTCTCGGTCTTATTTCTCGAACTTCTTGTTGGCGGCGATCCAGTCGAGGTCGGAGCGGGCCTTGCCGAAGCCGATGGTGTCCTTGGGCGGCTGGGCGCCGGCGGGAGGCGCCATGCGGCGCTGGTTCATGCTGGCGCTCATATCGTAGCCCTCGCGCTCGGAGTTGAGCATGATGTCCTCCTCGGTGGGGGGCTGCTTCTGCTTCTCTTCCCAGGCGCGCATACCCTCGGGGCTGGCGTAGTACTTGAAGCGCTCCAGAGCGAGCTCCACCATCCGGGGACCGTGCTCGTAGGGGGC
>JAEEGL010743086.1_pt1 | contig 11574 bp, 6 predicted proteins | sample 9134231 | NCBI WGS metagenome assembly JAEEGL01 (sample SAMN16246548, study PRJNA631951) | gut metagenome | biome: gut microbiome; feature: rumen; material: fiber-attached | host: Bos | place: Iran: Karaj | collected 2018-10 | reverse complement strand
GAGGCAGGCGGCATACGGGAGGTCCTCCTTCTCGATGGGTGTAAGGAACACCTTCGCGGATTCCACATAGCCCTTGGCGAAAGACTCGAACATGCCCATCTTGAAATCGACCTTCTCCACGGCGGGATCGTCCTCGGCGACGGTGTTGGCGGCCGTCCGGAGGAAATCGCCGAAATCGGAGAAGACGAAGGAAGGCATCAGGGTATCCAGGTCGATGACGCAGAGGATGTTGCCATCCTTGTCGAACATCATGTTGTTCACCTTGGTATCGCAGTGGCAGATGCGCTTCGGGAGCACGCCTTCGCGATACATGCGTTCCGCCTTGCACATTTCCTCCTCGAAAGGCTTGAGGTCGGCCAGGATGGCCTGTACCTCGGGTTCCGCCATCCGGCCCACCGGATCGGCGGCCACGGCCTCGGCAAGCTGCCGGGCGCGGAGTTCCATGTTGTGGAAGTCCGGAATGGTCTCGCCCAGGGTGTCCGGAATGTCGGAAAGCATGGCCTCGAACTGGCCGAACGCCTTGCCGGCGTAATAGGAATACTCCGGATTCACCGTCTCGTAAGTGTAGGCGTCCTTGATGAAGACAGAGATGCGCCAGAATGTCTCCCCGTCGGTCCAATAGGTCTTTCCGGTCGCCTTGCAGGGGATGAAGGTCAACACTTTCCGGTCGATGTCGGGATCGCCGGCAAGTTTCCGCCGGATATGGGCCGTCGCACAGTCGATGTTGTGCTGGAGCAGTTCCACATCCTTGAAGATCGCATTGTTCACGCGCTGGAGGACATAGTTGTCAGGCCCGTCGGTCTTGACGAGCAGGGTGTCGTTGATGAGGCCGTTGCCGAGCGGCTTGATTTCCAGGACCTGTCCCTGGATGGCGAACTGAGCAACAATGGATTTGAGTTCTTCCAGAGTTTTCATATGGCATTAGATATTAGGCGTTTCCCAAACTTTGGTTTCGGTGCAGCGGACCATGGCACCCAGGCCGCCGCAGCTCAGGCGGAAATCCCCTTCCTCCAGGCGCCACTTGTTGTCGGCACCGACGAAGGCAAGTTCGTTGGCGGGGATTTCGAAGGTGACCGTCTTGCTCTCCCCCGGTTCCAGGGCGACCTTCTCGAAGCCGCGGAGACGCTTGACGTCCGGGATGAGGGAGGCGACGAGGTCGGAACTGTACACAAGGACGGCTTCCTTGCCGGCGCGGTCGCCGGTGTTGGTTACCTTGACGGAGACCTTCAGGACATCGCCGGCCTTGAATTCGGCCGGGCTCTCCAGCTTGAAGTCGCTGTAAGCGAAGGTCGTGTAGCTGAGGCCGAAACCGAAGGGCCACTGCACATCCATGATGGCGTCGTAGTTGTAGGATCCGTCCATCACCTCGCGGTGCTCGGAGACCTTGTAATCATAGGTATGGAGAGCGTTGATACGCTTGGAATAGGTGAACGGAAGCTTGCCGGAGAAGTTCTCGTCGCCGGCAAGGAGGGCGGCCAGGGCATCTCCGCCGTAGTTGGAAGGGAGCATCACGTCCACGACGGCCTTCGCCAGCGGCTCGATGTCACCGATGATGCGGGGACGGCCCTCGTTCAGCACGAGGATGACCGGTTTCCCGGTAGCGGCCAGGGCGCGGACGAGGTTCTTCTGGTTCTCGGAGAGGTTCAGGTCGTCCATGTTGCCGGGGGTTTCGCAGTAGCTGTTCTCTCCCACGCAGGCGATGATGACATCGGCACCGCGGGCGGCGGAGACGGCCGCGGCAATTCCGGAAGCATTCTCCGACTGCCAGTTCATCCCGGCGCTGTCATACTGGACGCCCGGCTGATAGGTCACCTTCGGGAAACGGGCCTGCAGGGCCTCCAGAATGGTATTGTACTGCGGAACAAAGGCATCTCCCTCTCCCTGCCAGGTATAGGACCAGCCACCGTTCAGGGCACGGAGACTGTTGGCGTTGGGACCGGTGACGAGGATGCGTTCGGTACCTTTGAGCGGAAGGATGCCTTCATTCTTGAGGAGAACCTCCGACTCCACGGCGGCGGCATAGGAAGCCTTCGTGAACTTTTCCGATGCGAAATCAGGATACTCGCGGCTCCAGGTCGGATTGTCAAACAGGCCCAGGCGGACCTTCAGGCGCAGGATGCGGCGAACGGCGTCGTCGATGCGGGCCATCGGGATGTCGCCGGCCTTAACCAGGTCGACGATGACGTTGCAGCACTCGGGATCGTACGGATCCATGATCATGTCGATACCGGCGTTGACACCCATTTTCACGGCCTCACGCTTGTCGGCGGCCACATGGTCGCGGGTAAAGAGGTTGTCGATGTCAGCCCAGTCGGTCACGAACATGCCGTCCCAGCCCAGCTGCTCCTTCACCCATCCGGTCAGAAGGACCGCATTGGCATGGGTGGGAACGCCGTTGATCGAGGCGGAATTGACCATCGCCGTGAGGGCGCCGGCCTGGAAGCACTCCTTGAACGGGCGGAAGAACTTTTCGCGGAGGTCGTTCTCGGCGATATAGGCCGGTGTACGGTCCTTGCCGGTGTGCGGAACGCCGTAGCCCATGAAATGCTTGATGCTCACGGCCGCGTGTTCCAGGTCGATGTGGTTGGGGTCCTCGCCCTGGATGGCCACGGTCTCGGTGCGGGCCATTTCGGCCTGCAGGTACGGATCCTCGCCGAAGCTCTCCCAAAGACGCGGCCAGCGGGCGTCACGTCCAAGGTCCATCACCGGGGAAAATACCCACGGGCACTGGGCGGCGCGGGTCTCGTAAGCCATCGCCTCGCCCATCGCCTTCGCATACTCGCGGTTGAACGTGGCGGCCAGGTTGATTTCCTGCGGGAACAGCGTTCCGTCGGTCAGATAGCTGGCACCATGGATCATGTCCAGGCCGTAGATGCAGGGAATGCCGATATTCTTCATCGAAATCTCCTGGATCTTGGTCAGGTAGTCCGCCGTCTTCTCGCGCGGGAAGGCGCGGTCCTGCATCACGTTCAGGATGGAGCCCACCTTGTACTTTCCGAAAATGACATCCATCTTCGCCGGGTCCACATCGTCCCGTGTGCTATTCTCAATGGCCATGATGGAAATCTGGACCATCTGTCCGGCCTTCTCCTCCAGGGTCATTCCCTTGAGGACTTTCTCCACCTTCGCTTCGACATCCTTGTCGGGGGCGATGGCGGGTTTGACGGCGGGGGCTTTGCCGCCGCAGGCGACGGCGGCCGCGGTGACGAGGGTGAAGGCCAGGGCCTTCAGGAGAGATTTGATCGGAGTCATCGTAAATAGGTTGTCAGTTTTATCCAATTTTCAAAGATAATGATTATTTGCTTTTCGTGCAAAAAGAGGCTACATTTGTAAGACTCCCCAATTTGAATGCAATGACCGACCGCCAAGCCGAACTCATCGGCCTCATCCACAAGGAAGTGAAACCCGCGCTGGGTTGTACCGAACCCATCGCCGTCGCCCTGGCCGTCGCCAAGGCCGTGGACATCATCTCGGAGAACTGCACCCGCTGCGGCGACTGCCTCCTCTGGCGGCAGACGGCCGATTTCAACATTTCCGTGTCCGTCAGCGGCAACATCCTCAAAAACGGGATGGGAGTCGGTATCCCCGGTACCGGCATGGTCGGACTTCCCATCGCGGCAGCCCTCGGGGCCGTATGCGGCAACCCCGCCCTTGGCCTGGAAGTCCTGCACGGAGTGTCGGAAAGCGCCGTCGCCCGGGCGAAAGAACTCGTCACATCCAGGAAAGTTATGATTTCCGTCGCCGATACGGACCATCTCCTGTATGTGAAGGCCACCGTCGCCCTCGGAGAAGGGCTCCGGGCCTCGGCCGAAGTCCATCCGCACGCCTATGCCGTCATCGAGGACGACCACGACAAGATCGTGGAAACCAGTTTCGCCGACCGGATCCTGATGTCTTCCGAATCCGGCGCCGCCGTGAAGGACCGCACCACCCTGGACTATCATCTCACCGTCCGGGAAATCTATGACTTCGCCTGTACGGCTGAGTATGAAGACATTGCGTTCATTCTGGAAGACCGCACCCTGAACCTCGCCCTGGCCAGGGAAGGGTTGGACGGAGATTATGGCCTCCGCGTAGGCAAGGCCATCCGGGAGAACCAGCTGGAAGTGTTCGGCGATGACCTCATGAGTTTTGCCATGGGCATGACGGCCGCGGCTTCCGACGCCCGCATGGCCGGTTGCACCCTTCCCGCGATGTCCAACAGTGGCAGCGGCAACCAGGGAATCACAGTGTCGATGCCCATCATCGCCTATGCGCTCAAGTACGGCGTTGCGGACGAAAAACTGGCCAGAGCCCTGATCCTGAGCAATCTCGTGGCCATCCACATCAAGGGATACCTGGGCAAGTTGTCGGCCCTCTGCGGCTGCGTGGTCGCCTCCACCGGCTCCGCCTGCGGCATCGTCTACCTCCAGGGAGGCACCTATGAACAGGTGTGCGCTGCCATCAAGAACATGGTCGGCAACATTACCGGCATGGTGTGCGACGGCGCCAAGGTCGGCTGCGCGATGAAAGTCGCATCCGGTGTCTCCAGTGCCATCCAGTCTGCCGTCCTCGCTCTCCGGGGGACCTGCATCCCCTCCACCGACGGCATCATCGAGGACGATATCGAAAAGACCATCCGCAATCTGGGATCCATCGGTTCCGTCGGCATGCAGGCCACCGACCGCATGATCCTGGACATCATGCTCTGCAAGTAGGGACAGTCCCGGTCAATTCCCCCGGACCGCTACCGTTTTCCCAGAGTAAAGGACCTCGATGCCCTCGGCGTCCGGGTCGTAGGCGTGGGGATGGGACGGATCGATGACAATAAGGGTGAAGGTTCGCTCTTGGAGCATACCCGGGAAGGAGCCTTCGCGGGTGCCTAGGGTCAGGGTGCGGGAAGCGTCATCCCAATGCATCGGAATCGTCGCGGAGAATCCCTTCTCATAGCCATAGGAAACACCGTCATCCTCATAGAGGGTGAAGTCGGCGTCGTGGCCGGCGTAGACATAAAGCCGGATGTTGTCGGCGGGTTTCTCGTCGGACCACTGCATGTCGGGGCCGAACGGGACGATGGAGCCGGCGCGCACGTAGAGCGGCATGCGGGAATAGGGGGCATCGACCGTAAGGCGCTCTCCACCAGCTATATATGATCCCGTATAGAAGTCATACCAGCCTCCCTTCGGGAAATAGACGCTGCGGCTGCGGGCCTTGTATTCATATACAGGGCAAGGCATCAGGGCCGGGCCGAAGAGCCACTGGTCGGACAGGTCGCGGACCTCGGGATCGCCCGGAAAGTCCATCGGCAGGCCGCGCATGATCGTGTAGTCGTCGAAATGGACAGCGCCCGCCAGTGAATAGATGTAAGGCATCAGACGGTAGCGCAAGCGCATGTACCAGAGGATGGACTCATAAGTCTCCGAGCCTTCGTCGGCAATGTTCCAGAGTTCACGCTGCGGCCACTGGCCGTGGGTACGGAACAGCGGCACAAAAGTGCCGAACTGGTGCCAGCGGGTCTGGAGTTCCTGCCACTCCGGCCGGTTCACCGGATCGTTGAACTTGCCCATCACCGAGAAGCCGCCGATGTCCATGCCCCACATCGGGAGACCGGCCATCGAGTAGCCGAGACCCGCGGCCATCTGCATGCGCATATCTTCCCAGGACGTGCCGATGTCACCGCTCCAGGAGGCCGTGGAATAGCGCTGGAGACCGGCGAAACCATTGCGCGTGAGGAGGAAGACGCGGGTGTCGGGATTGACCTCGCGCTGGCCGTTGTAAATAGCATCCGCATTCACGAGGGAATAGGCGGTGAAATACTCCGTGGACGGGCCCAGGGCCGTCGGGGTAAGAAGCCACTTGAAATAGTCCCAAGGGAGGCAGTCGCGGAGGTTCGGCTCGCTCGCGTCCATCCACCAGGCATCGATCTTCCTGCCATAGCGGCTGTACAGGGATTCATCCATCTGGCGCCAGAACATCTTGCGGCCGCCTTCGGCATACGCGTCATAGAAGGACTGGGGATGGTTCAGCCAGTCCACGAGGCCTGTATCCTCGGCATGCGTATAGGCGTAGCCCGCCTCCTTGAGCTCCTTGTAGTGGTCCGTGTTCGTGTAGAACTTGGGCCAGACGCTGATCATGAAGCGGCCGTGCATCGCGTGGACGTCGTCCAGCATCTTTTCCGGGTCGGGATAGCGGGAAGCCTCGAACTCGTGGCTTCCCCACTGGTCCTCCTTCCAATAGTGCCAGTCCTGGACGATGTTGTCCACCGGAATCCCCCGCCGGCGCATTTCCGCGAGCGTGCCCACCAGTTCGTCCTGGGTGGAATACCGCTCCCGGCTCTGCCAGAAGCCAAAGGACCACTTCGGGTACAGGGAGGCTTTTCCGGTCAGGGTGCGATAGCCACCGATGACTTCGTCATAATCGTCGCCGGCCATGAAATAGAAGTCCAGCTGGGGTTCGAATTCGGACCAGAAACTCAGGCGGGACTGATCCTCCACGCTCTGGGGTACGGCGACTTTCAAGCTGATGTAGGAGACACCGCCATCCGGCTCCCAGACCACCTTGACAGGCTTCCGTTCGCCGGCCGCGAAATGGACCTTGTAGCGGAAGCTGTTGGGGTTCCAGGCCGGACGCCACCGGCGGGACATCACTTCCTCCCCGCCGATTTCCGTCCGCTGGAAACCGGCATAATACTGGGTGAAGTAGTAATCCCCTTCCGCAAGGGCTTCGATTTCGCCCTCATAGGTCACAGTCGCACCGGACAGGGGCAGCTTGGGAAGGTTGGCGATCAGCCGTTCATTGTCATAGACGAGGGAATCCTCGCGCTGGACCAGCGTATTTCCGTCAGCGGTCCGGTATGTTCCCGTGAGGGCACCTTCCTTCCCGTCCTTGTCATAGATCCTGAACACGTCTCCGAGGTGCTGGTAAGGATTGGGATTGCCCCAACGGCTCAGGGAGTAGGCATCGAACAAGATCCCGTACCCTCTGGACGACACGACGAACGGAATGCTGATCTTCGTATTGTACTGATACAGTTCCTCGTTGAGTCCCTTGTGGTCGAACTCGCCCGTCTGCTGCTGGCCCAGGCCGTAGAAGGCCTCATCGGCCGGCGAATCAAACACCACCCGGGTGGAATACGCCTTCTTTCCTTCCACCTCGATGGGCGTGAAAGACATTTTCCCTCCGTTGACGGAACTCAGAAGTTCCTTGCCGTCAGCGTCCAGGAAAGACAACATGCCGGTGGCCTGGTCCACGATGGCCGTCAAGGCCGAGGTAGACACTTTCACCTGCCCGTCCGCGCTGGTTACCTGGAAAGGAGTCTTCTCCTTAATGGGAAGCACGACCAGGCTCTTCCGGTCATGAAATTTCCGGTCCGGGGTGGCGCTCACCCGGATGATTTTCTCACCCAGGACCTGCAGGCGCACCTGCGCGGCATCACCCTCCACCGGGATCACCACCTGGTTCCCTTTCACCGAATAACCGGACTGGCATCCCTGGAGCATCATCAGGACGGCAAGTCCCAGGAGCAACGTTCTTTTCATAGCTGTCAATGTGTTAAAATCTGATTTTGCCGCCCTGCCGCATCAGGGCATCCCACCAGCGGTCCGGAAGGAGACTGTGGAAAAAGACCAGTGTACCTGCTCCGAAACCGATGCGGTAGCGGGTACGCGGACGCCGGCTGTTCACCGCCCTCGAAATGGCACGGGTCACGACGGAAGGCTTGGAGAGCAGGCGGATGGAATAGGCCTTGCGCATGGTCTTTGACTCCTGCAGCCCTTCTTTCTCATAGGGGGTCCCTTTCGACGATTCCGCAAGATGGTCAGCCGCGATGATTCCCCAGTCGGTCTTGATACCGCCCGGTTCGATGAGCGAGACATCGATGCCGAATGGTTTCACCTCCATCCGGAGCGCATCGCTCAGGGCTTCCACGGAATACTTGGACACGTGGTACCAGCCTCCGAAAAGCAGGACGGTTTTACCGGCGACGGAAGAGATGTTGACAATGCGGCCGCTCCCCTGCTTCCTCATGGCGGGAAGCACCAGCTGACACAGGCGGGCAAGGCCGAAAACATTGACTTCCAATTGTCTCCGTGCCTCCTCCAAGGGAACGTTCTCAATGGCGCCGAAATAGCCATATCCGGCATTGTTCACCAGGACGTCGATCCGGCCTTCGGCCTGCAGGACGGTTCGGACACCGTCCTGCAGGGACGGTTCGTCCGTCACGTCCATCCGTATAGGGATGACACCATCCTCCTTCAACGGCTCCATCCGGCCCACCCGCCGGGCCGCCGCATATACGCGGTGTCCCTGGCGGGCCAGCGTCCGGGCCGCATCGAAACCGATGCCGCTGCTGGCGCCCGTGATGAGGATGGTTTTAGGCTGGAACGGCAAAGTCTGGATGATTACTTGTTCGTAAACTTGTAGCGGACTCTCTTCACGGCATCGGAACTGCCACCATAGAGCAGTTCATACTTTCCCGGAAGCGGAACCATGTCCTGCGCCTCTTCCGACCACCAGAGGAAGGTCTCGTCATCCAGCGGAATGGTCACCTTGACGGTCTTGCCGGCAGGGACGGTCACGCGGCGGAAGGCGCGGAGCGTCTTGGAAGGACCGGACGGATCGTCCTTGCGACGGACATAGACCTGCACCACCTCGGTGGCATCCCGCTTGCCGGTGTTCTTGACCGGGATGATCAGCGTGTTGTTCCTCACTTTCGCCCGCTTGTAGCGGAACTGCGTATAAGAAAGGCCATAACCGAACGGATAAAGGGGATTGCCCTCGAAGAAGCGATAGGTGTGGCCCTTCATGTCGTAATTCTCGAAATCGGGAAGTTGCTCCACATTCCGGTAGAAGGTGACGGGCAGTTTGCCGGAGGGAACGACGTCGCCGAAGAGGACATCGGCGATGGCATGGCCACCTTCCTGGCCCGGATACCAGGCCTGGAGGATGGCGTCGCAGGACTGCGTCTCCGGCTCAAGGCCGATGGCGCAGCCTGAGAAGTTCACGAGGATCACTTTCTTTCCGGCATCGTGCAGGGCTTTCAACAGGTCCCGCTGCACCTGGGGAAGCTGGATGTCGGTACGGTCACCACCCTTGAAACCGGGCAGGTCCACCGGCATCTCCTCTCCCTCGAGGCGGGGCGAGATACCACCTGCAAACACCACGACCTCAATGCCTTCCAATTCTTTCAGGACGGCATCCACATCCAATTCGGGAAGGAAACCCGCCTGCATCCGTTCCTGGCGGCGGACATAATTCCGGATGTCCTGGACACCGATGGCATACTGCTGCGCGATGGCCTGCAGTTCCTCGTCGCTCATGCCGATGGTACGGGACAGGGGGTTGTTCGGATCGGGCTCGGGGGCGAACTCGGCACCCAGGATACCGCAGCCGCGGACATAGGCGATGTCGGGAATCCGTTCTTTCAGGGCACCCAGCAGGGTGACCGTATTCTTGGGGATGGGGTTGTAGTTGCCCCACTGCATCTCGGCATCATCCCCGTTCGGGCCGACCAGGGCGACGCGGGTGCCGGGTTTCAGCGGGAGGATATTTCCCTTGTTCTGCAGCAGGACCATCGTCTCCTGCGCCATCTTGCGGGAAATGGCCAGATGCTCAGGACCTTCCACGATGGATTCCGGCAGGTCGTCCCAGAGGGAGATGTCGTCCATCTCGCCCAGACGGAACCGGGCCGCAAACAGGCGGATAAGGTTGCGGTCCAGATCCTTCTCGTCCAGCAGGCCGCGTTCCACGGCTTCAGGGATATGGCGGTAGGCCTGTCCGCATTCCGTATCCACACCGGCGTGGACGGCGGCAGCCGCAGCGGAAGCCACGTCCGGAGAATAGCCGTGGCGGCCGTCGACGTAGAAGTCCTCCACGGCCCAGCAATCGGACGTAATGAGACCCTTGTAGCCCCATTCTCCACGCAGGATCGTGTCAATCAGGTAGCTGCTGGCTCCGCAGGGCTCGCCGCGGAACCGGTTGTAAGCGGTCATCACTTCCTGGACGTCAGCCTTGGTCACCAGGTCCTTGAAGGCTGGCAGATAAGTCTCGCGAAGGTCCCGCTCCGACACGTTGGCGTCATAGCTGTGGCGGTTCCACTCCGGCCCGGAATGGACGGCGTAGTGCTTCGCGCAGGCGTGGGTTTTCAGGACCGGAGAATCCGACGGACCCTGCAGGCCGCGGACCACAGCCATGCCCAACTGTCCCGTCAGATACGGGTCCTCACCGTAGGTTTCCATCCCGCGTCCCCAGCGGGGATCGCGGAAGATATTGATGTTCGGAGTCCAGAAAGTAACACCCTGATACTGCTTCACGTGCCCCGCCTCACGAGCCTGGCGGTTCTTCACGCGCGCTTCGTCACTGACAGCTGTAAATACTTCGTACAGAAGCGGTTCGTCAAAGGAAGCCGCCATGCCGATAGGCTGCGGGAAGACAGTGGCGGACCCGTTGCGGGCCACGCCGTGCAGCGCTTCGCTCCACCAGTTGTAAGCCCGGATGCCCAGGGCGGGCACCGGCGCGGAAGTGTGCATCGACAAAGACGCTTTCTCCTCCAGGGTCAGACGGGAAACCAGGTCCGCCGCCCGTTCTTCAGGGGAAAGACTCCGGTCTTTGTACGGTTGGGCCGACAGGGTTGCGGCCAGGGCGCCAAGCGCCAGCAGGGTGGTCAGTCGCTTCATGCTGATATGGTAATTTGTACAAATATAGGAAAAATCCCCGTCAATCCGAACGAAGCGGACGAAACTTACAGCCACTCGGGATATTTCACCTTCGGAATCCGAGTGCGGATCTGGCGCTGCCGCTTGAGAAGATAGGAAGTCGGGGCCGTCGGGTTGTATTTCAGCGGACTGGGCAGGCAGACGGCGATGGCGACGGCCTGGTTCCGGTTCAACGAAGCGGCGGGAATCCCGTAATACTGCCGGGCGGCAGCCTCTGCCCCGTAAATCCCCTTCCCCATCTCGACGACGTTCAGGTAGACTTCCATGATCCGCTCCTTTCCCCAGATCATCTCGATGAGGAAAGTCCAGTACCATTCGAATCCCTTTCGGACCCACGTCTGAGTCCCCCAGGTAAAGACATTCTTCGCCGTCTGCTGGGATATGGTGCTGCATCCGCGGATTTTCTTGCCTTTTTCAGTGTGATCTTTCCACATCGCATGGATCTCCCCCCAATCGAAACCGTGGTGGGAAGCGAACTTGTTGTCCTCGCAGGTGATGACCGCCTTGACCATCTCCGGTGATATCTCTTCCAGCGGTTTCCAGCGCTGCCGGGTATGGAAACCATCTTCCCGGGCGAACTGGACAGAGCGCCGGACCATCAGGGGCGTAACCCGGACGGGCACCCACTTGAGGAGGGTCACCCAGACGAGGCTGGCCACGACGAACCAGAACGGGATCCTGACCAGGACCCAGTACCAGAAACCCCTTTTCCTCATTCTTCGCATACGGGCCGGTTTTGCCGCAAATCCCGTGCCCCCGGCTTGCTAATTGCAGGAATAATCCGTAATTTTGTTGGATATATGGCAGACATGAAAACCCTGGCCAAGGATACGGCCATCTACGGACTCAGCAGCATCATCGGGCGGTTCCTGAATTACCTGCT
>JAEEGL017039736.1_pt1 | contig 11575 bp, 8 predicted proteins | sample 9134231 | NCBI WGS metagenome assembly JAEEGL01 (sample SAMN16246548, study PRJNA631951) | gut metagenome | biome: gut microbiome; feature: rumen; material: fiber-attached | host: Bos | place: Iran: Karaj | collected 2018-10 | reverse complement strand
CTGTTGCGCGGATCCCACGTGACAAAGCCGACGGGATTTCCGTCCAGACAGGAAACCAGGCCATATCTGTCAGCGATATCGGGATGGTCATAAAAGAAGTCGTCCGATTCTTTCCAGTTCATATCCCAGATCTGTTTGTACCTGGCATCAAAGGAATAAGCGTCCTGCAGGATATCGTACATGGTACCCCTCGGAAATTCGGAAAACTTTTTGAATTCGATCATGGTGTATTCCCTTTGAATAGCATTACAGGCTTTCCATCGTCAGAAAGTCCCGAAGCTTGTAATGGTATACTGTACTGGTTGAATAGTCGATGTCGTCGTTCGTAATGATGATTTTTTTAATGGTATTGTCAATATCTGCAAAAGCGGAAAATTCCCGCTCGTATGCTTTGTCTTCTGCCACGCTGTATGCAACCTGAACAAGGTATACCTTACCGTTCCTGACAGCCCGGAAGTCGATTTCCCGTCCCTTGTTCTGGTAAACAGCAACTTCATAACCCATATAGATCAGCTCATTCAGAATGATATTCTCAAGGTTATGGGTCAGATCAAAGCGATTGCCGGATACCCGTATACTGTTAAAGGATACATCCTCATCAAACAGTTTATAGTAGTAATTCAGCTTCGCTTTCGCCTTTGGCGAATATAACGGAATGTCATCGATCACATATGCTTCTTTCAGATATCCAAGGTATTTAATGACGGTAGGCACGGAAACCGGAACATTCTGACCTTTCATATAATCTGCAATGGATTTCGCGCTGAAAATCCGTGAGTTGGAAATCAGGATAAAATCGACAATCTTTTCAAATATATCCTTCTTGCGGATATTGTATCTGTTCTCCAGATCATTATATACGATTGTATCATTCAGGTCATTCAGATACCGCTTTCTCGCTTCGTCGTCAGGCTGCTCCAGTGCGGCGGGAAACCCGCCCCAGATCAGGTAATCACTGATCTCAAAAGCGCGGCCCATCTGGTTTGCGTACTCCTTTGCTTCCCGGTAAACAAAAGGCTTTATCCGAAAAGATACATACCGGCCGGACAGTTCCTTTGTAAATTCCCTGGACAGCAATTTCGAATTGCTTCCCGTAATAAAAACGGATGTATTATACAGACGAAGCGTCCTTACCGCTTCATTCCAGCCTTGCACATTCTGAATTTCGTCCAGAAAAACGTAGAGTTTTTCATCCCCCAGGTATTCATTCACATATGCGATAAGCGCGTCGGCATCCGGTATCCCGGCAGATACGGGTCTGAGATCAAAATCAAGAAACAGGCAGCGCTTTCCGGCTTTTTCAGTTTCATTCATGATCTGCCTGAGGATGACAGATTTACCGCATCTTCTGATTCCCGTTATGATTTTGATCAGATCGCTCTCGTAGAACGGCCTGATCTGTGCCATATAGTGTTCTCTGACAATCACAGGATCATCTCCTAATAAACGGTATGAACCACAGCAGCATCTACTGACTGATTTATCAGTATGCCGTTATTATACTTTAAGATTTTTCGCTGGTCAATATTATCTTTAACTACAATTTTAAAAATTACGTCATATTCAGTATTTCTTAAATCAGCCGATCTGATGAATGAGCAGCAGTATACCGAATGATAAACCGTTATCATCTGCTCAGGCTTCATTTCACCAAAGAAGCAGTAAAACGGCAGTAGTTTATTTTTTTCTGCCGCGTTTTGCAGCGATGCAGGCGCGTCTCACCAGCCCATCAGTCGCTGTTGCCGTAGCAGATGAAAAACCCTCTGTTTTCACGTTTCCGGGCAATTGACACCCGGCCTGAAAACATGTAAAATATTCCTGAAAATTTTACAAGGAGGATCCTTCCATGTCAATCAGAAAAATCATCCGGCTGATTGCGATCGCGATGCTCATCTGCATGGCTGCTGCTACTGCCGCCCAGGCGGATACGCAGTATATCTTCCCCAACAGCAACAAAAAGCATCTGACCTGGGAGGAAGTGGAAGCCTGGGACAACGAAGCCCTGCACATCGGCTTCAACGAGATCTGGGCCCGCCACGGCTACGTCTTCAATCCCGGCGGCGCCTGTGACCGCTGGTTCAGCGCCCAGGAATGGTATCAGCCCATCACCCACGGCGACAACCAGCACAACGTGCTGCCGAAGGCCTCTCAGCTGGAATGGGACAATTACCACCTGATCAAAGACGTAATGGAATACAAACGCCAGACCAACCAGCAGAACAGGGGCCGCCATCTGCCTCCTCTGCCCCTGGATTTTGACCTGCTGAGCGGCTTCCAGTACGTGCAGCTGAAGACCGGCCAGAATCTGCCTGTCTACTCCGCGCCTTCCACCAGTTCCTGGCGCGGCGCCAACGGCCGTGCCGCCGTATCCACCAGCGGCCGCGTGTACGCCTACGGCCAGGAAAACGGCTGGCTCATGGTGATGTATGAGACCAACGCCTCCAGCAACGCCGTGCGCGTCGGCTGGGTCGACACCAGCAGGATCAGCGGCAAGGCCTCGCTGCCCGGCTATGTCAGCTTCTCCAATATCCCGATGACCCTGGAATACACCGTGAACGTGACGGACGACCCCGTGGGCATGACGTCCATGACCGCCCTGCCCGCCGGCACCCAGGTGACCTGGCTGTCCGGCTTTTATTCCGGGAGCCACATGTGGGACTACATCGAGTTCAGCCTGAACGGCCAGCGGGCCCGCGGCTTCGTGCTGAGCGGCGCGCTGCAGACCGAGAATACCGACTCATCCGACTGGCAGGACGACGGGAACAACGGCTGACGCTATGAGAATACCGAAACAGGACGCGCTCAACTGGTACCGTTTCTTTGCCGAACTGCCGGAGGACGAGCCGCTCTCGCCCCGGCAGGAGGAGCTGAAATACGCCGTGCTGCGACAGCTGGAAGACGCTGCCGCGGCGCGGCGTCAGCCGCTTTTGGACAAGCTGCGGGCGCCCAAGACCCTGGGCGGGCGGACGATGTACGTAGGCCCGGATGAGAAGTTCCCCGCCGGATGCCGTTCCTGCCTGCACGGCACCGGTCTGTCCGCCGTGCGGCGCACCAACCGCTGCGACGCCAATTGCCCCTTCTGCTACGACTACGGCCAGCTGGACCGGCAGCCGCCCATCGGGGACGGGCTGTGGGAGATCGGCGGCGGCCGCTGCTACGCGGAGGATCTGCCGCTGCTGCTGAGCGCCAGCAGAAAGCCCACCGGCGTGGCTTACGTGTACCTGGAGCCGATGCTGGAGATCGGGCAGTATTATCCGGTGATCCGCGCCTTCCACGACGCAGGCGTGCACCAGCACCTGTACACCAACGGCATCCGCTGCACGGAGGAGATCCTCCGTGACCTGGGCGAGGCGGGCCTGGACGAGATCCGCTTCAACCTGGGCGCGACCAACGCCTCCGACCACGTGATCGGCATGATCGCCGCCGCGAAGCGCCATATCCCTCAGGCGGGCATCGAGACGCCCATGACCCCTGAATTCGAGGCCGCGTTCCACCGCAAGAAGGCCGACATCCTGGCCACCGGCCTGGACTTCATCAACTGCGCGGAGCTGCACCTGAACGACAACAACATCGTCAATTACTGGGGCGAATCCCTGTACGCCTGCCGCGCGGGCTACATTTCCCCCGTATGGAGCCGGGAGATCACCCTGCGCCTGATGGCCGAAGCCGAGGCGGAGGACTGGCCTGTCGCGGTGCACGACTGCTCCAACATGACCAAATTCGCCCGGGACCTGAACCTGTGCGCGAAAGAGGGCGGCTGGTTTGGCCGCACCACCTACGGCATGGAGTTCGAGGCCTTCCCCTACGCCGCCTTCCTGCCCGCCCTGGAGGACGACAGCCTCCCCTTCGTCAGCGAGGAACCGCTGCCGCCGGGATACCGGGCGGGGGATATCGTCTTTTAAACGCGGACTTCCAAAAGTACCGTCGAACAGGTCATTTTCTCAGTCTGATCAGTCTTCTTTGCAGTTCGCTGCCTTTTTGCGACTGCTGCGTCCATGCCAGCCTGCCGTCCGGAAAAACGGCAGGCCGGCAGAGGGCGCGTTTTCTATTGTTACGTCCGGCACTTGATAAATTCACCGGTTTGTACTATTATATAAATATTCTGTTGCCGTTCGGACGAACGGCAGGAAGAAGGGTAGCATGAGCACAACGATCATCCCGCAGGGATACAAGTCCGTACTGAACCTGTACGAAACGCAGGAAGCCATCCAGCGGATCAAAAAGCTGTTCCAGGGCAATCTGAGCCACGCGCTGAACCTGAAGCGCGTTTCCGCGCCGCTTTTCGTGGACAGCGGTTCCGGCCTGAACGACAATCTCAACGGCGTCGAGCGTCCCGTTTCCTTCGACGTGCTGGAGACCGGCGAAGAGGCCGAGGTGGTCCACTCCCTGGCGAAGTGGAAGCGCCTGGCTCTGAAGCTGTACGACTTCCCGGAAGGTTCGGGCCTGTACACGGACATGAACGCCATCCGGCGGGACGAAACGCTGGACAACCTGCACTCCATTTACGTGGACCAGTGGGACTGGGAGAAGGTCATCCGCGAGGAGGACCGCACCATGCAGACCCTGAAGGACACCATGGAGCGCATCGTTTCCGCCATCTGCGTGACCCTGGACATGCTGCGCTGGACCTATCCCCAGCTGCCGGTGCGGCTGGACCGCAACGTGTCCTTCATCACCAGCCAGGAGCTGGAAGACCTGTATCCCTCCCTGACGCCGAAGGAGCGGGAATACCGCTACGTGCGCGCGCATCCCACCGCCTGCATCCTGCAGATCGGCGCGCCGCTGCGCTCCGGCAAGCCCCATGACGGCCGCGCCCCGGACTACGACGACTGGGCACTGAACGGCGACATCCTGTTCTACCACGAGGTGCTGGACTGCGCGCTGGAGATCTCCTCCATGGGCATCCGCGTCTCCCCCGCCTCCCTGGACGCCCAGCTGAAGGCCGCAAACGCGGACGCGCGCCGGAGCCTGCCTTTCCACCGGATGCTGCTCAACGGCGAGCTGCCCTTCACCATGGGCGGCGGCATCGGCCAGAGCCGCCTGTGCATGCTGCTGCTGAACAAAGCCCACATCGGCGAGGTGCAGTCCTCCTACTGGGATCCGGACACCAGGAAGATCTGCAAGGAAGCGGGCGTGACGCTGCTGTAACAAAGATGGTTCTCAGGGATTCCGAAAGAGTGGAATGTGGAGAGTTGAGAGTGGAGTTTGGGTCTGCCGCACATGTTCTCCAATGCCCAGCCAGTTTTATCTCCACTCTCCACTCTTCAAACTCCACTCTTTGAACGCCCGTATTCAGTTAACTTCCTATTGACACTTAAAAGAGAGGTCAGAAAAATGCTTGAATTCCGTTTCGACACCCAGCTGCTCATCGAAGGCCATGATCTGGACGAAGACAAGATCAACGATTATATCCGGGAAAACATCAAGGGCGACTGCCTGCTGGCCGTCGGCGACGAGGAACTGATCAAGATCCACTACCACACCAACGAGCCCTGGCAGGTGCTGGAATACTGCGCCACCCTGGGCGACATTTACGATATCGTTGTGGAAAACATGCAGCGCCAGGAAGACGGCCTGCAGGGCTGAACGGAGGATTCCCTTGAAGATTCGCATGCTTTCGATCGCCGCCATCCTGATCCTGCTGGCGGCCTGTTTGCCTGTAACGGCGGAAGAGGCGCCGGTGTCCTTCGTGATGGCCGGCTACGACGGGAAGGATTCCCAGCGCGACTGGACCAGAAACGCTTTCTTCGCGGAGATGGCCGCCCGCACGGGCGTATCCTTCACCTTCCAGCAGTATAAGACCGGCGCGGCGTGGCAGGCGGCCAAGGACGAAATGGCCAGGCCCTCGGCCCAGCTGCCGGACGTGCTGTTCAAGGCTTCGCTGTCCCGGGAGGAAGAACAGAAGCTGTTCGACGCCGGCGTCCTGCTGGATCTGAAGCCCCTCCTGGAGGCGAACTGCCCCCATCTGTGGCAGATCCTGAGCGAACAGCCGGACGTCCTGGAGGAGATCTCCCTGCCGGGCGGACAGATCGTATCCCTGCCCTACCTGACCAATTCAGGTTCGCAGAACTGCATGTGGATCAACCAGAAATGGCTCACCCAGCTCAAGCTGGACATGCCCACGGACATCGAAAGCCTGGAGGCCGTGATGCGCGCCTTCAAGACCCGCGACCCCAACAAGAACGGCGGGAACGACGAGATTCCCCTGGCCTTCCTCGGCATTTTCGACCTCAATTTCCTTTCCCACGCATTCGGCTTCATCATGAACGACTACCACATCTACGCGAAGGACGGGAAGGCCGTGTTCGCACCGATGACGGACGAGTGGGTGGCGATGATCCGCTGGCTGCGGGCGATGAACGCAGAAGGCCTGCTCGATAAGAACGGCTTCTACACCAGCGACACCCTGCGCACCATCACCAGCGCGGACAGCGCCCAGACCTACGGCATCTTCCTGAACACGGCGCTGACCAACCTGGTGCCCGCGGACTGGCTCAAGGACTACCAGCTGCTGATGCCGCTGAGCTGCAACGGCGAACAGCGCTACCGCGCCCTCTCCGGCAAGGTCGCCCGCGGCACCTTCGCCGTGACCGCCGCCTGCAAACAGCCGGAGAGCGCCCTCAAATGGGTCGACCTGCTGTACGCCCCCGAAGGCGCGATCCTGGCGGCCGTGGGCCGTGAAAACGTGGATTACGTGATCGACGGCGACGGCACCTGGCGCCTGACCGACCGCTTCAAGGAGGGCAACTCCTACGCCACCGACGCGCTGATCAGCTCCGGCACCTCCATGCCGGGCATCAGCTCGGACAGCTTCCAGCTGAAATACTCCGATCCGTCCATCGTGCGCGTCATCGAGGACACCATCCGGATGAACGAATTCTGCGAGCTGCCCTTCCCCGACTATCCGCTGACAGACGCCCAGGCGGCGGTGATTGGGCCGCTGCAGAACAGCATCGGCCTTGAAACGTCCCTGCAGGCCAGCCGCTGGGTACTCGGCGAGGACGAAATGGACGACGCGGCCGTCGCCGCCTTCCGGGAAAAACTGAAGACGCTGGGCCTCGACGAATTCATGGCTTTCTGGCAGAAGGCGCTGGACGAAACGAAAGGAGCCTGAGCATGAACACCTACAGCCGCATGCTGCATGAGCTCCAGACCCCCGAAGTCCTGGACCGCATCCGCGCCCTGTACGGGCAGCGCGACGGCATGCTGCAGCGGCAGCTCTCCCGTTATGTTCAGGCGGTCAAGGCCCACATGGAGCTTTTCGGCTCCCCCGAACCCCTGTACCTGATCAGCGCTCCCGGGCGGGTGGAGATCGCCGGCAACCACACCGACCACCAGAACGGTTGCGTACTGGCGGCGGCGGTCAACCTGGATATGATCGCGGCGGTCACGCCCCGGGCGGATATGACGGTCCGCCTGCAGTCCAAGGGTTACCCCATGCTGGAGCTGTCCCTGGACGCCCTGGATCCGATCCCGGAGGAGAAGGGCACCACCGCCGCGCTGATCCGCGGCGTGGCCCGCGGCCTGCGGGACGACGGACGGCGAGTGGGCGGCTTCGAGGCGGCCGTGTTTTCCGACGTGCTGAGCGGCAGCGGCCTTTCCTCCTCAGCGGCCTTTGAGGTGCTGACAGCCGCCGTGTTCGACGCGCTGTATCCCGCGGAGACGCCGCTGGACCCCGTCAGGCGGGCGCAGATCGCGCAGTACGCGGAGAACGTGTTTTTCGGCAAACCCAGCGGGCTGATGGACCAGATGGCGTCCAGCGTCGGCGGCCTCACGGCCATCGATTTCAAACATCCGACGCCCGTCATCGAGCCGGTCCGTTTCAGCTTTGAGCAGGTCGGCTACAGCATCGTGGTGGTGGACACCCACGGCAGCCACGACCGCCTGACCGGCGAATACGCGGCCATCCGCGAGGAAATGACCGCCGTTGCCCGCTTTTTCGGGGAGGAGACCCTGCGCCGGGTCCACAGGGACCAGGTCATGTGCAGCGTCGGAAAGCTCCGGAAAGCCTGCGGCGACAGGGCCGTCCTGCGCGCGCTGCATTTCTTTGAGGAGAACGGGCGGGTGCCCCGCCAGACGCAGAACCTGCGGCAGGGAAACCTGGACGCCTTCCTGAAGGGCATCATCGAATCCGGCGAAAGCAGCTGGATGCTGCTGCAGAACGTGCATATGCCCGGCGCCGATCAGCCCATGAGCCTGGCCCTTGCCCTGGCGCGTACCCTGCTGGCCGGCCGCGGCGCGTGGCGCGTGCACGGCGGCGGCTTTGCCGGCACCACCCTGAATTTCGTGCCCCAGGACCTCCTGCCCGCTTTTATTTCTACGATGGAGAACAGCTTCGGCGCGGGCTGCTGCCACATTCTGGACGTCCGGCCCGAAGGCCCGGCCGTCATGTGCAGGCAGCAGCGCTGAACCCGGCCGCCCCTGACCCGGTAAGCGCGGCCAGGCATTTTTCCCACGGAGGACAGATATGAGTAATTTTGACCAGACCACCGACCGCCCCGGCTCCGAGTACCGCCGGCGCCGCATGTCGCGCTACGACGGCGCCGAACCGGTCCGGCCCGAGGCCGCGGACGAAACACCCGAAAGGCCCGCTGTGCCAGCGGGCGAGACGACCCGCGCGCCGAAGGTATACGACGGCTACCGCGACACCGAGGCCGCCGCCCGCAGCGCCCGGGGCAACAACGACGACGCCCTGCTGCAGCAGCGCAGCCGCGCCTTTGAAAAACAGGCCCAGCACACGGGCGTATACACGCGCATGACGCAGACGGGCTACCACCAGACCATCCGCCAGCCCCAGCGCGCGGACTACGAGTCCCCCGCCGGCGCCGGCAGGGAGGAATACGCGGAGAGCTCCCGCAGCTACGACGAGTACCAGGCTCCCCAGCCCGGCGCGTACCAGCGCACGGGCTACGAGCGTCCCACGGGCCGCACCAACCAGCGCCCGCCCCAGGGAGAACTCCCCCCGGCCGACCAGCGGCGCCGCCCCGCGAAGCCCGATCTGCCGGACGACGATGACGACGAGGGCGAGCGTTTCCCGCTGTTCGCGAAGATCATCCTGATCGTGGTGCTGGTGCTCCTGCTGCTGATGGCAGGCCTGTACTTCCTGCTGCCCGAGGGCAACAGCGGCATCATCGGCAGCCTGAACAACGTGAAATCCGGCATCGAGGGCACCGTCACGCGCCTGACCGGCCTCATCCGGCCCACCGAGGAGCCCGCGCAGGTCAAGAGCCTGACCTGCGTGACCGAAAACGGCACCGTAGGCGACCAGTGCCTGTTCAACGTGACCACCTCCCAGAACGTGACCGGCGTGGCCCTGTGCGACAGGGACGGCAGCCGCATCACCAGCACCATCACCAAGGCGCTGACGGAAAGCGACAACCTGCGCATCTGGGAGCTGTCCGTCATTTTCGACAAGCCCTACAGCGGCGATATATTCGCCTCCATCCAGCGCGGCGACAACGTATGGGTGACCTCCGACAAGTACGTCACCGTATCCTACACGACGCCGCGGCCCACTCAGGCCCCCACCGTGATCGTGCAGACCCTGGACACGGAGGATACGCCGGCCCCGGCCACGCCGACGCCCGCGCCGGAAGCGACGCCGGCCGGAGTGACCTTCGTGGTGCCCACCGCCTACGTGGTCAGCACGCCGGAGCCCGAACCGGACGCCCCGGAAACCGAAGCGCCCGAAGCGACCCCCGAAGCGCCGGTGGAGATCACGGAAGCGCCCATCCCCGTCGACGTGAACGAACCCACCGACGCCCCGGAAACCGCGGAGCCCACCGAAGAACCGACGGAGACCCCCGTGCCCACGCAGACACCGGAGCCCACCGAAGTTCCGGAACCGACCGCCACGCCGGTACCGACCCCCACCCCGCTGCCCGACCTGACCGCCTCCTCTGAGGCGAGCAAGCTGGCTATGACCAGCAACGCCTATATCGACAAGAAGATCCAGAAGAAGTTCGAGCGCGAAAAGCCCATGAAAGCGCCGATGCCCGACAACTACACCATCTGGGACGCGGGCGTGCTCACCTTCCGCGGCGACAACTTCCGCCGCAACGCCGCCTTCGGCACCGCCGAGGTGACCGGCGACCAGCTCAGCGTCGTCTGGAAGAAGGAACTGGGGCACATCAGCACCTCCAGCGGCAACGTATACGGCGTCGGCTGGCCCAGCCAGCCCGCCATCGTCAAGTGGTCCAAAGAGATCCGCGGCATCATGAACCTGAACGACGAGAAGAAGAACGTCAGCGCCCTGCGCGAGGTCATCTTCTCCGCACAGGACGGCAAGGTGTACTTCCTTGACCTCACCGACGGCGAACAGACCCGCGAGCCCATCAGCGTGGGATTCCCGCTGAAGAGCGGCGTGTCCGTCAGCTCCCGCGGCTACCCGATCATCTCCTTCGGACAGGGCATTTCCAAGCTCAAGAACAAGTCCGGCAGGATCGGCTACTACATTTATAACCTGATCGACCAGAAGGAACTGTACTTCATCAACGGCCAGCAGACCGACAAGCAGAGCCAGTACTGGACCAACGGCGCTTTCGACGGCACCGACCTGACGCTGTGGGACGGCGACTACATGGTCGTGGCGGGCGAGAACGGCCTGCTCTACACCATCGACCTGAACGTCGACTTCAAGATCGACGGCAGCCTGACCATCAACCCCAGGGTGGTATACCTGAAGAGCAAGGCCCAGAAGAGCCAGGACAAGCGCGTGAGCATCGAGAGCAGCGTGGCCATGTACAACCAGTACGTGTTCATGGTGGATACCTACGGCGCGCTGCGCTGCGTGGACACCACGGACATGACCACCGTCTGGGCCTTTGACACCGGCGACAATACCGACGCCGCCGTGGCCCTGGACTTCGACAGTTCCGGCAGCCTGTGGCTGTACACCGGCAACACCAACAGCTTCCGCCTGGGCAAGAAGAACGTGAGCATCCGCCGCCTGAACGCCATGACCGGCGAACAGGACTGGGCCTACGAGGTCGCCTGCGCCCAGGACAACAAGACCGAAATGTCCGGCTGCAAGGCCAGCCCCGTCATCGGCGCGAACTCCATCAGCGACCTGGTCATCTTCACCGTGAACATGCTCAGGGAAGGCGGCAGCAAGATCGTCGCCCTGGACAAGAAGACCGGCGACGTGAAGTGGGAGTACCACATGACCGCCGACGCCATCTCCTCCCCCGTGGCCGTCTACAACGGCGCGGGCGACGCCTGGATCATCCAGGGCGACCAGGACGGCGTGCTGCACATGTTCGACGGCCGTTCCGGTGCGCACCTGTCCGAGCTCAAGCTCGACGGCCGGATCGACGCCTCCCCCGCCGTGTACAAGAACATGCTGGTGGTCGGCACCTGCTCCAAGGGCGGAGCGTATATGTACGGCATCAAAATCGAATAAAACAGCTCTCAGACAAAACGGAAGAAGAGTGGAGTGAGGAGAGTGGAGAGTGGAGATAATACTTGGCTTTCGAGCTGATTTGGCGCAAGTGCCCGGATCGAATAGCCCTGAGTACACCAGACCGAAACTCCTCTCTCCACTCTCCAACCTCCACTCTGTTTGATGGTTCCCCGT
>JAEEGL016954255.1_pt1 | contig 11575 bp, 10 predicted proteins | sample 9134231 | NCBI WGS metagenome assembly JAEEGL01 (sample SAMN16246548, study PRJNA631951) | gut metagenome | biome: gut microbiome; feature: rumen; material: fiber-attached | host: Bos | place: Iran: Karaj | collected 2018-10 | reverse complement strand
GAGCGGCGCTCCCGAGACCACAGCAAGCATCTGCATACCCCGGCACAACCCCAGCAGAGGGATGTTGTGGTCGAGGCAGTAAGACATGGTGAGATACTCTGAAATGTCGCGCTCGGCACTACAGTTGTTGTCTTCTTCTATTCCATGCCAAGGTTGAGGCTTGGCAAAGAGCGTGGGGCTGATGTCGCCTCCGCCGAGGAAAACGACAGCGTCAATGTCTTTCATCAGTGTATCAGCGCCAGTGCCAGCATAGGTGTCGATTTTCACCATGTCGGCATACTGCTGGAGCAGGACTCCATTCTCGTCGACATACTGTGGCAACAGGCGACTGCCGTCGTATTTGAGCGCCGCAGCACGCATCTGGGGCAGGATGACGGCCTCGCCGCCCACCGCCTCGATGGAGCGCACCACACGGTCGTAGGCCTTGGTATTGGGCACCCAGGCAATACCTATGCGCACGGCGTGCTGTGCTTGCACATTGAAAGCGACAGCGAAACAGCACACGATGGCAAAGAGTAGCACTCTTGTTATGGATGATTTGCGGTTCATGTGAATAAGAAGTGTTGAGTTCTAAGTGCAAACTTACAAAAAAAATGCGAAAAATTCTATCATCAGGCATGCACACAGCCCATTTTCGGACAAAATGCGTGAAATTGGAGCACTAATTTAGGACGAAAGGATTATTTTGCGTAATTTTGAGAATTCAATCATAACGAAAAGAACCGATGAAATTCTATATTGTAGATGCTTTCACAAGCGAACCATTTGGCGGAAATCCCGCCGGTGTGGTGCTGCTCGACAAAGACTTCCCAAGCGATGAACTAATGCAGCAGGTGGCAGCCGAGTTGCGATACTCTGAAACAGCATTTGTGCGGCATGATGGTCCTTCGACCTTCACGGTGCGCTACTTCACGCCTTGCGGGGAGGTGGACCTGTGCGGCCATGCCACGATAGCCACCTTTGGGGTGCTGCGTGAAGTGGGCATAGTGGCCGAGAGCGAGGTGTGCCTAAACCACACGCTTGCCGGCGACCTTGAGGTGAGACCTGGCACACAGGTGATGATGCAGATGGCGACCCCTACCCTACTGCCCACCGCTGTTGATGCCGATCGCCTGCACCGTGTGATGGGTGTGAGCGAGAGCATGCAGTGCCCTACCCTACCCATTGAAATCATCAGCACGGGCCTGCCCGACATCATGATGCCCGTGGCAAGCCCCGAGGCACTCCATGCACTGCAACCTGACATGGACGCGCTGGCCGAGATGAGTCGCGAACTGGGTGTGACTGGTGTCCATGCCTTTGCGCTAAGTGATGACGGCTACACGGCACACACGCGCAACTTCGGTCCGCTATACGGCATCCCCGAGGAGTCGGCCACTGGCACGGCGAGCGGAGCGCTCACCCACTACCTGCACCGCAATGGGCTGATAACGGCCCCCAGCACCTGCCGATTCATGCAAGGCGAGGCAATGAACCGCCCATCGGTTATTGTCACGCAACTGCAGGCCGACGGCAACATCATGGTGGGCGGCAACAGCCGCATCCTGGCCCATGGCGAACTGGTGCTATAAGTAATTCTTTTGCAACTTTTTGCCTCGCTCTGCTTGGTTTTCAAAAAATTCTCGTATATTTGTGCAAGATTAATAACGAAACAATTAACTGATTATGAAAATACTTAAAACCTTGTTTGCTTTGCTGGTGCTGGCTGTTGCGGCTCCGGCAGCGTATGCCATCGATGTGACTCCCATGGTGAAGGAAACCAACAATGTGACCGACCTTGACGACGAAATCGAAGCACAAGAAGCCATCATGAAGGAGAAAAAAGACTCCATCGAGGCAATCAAGCTACGCATCGACTCCATTGAGGCACGCGTAGATAGCCTGAATCGCCTGGTGAAAGAAGCCAAGAAGGAGATTTCAAACTTCGAGAAAATGAAAAAAGGACTTGAGAAGGACATCAAATACTACACCAAGGCCCGCGAACTCACCTACGAGCGCCGCGACCAGCTCGTGTTTGACCAGAACATCAAAGATGTGCTCCAGCAACCCTACGACAAAGACGATTGCGTGGAGGCTCTGACCTACTTCGAGAAGATGGAAACCAAGGAAATCATCAAGTATAAGGAACTGGTGGAGAACTACGGCAAATACACCCAAAACCTGCGTGAATTCCTCGAGAAGAAACGCAAGGACTTTGCCAAGGAGAACTGGAGCGTGCAAACCAACGACTCAGAACTCGTGAAGAAGTTCCACAAAGACCTGAAAGGCACGAAATACTGGAAGATATACGACAAGCGCACCAATAAGCCCTACCGTTCGATTGGTTACCTCGACAATGTGATCGACAGCATTCTGGTGCTGGAGCGTCAGGGATTCAACAACGCAAAGGCCTACGACCGCGTGATTGACATGCTCTACGGCGCCTATTGATGCCTGAAGATTTCTGCCCCGCCACGGCCCGATTCAGAAACAGCATCTTCAAAAAAATGTGTCAAAAGTTGCGGGAAAGAAAGATTTGATATAACTTTGCACTCGCTTTTGAGACGAGCATCGCAATGATGCCTCCCAAAGCGGTCCCATAGCTCAGTTGGTTAGAGCACCTGACTCATAATCAGGGAGTCCTTGGTTCAAGCCCAAGTGGGACCACAAAAAACCGCCTTCATTAGGGCGGTTTTTTGTTTGATATAGAATGCGTTAGTGACTCAGCGAAAATTAGTGGGGCCAGCATCAATCCTAGTTCCTAATGGGAATCGCTGAGGGTTAATCTTGTTTGACACTCTAAAAGTAGGCCACGAAATGAGTCCTTAGATTATACATTCGTGGAAAATTAGTCGAAGACGGGAGGCTCGGGGATCTGTTGGCCGCGGCAGAAGCGGACGGCGATGTTGCGATCGTCGCCGAGGTAAATGAAGCGCTCGAGGCGGTGCAACAGCGAGTAGTTGTCGTGGTTGAGATCGCTGTCGTCGATAACGAGTGCATCGAACTCATAACCAGGCTCAAAGCTGCCTACGCGACCAAAGAAACTGCCGGCCGACTTGGTGGCAATCCAGAAGGCTTCGGAAAGCGTGAGGAAACGCTGGCCCGGGTCGCGACGGTAGTACATCTTGCTTACCTGGATGGCGTAGACCATCATGCGCATGATACTCAGGTCGTGACCTCCGCTGATATCGCTGCCCAAGCCCACCTTCACACCCCGGTTGAGGAACGAGCGGATGGGTGCCATGCCACTGCTTACATTCAAGTTAGATGTGGGGCAATGGGCTACAATCACATTGCGACGGGTCATCAGGTCGAGTTCGTCGTCAGGCGTGTGCACACAGTGTGCCATAATGGTGGGCGTCTGCCCAAAAAGGCCATAGCGATCGTAGGCATCGCCATAGTTGCGACTCTCAGGCTCAAGTTCCTGAACCCAAGCGATTTCGCTCGGATTCTCGGACAGATGTGACTGCACAGGCAGGCCGTATTTTTTAGCCAATTTACCGCATGCACGCAGCATGGGAGGCGTGCACGAAGGAATGAAACGAGGTGTGATGATGGGGCGCACCAGGCCGTTGGGGTCGTTCCACTCGGCAATGAGCGCCTCGTTCTTGGCCACGGCTTCGTCGACGCTCTCATGGAGCGCATCGATGGCGTTGCGGTCCATATCGACCTTGCCCACCAGTGCACCCATGCCGGCATCGCGGAACAACTGCATGAGCAAGCGAGTGCTCTCGAGATGGATGGTGGCGAAGACCGCAGAGCGCATGGTACCAAAGCGCCACAGGTCGCGCACAAAGCGGCTATACATGCGCTTGGCATAACGTGTATCGCTGAATTTCGCTTCCTCGGGAAAGGTGTAATTCATGAGCCACGGCAGCAGTTCCAAATCCATGGAGATGGCCTGGTTGCGGTACTGCGGTGCGTGCACATGCATATCATTCATGGCCGGGATGAGCAAGCGGTCGCCATAGTCAATCACCTCCTCAACCTCGTCGCCAAAGGCTTCGGCACTGGCTGCCACGCGCACAACGCGCCCGCCGTCTACACCTACATAACCATGCTCCAAAACCTCAAAGTGATCCTTCTCGCGGGTGAATATAATGTTAGCCTTGTATAGTTTCATAAGTCAACCTTCATAAAAAATGAGGTTGGGGTGCGCACAAGCCATGCACTCCCCTGCCCTATTGTTGATAATGTTATTCGCTCTTGAACAGGTCTTTAATGCCGCCAATGCTGCCCATCATGTTGCTGGCTTCGAAGGGCAGATAGACCGTCTTGGTTGCAGGCCCTGAAGCCACTTCCTGCATCATGGCGATGTACTTCTGCGCAAGCAGATAGTTGGCAGGATTGGTGCTCTTGCCCACAGCCTCAGTAATCTTGTCGATGGCGATTGCCTCGGCCTCGGCCTTGCGGATGCGAGCCTGTGCCTCACCTTCGGCCTCGAGAATCTTGGTCTGGCGATCGGCCTCGGCCTGGTTGATGCGAGCCGTCTTCTGACCCTCGGACTGCAGGATGGCAGCCGCTTTCTGACCCTCGCTGGTGAGGATGGTGGCGCGTTTGTTACGCTCGGCCTGCATCTGTTTTTCCATAGCCTGGAGCACGCTCTCGGGAGGTGTGATGTCCTGCAGCTCTACGCGGTTCACCTTGATACCCCACTTATTGGTGGCATCGTCGAGCACGGCACGCAGTTTGGTGTTGATGGTGTCGCGGCTGGTGAGTGTCTCGTCGAGTTCCAGTTCACCAATGATGTTACGTAGGGTTGTCTGCGTGAGTTTCTCGATAGCGTTGGGCAAGTTATTAATCTCATACACAGCCTTGAATGGGTCAACAATCTGGAAATAAAGCAGTGCATTGATTTGCGTCTGCACATTATCCTTGGTAATCACATTCTGCTTGTCGAAGTCATAGACCTGCTCACGCAAATCAATGTCGGTGGTGTAGAAATAACGCCCAGCACGGTAAGCGACAACGCTCTTGGCCTTGTCAACAAACGGGATAATCACATTGATACCGGGACGCAGCGTGGCATGATACTTGCCAAGACGCTCAATGATCTTGGTCTCGCTCTGCGAGATAATCACAAGGCTCTTTTTCACGATGATGAGCGCAAGCAATACGAGCGCTATCAGTACATAGGTTGCTACTGTCATAGTCGTATATTTTTAATTAGTTAATAATTCCGTTTTCAGTGATCAGTCGAGGCGCTCAACGGTGACGATGATGCTGTCGAGGTGTGTGATGCGCACGCGTGCACCTTCTTCAATAGTCTCGGCAGTGGCACATTTTGCTTTCCAGTCGTCGCCATCAACAGCCACGCGGCCAAAGCCACCGGCTTCGATGGTCTGGGTCACCCTACCCTCTCGGCCAATGAGCGCGTCGGCATTGCTGAGCCGCTCGTCGTGCTTGTGCAGATACTTGAGTGCGATGGGACGCACAAAGAAGATGCACAATGCCGAACAAACGGCAAAGATAATGACTTGTGCTGTGAACGAGGTGTCGAACAGCGATGCAATGAGTGCGGGAATGGCACCGAGAGAAAAACACATAATGAAGAAATCTCCCGAGGTGAGTTCGAGAATCAGGCATACTAAACTAATGAGTGCCCAAAGTTGCCACAGGTTGGCTTGAAAATATTCTATCATAACGAGTCAAAATTTATAAGGTTGGGTAAAGATAATCATTTTCTATGGAAATAGCAATATTTGTGCCAAAAAGAGCATTATTTGTTATCATTGTCCAAAAATCGATCGGCTGGAGATGCAAGGCAACTTGAGTGCCCGAGAGCACCATTTTGACCCTTTGAGAGAGGAAAAATCGCGTGGGAATTATGGGAAAAAGCGTAATTTTGAATTCTCAGGCGGTTAAAAATGCCCTATCGTGCAGTTTTTCAGGGAATAATGCTCATCGGCACTTTGGAGCAGAAAAATCAAAAAAAGTGCCCTTGACTGAAAAATGTGAGTATCAATCGCACTTTTGTCAAGAATATGAATTAACTTTGTAATCACAAACAAATTGCCGCCCATGACACAAATCAACTACATAACGCAAAACGCCACCATGCCCGAATTCAATAGGGCGATGGTTCAGGAGTGGATTGTGAAGGTTGCCGAACTTCATGAAAAAAAAGTGGCCACGCTCACCTATGTGTTTTGCGACGATGAATACATCTTGCAGGTGAATCTTGAATTTCTCAAGCACGATTATTATACCGACATCATCACATTTGACTACAGCAACCGCCATCGCATTGCCGGCGACATGGTGATCTCTCTCGACACCGTGCGCACCAATGCCGAACAGGTGGGAGCCGATTACCGCACCGAACTGATGCGAGTGGTGATTCATGGCGTGCTTCACCTGTGCGGAATTAACGACAAGGGCCCCGGCGAACGCGAAATCATGGAACAACATGAAAACGAAGCACTCGCCATCTTGCCCAAAAATGTTTTTGAAAAATGAATCTTGACTACGATGTAATAGTGATTGGAGCCGGTCATGCCGGTTGTGAGGCCGCTTGCGCCGCTGCCAACCTGGGGTCGCGCACGCTGCTCATCACCATCGACATGAACAAGATTGCGCAAATGAGCTGCAATCCGGCAGTGGGTGGCATTGCCAAGGGCCAGATTGTGCGCGAAATTGATGCCATGGGTGGCCAAATGGGCATTGTTACCGACCGCGCATCCATCCAATTTCGCATGCTCAACCGCTCGAAAGGTCCAGCGATGTGGAGTCCACGCGCGCAGGCCGACCGCATGCGTTTCATAGAATTGTGGCGATACACACTCGAAAATACACCTAATTTATATATGTGGCAAGACGTGGCCACAGGACTCACATTTGAGGGTGGGGCAGTGACAGGCGTAAAAACCGCCTTTGGCGTCACCTTTAACGCCAAGACGGTGATTCTCACTGCAGGTACTTTCCTGAACGGACTGATGCATGTGGGACGCGTGCAGCAGGAGGGTGGGCGAGTGGCCGAACCCGCCTCGCACGGTATCACCGAACAACTGGTGGGACTCGGTTTCAGTGCCGACCGCATGAAAACCGGCACCCCCGTGCGCCTCGACGAACGCAGCATCGACTTTACCAAGGCCGAGCGACAGGATGGCGACGACGATTTTCACCACTTCTCGTTCCTGCCCAGTGTGAAACGCGAACTCAAACAGCGCCCCTGCTGGATTGTGTACACCAACGAAGAGGTGCACGAAACGCTGCAGCGCGGTTTGCCCGATTCACCGCTCTACAACGGTCAGATTCAAAGCATCGGGCCGCGTTATTGTCCCAGCATCGAGACCAAGCTCGTCACATTCCCCGACAAGGATTCGCATCAGCTGTTCCTCGAACCTGAAGGCGAAACCACCCACGAAATGTACCTGAACGGATTCTCGTCGTCGATGCCATGGGATGTGCAACTTGAAGCCATCTCACATATTCCCGCACTCGAAAATGCACACGCATTTCGCCCGGGCTATGCCATCGAATACGACTTTTTCGACCCCACACAACTCTATCACACACTGGAAACCAAACTCGTCAAAAACCTTTACTTTGCCGGTCAAGTGAATGGCACCACGGGCTATGAAGAGGCGGCAGGGCAGGGGTTGATTGCCGGCATCAACGCGCACCTGCGCACCCACGGAGGCTGCGAATTTACCCTGGCTCGCGACGAGGCCTACATAGGTGTGCTCATCGACGACCTCGTGACCAAAGGCGTTGATGAACCCTACCGCATGTTCACCTCGCGTGCCGAGCACCGCATCTTGTTGCGACAGGACGATGCCGACCGCCGATTGACCGAAAAAGCCTACCGCTTGGGACTTGCTACCGAAGAACGCTACCAACTCATGCGCAGCAAATGGGAGCAAGTGGATGCGCTCATCGATTTCACGAAGAACTACTCGGTGCGCACCGCTTATATCAATCCCGGGCTCGAGAAACTGGGATTTGAACCGCTGCGCCAGGGGTGCAAACTCTTTGACCTTGTGCTGCGCCCACAATTCAATTTCAAACTGCTCGCCACCGTGATTCCCGACCTCGACGAACACATCCAGACGATAGAGGAGGGTAGGAGAGACGAGATTGTGGAGGCAGCCGAAATCAAGATCAAATATCACGGCTATATCGAACGCGAGGAACTTATCGCCAACAAAATCGGACGCCTTGAGGATGTGAAGATCAAAGGCAAATTTGACTACGAAAAGATACTGCAGCTCTCGACCGAGGCCCGACAGAAATTGGCGAAAATCGACCCCGAAACCCTGGGGCAGGCCTCCCGCATCCCTGGCATCTCACCCAGCGATGTGAACATACTGCTGCTGCTTTTAGGACGATAAAATCGGTTTGGCCAGACAACAAACAGGACTATTAACAATAAATGTTTCACGTGGAACAATCCACAAATAACTCAATGATAATGAACATAAAAGAACTTGAAGAAGCGAAAAGCGTGGTGCGCAATGTGCCCGATTTTCCCGTGAAAGGAATTCAATTCAAAGACCTGACAACCCTGTTCAAGGATGCCAAGGCTCTGCGCACAGTGGCCGATGCGCTGGTTGAAATGTATCGCGACAAAGGCATCACCAAGGTGGTGGGCATCGAGGCACGCGGATTCATAGGCGGAGCCATCCTTGCCACCGAATTGGGGGCTGGTTTTGTGCCCCTGCGCAAGCCCGGCAAACTGCCTGCCATCACCATCAAAAAGACCTACACCAAGGAATATGGCGTGGATGTGATTGAGATACATCAGGACGCCATCACACCCGACGATGTGGTGCTCATTCACGACGACCTGCTTGCCACTGGAGGCACCATGCTGGCAGCCTACGAACTGGTGAAAATCATGAAGCCCAAGAAGATTTACATCAACTTCATTTGCGGGCTCAAAGACCTTGGCGGACTGGAGAAATTCCCCGCCGATGTGGAAGTGACCACTCTCTTCGACTTCTAAAGAACAGCATTTTGAGCGACGAACTCAAACTCAAAGTGAGCCTGCTGCCCGACAGCCCAGGCGTGTATCTCTACCTCGACGAGGCAGGGACGGTGATCTATGTGGGCAAGGCCAAGCGGCTCAAGCGCAGGGTGAGTTCGTACTTCAACCGCGTGCATCCCGTGCTGCGCACCAACATGCTGGTGCGACACATACACGACATGCGCTACATTGTGGTGAACACCGAAGAGGAGGCGCTCGATCTCGAGAACAGCCTCATCAAGGAGTATCAGCCACACTACAATGTGCTGCTCAAGGACGACAAGTCGTATCCTTGGATTTGCGTCACTAAAGAGCTGTTTCCCAGAGTGTTCATCACGCGCGACACCCAACCTAAGGGGGCAAGGATGTTCGGCCCGTATCCCCGCGCCGAGGTGGCAAAGGCTCTCATCGAGACCATCAGGCAAATCTACCCCATACGCACCTGCCGACACGCGCTCACAGCCGACAATGTGGAGGCCCGCAAGCACCGCCTGTGTCTGCAATATCACATCAAAAACTGCGAGGGTTGCTGTCAGGGATTTGTCACGCCCGACCACTATGGACAGCACATTGCCCAGATCAAGCAGATACTGAACGGCGATACCAAGCAGGTGAGCGACTACCTCCTGGAGCAGATGCAGAGCCTTGCCGAAGCCATGAAATTTGAGGAAGCCGAGGTGCTGAAACGCAAGTATCTGCTCATTGAGAAATACCGCGTGAAATCGGTTATCGTGAACCCGTCGATACACAACATCGATGTGTTTGCGCTGCTGCGTGACGACAGCAATGCCTACATCAACTACATGCACATGCGTGGTGGGGCAGTGGTGCAGAGCATGACGCTCGAATACCGCTTTGTGGATATCGACACGGGCGAAACCGACCCCGAACTCATGTCGACCGCCATACACGAAATCAGGGAGCGTTTCAAGGAAACCTACGCTACCGAACGCGTGCGCGAAACGCTGGTGAATGTGCTGCCCGAATTCCCTATCGAGGGCGTAGAATTCATCGTTCCGCAACGCGGCGACAAGCGCAAACTGCTCGCCATCTCGCTCAAGAATGCGCAGCAATACATGACCGAAAAAGAGAAGCGCATGGAAAAACTCAACCCCGAGCAACGCACCACGCGCACCCTCACCACAATGCAGCGCGACCTGCATCTGGAGCAGTTGCCCAGGCACATCGAGTGCTTCGACAACTCCAACATAAGCGGCACCAATGCGGTGGCTTCGTGCGTGGTGTTCGTGAATGCCAAACCCTCGAAAAAGGACTACCGCCATTTCAACATCAAGACTGTGGAAGGTCCCGACGACTACGCCTCGATGCGCGAGGTGCTCACACGACGCTACGGACGCATGCTCAAGGAAGGCAGCGAACTGCCGCAACTGGTGGTGCTCGATGGCGGCAAAGGGCAACTGAGCGCCGCCATGGAGGCAATCGACGGGCTCGGTTTGCGGGGCAAAATAGCGCTTGTGAGCATCGCCAAGCGATTGAACGAAGTGTATTTCCCAGGTGACTCGGTGCCGCTCTTTATCGACAAGAACAGCGAGACGCTCAAGGTGATTCAGCGCCTGCGCGACGAGGCGCACCGCTTTGGCATCAAGCACCACCGCAACAAGCGCAGTAAATCGCAAATTCACTCACAACTTGATGATATTCAGGGAATTGGAGATAAAACCAAACAACAGCTGCTCAAGCATTTCAAAAGCGTGAAGCGGTTGAGCGAAGCCCCAGCCGAGGAGATTATAGGCCTGATAGGGCAGAGCAAGGGAGAGAAAGTAATTAACGCATTAAAACAGAAAGAATCATGAGAATAGTCATACAACGCGTGAAAAACGCATCGGTCACCATCGATAACGCCCTGCATAGCTCGATAGGGCAGGGCCTGCTCGTGCTCGTGGGCATCACTCAAGACGATACTGAGGCCGATGTGAAGTGGCTGGCGCAGAAAACCGTGAATCTGCGCATCATTGACGACGAAAACGGGGTGATGAACCGCAGTGTGATGGATGTGGCGGGCGAGGTGCTCGCCGTGAGCCAGTTCACCCTGTATGCCAGCACCAAGAAGGGCAACCGGCCCAGCTACATTCACGCAGCAGGCCACGACCTGGCAGTGCCCCTCTACGAGGCTTATTGTGCCGAGGTAGGGCAGTTACTAGGCAAAGAGGTGAAACAGGGCGTATTTGGCGCTGAAATGCATGTAGCGCTCGTGAACGACGGCCCCGTGACCATCATCATCGACTCGCACCTCAAGGAATAGGAGCAAAACAGCACATATACAACAAGGGGGTGGCAGATGCCACCCCCTTGTTTTTAACTCGAATGCTCGAATGCTCGATTATTCGAATATTCGATAATTCGATAATTCAAATCTTTAGCTGATGCCCAAGATGATGTTGATGAGGGCACTCACATCAGAGACATTCACGCGGCCATCGCCGTTCACATCGGCCGCCGACTGATCCATGGCAGTGATGCCCATAATCATGTTGATCAATGCCGAAACATCGCTCACATTCACCTTGCCGTCGCCGTTCACATCGCCGGGTTCTGTTGTCACCAAATCTTCAACGATGGTGCACCAGTACCACGGATAATGAAGTTTATATTTGTCAGTGGTGCCTT
>JAEEGL016366322.1_pt1 | contig 11575 bp, 7 predicted proteins | sample 9134231 | NCBI WGS metagenome assembly JAEEGL01 (sample SAMN16246548, study PRJNA631951) | gut metagenome | biome: gut microbiome; feature: rumen; material: fiber-attached | host: Bos | place: Iran: Karaj | collected 2018-10 | reverse complement strand
TTTACTGGCCCAACTGTTAGTGGTACTACTTATTACTTTACTGGTTGGAATACAGCCCAAGATGGTAGTGGTACAGCCTATACTAGAGGACAATCAGTTACAGATCTCACTACAGTTGGTAATACTATTACTCTTTATGCGCAGTGGACGGATTGTCCAGGAAACTACATCTGCTACAGTAATAATGGCGCTACTGGCCCTACGGTTAGTGGCAATGTTGCCGCTAATGACAATCAAAGCGTTTCATCTACAGCCACCACAGTAGCTTATCTCCACGCGCCAAACTTCTATCGTACGAGCTATGGCTTCCTAGGCTGGAGCACAATACAACTAGATCCAGACGATAGCAATTTCGCTACTGATTTTGCTTATGCTACTGCTGCAGGTAAAGTCTATGGCCCAAATGAACGCTTAACCATTACAGCAGGGCAATATAGCATAGGAGGACTCAGACTTTACGCCGTATGGCTATCTAAATCCACTACCTATACCATGCAAACCTTCGGCGAGGCTGAATGTACAGCTAACCTCACCAAAATCACCTATGCCACTGATGCCAACTCCAATAGTGGTATCTCCTTCACCACGGAAAACCAAGATAGTATTATCTTGGCTTCCTTCATCGCCTTACAGGACGCCAGAGATACCAACGTATATACTGTAGCTCGCCTCACCGATGGCAACTGCTGGATGATAGATAACTTAAGACTGGAAAACACGAACTCAGACAATTCTACTGGCTCCTTGGCCCAAGGCTATCATAGTGACTCAACCTATGGTAACTTCATTGGCCTAGCCAATCCAGAGACGGCAAACTTTACATCTACCACTACTTCAGATACAGATGCTACTACCGAAAACTCTATCTATTATGCTGGCACGCAAAATGGTACTGCCACGATAAACATTTCTCAAACTGACTATGCTGGCACCCGTATGCCTAGATATAATAATTATAATACCCAATCTATCACCACCAACTCTACTGGGGCCAATAACACCTATGGCTATGGCAACTACTACACTTGGCCAGCCGCCATGGCTAATACTACTTACTATTATGGCCCTGCTATTACCGACTCTAACGGCAAGACCTCTGATACGGTAAACACTTCCATCTGTCCCACGGGCTGGAGATTACCTTATGGCCGAAGTACAGGTAACGGCATTCTTAGTAAAGGCTTCTCATACCTTAGTGCTTCAATGGGTGGTCTCAACACCGGCATGGACTCTTCTTCCACGCCTACCGGTGAGGCGATGAGTAACCGTTTGCGCCAGTTCCCCAATAATTTCGTTTACTCCGGCTATTTCAGCAACTCGTCGGCGAGCTATAGGGGTATCTACGGTAACTATCGGTCGTCTACTGCGGAAGCTGTCAACACTGCGTACTACTTACACCTGCGCGACTCCAATGTGAGCCCAGGTACGGGGGGCAACTATAAACACTACGGCCAATCTGTTAGATGTGTGGCAGGAAATTAGGAACCAATCTCTCAAACTATACCCTTAATAATCAAACACCTAACTAACTAACTAATTCAAGAATCTATTGCTGCCCCGCCACCTTCTGCGCCGGATTCGTAGTAATTAAACTCTCTTCAGTTTCTGATGCAATAATTTGAATATGTACGTGGTTTTGCCCCGCAAAGAATAGTCCCTGCCCCACCGGGAAGTTCGACAATCTACGTTTTTCTTCTTCCGTCAACTTAAACACATCAGAAAGCACATCCACTGCAGACACTGATTGTTTCAATAACAACTGCATTGACGAATTACCCACAATCGCACGTCCCATTTTCGAACCCATGAAATCTTCCACATCCTGCGAAATTGTCGTAAGACCTAGATAATACTTACGTGCTCGCTTAGCTAGTGAGAACATAAAGTTCGCCGAATCCTCATGTTGCATCAATTGCCATGCCTCATCCACAATTAGCAAACGTTTCTTCTGTGATGCTCTAACAATATTCCAAATATGAGACAGCACAATATACATTGCCACTGGACGAAGTTCTTCTTCAAGATCACGAATATTAAATACTACCATCTGGTTATTAATATCAATATTTGATTGCTGTGAGAAAATCCCCGCGAATGTCCCTGTCGTATATTTACGTAGTCTCTGTGCCAAAGCTGGCCCAGAACCTTCCATATGTAAAAGCGTATCATATAAATTCATAATTGTCGGCGGCGTAGATTGGTGTGTTAATGGATCTGAAGTAATGCCTGCTCTCGCATAAGTATCTATGAGAGCCTGATCGAGATCCGCCTCTTCAGCCGCAGTTAATGCCGGCACCATTTGTCCACCCGAAGCCATTTGATTCCCTCCTAGCATCGTTCTAAACAAACCATGCAAAGTCACCAAATTAGCTCTCAAAGCATCGTTCGCATCTTCCGCATCAACTATCTTCGGCAAATCGAACGGATTAATTCTCACATCTGAGTTGAGAGATAATCTAATATAAGCCCCGCCTACCGCATCACATAATTTCTGATACTCATTTTCAGGGTCAATAATTAGAATCTCTGCCCCTACCATCATCGATCTCAAGGCTTCTAGTTTCACCGTAAATGATTTACCAGCACCAGACTTCGCAAATACCACCATATTAGCATTCTCTAATGAGAACCTATCGAAAATCACCAAGCCATTATTATGCATATTAATGCCATACAATATTCCTTTGTCCTGCGTCAAATCCGCCGAAGTAAACGGGAATGATGTCGAAATCGCACCCGTGTTCATATTACGACGAATCTGCAACTGGTCCATACATTGCGGCGTAATCGAATTCAACCCTTGTTCTTGTTGCGAATTCGCTACTTTTGAGAACACCATCTGCTGACCAAAAATCGTTTCAATCTTCTGTTGCACAAACTTCATTTCATCCAAAGAATCTGCCCAAAGCGTCACATACAAACCAAACCGGAAGAATCTTTCCTCACCTACCTGCAACTGGTCACGCAATTCTTCTGCGTCGTTAATCGCCGCCTCAAGTTCTGGATCACGAATTCTACCCTTCTCCGCATTAAGATTCATTGATGCTTCAAGCTGTGTTACCTTTGTCTTCAGATTTTTCATCACTACTGCCGACTCTACTGGATAAATATACATCGACACATCTAGTACTTCATCAATGTTAATAATTGGCGACAACCATCCAGTATATAAAGTCCTTGGATAACCGTAGACATACAACGTTCGTCCGTATTTATTCCCTAATCTAAAATAATCAGAATGAATTTCAATCGCTGAAGGCGAAATCAAATCACGTAAAGTATTCGTACCTTGTTCAAACGCGTGCTGAATCTCTGCGGCTTCCATCGCTTCATTTTGCGCCGCAATCTCCGCTGCTGTCAATTGACGTTTCTTAGCCATTACGCCTCTCCTCCCTGCTTATCACCTTTTTTAACATACATCGTCGCTAGTTTCGAAAAATCTACCAAAGGCTCTCTAACTGCCGTATCTGGGTTATTAAAGTTATAATAAAGCTCAGCCAACTCTTTGGTATTTAAACGCACCGAATGAATCCCAATCTGGAACAACCCAGCCATTACCGAATCCACTCTATTTGTCAATTCAGTTAAAGCCTTATCATAAGTCGCCCGATCAATTCTTGTTATATCAGTAGTCTTTCCTCGTGAAAATGCCCTAAAGAAATTCTTTGTTTGCTGCAATTCTTTTTCCATATCCGGCGAAGAATAGTAAGGAATGATAATAAAGAAAGACTTATCCATAATATTTGCTTCTTGCGACAAAACATCGATAAAGTTAATGTAATCATCCATCAACACTCCAAGCAACATATTGTCATTGTTGCGTCGAATCTCTGATAGTCTTTCAATATAAGGCCCAATATCTACTCTTTGGCTTCGAATCAATATCTGTGTCGTAAACTTCAACGAGTTTAAGAAATTACGATACGAGTATTCTACACCCTCTCTTTCCGTTTCACTCATCAAATCAAAGTTAATCGACTTACAAGCCACCACAGCTCTAAATGACCCATCTTTCATAATCACCACATTATCGCGTAGCTCTGATATCAACAAAGTCGCTTGCGTAGATGAAGGCGCTTCTTTATTTGGGGAAACTGGCGCAGCCTGTTGTGCTGCCATCGCTGCCGAACCAATCCCTGCAGCATTTTGATTTCCCATCTGCTGTGCTGGTGCTTGCCCAGGCATCTGTTGCATTGGCATCTGCTGCGCTGGCACCTGCCCAGGCATCATCATTTGCGGCGCAGCGCCCTGCGGCACTGGTTGTTGACCAGGCATAATCACTTGTGGTGCGTTAGGATTTATTTGCTGTGGATTCATACTTTAATGTAGCGATATAAAAACTTCGCCCTCTTCCTTTCCATTAATACGGTTAGCTTCTTTCGCGATGGTCGCTATCGAAAAATCAGGATTATTTGCTAATTCTATTATACTAGCTTTTGGCAAACTTTTCTCAGCTTTTTCTTCTGGTTCTTTCCTAGCTTGATTGGACTTTTCCACAGGTTCGGTTTGAATTGGAGCACCAGGCGCTACCACTACCGATGACTCAAAATCCGGCTTAACGCCTATCGTACTTGTTGATGATAATACCGTTCCCGTTCCAACTTTTACCGCCGAAGCCCGCTCTGTATCCTCATCTTTATCACTGCGTTTTTTAATAGTACCAGTGATATCTTCGTTTTGCGCAATTGCTTCACGCATTTCTTTCATTACCTCTTCATGTCTTTTATTTTCATCTTGAGCAATTGTGTTTTCAAGATTTACAAAATGAGAAGTTTCAAACATATCGCTCATCGAATTCGCTTCTTTAACTATTTCATCACTCACTTGAGTATTGACCCCAACATTCTTAATTGCCTGCCCTTCAGTATCCACAATATCAGCCAAAAACGATAATCTATGCGTCGCTTCTTCGCCTGTAATATCACGCGTACGTGATTCTTCAACAATTTTTGGGGCAGTTATTTGAATAGTGGATTCCTTTTGTCCAGGAGTCCAAAGTCTCTTATGCGGCTTGAGATAATACGACACAATCGCCGCTAAATAAGTTTCCATTGGTTGATCTTTTTTTAACGGCAATGCTAACACCAAAAAGAAAAACGCCGGTATTATAGGTAAAACTGTCAGCAATGGGAACACCGAAAAAAGCGCAACTGCTATTGCAATCAAAACACCAGCTATCAAAAGATAAACGCACTGCCGAAAACTAAACGGCCCGAGTAATTTATCATCCGCCTCAACATCCTGAGGCACCTTGTATTGTGCCATATAATTATTATAACATAATTATCTTGATAAGCATAAACAAAACCAATAGTTATTCTCTTATAGTTTTTCTTTAAGCATCAGGATAGTTATCTGGATCAGATAGCAAATCTCTTAAGTACTTATATAGTTCAATACTATCTGCCGAAGGATCATCGTTGTGATAGTATAGTTCATATTTCTTAGCCATCAACGAATCTTTTCCAAACCAAGCATCCAATTGATCTTTAGTATCTTCAAAGAACTTTTCCGGTGACTCATCAGCAATTCTATCTTTTAATGCTTGTAAATCATTTAAGAATACTTCACGCGTATCAGCATCATAAATACGGTGTTCCGCATCACTATCAGCACTAGTCGACTCCGTCGTAGCCCTTGCTCGTTTAGCACGTTGTTCGTCATAGTAATTCATCTCCCGTCTCAACGCATCCTCGTCATCAAGATTCACCCATCGACGTAGCCAGTCTTTCGCATTAATCGCAGTACCGCTAGTACGTGTGCGATAAATTTGTTTCAGCTTACCACTTTCGCCAAGAATCTTTCTCAACTGTCTACCGGCAAACTTCATCTTTAGAGCTTTCACATCTGCATCACGTTTCTTCTTCGCTACCTCTATAGGCTCATCAGCATAACGAGTCTGAATTTCGTCATATGCCTCACGATACTCACGATTTCTTTCTAATGAAAGTTCTTCATCCGAATCCGCCTCTAGATAAGTAGCTAACAAATGTTCCATTATCGGATCACGATAGTCAGTTCTCATATTCAAAATCTGCCCAGTAGTTTGATCTTTAATATAATCGTTAGATTTCTTGCGATAGTATTTTTCAACTTCATCCTTGTGCTCGCCAAATTCCTTACCTTCCCAAACCGGTGCTAAATCATATACCGGGTTATTATCCTCATCAACTATCAACTTACCATCCTCATCCTTCTTCTGTTTCAACTCATAACCTGTCCAAAACTTAATACCACTATTAATCTGTTCGCTACCAGATAACCATTTCAAGCTTGCCGACAAGAATGCTGGTTCAAACGCAGTTTGAATCTCCTCGCGTTTTTTCAGATAGCCCTTCACATCCCAATCCGTGTTCTTCGTTTCGCTATTAAACCCATAAGCCTTTTTGAGACTATCATCCAAATTAGATAACGCTGTTCGTTCAATGGAGTCAAACGATGTACCTTCAAGCAATTTCTTAACATCTTTATTAGCATGCATCCTACTACCATCAGGCTCATCATGATAACCTTTTAAGTATTCATCATAGGTAATAAATGATTCTTTCCTATTATTTTTATTGTACATTCGTGCCGTTTCCAAATTAATATATTTACCAAATCTACGTAGCGCCGGATCATTATCTTTCACTTCAAACATCAAGAAGCTTGCTAGTGACTGTGAAGCGTGAGTACCAAGTTCAACACCACCACCTATTGCCTTATTAAGGACATTGTCAATCTGTTCTTTCACTAAATCTGTATCACCGCGTTGATTAAGCACCCTTAGTCCAGCCACAATTGCGTCAATATTTGCTTTCGCATTACCACTTTTTGTCAACTCATCCATCCTGTATACCACATCCTTCGTTGGAGCAGTATTGTTAAAGTATGATTGCATTGTAGACTCGTATATTTTTCTTTGAGTATCATAACCCCTAGATGCAGTTGCGGCTGCATATTGTACATCATGCTCATTGCCCAATATTTGATGTGCATCATTATACCTCGCCAATGCTTCAACCCTAGCAGGATCATTCGGGTCAAAGTGGAATTTGTAATCACTTCTCTTAACTTTGTTATTATCCTTATCCAAAGTATAGCCATTCTTCTCATCCATATGAGCATTCAATGCGGCTTCCATTCGCTTATGGAATCCTTCAGCATTTCTATAATCTACAATTTCTGCTCGAGCCTGTACAGCCTTCAATCTATCCGATGCTCTTACAGTATCCATATCCAATGCATACAATCTAGCTTTCTGTTTAGCATTTGCGGCAAAGTTCTCTGACAAACCTTCGTTGAAATTAACTTTATGCGTATCAACTTTTTCTTGATATTCCATTCTTCGCATTTGATCAGCATAAGCTTTCTCACCCGTCTTAGACATTACTAACTTACCAGTGCTCCTGTTCCTCTTATAATTTCTCATCGCACTATATGCTTGTCCTCGAGCTTTAACTGTAGCAGCATGTTCACTCAATTCTTCTTCACGAGCAATCCTTCTATTCGAAATAAATTGAGCCAATCTTAAGCTTGGGGTATAAGCATTTTTACTAGCTAAACTCCTTTCTCTAGAAACAGCACGGCGTGAGTCCGCCCAACTGCGATTCGTCGCAAGTGGACCAGCTGCCATTCCACGCATCTTCGTATTGATATCGCCGAGGAACGTACCAGACATTTTCATCAAAGACCATGAGAAGAACAATGGGAAAACCTGCACTGCCGTACCAAGCAGTAAACCCCATCCACTCTTTGCACTCATAATAATTGCAAATCCAGCTAAACTTGATGCTCCGAACAATAATGAAAACATTGGGTAAAATACCAACATTCTGAATAGCAAATCTTTCCATTTTTTGAACCATTTTTCAGTATTTGGCAAGATATTTGCTACCATTGCTAATGGTGAAATCATAATCAAAAGTACCACCACTGCTTGTCTTAGTGCAATCGTAAGCAAACCAGTTACCGCAGCCACCAAAGCTCCTAGTGCTGTTGGGATCAACATCCATATTGCACCTGCCTCAAATACAACTGGCGCTCCCACAATTGTCAAAGCTAACCCACCCGCAATTGCACTATACATTTCAGTATAAGATGATGCCCCCGCTTCCATCGAACTACTTGCCAACGTCGTCTCCTGAATAGACGTGAACAAACCCCTTAAACTATTACCGATAATGTTTGATGCATCAACCGCCAAAAGACAAATCACAAAACTAAGGTTCACCATAATCGCCGCTACAATCAACTTTGGCAAAGACCTTTTGACCCCGTAATTAGAAATTCCTATCCCTGTAATCTGTGAATAGATCACAATCAGAAGAAAGATAATAAATATGATATTCGTAAATCCGCGACAGTATTTCCAAATCTCATACACCGGCGTACCATCTTCTGTAGAAATCGGGTTAATCACTAAGAAATCGCTAATCAAGTTATATAGAAAATCCACGCCTTTCGCAATTGCCCCAGTTGCAGGACAGACCAACCAACCCAATGCGCCCAAACTCTCTTTACAAGTATCATTTTTCCCATTACCAGTCCCTACGGCAGCTGAAACATCATCAGAATCACTATCATCGACATCGGCACTAGAATCAGAATCCTCAGTCTCATCTGCTTCCTGCTCATCAGAATCATCACCATTTTCGCTGTTTTCTGAGTCTACTACAACCGTCTCCCCGTCATTTGAAGTAGCATAAACTTCATTAGCGTGCAAAACCGTACTTCCTACCCCTGTAAGAATACCTATGAACACCAAAAATCCAGCCAAAAACGCCCTTAACCTTTCAAATTTTGAGGATTTTTTGCCACTCATAGTTATTCTTCGCCTCCCTATTATGACCTCTCAAGATAGGCCTTCTTTTAAGGCGTACGATAATTATAGCACGCATAAGCACTTTTGTCAAGAGGTAAACCCCTTTTTTTACCTGTTAGTCAAATCCATGCCATAGCCATTAACAATCTTGAAAAACTAGACAATTTTTACAATTATGCTAAGATAAAAGTATGATTAAGAAAATATTTGTAGCAATTGCTTTATTTCTAGCTACTCTTTCAACTATAACATTGTGTTCTAGTCAATCTATTTCAGCCGCTAGTTTTGTCGGCAGAACCGAGAACTGTACTTCCTTTCTAGGCCTAACTTCATGGGACTGCAATGTCGAAATGCACGACGAAGGTTCAATCAAATCTGGTATCTGGACTATCGCCGCCAATATCCTCACTGACATTACTGTTGTTGCCGCCTATCTTGTGTTGGGTTACGTCATCTACGGAGGTTACCTATATATCATGTCCAGCGGTGAACCTGCCAAAATCGCCGCCGGTAAAAAAACCCTCGTTCATGCTTTTATTGGTCTAGCCATAGTAATGTTAGCTCACATCATCATTAATTCAATTCGAATCGCTCTCGGCGCAGATTTCAGTGCTGACTGCGCTAGAACCCAATGTGTCAACAGCGCAAGCGAAATGATCACTAGCGGCATTCAATGGGTCATCGCGATGGCCGGCATCGTTTGCGCAGTGTTCGTAGTTTACGGAGGAGTAGGCTATATGACTTCAGCCGGAGATCCCGGTAAGCTCCAAAAAGCCAAACAATCCATTACCTACGCTTTGATCGGCCTAATCATAGTCGCTCTTGCCGAAATCATTACCGCCTTTATCACTGGTATCATTAACGATGCTAAAGAAACCAGTATAGTCAATGAAACAATCATCTCAAAGGAGATAAACAAATGCTAAAAACCTGTAGCAAGAAAAAACTAATCGTAGCCATACTTCTTGTAATGCTACCAACTTTTATTATAGCTTCATCCACAGTTAATCCCGTTTCAGCCAAAACAACCTGTAAAAAAGTTTTAGGATACGTACAATATTGTATCAATACTAGTAAAAAAACATGTAAAGTAGAATTAATAAAAGCAAAACCCAAAAAAGAACCTGAACGCAGTAGATTTAATACTGCACGCTTGCAAGCTCAAAAAATGTGCGACGATTATAATCATAAACAAGCAGCTCAGAAAAAAGCTGAAGAAGCAAAGAAAAAAGCTGAAGAAGCAAAGAAAAAAGCTGAGGCAGATAAGAAAAAGTCCGAAGCCGAAAATGGAAGTTCTTCAGGTACTTCTGCTAAGACCGACTCGTCCGGTGATAGTTCATCAACCACAAATAGTTCTAGCCCTACCAGTATCTGCGAAAATGGTAATATCTCCGAAGAAGTTAGAGCGGCTGCAGGTTGCTCCGAAGATGGTGGTACACTCGACAATGCCATCAGCACCATCCTTAAAGGCATCATCCTTATATTAGGCGTTGTCGCCGTGATCTTTATCGTCTACGGTGGCGTAGGCTATATGACCTCAGCTGGCGACGCTGGCAAAGTCAAAAAAGCAAGAGAAACTATTCTTTACGCCGTAATCGGACTAATCATTTGCGCGCTGTCATATGCCATTGTTAATTTCGTCATCGACGACTTGCTCAGTAAGGAAAAAGACAATAAAAACGCATACACCCCCGCTCTAGTCCAAAATGATATTGCATTTTTCAAAAAATAGTTATAAAATAATAACAAAGCTAATCATAAAGGAAATAAAATGAAAGAATTAATTAAAACCTTAGGCAACGACATCGGAGTAAATATTGACAAACTCACTGCGGACGACACTAATTTATGGGAAAGCGTCAGCACGATCATTAAATCCGTCATCGGTGTTCTAGGCCTCGTCTGCGTTATAGTTGTCATCATCGGTGGTGTCAACTACATGACCTCATCTGGCGACGCTGGCAAAGTCAAAAAAGCTAAAGATACCATTCTCTACGGTGTTATTGGCCTTATTATTTGTGTATTAGCATTTGCAATTGTCAATTTCGTACTCGACAGAATCTTAGGCACAGGTGCATAGATACATCTATATACAATATCTCCCCTAAAAAGGGAGATATTTTTATACCAACAAAAATCTCCCTACGGCTAGGGAGATTTTAGATTTACTGAATCGCAATCTTCTTTGGAGCTTCAGTCTTCTCCTTTTCAAACATAATAGTAAGCACACCATCCTTGAGCTCTGCCTTTACGCTGTTCTCGTCCTCGCGTACTTGAACAGGAAGCGCAATCGTACGTGAAAATTCACCCCAATAGCACTCTTGAATGTGCCACCTAGTAGTCTGCTCATCTTCACCCCCAGACAATACACCAGAAATAGTCAAAATATTGTCAGAAATACTGACATCGAGATCAGATTTCGAGATGCCAGCGGTGCGAGCTTTTACTACTAACTTGTCGGCGGTTTCATAGACATCTACTGCTAGCTGTCCAGGAAACTCGTCCGTATCCACCCATTCATCTTCGACCGGTTCGCCTTCTTCTTGCGGAACATCCTCTACGACTGGTTCCTCAGCCTCAACAGGTGCGGTGACATCCATTTCTTCACCTAGGAACGCAGCGGCGAGATCATCCTCCATCAGCAAATCGTCACTGTTTGTACGAGCCATATTTCCTCCACTTATATTGTTATGCTTTATTATATACCATCTTCGTAGTAAAATCAAGAAAATCATGCCAAATAGTGTAAAAAATACAACATTTCCAAAGCTT
>JAEEGL016089465.1_pt1 | contig 11575 bp, 7 predicted proteins | sample 9134231 | NCBI WGS metagenome assembly JAEEGL01 (sample SAMN16246548, study PRJNA631951) | gut metagenome | biome: gut microbiome; feature: rumen; material: fiber-attached | host: Bos | place: Iran: Karaj | collected 2018-10 | reverse complement strand
TTTCCCCGCGCCCTGACCGAGCCCGCAGGCGAGAATCGAATCCCTCCAGGCGTGCCAAAAGGAAAACTCCCCTTCCGGGGAGTTTTTCTTTTGCGTATATTCAGGGATTCGAACCGGGCGCGTGTCAGGAAACGATCCGGGGGATCGTTTCCCCGCGCCCTGACCGAGCCCGCAGGCGAGAATCGAATCCCTCCAGGCGTGCCAAAAGGAAAACTCCCCTTCCGGAGCGTCCTCCGTAAGGAAGGTTCCCCGGACGCAGGTTTGCACCAGTCTCCACCTCATCCGTCCCGGCTGACACCGGGCCACCTTCCCCTCAAAGGGGAAGGCTTCGGGGACGTGTTATGCATATATGGGTTTCCCCTTTGAGGGCTTCCGAAGGTAGGGGCCGGGTCGCAGCGAGACAGCTGTCAGCGTTAGCTGACTGATGAGGTGTCAGTTCATTTCCCGCGTTCGCCGGTGGATGGCGCAGACACCGGGGATTCCACCTCATCCGGGTCCTTCGGACCCACCTTCCCCTCAAAGGGGAAGGCTTCGGAGGATGTTCCTTCCGACACGGTCAGCGCATTTGAGCTTGCGTCCAAAGGTCTCCACCGGAAACCTCCGCCCCTCTGAGGGGAAGGCTTCGGGGACGTGTCAGCCATATATTGGCATTCCCTTCGAGAGACGCGAAGCGGCGACGAAGAGCGGAAAAGACGCGGCGGATGCTGATCGCTTTCCTCAAAACGCAAAATGATATAAACGACGAAAGCACGAGATCCGGCTTTTTCGGGGATACGGCGTATCTCTGTTCATTCGCCCGGCATGAGTCAATGGCGCATACCGGGGCAAGAGAGCTTTTCTTGTTGTATAAAAGCTGAGATTATGCTATAATCATTGTGGTAAAACGGTGTTTACGGAGGGAAAGAATGGAATTCGGATGGATCAACGTATTCGGCGCAGTCATTGTGATCCTGATGCTGATACCGAATATCGTTTATGCGATAAAGAACAAAGGCGAAAAAAATCTTTGCACGAACCGGTTAATGAATGCCGCCGAGCAGATCGGACGGTACGCCTGCATCATTCTCATGTGGCTCCCTCTCCTTGTGTGGAAATTCGGGTTTGGAAGCGTGTTTGAAATGATGCTTTATATGGCGTGCAACGGGATGCTTCTCACCGCGTATGGGATCGCGTTTGCGGTTTACATGAAACGCAGGTCTGCGCGGCTCGCGCTCGTCCTTGCGATCCTTCCCGCATGTATTTTCCTACTTAGCGGGATCCTGCTGCGGCATTGGCTGCTTGTCGGTTTTTCCCTGCTGTTCGCCTTCGGGCATATCTGCGTGACCTGTATGAACGCCGGCCGCGTCAGGGGCGGTAACTAACGGCCGCAAATCTTTTCAGGCACTTTTCTTTCGCGCTCCGGCTCTCTTTCACAGAAAAAAGCGTCTTTTGTCTTCCGGCAAAAGGCGCTTTTTCAACGATGAGTTCCGCGGGCGTTCGTCACGCAGAGCTTCCGTCAGATCCGCTTCTCCAGTTCGCAGGCCGCGTGCCCTTTGGGGCAATCCCCGAGCTCGCCTCTCGGGGTGAATCCGTTCCGGAAGAAGAAGCCGGATACCCCGTCGCAGCAATAGGACAGGATCACGCAGGTGCCGGTTTCCTTCGCCTCGCGCTCGATTTCTCCGATAAGCCGGGAGCCGACGCTCTGCCTGCGGAAGCGGTTTCGCTCAAGAGAAGCGCCGGCAGAGCCGGCGAGTCCTTTCTTTATGCCCAGATCTCCCTTCCCCTGCCGGAGCCGAGCTCGAAATGAAGCTTCGCGATCCCGAGATCCATCCGGGTCAGGGCGCCGGAGCCGGCCTTTGCTTCGACCTTGTCTCCCGAAAGGCGGAAGCGGAATTTCTGCTGGTTCACCGCCGTCGGCGCGAGGAGAGCGGCCTTTGCGCCTTCCCGGTACCAGGCGGGGCTTTCCTGCGTCACGCCGCCGATCTCAAAGGCGGAACGGGAACGGTGCGGCGTTCCCCGATTCATTCCGTAGCCGACCGAAATCACACAGAAGAGCTTTTCCCCCTCCCCGACCGAAATCACGCCGGGGATCTTTTTATAGGTCAGGGCGACCCAGCAGGTATTCAGGCCGAGGCAGGCGGCCGTCAGCACCAGTTTTTCTCCGTAATACCCGACGGCTTCCTCAGTCTCCTTCCCCTTTTCCCCGACCATGGCCAGATAATTCCGCACTCCGGAGAATTTCCCGTAGTGGGCGAGAAAGCCGGAGAAGGCGCGGGGCTCGCCGACGATCAGCTGAACGCGAAGTCCGCTTTCCCGGTTGACCTCCTCCACCGCATTCCGAAGCGCCGCGAGGGTTTCCCCGGCAAGCGCCTTGTCCGGGTCGTACTGTCTGACCGAATGCCGTTCTTCCATTGCTTTTCTGAAATCCACAGGCTTTCCTTTCTCCGTCGGAAAACCGCCGGACGACGTCTTTCAGGGACGTTTCCGGCGGTTTTTCGTTTTTTCTTATTTGTCTCCGCCGAGCGCAACCGTGCGGTGCGGAGTGCTTCTCTTTTCCATCGTGGGATAGCGGCGCTCGATGGCGGCCAGAGCGATCTCCAGATCCTCGTGCACCTCGGGAACGGTGTGCGCCCCGAGCGTCACCATATCGCAGGGACGGATCGACGCGAAGCTGAAGGTCAGGCCCACGTAAGGCGTGACGCGGCCGGCGGCCATCGATTTGATGGTCATCACCGGATGCTTCGCCTTTTCGATGATCGCGCGGACGCCTTCCACCTCGATCTGCATCAGGAAGCCCATGCAGTTGTAAATCTGGATGTAGGTCTGCACGTCGTATTCCGGATGATTGTCGGAATAGACGATAAGCTCCGGCATATGGGCGGAAAGGCCGGGGATCATGCCGTTTTCACGGATCATGTGGGTATAGTCGTCCAGGCGGTCCATGGTGCCCCTGTTCTTGCTGACGAGCTGCTCGGCGCTGGAATGGTGCACCAGGCAGAAGGTCGCGCCGTTTTTCGCGCTGCCCTCGATCTTTTTCGCCGAAAAAAGGCGGGCATCCCGGTTGTCGTCCACGTTCAGGGTCGGCGTGTCGATGAGGATGACCTTGCGCCCCATCCTCTGCTCCGCCTCATGAATGCCGTCCATCAACGGCTGAACCGGTTTCCCCTCGTCATTCACGAAGGGAGCCATCATGGCGTCCACGCCGTGTTCGAGATACGCGGACACCAGATCCGCCACGGCTTCCTTGGTGCTGTACCGGTCCCGGATCATATTGTCCTGCGACACCGAACGGTGGCTGTAGCCCAGGACCCAGTTGGAGCCGATCAGGATACGCGGCAGGGAAACGCCGCTGACTTCGGTTCTCGGAAATTCACTCACGGTAATGCCCTCCTCAAGCTTCCGTTTCCTGCGGTACGGTCTTTCGGACCGGCGCAGCGTATATGTGTTTTTATTCTTCGCGGTTCATTTTCATCTCCTGCCACGCCTGCTCCGAAAGCAGGATGTCGCGCGGCTTGGAGCCCTGGAAGGGACCGACGATCCCCTTTTCCTCCATCAGGTCGATCAGACGGCCCGCCCGGGCGTAGCTGATCTTCAGCCTTCTCTGAAGTCCGGACGTGGAGGCGATCTTCATTTCCATGATGCTGTCGATCGCGTCGTTGAGCAGAGGATCGTCTCCGCCGCTGTCCCGGGAGGAATCTTCTCCCTCGCTTTCGTCGCCGGCTCCGGTCTTCTTCACGCCCTTGTTCATATTCTCGACGGCCTGGGTCACGTGATCCAGGATCGCCTGATCGTATTCGGGCGCGCCGTAGCGTTTCGCGTGCTCGCAGACCGCCTCGATCTCGTCCGACGAGATGAAGCAGCCCTGGATCCGGAAGGGCCTGGTCGCTCCGATGGGCGAAAACAGCATGTCTCCCCTGCCCACCAGACGTTCGGCGCCCTGCGAATCGAGGATGATGCGCGATTCCATCGCGCTGGAGACCGCAAACGCGATCCGCGAGGGGATGTTGGCCTTCATCAGACCGGTGATCACGTCGGCCGAAGGCCGCTGGGTCGCGATGATCAGATGCATGCCCGCGGCGCGCGCCATCTGGGCGATGCGGCAGATGGCTTCTTCCACCTCTCTCGGCGAGGTGAGCATCAGATCGGCCAGCTCGTCGATGACGATGACGATCTGCGGAAGGGTCTTGCGGTCTTCGTCGCCTTCCTCCTCCGGCATCGACTGACGCTTTTTCACGATGGCGTTGTATTCAAAGATCGAACGTACGCCGAAATCGGCCATCATCTTGTAGCGGTGCATCATCTCGTACACTGCCCACTGCAGCGTTCCCGCCGCCTTCTTCGGATCGGTCACCACCGGCGTCAGAAGATGCGGAATGCCGTTGTAGACGCCCAGCTCGATGATTTTCGGATCGATCATGATGAACTTGACGTCCTCCGGCGAGGATTTGTAGATCAGGCTTACCAGAAGCGAATTGATGCATACCGATTTGCCCGAGCCGGTGGTGCCGGCCACCAGCATATGCGGAAGCTTGGCGATATCCCAAACCATGACCTTGCCGGTGATGTCCTTGCCGAGGGCGAAGGTCACGCGGCTCGGATTGTTCTTGAATTCGTCGCTGGCGATGCAGTCCCGGATGTATACCGTGTTGACGTTTTTGTTCGGCACCTCGATTCCGATGGACACCTTGTCCGGGATCGCGGCGATGCGCACCGCCTGCGCTCCGAGAGACAGGGCGATATCGTCCGAAAGAGAGGTCAGACGGGAGAAGCGGATGCCCTGCTTCAGCTGTACCTCGTAGCGGGTGATCGACGGGCCTCGGATGACGTTGGTCACGCGCGCGTCGATGTTGAAGCTCAGCAGAGTCTCCACCAGGCGCTTCGCGTTGGCGTTGACCTCCTCGTTGCTGGCGGTAGAAGGCGGCGAGGTATCCTCATGCAGAAGCGAGATCGGCGGGAACTTGTAGGGCGGCTTCGCGTTTTTCGCGCGCTGCGCTTCCTGACGCTTCTTTTCCTCCGAGCCCGGACGCAGGGTCGACGAGACCTTGGTTTCGTCCCGTTCGATCTCTTTGGGATCGATGCCGCTTTCGGCAAGGATCCCGTTTTCTCCCTTGCCGTCGTAGTCGTAGATCATATCGGCGGTGACGCTCTCTTTTTCGTCCGCTTTGACCGGGACGACCGGCGTTTCCATGACTTCGCCGGTGGAGGGATCCACACGGATCTCGCCCGTTCCGGCGCCGGTCGGCGCGGGAAGGATCTCGATCTCGTTTTTGTCAAGCGACGCGCTGCCCGCTTTGATTGCCGGAGTTTTCGGCAAAGGCGCGCCTTGCGGCGCCGTGCCGATGCTGTCGACGTAGGACGGGGTCCCGGAGGAAATATCCTCCACGTCGGCGGGCTCGGTAAAGGTCCGCTGCGTTTTGCGGGGGGGCTCGTCCTCCTTCTTTTCTCCTCCCAGGAGAGAGAAGATCCCCTTCGGGCTTTTCCGTTCCGCTTTGCCGAGGGGCAGATCGTAATCCCGCGGATCGGGTCTCTCCCCGATGGCCGGGATGCGGAAATCGTCGGCAGGATTCTCCTCCGCCGCGCGTTTTTCCTCCTCCAGGCGGAGCCTCTCCGCTTCTTCACGCCGTTCCTGGCGGGCGATCCGTTTTTCCTCGCGCCGCGCCTTGTCGTCGTCGTCCTTTTTCTCCCGGCGGCTTCGCAGATCGCCAAAAATCGCTCCGAAGATTTCCCGCAGATCGAACCGCGCGATATAGACTCCGGCGACCAGCGTCAGAACGGCAAGCAGGATGCCGAGCCCCACAGGCGAAATCAAATAGGCGACTCCGTCGCCGATCAGACCGGAAACCACGCCGCCGGCTTTCAGCGCTTTGCCGTCTTCATAAAGCCTTTCAAGATCCAGACCGTCATGCAGATAGCCGGTCTTTGACGCCGTAAAGAGGTGCCCCCAAACGCCCACCATAGTGGGGAACGCCAGGATGGAGAGGATCTGGCTGGGTCTGCGGCGGGATTTCGGCTCCACGAGGAGAATCCATGAGACGGCGATCAGGGCGACGGGCAGCACGAAATAACCGACGCCGATCAGTCCCTTGACGAAGTCGGAATACGTATCGAGCAGAAGCGCCTTGACCCCCACGATGTTCAGGATGAACATCAGCGAGGACGCCAGCATCAGAAGGACCGCCGCGCCGGTCAGGCCGAAGCTGAAATTCTCTTCCGCCTCGGTGCGGTAGGTCTGCCTTCTCCCGGACGACGTTCTGCGGCGGGGTCTGGTATTCTTTTGTTTTGCATTCTTTTGTGACGCCATGTATAATCCTTTCTCGGGTCATATCCTTCCGGAAAAGAAGCACCACGCCAGCGTGAAAAGCCCCATCCCGGCGCAATAGACCGAAAAGACCGTGAGTTTTTTTCTTCTGCCGAGGAACCGGACGGCGCGGATGGCGAAAAAGCCCACCGCAGCGGCCGTCAAAAACCCGGCGGCGTATTTTCCCCAAAGATCCGGCTGAAAGCTTCCGGAGCCGAGACTCTTGACCGTCTCCCACAGAAATGCCGCCAGGATCGTAGGGATCGAAAGCAGGAAGGAAAACCGGATCGCAAAATCGCGGGAAAACCCGCGCATCATCCCGGCCGCCATCGTCGTGCCCGACCGGGAAACGCCCGGCGTCACCGCCAGGAGCTCTGCCGCCCCGACAAACAGCGCGTCGCGGAGGCGTGCGCCGTGTCCGGCGCTTTTTTCCCCTTCCCGGATGCGGTCGGCGGCGCAGAGAATAAGGGACGTCAGGAGAAGTCCCGCCCCCGACGTAACGGGCGAGGAAAGCCGGTCTCCGGCCAGCTTTTCCAGCGGGATCGCGAAGGCCATCGGCAAAAGCGCGGTCAGGAGAAGAAAGAAGAGCCTTTTCCCCTCCGCTTCCGCGGCGCCTCTTTGCCTTCTGAAGAGGCTTATGCACGTGCGGAAGAGGCCGAACACGTCTTCCCGAAAGGAGATCAGCACCGCGAAGAGCGTTCCCAAATGCAGGATCACCCCGAAGAAAAGGTCTCCCTCCGCTTCCTCCCCCAAGAGCATCCGGAAGATCGCAAGGTGTCCCGAGCTGGACACCGGCAGAAATTCGGTCAGTCCCTGTATCAGTCCCAAAAACAGCGCTTTCCGCCAGGTCATAATGATCCTCTCCGTCGTCGCTTGATCGGCAGGCATCGCTTCCGGATCCGGTCCGGAGCGGCCTCCCTCAAGGTCTGACCGCCGGCGCGGCCGCGCTTGACGGAAAGTCCTTTGTACATTATATCATACCTTCGTGTGTTTTACAACCGATTGCTCTTTTTTCTTTTCCGCGGTTGCATTTTTCCCGGCTTCGTGGTACATTTATGGCGGAAGGAGTGAGAAAATGGCGGATTTGCAAAGCATGATCGACCGCGCGTCCAGGATCGTTTTTTTCGGAGGCGCCGGCGTTTCCACCGAAAGCGGCATCCCCGACTTTCGTTCCCGGGACGGTCTTTATCACATGAAATACCGGTTCCCGCCGGAGGAGATCCTTTCCCACGACTTTTTCTTCCGGGATACCGAGGAGTTTTACAGGTTTTACCGGGATAAGCTGATCGGATACCAGGCGGAGCCCAACGCCGCACACAGAAAGCTCGCCGAGCTGGAAGCGGCCGGAAAGCTTACGGCGGTGATCACTCAGAACATCGACGGACTTCATCAGGCCGCAGGCTCGAAGCGGGTGTGGGAGCTTCACGGCTCGGTGCTGCGCAATACCTGTCTCCGCTGCGGCAAAAAGCACGGTCTTGAAGAGATCCGCGCATCCGAAGGAGTTCCCCGCTGCGTCTGCGGCGGGATCATAAAGCCCGACGTCGTGCTGTACGGAGAGTCGCTGGACGACGAGGTCGTAAGCGGCGCGATCCATGCGCTCCGGAACGCCGATCTTCTGATCGTCGCGGGGACGTCGCTCGTCGTCTATCCCGCGGCGGGGCTGATCCGCTACTACCGCGGAGAGGAGATTGCCGTGATCAATCTCGATCCGATCCCCGTCCCCGGCGACGCCGTCTTTTTCCGAGGCCGGGTCGGCGAGATCCTGGGGAAAATCAAGGTATAGAGGTTTTCGTATAAAAAGCGCGGAACGGTCGCCGTTCCGCGCTTTTTCCGTTACGGGGTCACGGGATCTCTTCAACACGCAAGAGTCCCATCCTTGGCAGGGGCAATTTGACCGCGGCATGCGGAGGGATCGTTTCCTCTCCGTTCATTCTTTCCGCAAAGCCGGCAAAAACCGACGCCGAAAGCGGGCGGTCGCCCGTGTTTTCGAAGAAAAGCCCGTCCTCGTCGGCGTCAAGAAAGAGATCCAGGGCTTTCCCTTTCCACGTATACTCCCGGGCGCCGTGCAGGACGGCGATCGTCTTGTTTTCCCCTTCGGATTCGATCAGGGAATAATTCGCCTCGGGGGCGTACGGGCGGAATTCGCCGTGAAGCAGCGCGTCCCGGTTTTCGGTCCAGTACGCAAGATAGCTTTTCAGGCAGGCTTTCTGCTCCTCTGTGCTTTCTTCGAGGAGCACCGAGATCTGCGGAACGGCGAAAAGGATATTGAGAAGCTGGCGTCTGTAAAGCGCGGGCTCCTCCTCCGGCGACCAGTAAAGCATATCCGCGTGCGGCGCGACGGGATACCCCTGCAGGCGGATATCGGCGATGCCGATCCGGTTGGTCACGGAGTCGTAGGCGCAGTCTCCCACCCGGAGCATATTGCCGAAACGGTTGACGGCGGGGCCTACGTAATTCTGGCGATACTCGAAAAGCAGACCGGGCTTGATCGCTCCCAGCTCTTCCCGGATCTCCAGAAGGAGCTTTTCCACGGCGGCTCCCACCGTTTCGGCGTCCATCCTGAGGGGGTCGTACGGCTGGGTGTCCTTTTCCGGGCGGAACGCGTCGATAAAGTCGAGCTTGAACCCGTCGATATCGTATTCCCGCAGGAATCGCTTGTAGGCGGATCGTATGTACTCGCGCACCTCGGGGAAACGCACGTCGAGCACGCCCGCTTCGAAGGGATCTCCCGCCACGAAGAGATATTTTCCGCGGAAGTTTTCAAAAAGCGGGCTGTCTTTGCCTACGAAGGGGACCGCGAACCACACCATGACCCGCATGCCGAGAGCGTGGGCTTTCCCGACGAAGCCCTTGAAATCCGGGAATTTTTCGGAATCCATCTTCCATTCGCCGCAAAGGGCGTAATTCCCGCTGGACGGTCCCGCGAACTGCCATCCGTCGTCCAGGATCAGCGTCCGGAAGCCGAGAGAGGAGGCGATCTCGAGCTCTCTCAGGAGTTTTCCGCTTTCCGGCGCCTGATGGAAATTGTACCAGGAGGAATAGAGCGCGTCCTCGCTGCCTTCCGGCGGAAGCGGCACGGCGTAACCGGCTTCGGCCCAGAAGGGAACCGTTTCCCGGATCGCCTGATAATACGGGATCTTTCTTTCGTCGATCCTGAGGATCGCTTCGTAAGAGGACAGGGCGTCGCTATCGCCCGCAAACAGCGTCACGCTGAAGCCCACCTCGTATTTCTGTTCGAGATCCTCCACCCAGAAGGCGAGCTCGACCGGCGTCACAGGATCGGAAAGCACCGCAAGAAAGGCGTTCCGTCCCCTGTCGCCGACGGCTTCCAGCACCGGCGCGCCGGATTGGAAACAGGAGCGGTTTACGGTCTTGTTGAACCACTGCCGGACGGCGTGATCCCGGCCGCACGAAGGGTGCCAGACGGCGACGACGTCTTTCATCTTCTCATGCCAGACGAACCTCACGGGCTCTGGTTTTGATTTCCCCGGGAGGGTCACCCTGATCCGGTATTCCGAAACGCCGCCGGCTTCCGAAAGAAGCCCGATCGAGGCACGCGTTTCTTTGTTTTCGCATTCGATTTGAAAAAACCGATCCTTCATGCCGATTCCTCCCGGACGTCACGCCGCCCATCCGTTTTTCATTTATCTTCATATAAGAATGACGGTCCTTCCCCTTTGGGGACGGATATGTCTTCATTATATCAGCCGAAGAGGCTTTGTCAAGCGCCGCGGCGAAAAGAAAAAACCTCCGGAGGAACCGGAGGTTTTCGGTGTTGGCGCAGACCTATCTTCCCGTGCAGTCGCCCGCAAAGTATTGTCGGCGCGAACGAGCTTAACTACCGTGTTCGGGATGGGAACGGGTGGACCCTCGCCGCAAAAAGCACCAACTCGCATATATATCGTAAAAGGATCTCTCCTCAACGATCTCCTGTGTAAGGGATCTGGTGACCCGAGGGGGAATCGAACCCCCGTTTCCAGCGTGAGAGGCTAGCGTCTTGACCGCTTGACCATCGGGCCTTCTCTCCCTCTCGGATCCCTTCCCTCTCTGGTGCACCTTCAGGGACTCGAACCCGGGACCCACTGATTAAGAGTCAGTTGCTCTACCAACTGAGCTAAAGGTGCATGCCTCGCGTACCTTCAAAACCGAATAAACAGACTTCCGACTTCCGTTAGCTTCCTCCAAGGCTTAGCCCTTCTTCTTTGTAAAGGTCAAGCCCTCGACCTATTAGTACCGGTCGGCTCCATGCATTGCTGCACTTCCACCTCCGGCCTATCTACCACGTAGTCCTCGTGGGGTCTTACCTCCTCTCGGAGTGGGAGATCTTATCTTAAGGTGAGTTTCACGCTTAGATGCTTTCAGCGTTTATCTCTTCCGCACTTAGCTACCCAGCTGTGCCACTGGCGTGACAACTGGTGCACCAGAGGTGCGTCCATCCCGGTCCTCTCGTACTAAGGACAGCTCCCTTCAAATCTCCTGCGCCCGCAACAGATAGGGACCGAACTGTCTCACGACGTTCTGAACCCAGCTCGCGTACCGCTTTAATTGGCGAACAGCCAAACCCTTGGAAGGTACTTCCCCTCCAGGATGTGACGAGCAGACATCGAGGTGCCAAACCTCCACGTCGCTGTGGACGCTTGGGGGAGATCCGCCTGTTATCCCCAGGGTAGCTTTTATCCGTTGAGCGACGGCATTTCCACTTACAACCGCCGGATCACTAACTCCAACTTTCGTTTCTGCTCGACTCGTCAGTCTCGCAGTCAGGCTGGCTTATGCGTTTACGCTCTCTGCGCGATTTCCGTCCGCGCTGAGCCAACCTTTGAGCGCCTCCGTTACTCTTTTGGAGGCGACCGCCCCAGTCAAACTGCCCGCCTGACAGTGTCCCCCCGGTCGATTCAGACCGGCTGGTTAGAATTTCAATGATCCAAGAGTGGTATCCCACCGTTGACTCCGCACCGGCTGACGCCGGTGTTTCTCTGTCTCCCACCTATCCTGTACATGAATCATCGAAATTCAGTATCAAGCTGCAGTGAAGCTCCATGGGGTCTTTCCGTCTAATCGCGGGTAACCGGCATCTTCACCGGTAATACAATTTCGCCGGGCGGGTTGTCGAGACAGTGCCCAAATCGTTACGCCATTCGTGCGGGTCAGAACTTACCTGACAAGGAATTTCGCTACCTTAGGACCGTTATAGTTACGGCCGCCGTTCACTGGGGCTTCAGTTCAAAGCTTCGCTTGCGCTGACCTCTCGCTTTAACCTTCCAGCACTGGGCAGGCGTCAGCCCCTATACTTCATCT
>JAEEGL014097303.1_pt1 | contig 11575 bp, 5 predicted proteins | sample 9134231 | NCBI WGS metagenome assembly JAEEGL01 (sample SAMN16246548, study PRJNA631951) | gut metagenome | biome: gut microbiome; feature: rumen; material: fiber-attached | host: Bos | place: Iran: Karaj | collected 2018-10 | reverse complement strand
TCAAGGAGAGATTCCAGGGCAGCGAGTTCTATAGAGGCATCAAGGCCATTATGACTATCCATAACCTTAAGTTCCAGGGCAAGTGGGACATCAAGAAGGTTCAGGATATCACAGGTCTTCCGGATTATTACTTTACACCTGACAAGCTTGGTCTTTACAAGGATGCCAACCTCCTTAAGGGCGGTATTGTGTATGCAGATGCCATTACCACAGTAAGTAAGGCTTATGCAGAGGAAATCAAGACTGAGTTCTACGGCGAGGAGCTTGATGGACTCCTCCGGGCAAGGGCCAGCGACCTTAGAGGTATTGTCAACGGAATTGACTACGATGAGTTCAATCCTGAGACTGACCAGTATATTCCATATAAATATAATGCTATCAACTTCCGCAAGGAGAAGGTTAAGAATAAGAGAGCTCTTCAGAAGGAGCTTGGCCTTAAGGAAGATGACAAGATGATGATGATCGGTATTGTCTCAAGACTTACTGATCAGAAGGGCTTTGACCTTATTAACTACGTTCTTGACGAGCTCTGTCAGGATGCGATCCAGCTTGTTGTCCTTGGTACAGGTGCAGAGCAGTACGAGAACTCTTTCAGGCACTTTGACTGGAAGTACAACGACAAGGTTTCAGCTAATATCTACTACTCAGAGCCTATGAGTCACAAGATATATGCTGCTTCAGATGTGTTTTTGATGCCATCTTTGTTCGAACCATGTGGACTTTCTCAGCTGATGGCGTTAAGATATGGTACGATACCGATTGTCAGACAGACAGGCGGTCTTATCGACACAGTAGAGCCTTACAACAAGTTTGAGAGTACAGGAACCGGCTTTGGCTTCCTTAACTACAATGCCCACGAGATGCTTGGAACCATCAGAGAGGCTGAGCATGTTTACTATGATCAGAAGCGTGAGTGGAACAAGATGATCGACAGGGCAATGGCAGTTGACTTCTCATGGAAGGTTTCTGCTGAAAAATATCAGGAGATGTACGACTGGCTCAGGCCATAACATTTATTTGATCAATAATGAATAGTAGCGTAGGTGTAGATAATTCCAAAAAGGGACTATTTGTGCAGGCCGGTATTCTTGCTATTGCAGGCATAATATCAAGAATCATCGGCCTTCTTTATGGTAGCCCACTGGCAGCCATTATCGGAGATGAGGGTAATGGCTATTATGCTGCGGCTTACGCAGTCTATACAATTGTCTTATTAGTTTCTTCCTATAGTATTCCATCTGCAATGAGTAAGATAATATCAGGCAAGCTTGCGGTAAAAGAGTATCGCAACGCCCACAGGATTTTCCGCTGCGCCCTTATCTATGTAGCAGTAGTAGGCGGCGTTGGAAGTCTTGTGCTTTTCTTTGCTGCACCTGTATTTGTCACAGGAAGAAGCGCAACAGTGCTTAGATTCTTTGCTCCAACCATATTCCTGTTTGGATTTCTTGGAGTTTTAAGGGGTTACTTCCAGGCTCACAGGACCATGATCCCCACATCACTTTCCCAGCTCATCGAGCAGATTTTCAACGCAATTGTTAGTATTGGAGGAGCTCTTATCCTTACCAGGATAGCAGGAGATGAGGATCCGGTGAAAAGAGCTGTCTATGGCGCAATAGGTAGTGCCATAGGAACAGGCTCTGGCGTTTTGGTAGCTCTTATCTTTATGTTCCTTGTATACAGATATAACAGACCAAGAGTAAAAGAGAGCCTTGAAAAGGATACTCATGAGGATATGGCAAATGGGGAGATCATCAAGACAATCTTTTTGATCGTAACACCATTTATCCTAAGTACCTGTATCTACAATCTATCAACATTCTTAAACTCAACCCTGTTTAGCAGGATTTTGTTCCATTATAAGGGAATCGATGAGAGCATGATCGCCTATCAGTATGGAATCTTTGCAAGGAAAGCTATGGTCATAACAAACCTTCCTATAGCAATGGCGTCAGCAGCTGCAGCAGCCATGATCCCTGAAGTGTCAACTACCTATGCTCGTGGTGATGTGGAGCAGGCTGGAGTTACAGTATCAAGAGTTACAAGAGTGATCCTTATGATATCAATTCCCTGTGCAGTTGGACTTTTTGCCCTGGCAAGACCTGTTATGATGATCCTGTTTCCTCAGAAGAGGTCGCTTGATGAGGCTGCGTTTCTTTTAATGCTCCTTGCGATCACTGTAGTGTTCTATTCATTGTCAACTGTTACAAACGCAGTACTTCAGGGTATTGGCAAGGTTAACGCCCCTGTACTTAATGCGGCGTTGGCACTTGTTCTTCAGAGCGGATTGCTTGCGTTTCTTCTTATTTATACTAATCTTGGATACGTGGCTCTTTGTATAGTGACAATACTGTACTCACTGGTGATGTGTATCCTTAACAATATAGTTATGAAGAGAAATCTTCCTATTGTTAATGATCTTAAAAAGACATATCTGTTCCCGACAGTTTCTTCTATAATAATGGGCGCAGCTGCCTTTGGAATATATAAGCTCTTCGAGTTTTTATTTGGATTGTTTATGGGAAGTTCATATTTTATCAATCTGTTTTCAACTCTGATCTCTGTTTTCTTTGCAGCATTTATTTACTTCGCTGTATTGATAAAGTCAGGGGGCGCATCAGAGGAAGATATCAAGAGATTTCCAAAGGGAAGCAGTATTGTGTCCCTTTTAAAGAAAATTCATCTGCTATAAAAATGGAATATTTAGTTGTCTGACAACTTGAATCATACATTATATATGTATTTACAAATTGCGGCTTGTTTATTACATGATTTTGAAGAAATTGTGTAAAAACAAGCCGCAATTTTGGCTTTTTAACAAAATTTGAGCCAAATATGATGGTTCATATGATTGGTTGTGCGCTATCATAATGAGTGTGTGTTCACAAAAATTTCATTTTTTCAAATTTTTTGAGGAGGAGTTAATCCATGAAGAAGATTAACAGATTGTTGGCGTTTCTTCTGGCATTTACGGTTGTAATCACTACTTTCAGTAGTGACCTTACAACAGCTCATGTATATGCTACAGAAGCGGAGACAGTTATTGACTCTGAGGACGAGATCAAGACTGTTGAAAAAGAAGAGATTCCAGTAGTATCAGAGGCTTCAACTGAGGAGTCTACTGAAGCTTCTACAGAGGGTTCTACTGAGGAGGCTGCTACAGCAGCTGATACTGAAGAGAACGCTGGAGAGGGAGACGAAAACGACGACGCAGCAACTACAGGAATTGACGGGGAAGTTGTAAATCCTGAAGCTGTTGGTGAGGAAACTGCTGAGGAGGAAGAAGAGGAAGAAGAGTCTGAGGCAAAGACACTTTCTGCTGAAGTAAATGGCATCAAGATCACATTAGAAGCTGATGCTGGTGTACTTCCTTCAGATGCAGAGCTTAGAGTAGCTGCAATTGAGGAAACTGATGAAGTTGAAGTTACTGAGGATGCAGTAAAAGAAGCTATCGAATCAGAAGTAGAAGAGGAAGTTTCTGCTACTTATTCTTTTGATATCAATATTTATTCTGAGTCTAAAGGTGATCCCGACAATAACGGTTATGTGCAGCCTGATACTGACAGGGGTGATGTAACAGTAACATTTGATAGCATTGAAGAGGCTAAGGACGAAGCAGTATCTCTTGAAGTTTTCCATGTCGAGGAAAAAGATGGAGAGATTACTAATGTAGAGCCTGTTAAGTCAGACTATGCATCAGATACTGCTGATGAGGTTACAATTACTGCGGAACATTTCTCTATTTACACAGTTACTGTTAAAAAGAAGAATCCGGGAAATTTTGACAATAGCTATGAACTAAATATTTATGCAGTTCAAAAGGATACAAATATTAGCCTTGGTGTTAATAATGCTTATGTTTCAAAAGATCAGTTTGCAAACTTTGATAATATTACACCTGCAAGTGTAGCGCCCTCTTTAGAAGGCTATAAATTTTATAAAGCATATCTGAAAGGCTCACAGAAGAAATATGAGATCAAGAGTTTTTCTGAAAAATGGGGTTATTTCATAGTACCCTATAGATATTTAGCTGCAAACTATGGAAATGGTGAGAGTGTTGATGCTAGTGATTACACATTATACTTTGAATATGAGTTAGAAAAACCAAGACAGTATGTGACTTGGTCACACCTTGATCTTGGATTTACTGATGAAGAGTTTGAGGAGTACAAGAATGCAGAAGCTGAAATCTTTGCTTCCATCAACGGCTCTGATTATATTCGGATGGGAATTACAGGTCCTGATAATGGGTATGATAAGGAGCTTAAAAGCTGGGAGTACAGATTGGACCTTGGTGAAAATGGTGCTCCTTCATCTGTAAAGGTCACAGACACAATTAAGTTTATGGTTAGGTATGATGGTCAAGAAGTATTTTATGAGCCAAAGACTGCAGACAACCAGAAAGCTTATGAAAATTGCTTTGATGCGCATAAGTCAATACAGAATACTTTTGGCTTTGACTACAAGGTTAACCTTAAGGATAAGTTCAAAGTTGAGGGTAACCTTATTTATGATCTGAATGTTATTCCTGTTAGACAGTTTGGTGAGAAGCAGGATGGTAAGGGAAAAACACAGTATGTCTTTACTGCAAAAGATATAACAGCCCTTGAAACACTTACTGATAATGCTGATAATAAACAGTACCTTGCTAATTACATAAAAAAGCAGACTGATGACGGATTTGAGTTCCTCGGTTGGGCTGATACTCGTAATGCAACTAGTGCAACATATGAGATTGGAAGCGAAATAAAGTTTAATGTCTCAGATAAGCAGAAAGTTGTATATCCTGTTTGGAAGCAGTTACCTGTATATACAGTTACATACAATGATGGTGTTACTGATACACAGATATTTGCAGATGATGTTCATGATAATGTTCGTAAAGGAACCAAAACTCCTGCATTCACAAAAGGAAACAAGGATGGAATACCTGTTCGTGATAACTATTCTTTTGATGGATGGAAAAAGGTCGGAGAACAGGGAAATAAGTTATACTCAAACTCAGATTTGAGTAAGATTGATGTTGATGGTAGTGTAACTTACCAAGCTGTTTGGTCTGCTAAGAATGTCAAAGTTGCAGTTTATGCTTCTGATGGTACAAGTAGCACAACAGCTAACAAGCAGCTAGAAAGACTTCTTGGTCTTAAATATGTTCAGGATGATGGTTATTATCCAGTAGGCGTTGTAGAGCTTCCAGCTAGTCTCTTTACTGGAAAGACATCACCTTATATTAAGACTGAAGATGACTGGACTCCAGTTTATAATAGTTTAGGTAATATTGATAAGTCGTATCTACAGAATAGAGGATCAGAAAACAACAATAATTCAGTACAAAGTAACCTTGGTTTTGTGCAGATGAATTATAATTGTGGGGCTGGTAACCATGAAACTGCCTTGTTCGATTGGAAAAAGGCTGAACATACAGATGCTAGATACAATACAACAAGCATAAAGCAGCCAGCTACTGGAGTAAACTATGAGTATCACCTCGATCTTAGATTTACTACAAACACTGTTAAATACGATGGTGTATACTTTGTAAATGGTGTAAATCCTTCAAAGGTACAGAGTATTGAGACTGTTGATTTCTTAACAGGTCAAAGTGTTACTTCAGATGATCATCCTTCAATGGATAGTCATAAGACAAAGGATGGCAATGAATACACATTTGATGGATTCTACCAGAATGAAGAATGTACGGTTAAATTTGATTCTAAAGTAGTTAGTGATGATAACACTGTAATCTATGCTAAATTCAATAGAGTAGAGAATTATTCTGTAGAGTATAGGCTTACTAGTGCTCCTGAAGGTGTAAATGCACCAAATAAAGACCAAAATATTACCTACAACACACTATATACAGTAAAAACAGCAACAGATGTTGAAGGTTATGACTTTGATGGTTGGTATTACAATGCAGTTGAAGGTCAGACAGCTGAAAAGAAGATGAGCTTCAATGTGACAGAGAATGTAGTACTTACTGGATCATACACCAAACAGACTGGTATTTCATATAAGGTGCAGTACTGGCTGCAGAATGCAGAAGATAACGATTATAAGCCCTTTGGTGATCCGGTATCAAAGTCTGGTGCCTTTGGTGATCAGGCTGTATATGACAAGAATGATGGAATGTTCGGTGACGGATTCCATTATGCAGAGACCAAGGTCAACAATGTGAAGATTACTGATGACACTACTATTAAGGTTCCTGCTAAGGATAAAGCTGAACTGGTAATTAATGTTTACTATGACAGAAATGAATTTGAAGTGACATATGCCTATGTTGGAAGCGATATTCCAGAGATTGTAGATCCTACAGTATCAGAGCTTGTAGGCTACAAGAAGACCTATCGTTTTGGTCAGGAAGTTAAACTTAGGGCAGATGCAGTAGCTCCAGGCTATACATTTAATGGATGGAAAGCATATCCAAATAAAGAGAAAAGCAGTGATGAAATAGAACAGAAGACTGTTGAGGTAGCTCCTGAGAGTGAAGGCGTTGTAGCTGCAGTTAAATTGTTCTTTGCAACAATTACCAGAAAGATTACTGGTGAGGATGGAAAAGAAACTACAACAACATCATTCAAGATGCCTGCATCTAATGTTTGTGTAGAAGGAAGCTTTACAAAGACCCCTTACCAGATCGTTCTTAAACTTAAGGGCAATGCTAAGGATGAGGGCTTCGATTACGAAAAGGTATATAATGCTACAGAGCAGTCAGCAGAAATAGATTTTGTACTTGAAGTTTGTATGGAAGGTTCAGAAGAGCCTCTTACAGCACTTAATGTAAGTGGAGACAGCTACGAAACACTTATGGCTTCAATTGACAATGTAATGTCACTTGGAACACTTACTGTTTATGCGGCAGAGGAGGATATGATTGGTGATCAGTCTACAACTGCTACATATACTGGTGAGGATCAGGAAGTTGCTAAGTCTGTAACTAAGACAGTAACTATTGAAGGCAGAGAATATTCTGTAACTGTTGAGCTTGCAGGTGGTAAGGGAAAGACAGTCAAAGAATATCCAATCTATGTAAAGAACATTTCCTTCAAGCTTGGTGAAAAGGATGTTTCAGATCTGTTTGAAACAGACATCAAGGTTAATGATATAGTTGGTAAGCTTAAAATCACACCTGCAACTCTTACAATCAAGGCAGATGACAAGTACAAAGCTTATGGCGCTTCTGATCCAGAGTGGACAGCAAGTATTTCAGGTCTTCTTGGAGAAGATGTAAGTGCAGCTAAGATGATTTCTGACTATCTTAAGGATGGTTATATCTTTAGCCGTGAGCCTGGAAATGAAGCTGGTGGAAAGTATCCAATCCACGTTACATTTGAGGGTATGGAAAGGCCTACTGAACAGCAGCTTAGAGACATACCTGTTGAGCTCGTTGAAATAGCTGAGAGAGTTGATACAATTACTGTTATTGAAGACGATGACAATTTACCACCTGTAATTAAGGTGCTCAGGAACTACTGGCCAGCATTTGAAGATGGAACACTAACAATCGGCCCTGCTGGTGGCGGAGATGATGAGGAGTATGTACCTCGTGATCCTGACGCTGACAGCCCAGTAGCAGCAGCTCCTGCACCTGCAGTTCTCGGTGCACAGAGAGAGCTTCCTGGTGAGGCTCCTGCAGTTCTCGGTGCAAGAAGAGCTGGTACATCAGATACCAATATTCTTGGAAGCATCATTACAATCATCGTAGCAGCTGCAATTGCTTTCTCAATGGTATTTATCAAGAGAAAGAAAAAAGAAGAAAACTAATATAGTTTAACTAAAGACCCGACCACTTTAAGTGGCCGGGTTTTTATTTGGACTTGATAAGAAATTACCTTAAAACTATAATTAGTTCTCGAGGTGAATTTGAAATGAACATAGAAGAGATCATTAAAGTTGTAAAAGAAGCGGGAGAAATACTCCTATCATCCAAGCGCCCTAAGATCATGGAAAAAGCGGGGCATGCTAATTTCTGTACAGAGATGGATGAGAAGATCCAGGCTTTTTTGATGGAAAGACTGAAGAACGTCCTTCCAGAAGCGGAGTTTCTTGGTGAGGAAGATGGTCAGGATGTGTTTACATCCAAGATGGAAAGCGGATACTGCTTTGTTATTGATCCAATTGATGGGACATCTAACTTTATTTATGAGTACAGACCTTCAGTAATTTCAGTAGGTCTTTTAAAGGATGGTAAGCCATATATGGCGGTGGTTTACAATCCTTACGACGATATGATGTTCCACGCAACAGCAGGGCAGGGAGCGTACCTTAATGGCGAACGAATAATGTCATCTGATGCGCCATTATCTGATCAGCTATCAGTATTTGGAACTGCGCCATATTATGAAGAACTAAGAGATAGGTCTTTTGACATTGGAAAGAAGCTTCTTCCTCTGTGTGTTGACCTTAGAAGGTCAGGAACTGCTGCCTGGGATATGTGCTGCGTAGCTATGGGAAGAGTAGGACTTTACTTTGAACTTAAGATCCAGTTGTGGGACTATGCTGCAGCGGCTCTTATTGCTATGGAGGCAGGTTGCACAGTAACAGATATAAATGGTGATCCAATCAGCTTTAGGGGAGCAACATCTGCCATCTGCAGGGCAAGAGGCGTAAAAGAGATCCCTGAGTGCTTTAAATAAGAATTTGGTTTAAGGAAGTTAGTTGTCGTGAGTGGTATTAAAAGTAAGATAAAAAGACTTGATAAAGTGCTGTGCATAGCATGGATACTTGCTATTATTTCTGCGTTTTTTATTCGTCCAGACAGGACATACATTTCGTATATTGATTTCAGGTCCCTGGGGATCCTGTGGGGACTTATGGTAATAATCCAGGGACTTAAAGAGAACTCGGTGTTTGAGAGGATAGCCATAGCTCTCCTTTCTAAGGTCAAAAACGGATTTGAGCTGGCAGTGGTTTTGGTGTTCATGTGCTTTATTGGAAGCATGCTCATCACCAATGATGTGGCGCTTATAACCTTTGTTCCACTGGCTATCATGATCCTTAGTAGCTGCAAGAGAGAGGATCTGATGATCCCTGTAGTTGTACTTCAGACCATCGCAGCAAACCTTGGAAGTATGCTTACACCCATTGGTAATCCACAGAATCTGTATCTATACGGACTTACAGGTATGAAGCTTTCAGCATTCATACTGACTATGCTTCCATATAGCCTGATATCAGCCATTTTACTCTTTGCCTGCCTTTTTACATTACCAGGCAGAAAAGAGAAGCTTTCAAACACAAAAGAAAACTCCATTACCAGCAGATTTGGAAGCAAAATACAGATTATTATCTACGCAGTGCTTTTTGCAGTAGCTCTTTTAACTGTGGTAAGAGTGATCCCATGGTATGTGTTTGCTGCCATAGTCCTTGTGATAGTGGGAGGTATGGACTTTAAGATCCTCTTAAGAGCTGATTACATTTTGCTCCTTACTTTCATTGGCTTTTTCATATTTACAGGCAATATGGGCAGGATAGACTACATCAGCGATTTTCTTGGAACAGTCCTTACAGGCAGGGAATTCGTCATAGGAGTGGTACTTAGCCAGTTTATCAGTAACGTTCCTGCAACACTGATGCTTTCAGGTTTTACCAGCAATTACACCTCCCTTCTTGTGGGAGTTAACGTTGGAGGACTTGGTACACTTATTGCATCTATGGCCAGCCTTATTTCTTTTAAGGCCTATACCAAGGAATTTCCTGATAATACAGGCAAATACTTTGGAATGTTCACACTGGCAAATATATTGTTCCTTATAGTACTTGTAGGATTTAGGTTCGCAATATCATTTTTTTAATGGTATTGCGACATTTTTATTTACAAGATAAAATTAATTATATAGGTTGCGTAGGTATTGTCTCATATATAAAGGGATAATAAATGGTGTATAAGGTAGCCATCGTAGATGATGATGTATCTATCATAACGCTTGTCAGAGGCATTCTTGGAAAAGAAGGCATGTCTGTTGCGCCCTTGACCTCTGGCAAGGCGCTTCTTGACTATATCAGGGTCCAGACTCCAGATATACTTCTTTTGGATGTCATGATGCCGGATATGGACGGAATTGAGACCTACAAGGCACTCAGAGATATTGAAAGAGAGCTTGGAAAAGAGGAAACTCCAGTAATATTCCTTACTGGTAATGAAAACGGAGATATCGAGGAGAAAGCCCTTGAACTTGGAGCCAAGGATTTTATCAGAAAGCCTTTTGCCCCTAAGATACTTAGTCTTAGAGTAACTCACTGTATAGAACTTAACAGGCTGCAAAAAGACCTTGCCAGTGAAGTTGAAAAAAAGAGCAGACAAAATGAGGAACTATTTCTTGGTATCGTTAAGAGCCTCGCAGCTGCCATTGATGCCAAGGATACTTATACCAACGGTCATTCAGTGAGAGTTGCAGATTATTCTGCTGAGATAGCAAGGCGAGCTGGCTATGACGTATCAGCCCTTCAGAGGATCTATATCACTGGCCTTTTGCACGATGTTGGAAAGATAGGAATTCCTGATGCCATCATTAATAAGAACGGTAAACTTGATGATGAGGAATATGCCATAATAAAAACTCATCCTGAGAAGGGGGCAGCAATTCTTTCCAATATCCAGGATATGCCAGAGCTTTCCATCGGCGCCAGATGGCACCACGAGAGATTCGATGGCAAGGGCTATCCTGAGGGCCTCGTGGGAGAAGACATTCCGGAGATGGCAAGGATCATCGCAATAGCAGATGCCTATGACGCCATGACCAGCAACAGAAGCTACAGAAGGAGCCTTCCTCAGGAAGTTGTAAGAGGCGAAATAGAAAAGGGAAGAGGCACTCAGTTTGATCCCATATTTGCTGAGATCATGCTACAGATGATAGATGAGGATACGAACTACAACATGAGGGATAAGGGCTTATGAAGCTGATAGATACTTTTCCCACTAATACCATAAAGGGCCTTGCTTACCGCGTTGGCAGAGTGTTTCCCTTTGGGGCGAGCCTCTGCGAAGACGGCGCAGTTAATTTCAGTATCTTTTCAAAAGAGGCAACCAGCTGCACTCTTGTTTTGTATCATCATGGGCAGGAGAAGCCCTTTGTTGAGATCCCATTTCCTGACGAGTTCAGGATTGGAAATGTATATACCATGCTGATCTATGGGATCGATATTGAGACCACAGAGTATGGCTATCGTTTTGATGGGCCATATAACCCTCAAAAGGGACAGCTATTTGATAAGTCGAAAGTTCTTTTGGACCCCTATGCCAAGTCTGTATCTGGCAGATCAATCTGGGGCGCGAAGCAAAATCCAAGATCACAGTTTAAATATAGAGGACAGATCATCAGGCAGGACTATCTCTGGGAGGGGGATAAGCCCCTTGAGAGAAGGCAGTGCGACCTTGTTATCTACGAGATGCACGTAAGGAGCTTTACCCAGCATAGCAGCAGCGGGGTAAAAAGAAATGGAACCTTCGCAGGTATCGTCGAAAAGCTCCCATATCTTAAGGAACTTGGTGTAAACTGCATAGAGCTTATGCCAATCTTTGAGTTTGATGAGTTTGAAAACAGCAGAGTGGTAGATGGAAAAAGGCTCTACAACT
>JAEEGL013658990.1_pt1 | contig 11575 bp, 12 predicted proteins | sample 9134231 | NCBI WGS metagenome assembly JAEEGL01 (sample SAMN16246548, study PRJNA631951) | gut metagenome | biome: gut microbiome; feature: rumen; material: fiber-attached | host: Bos | place: Iran: Karaj | collected 2018-10 | reverse complement strand
CTTTGATGGAAAAGTAAGTTGTAAAAATGTAACTGATACTATGGATGAAGAATTCATTAAGAATATTAATGGATTAGAGACAAAAGTTACTGAAAAGATGGATGAATTACAAATTAGTGATGCAATTACTGAAATCTTTAATGTACTTAGAGCTAGTAATAAATATATTGATGATACTACTCCTTGGATACTTGCTAAAGAGGATGATAAACATGATAGATTAGAAACTGTCTTATATAATTTACTTGAATCTATTAGAGTATGTGGACTATTATTAAATCCTTTTTTAACTAATACTAGTGAGGAAATAGCTAAACAAATTAATAATCATAATAGGGAATTAAAATTTGTTGATAATAATAACTATGAATTGATTAATCCTTCTCCTCTATTTATGAGGATTGATACAAAAAAGTAAATCTTTAAAGATTTGCTTTATTATTGTATATTTTTAGTTGGGGTGATTATATGTTTATTGATACACATTGTCATATATCTAAGGATGATTATGATGATATAGATTTAGTTATTAAAGAGAATATTAATTCTGGGGTAGATAAGATGATAGTTTCTGGTTGTGAAGAAAAAACTATCTATGAAGCTATTGAATTAAGTAAGAAATATGATTCTATTTATATTTCTATTGGGTATCATCCTGATCAAGTTAATATTGTTGATGATATAATGTTAAATAAATTAGAATTATTATTAAAGAATTCTAAAGTGGTTGGTGTTGGTGAAATTGGTTTAGATTATCATTATGGTAAAGATAATAGAGATGCTCAAATTAATTTATTTCGAAAACAAATGAAGATAGCAGAAAAGTACCATTTACCAGTTGTTATTCATAGTAGAGATGCTACTGAAGATACTATTTCTATTCTAAAGGAATTTCCTTCTGTTGTGGGAGATATTCATTGTTTTAGTGGGAGTATTGAGACTGCTAAAATATATATTTCTATGGGTTATAAGATCGGAATTGGTGGTGTAGTAACTTTTAAAAATAGTAACCTTTATAAGGTTGTAGAGGCTATAGGTGTATCCTCTATATTGTTGGAAACAGATGCTCCATATTTGGCACCTGTTCCTTTTAGAGGTAGTATTAATTCTTCAAAATATATTCCATTCATTGCCGAAAGGTTGGCTGAAATTTTAAATATTTCTGTTAATGAAGTAGCAGATGTTACTACGCAAAATGCTGTTCAGTTGTTTGACTTGAAATAGAAAATATGATATCGTTATGATAATAAGTGGGTTGGAGGAACAGTATGAAAGATTTAAATACTAATAAGGTTAAAAAATTTCTTTCACTTTGTGTTTTCCTATTTTTAATTTTAATTGTTATTATATATGGTAATTATCGTAAAAAGGAATCTCATAAGGTACTTAATAATGATAAGCTGTTTGTTAGATTTGAATCTTCTGATATTATTGAGATTCAAAATAAGCTTCCTGTATCAGATACTTTAGGTAAAAAGTTTAATGGTCAAGGTACTGAAGAAGGTGTTCAGGGCTATTTGGAATTTTCAGTAACAAATAAGGATCGTAAGAAGATGTATTATGAAGTACTTGCTACGGAGCAAGCAATTGAAGGTAAGAAGATTAGTGATAAATATGTTAAACTTTATTTAACTGATAGTGATAACAATCCTTTATCTGGTTTTGAATTAAACTCAGTACCTGTTTATTATACTTTTCCTTTTTCAAAAGATCGACTTTCTTCTAAATTATTATATCGGGGAATTATATCTGGTGAAAGTAGTGAGGTATTAAAACTTCATATGTGGTTATCAGATAATTATAGGGTTTCTACTAATTTAGAAAGTTTTAAAATTGATATTGATGTTAAAGTGATAAACTAGGAGGATTATTATGGAAGATAAAAAAGAATTTGGACAATTTTATTATTTTATATTTGGTGTGTGTTTATTACTATTTTTTTTGGTTGTAGTTGGGTTTGTTGTTTTTGCCAATAGAAAAGAAGAAATAATTGAAAATGAGGAGAATGGTGGAAATGTAGTTTTAAATTATTCTAGTAATATGCCAGGACTTCATCTAGAAAAAATTGTTCCTACAACAGATGTTGTTGCTAAAAGTAATTTGAAAGAGGGAGAATTTTTTGATTTTTCTGTTTCTACATCTTTGGATAGTGCTACTGAAATTAATTATGAAATTGTTTTGGTTAATAATAAGCAAACTACAGTTAAGCCTGATGATTTAGTGGTTTATTTAGAGAATGAAAAGAATGGTGCTTATATTCCTGTTTTTGAGCCAAAGAGCCTTTCAGCTTTGAAAAAAGAAACTGATTTTGATAGTCCAGATGGTAGTATGGTTTTATATAATGTGAAAAAGACTAAGTCAGAGGATGATAAGTATCGATTACGGGTATGGCTTTCTGACAAAAGTTTAGCTGAATCTGGTAATGTTGATGTAGAGATTCAAGTTTATGGTAAAGCAAAATAAAGAAGTGTAAAGTTACTTCTTTTTTTGTTTGATTTATAGTTTTTTAATCATAATGGTATTATAATTGGTTATAGTAAGGAGTGATGATATGGATACTAGTATATCTGTTAGGCAAATCTATTTTTATTTTTGTCATATTATTGCTAGATCTTTTTTAATTGCCATTCTTTGCTTAATGCTATTATCAAGTATTGTTTTTTTTACTTATATGGGTGATTTGTTACTTTTTTCTAAGAATAATAGTTCTAAAAATCCATTATTTGGAACTTATTTGATTGTATCACCTAGTATGGTCCCAACAATTGGAGTAAATGATGCTATTGTTATAAAACGTGTTGATAATGATAAATATGATGTTGGTGATATTGTTACTTTTGTTTCAAACGATATTAATTATAAGGGATTATTAGTTACTCATCGTATTGTGCATAAAGAATCTTTAAATAGTGAAGAGTCTTTATATACTACTAAAGGCGATAATAATTATGTAGAGGATCCTGCTTATGTTAAAACTAATGCTATATGTGGTAAAGTTTTATTTAAGATACCTAAAGTTGGTTATGTGAAAGAATTTTTCTCTAAGCCAGTTCACTATTTTATATGTTTATTGATTCCGGCTTTAATATTTATCTTATATGATATAATGAGAATTTTAATGATGATGAAAAAGAAAGTTTTTTAGTTCTTTCTTTTTTTATTTATGTGTTTTATAATAATGGACAGTTGGTGATCTTTTTGGAAAAATATGATGTAAAATTTAAAAAAAAATATGGGCAAAACTTTTTGAAAGATAATAATATAGTAAAAAGAATTGTTGATATAAGTGGTGTTTCATCAAAATCATTAGTAATTGAAGTTGGTCCAGGAGGAGCTATTTTAACTAGAGAATTGGCTAGTAGGGTTAAAAATGTACTTGCTTATGAAATTGATGAAGATTTGTCAGATGAATTATTTAAAAGAATTGAAGATTATCATAATGTTGATGTTTTATTTCAAGATTTTTTAGATGCTGATATAAAATCTGATATTAATAATTATTCTTATGATAATATTTTTTTTGTTAGTAACGTTCCTTATTATATAACTACTCCAATTTTATTAAAGATTTTAGATTCAGGGATACATTTTGATAAAATTGTTATGATGGTTCAAAAAGAGGTTGGTAATCGTTTTTGTACAAGGCCGGGAAGTAGAGAATATGGTTCTATAACTGTTCTTTTAAATTATTTTTATAATGTAAAGAAGGAGTTTCTTGTTTCTAGAAAACAATTTATTCCAGAACCAAATGTAGATAGTATGATTGTATCTTTTACTGAAAAGGATAATAAATTGTTATTAACTGATTTTTCTTTTTTTGAACAATTAGTTAAAGATTCTTTTCAATTTAAAAGGAAAACACTTCGTAATAATTTAAAAAAATATAATTTACAAGTTATTGAGAAGGTTTTGTTTAATTATAATTATGATTTGAATGTTAGGGCTGAAATGCTCGATGTTGAAGTTTTTGTTTCTATGGCCAATGAGCTTTTAAAATAATTTTTCTGCTTTTTTGATGTCTTAATGGAATTTTGTTGCTTTTTGAAAAATCTTATTATAAAATATAATTGTAAAGTTTAATACTTTAAGAGGGAGGAATATTCTTATGAAGATTACATCTGTAAATGTACGCAAAATTGAGAAAGAAGGTTCTCGAATGAAGGGAATTGCATCTATTTTAATAGATGATAGTTTTGCTGTACATGATATTAGAATTATTGAAGGAGACAACGGTCTATTTATAGCAATGCCAAGCCGAAAGACTGCTACTGGTGGATATCGTGATATTGCTCATCCAATTAATCCTGAAGTTCGTGCTATGTTTGAAGAAGCAATTTTAGATGAATATGATAAAACTGAAGATGAACCATCTGAAGAAGAATAAGATGCTATGCATCTTTTTTTTTACTATAATAATAAGTGTAAACTATTCGTAAAAATATTGTATTTATTGGTTTTTAAATTGTTTTTGGATGTATAATATAATGTGATAAGGTAGGTGAATGTTATGGCTAGAAATAAAAGTGCAGTTAAAGCTAAGAGGCGAATGTTTTTCTTAGGTTTATCTTCTATTACTATTATTTTTGTCACTACATTTACTACTGGTAGATACTGGGTGGAAATATTTGATAAATATCAAGAAAAAATAGTGTTGGAAGAAGAGCTTTTACATTTGAAAGAAAAAGAAGAAGAATTAAAAGTTGATGCTAATAAATTACAAAATCCTGATTATGTTGCTAGATATGCTAGAGAGAAATATCTATATTCTAAAGAAGGAGAATATATTTTACAAATTCCAGAAGAATAATAGCTATTTTTCTTTTTTTTCTGTTATAATAATGATTGATTACGGAGGTGTTCTATGGTTAGTATAGAAGATCACTTTTCATTTCATGATAATGATATAATAGTAGTTGGATGTTCTACTGGACCAGATTCTATGGCATTGGTAGATATGCTTCTAAAAGTGCGAGATAAATATAATATTTCTATTATTATTGCTCATGTTAATCATAATATTAGAAAAGAAAGTTATGATGAGGAAGTCTTTTTAAAAAAATATTGTGAAGACAATAATTTGATTTTTGAGTCTATGCTTATCGAAAATTATGGTGATGATAATTTTCATAATGAAGCGCGAAATATTCGTTATCATTTTTTTGAGAGTATTGTACATAAATATGAAGCAAAGTACTTAATGACTGCTCATCATGGTGATGATTTGATAGAAACTGTTCTAATGCGAATGGTTAGGGGTTCTAATTTAAATGGTTATAGTGGATTTAAAGAGTTAATAGATATGGATGATTATTATATTGCTAGACCACTTATTTATTATACTAAACAAGAATTAGAAGATTATGATAAAATAAATAATGTCCCTTTCTTTATTGATTGCTCTAATTCTAAAGATACTTATACTAGAAATCGTTACCGAAAGTATGTACTCCCATTTTTAAAAGAAGAAGAAAAAGATGTACATTTGAAATTTTTAAAGTTTAGTAAGTCTTTGCAGGAAGCTAGTAAATTTATTGATAAAGAACGTAAAAAAGCTATAAGTAGAGTTTTAGATGGATATACATTAAAAATTGATCTTTTTATATTAGAAGATGAGTATATTCAAAAAGAAATATTATATTATCTATTGAGTGACTTTTATCAGGATGATTTAATATTACTTGGTGATAGACATATTCAATTAATTTTTCAATTAATTTCAAGTAAGAAAGCTAATGCGTTTATTAATTTACCTAATGATGTTATAGCTAGAAAAAATTATAATAATTTGACGTTTGTTAGAGAAGTTGATCAAATATCAAATTATGAGATTGAGTTTGATCAGGTTATTAGTTTACCTAATCAACATAAAATTGAGAAAATAGATAATACAGATGATAATAGTAATAATATATGTAGATTGAATAGTAGTGAGATTACTTTACCTTTAATTATTCGTACTAGAAGAGTAGGAGATAAAATTGCTGTTAAGGGATTAAATGGTTCTAAAAAGATTAAAGATATTTTTATTGATAAGAAGTTATCTATAGATAAAAGGGATTCTTGGCCAATTGTGGTAGATTCTTCAGGTCGTGTTGTTTGGATTCCCGGAATAAAAAAATCTAAATTTGACAAAAAAAAGAACGATGTTTATGATATAATATTGAAATACAGTTAGGAGGAATATGTGTGAAAGATAGAATTGATAAAAAAACTCTTAAGAAAGGGTTATTACCTTATTTATTTTTAGCTATTATTATTTTGGGAGTTTTTTATTTTTTTAATGTTTTAAATACTAATGTTCATGAATTTACCTATGATAAATTTATTGAAAATCTTGAACAAGGAAATGTTACTGAGTTAAAATTAGTTCCAAGAAGGAATGGTAGTGTTTATGAAGTATCAGGATCTTTGAAAAATTATGATGATAATGAATCATTTGAAGCTACTTTACCATTGAGTGAAGAAGTTATGAAGAAGATAGTTGTTGCGAATGATAATCAGAAAATTAAATTGACTGTAGAGCCTGATCCCGATTCATCTTCATTACTTATTATTTTAGTTAATGTTTTACCTATTCTTATCTTTTTAGTTGCTGCTTTTTGGTTTTTTAATAAGCAGATGGCAGGTAATAAAAGTTCATTAGATTTTGGAAAAAGTAGAGCTAGACTAAGTAGTGATGATAATCAAGTTACTTTTAAAGATGTAGCTGGATTAAAAGAAGAAAAAGAAGAAGTTAAAGAATTGATTGACTTTTTGAAAGCTCCAAAGAAATTTCAAAAGTTAGGTGCTAGAATTCCTAAGGGAGTTTTATTAATGGGGCCTCCAGGAACTGGTAAAACTTTACTTGCTAAGGCTGTTGCAGGAGAAGCTAATGTTCCATTTTATTTTATAAGTGGTTCTGATTTTGTTGAATTATTTGTTGGTGTTGGAGCAAGTCGTGTACGTGATATGTTTCAACAAGCAAAAAGAAATGCACCTTGCTTAATATTTATAGATGAAATTGATGCTGTTGGTAGACAGAGAGGTACTGGTTTAGGTGGAGGACATGATGAAAGGGAGCAAACTTTAAACCAATTACTTACTGAGATGGATGGTTTTGGTGCTAATGAAGGAATTATTATTATTGCTGCTACAAATAGACCTGATGTATTAGATCCAGCTTTACTTCGTCCTGGAAGATTTGATAGACAAGTTACTGTTAATTTACCTGATGTTAAAGGACGTGAAGAAATATTAGCTGTTCATGCTAAGAATAAAATTATAGCTGAGGGTATTACTCTTCACAATTTAGCAAAGAGAACTCCAGGATTTAGTGGAGCAGATCTTGAAAATTTATTAAATGAGGCAGCATTGCTTGCTGTTCGTCGTAATAAGGATGAAATATCAATGAGTGAAATTGATGAAGCTACTGATCGTGTTTTAATGGGACCAGCTAAAGTTAGTCATAAATATAGTGAAAATGATCGTAAATTAGTTGCATACCATGAAGCTGGTCATGCTGTTATAGGTTTAAAATTGAAGAATGCTAGTGATGTTCAAAAAGTTACTATTATTCCTCGTGGGTCTGCTGGTGGTTATAATATGATGGTTCCTACTGAGGAAAAAATGTGCTCCACTAAAACTGATTTATTGGAAGAAATTACTGGTTTATTAGGTGGTAGAAGTGCTGAAGAAATTACTTTTGGTGAAATAACTACTGGAGCTCATAATGATTTTGAAAAGGCTACTAAAATTGCTAGAGCAATGGTTACTGAGTATGGTATGAGTGACTTAGGTCCATTACAGTTTGAACAACAATCAGGAAGTGTTTTCTTAGGTAGAGATTATAATAAGCCTCAACATTTTTCTAATGAAGTTGCTAATGAGATTGATATGGAAATGAGAAAAATTATTAATGATTGTCATCAAAAAGCTATAGATATTATTAAGAAAAATAAGGATTTATTAAAATTAATAGCAGAGACATTATTAGAGTATGAGACTTTAACTAAGGAACAAATTGATTATTTGGTTGAAAATGGAAAAATGCCTGAGGAAGATGAGAATAATTTAGAGTCTTTATCAATTACAAAGTTAAAAGAGCTTGCTAAAGAAAAGGGCATTAAAAATTACTCTAAGATGAATAAAGCAGAATTATTAAAAGAGCTTGATACTATTTAAGTTGTAAAATAAAAGTAGACAAAATGTGCTACTTTTTATTTTTTAGTTTATTATAGAAAATTTTTACTATTTAAATTATAACTATTATTTAATTTAATATTTTCTTCTTTTTTTTCTTCTTGAAAAAAAATGGTTTTATATTATAATATAGCTAAAGGAGTGAGAGAATATGGCAAAAAAGGAAGAATTAGCAAAGAAAGGTAAAGGATTTATTTCAGAGTTTAAAGCATTTATTTTACGTGGAAATGTTATGGATATGGCAATTGGTGTTATTATTGGTGGAGCATTTCAAGGTATTGTTTCTGCTTTAACAGAAGATTTTATAAATCCATTAATTAATGGACTTGGTGGAGCTGAAGTTGGTGGTACTATCAAAATTTATGGTGGTCAAGTTATCAAGTATGGTGACTTTATTACAGCTGTTATTAATTTCGTTATTATGGCTTTTGTTTTATTCTTATTATTAAAATTTGTCAATAAGGTATTAGCTGTTGGTAAAAAAGAGGAAAAGAAAGAAGCTATAAAAACTGATGAAGCTATATTACTAGAAGAAATAAGAGATTTATTAAAAAAATCAAAAAAATAGAGATTCAAATGAATCTTTTTTTCTTGTTTATTTTCTAAAAATCATTTATACTAAGCATGGTTAGAAAAGGGATTTTTATGAAATGGAAAATAGGAAATATTACAATTGATAATCAGGTTGTTTTAGCTCCCATGGCGGGTATATGCAACTCAGCTTATCGAAGAATTTGTAAAGAGATGGGCTGTGGATTAATATATGCTGAAATGGTAAGTGATAAAGCTATTGTTTATGGTAATCAAAAAACGTTGGATATGCTTACTATGATGGATGAGGAAAGGCCTCTTGCTCAGCAAATATTTGGTACTGATGTTGATTCTTTTGTAAAGGCAGCTATTTTTGTTTATGAAAATATGCATCCTGATATTATAGATATTAATATGGGATGTCCTGTACCTAAAGTTGCAGTGAGAGCTCAGGCTGGAAGTGCATTATTAAAAGATCCAAAAAAAATATATGAAATAGTTAAATCTGTGGTTGAAGCTGTTCCAATTCCAGTGACTGTTAAAATTAGAAGTGGTTGGGATAATAATCATATTAATGCTGTTGAAGTGGCAAAAATAATTGAAAGGGCTGGAGCTAGTGCTATTTGTGTTCATCCTAGGACGAGAAGTCAGGGTTATGCTGGTAAGGCAGATTGGGATATTATTCGTCAGGTTAAAGAGGTTGTTAGTATTCCTGTAATTGGAAATGGTGATATAAAAAGTCCTATGGATGCTAAGAGAATGTTGGATGAAACACACTGCGATGCCATTATGATTGGTAGAGGTGTATTAGGAAATCCTTGGCTAATTAAAAATACTATTCGGTTTTTAAATGGCGAAACTCTTTATGATGTTTCTATTGAAGATAAAGTTGATATGTGTTTACGACATTTGAATTTGTTATATGAGTTAAAAGGAGAAAAAATTGCTTGTTTAGAGATTAGAAATCATATTGGATGGTACTTTAAAGGTATTAAGTCTGCTAATGATATAAAAAATAAAGTCTATCAATCATCTAATATTCATGATATAATTTCATTATTATTGAATTTTAAGGAGGAAATGGTATGTCAAAAAAATTAGAGGAAGATAAATCGAGAAAAGCTTTACTTTTACAGAGGTTTTTAGCTTTTTGTATTGATATGATTTTGGTTTCATTGTTAGCCTCTATTATTTCTACACCATTTTTGGATTCTGAAAAGTTGGAAAAGATAGAGCAACAAGAAATTCAATTATTGGAGCAGACTAAGAACCAAGATTTTGATGCTGATTCTTATATTGATTCATATATGAATCTTAGTTATAAAACAGCAAGGAATTCTGGAATATTATCTTTAGTTGTAATATTTTTAGATGTTTTATATTTTGTAGTTTACCAAATAGTTAAAGGTGGTCAAACGATTGGAAAGAGACTAATGAAGATTAAAGTTGTTTCTGATACTGGAGAATTATCTACTAATCAGATGATATTTAGATCTTTTATTGCTAATTTTATATTAGTGGCATTATTAAAATTTATTTTTATGATATTTAGTTCTAAAGAAACATATTTTTATGTTTCTGGTGGATTTGAATTTATTCAGTATTTAGTTGTATTTATTTCTGTTGTAATGATAGCAAACCGTAGAGATGGAAAAGCTGTGCATGATTTACTTTTCCATACGTGTGTCATTCGAGAATGATTAGGAGGGATTTTATGAGAAGTTTTACTGAACAGGAATTAGTTAGAAGAGAAAAAGCAGAAAAGATAAGAGAATTGGGTATTGATCCATTTGGACAACGTTTTGATAGAGAGAATTTTGCTAAAGATATTCGTTTAAAATACCAAGATGTTGACCATGATGCATTTGAAAATATGGATGATACTGCAAAAGTAGCTGGTAGAATTATGTTTATTAGAAAAATGGGTAAAGCTTCATTCTTTACTATAAAAGATAAAACAGGTTCTATACAAGTATATATATCTATTAATGATGTTGGTGAGGATGTTTATGAACTTTTTAAATCAGCAGATATTGGAGATATAGTTGGTGTTTATGGAAAAATCATGAAGACAAAAACTGGTGAAGTAACAATTAAATGTTTGGAATATTCACATTTGGTTAAAGCACTTAGACCATTACCAGAAAAATTTCATGGTTTAACTGATAAAGAAGAAAGATATAGAAGAAGATATGTAGATTTAATTATGAATGAGGAATCTCAAAAAGTGGCTTTTATGAGACCAAAAATTATTCGTACTATTCAGAAATTTTTGGATTCTCGTGGATTTGTAGAGGTTGAGACACCACTTTTAACTACTTTATTAACTGGTGCTTCTGCTAGACCATTTGTTACTCATCATAATGCTCAAAATTTAGATATGTATTTGAGAATTGCTTTAGAGTTGCATTTAAAAAGATTACTAGTTGGTGGAATGGAATCAGTTTATGAAATAGGAAGAACTTTTAGAAACGAAGGAATGGATTCTCAACATAATCCAGAGTTTACTTTGATGGAAGTTTATCAAGCATATTCTGATTTAGAGGGTATGATGGAATTAACTGAATCAATGTATAAAACTATTGCTAAAGAAGTATGTGGCAAAACAACTTTCCATTATTTAGGACATGATATTGATTTGTCTGGAGAATGGAAAAAAGTTTCTATGACAGATGCTATTAAAGAAAAAACGGGAATTGATTTTGTTAATATTAATTCTTTAGATGAGTGTTTAAAATTAGCTGAGGAACATCATATTGAGTTAGAAGAGCATGAAAAAGCTTATGGTCATATTATAAATAAGTTTTTTGAAAAGTATGTTGAAGAGACTTTAATTGAGCCTACTTTCTTATATGGTCATCCAATT
>JAEEGL010321612.1_pt1 | contig 11575 bp, 9 predicted proteins | sample 9134231 | NCBI WGS metagenome assembly JAEEGL01 (sample SAMN16246548, study PRJNA631951) | gut metagenome | biome: gut microbiome; feature: rumen; material: fiber-attached | host: Bos | place: Iran: Karaj | collected 2018-10 | reverse complement strand
TGGCATTAGCAACAAAAGTATATGAAAATATTCAAAAAGAGCAACAGGCAAAAGAAGCAAATAACAATGAAGAAACTAAATCAGATAAAAAAGACGATGTTGAAGATGCTAGTTATGAAGAAAAATAAGTATAAGTCCTAGATAACTAGGACCTTTACTTATATATGAAAGGAATTTTATGAAACAAAAACTTCGTAGTGAAATTAATGTAAATGACACATGGGATCTAACATATATTTTTAAAAATGAAAAAGAGTTTAATAAAAGTTTAACTAGTACTAAAGAAGAAATTAGTAAAATAAGTAATTATAAAGGGAAAATACTATCTAACGCAGATAGCCTACTATCATTTTTAAAGTTATCTGATGAACTTGAAAGAAAACTTTATAAATTATATTATTACGCTCATTTATCCCTTGATGTTGATACAACAAATACTGTTTCGCAAGAACGAGAAGGAAAAGTTGCTAATCTTTTACAAGAATATGGAGTTTTGACTGCTTTTGTATTACCAGAATTATTAAAGGGTGATTATGAAGTAGTAAAAAAATATCTCGATGAAAAAGATGAATTAAAGAAATATCGTTTTAATTTAGAATGCATTTATCGTTATCAAAATCATTCATTGTCTGAAGAAAATGAAAAATTATTATCAACTATTTCCAAAAGTTTTATTGCTGATGATGTTTTTGAAGCATTGACTGATGCAGATATAACTTTTCCTAATATTTTAGTTGATAATGAAGAAGTTGAGTTAACAGAAAGTAATTATAATACCTACATTAGAAGTAATAATCGTGATGTTAGATATGACGCTTTTACAAAATTATTGGGTACTTATGGTAATTACAAAAATACTTTAGCTAAAACTTTTAGTGGTAATGTTGATATGTTAACTAGCATGGCGAAAGTAAAAAAATTCAATTCTAGTTTAGAAGCAAGTCTTTATGGGGATAATATCCAAACATCTGTTTATAATAAATTAATTGATATTGTTAATAAAAATTTAAATGTTTTATATAAATACTATGATTTAAAAAAACAAGTATTAAATCTTGATGAACTTCATTTATATGATATATATGTTCCAATGATTAAGAATATTGATAAAAAGTATACTTTTAATGAAGCTAAAAATATAGTCATAAAAGCATTAAGTGTTTTAGGAGACGATTATATTAATAATTTATCTAAAGCCTTTAGTGAACGTTGGATTGATATTTATAATAATAAAGGAAAACGTGGGGGAGCATATTCTAGTGGTTTTTATGATACAAAACCATATGTATTACTTAATTTTGAAGGAAGATATGAAGATGTTACAACACTTGCCCATGAATTAGGTCATTCAATGCATACGTATTATTCTTGTCATAATGAACCATATAATTTATCAAGTTATAATATTTTTGTTGCTGAAGTTGCTTCAACAGTTAATGAATTATTATTGGTCCATTATTTAATTGAAAACAGTGATAATAAATCTGAAAAATTATTCCTTTTGAATCAGTTAATGGAATTATATAAGGGAACTATTTTCCGTCAAGTCATGTTTGCTGAATTTGAACGTGATATGCATAAAGATAATGAAAATGGTGAAATATTAACTAATGAATATCTATCAAAAAAATACTATGAACTTGTAAAAAAATATTTTGGAAAAAATGTTGTATGTGATGAATTAATTAAAAATGAATGGATGCGAATACCACATTTCTATTACAATTTCTATGTTTATAAATATGCTATTGGTCTATCATGTGCAACTAAAATAGTTAATGGAATATTGAATAAAAAAGATGGGGCAATTCGTGATTATTTAAATTTCTTAAAAACTGGTGGAAGTATGTATCCAGCCATGGAGCTTGAAGTAGCTGGTGTCAGTGTATTTGATGACGATACTTATCTTGAAGCAATTAAATCTTTTGATGAATACATTGAATCATTTAAAAAAATATATGAAGAATAGGGTGTGAAGTAAAATGGAAAAACGTGATTATTATGAAGTCTTAGGTGTTACTAAAAATGCTACTGATGATGAAATTAAAAGTGCTTTTAGAAAATTGGCTAAGAAATATCATCCTGATATAAATAAAGATCCAGATGCACCAGCTAAATTTAAAGAAGCTCAAGAGGCATATGCAGTTTTATCTGACAAAGATAAAAGAGCACGATATGATCAATTTGGTCATGCCGCTTTTGATGGAGCTAATGGACAAGGCTTTGGAGGAGCAGGTGGATTTGATTTCTCAGATTTTGATATTAATTTAGATGATATTCTAGGAAATATGTTTGGTGGTGGATTTGGATTTTCATCACGTGGAGGAACAAGATCTAGAAAAACTCGTGGTAGTGATATTTTAAGAAGTATTAAATTATCATTTGAAGAAGCTGTTTTTGGTTGCGAAAAAGATTTAAAAATAGATGTTAATGAAAAATGTCCAGATTGTGATGGTGAAGGTGGTTTTGAAAAAACTACCTGCTCAAATTGTCGTGGTAGTGGAACTATTACATCTGAGCAACGCACATTATTTGGAACTTTTATGACTAAAACAACATGTCCTACCTGTGGAGGAATGGGATCTACCTTTAAAAGAAAATGCAGTAAATGTCATGGTGATGGAAGAATTCGTCAAAGTAAAACTATTACTGTTAAAGTACCAAGTGGTGTTGATAATGGTATGCGTCTTCGTCTAAGTGGAAAAGGAGAAGCTAGTCCAAATGGTGGTGAAAATGGTGATTTATATTTAGAGTTTGAAGTAATGGAACATGATTATTTTGAGCGTGATGGTGATGACATTATTCTAGAAGTACCATTAAATATGGCAGAAGCAGCCTTAGGTTGTAAAAAAGATATTCGTACATTATCATCAGTAGTTACATTAGCTATTCCTGCAGGTACTGAAACTGGTGATAAGCAAAGAATTAAGGGAAAAGGAATTAAAAATTCCTCAACTGGTAAAGAAGGAGATATGTATATCGTCTTTAAAGTTATTACTCCTACTAAATTATCCCGTGAACAAAAAAATCTGTTTGAGCAATTACTTAATACTGATATAAATAATAGTGAAATAAATAAATTTGATCGATTTGTTAAAGAAGGATAAGCATTTTTATGCTTTTTCTTTTTTATTTTGTTGTTTTCTTTTTAAAATATGTTATAATGAATATAGAGTAGGTGTTATATATGAAAAATAAAAATAATGATAAATCAGTAAAATATTTAAGTGTTTTTATTGTTGTAATTGCTTTTGCATTGGCTTTTGGTTTATTAATTAACCATCAACAGAATAATAATCTAAATTTAGCTGATGCTAGTAATAATAATTTTACCGTAATGCCAGAAGAAGGAAAAGTAATTGTTGCTAAAGATTTAGAAGCTATTTATCCAAAGTATTATGTTATTTATTTTGATGATGATATGTATTCTGTTTATGTTTATAATTATTATGAAACAGTTAGTCAATATAACTTAGAATTCAATCGTTTGATTGATAAAATTGTTGATTATAATAAAAACAAGAAAATGATTCGTTATTTGCTTGGACGTAGTTATGGAACTTATGATGAAGTAATTAGTAATTTATCAATAATTCTTGAATGTGATAATTTAAAAGTATATTAGGATTATATGAAAAGAATTATAATAGTTTTATTATTTGGTATGTGTATCCTAGGATGCAGTGATCAAATGAAAGAAAAAAAAGAATTCATTATGAATAGTTCATATAGTGAAATAAGTATAAAATTAGATGAGACAATTAATAATATTAATTATTTTCCGACTAAAGAATGTGAAAATGAATTCATTTATTATGTTAAAGGGATAATTGATAATATTAATAAATTTACTAATGATGAGAGAGATAGTTTATATAATAAGTTATCTATGGTTAAGTATCGTTTTAATTTTAATGACTTAAATTATCATGAAAGTGACTATGAAAAAGATTTATCATTAATTAAAAATAATTGACATAAAAACATGTTTATGGTAATATACTCGTATATTCAAGTTGATGAAAAAGTAGTAAATTATCCGTTTTTTTTTAGAGAGTCTTGCTGGTGAAAATAGATAAAAATAGATAGTTGAACTTGTTTTCAGATTGAATCGGGATAACCGTTAAATTATTAAGTGCAGGAAAGTCTGAACTAAGGTGGTACCGCGATAATTCGCCCTTAGATTAGGACTTTTTTCTTTTTAAGGAGGAATATTATGTATAATCATTTAGAAATTGAAAAAAAGTGGCAGGAATATTGGGATAAAAAAGAATCTTTTATAGTGAAAAATAAGGGAGATAATCCATATTATATTTTAGTAGAATTTCCATATCCAAGTGGTAGTGGATTACATGTTGGTCATGTAAGAAGTTATACGGCTCAAGATGCATTAGCTAGAATGAAAAGGTTACAAGGATATAATGTTTTATATCCAATGGGATGGGATGCATTTGGCGCTCCAGCTGAACAATATGCCATTAAAAATCATATTCATCCTGCTGAAGCTGTTAAAGAAAATATTAAAACCTTTAAAGCTCAAATGAAAATGCTAGGTTTCTCTTTTGATTGGTCAAGAGAATTTTCTACCACAGATCCAGAGTATTACAAATGGACACAATGGCAATTTTTAAAATTCTTTGAACATAATATGGCTTATAAAGATAAAGTAGCTGTTAATTGGTGCCCAACTTGTAAAAGTGTACTATCGAATGAAGATGCCGCTGGTGGTGTGTGTGAAAGATGTGGAAGTAAAGTAGAACAAAAAGAAAAAGAACAATGGATGCTAAGAATGAGTGATTATGCCGAAGATTTACTTAATGGTCTTGATAATACTAATTTCGCAGACCGTGTAAAACTTGGTCAAATTAATTGGATTGGTAAATCTACTGGTGTTGAATTAGATGTTAATATTGTCGGTGGAGGAAAATTTTCTATTTTTACTACTTGTATTGAAACTGTTTATGGAATTACATTTTTCGTTATTGCTCCAGATGGTAAATTAATTCAAGAATTATTACCTAGAGTTGAAAATAAAGAGGAAGTAATAGATTATATTAATGCAACAAAATTAAAATCTAATATGGATCGTACAGAATTAAATAAAGGAAAAACTGGTTGTCTAGTTAAAGGAATTAAAGCGATTAATCCAATTAATGGTGAAGAAGTACCAGTTTTCTTAGGAGATTTTGTATTGGGCGACTATGGAACTGGGGCGGTTATGGCAGTTCCTGCACATGATCAAAGAGATTTTGAATATGCCATTGCCCATGATATTCCAATGATAGAAGTTATTTCTGGTGGAGATATTTCAACTCATGCTTTTGAAAAAGGTGATTATTTAGGAAATCATTGTAAATTAATTAATTCAGAGGAATTTAGTGGATTAGAAGTTGAAGAGGCTAAAGAAAAAATAACTGACAAATTAGAAAAAATGGGTATTGCAAGAAGAGTTAACAACTATAAAATGCGTGATTGGATTTTCTCAAGACAACGTTTCTGGGGAGAACCAATCCCGATGATTAATTGTCCTAAATGTGGATGGGTCGAAGTACCTGAAGAAGAATTACCATTATTATTACCAACGGTAGCGGAATATGAACCAACTGATGATGGTGAATCACCATTAGCTAAAATTACTTCATGGGTTAATTGTAAATGTCCAAAGTGTGGTCATGACGCTAAAAGAGAAACTGATACTATGCCAAATTGGGCAGGATCTAGTTGGTATTTCTTACGCTTTATGGATGCAAATAATGATAAAGAATTTGCATCAATGGAAGCAATGAAATATTGGAATAAAGTTGATTGGTATAATGGAGGAATGGAACATACTGCAAGACACCTTTTATATGCTAGGTTCTGGGTACAATTTTTATATAATATTGGTTTAGTTCCAAATAAAGAAATGATTTGGACAAGAGTAAGTCATGGAATGATTTTAGGACCTGATGGTCAAAAAATGAGTAAATCACGTGGTAATGTTATTAATCCAGATGATATTGTAAAAGAGTATGGTGCAGATACTTTACGTTTATACGAAATGTTTATGGGTGATTATACTCAAGATGCACCATGGAATATTGATTCATTAAAAGGATGTAAACGTTTCCTTGATAAAGTTTATAAATTAAAAGATAAATTAAATGATAAAGCTGGCTTTACTAAAGAATTAGAATTAATTGAAAATCAAACAATTAAAAAAGTTACTTATGATTTATCAAATATGGGATATAATACAGCTGTTTCAAGTTTAATGATTTTAGCTAATAAATTTATGGAAAAAGAAACAATTACAAAAGACGATTATCATTTATTACTTGTTCTTTTAAACCCAATAGCTCCGCATTTAACTGAAGAATTAAATGAAATGATTGGCTATAATCCAATTGTTTTAGATAAATGGCCAGTATGTGATGAAGAAAAAATAGTTGAAGAAGAATATGAAATGGTTGTTCAAGTAAATGGTAAAGTACGTGGTAAAGTATCCGTTAATACTAATTCTTCTAAAGAAGAAATGGAAAATATTGCTAAAGAAATACCTAATGTTCAAACATTTATTAATGGAAAAGAAATAGTTAAAGTAATTGTTGTTCCAAAAAAATTAGTAAATATTGTTGTTAAATAAAGACTTTTAAAAAATAAAAGTCTTTTTCTTATTATTTAGAATATTATTATATAAATTGACATTATTAGATATTTATGTTAATATAATAAGCCAATAAAGGGGGATATTATGGAAAAAAATAACTTAAGTAATATATCGTTTGACTATTATGATGAAACAATTTCATATGTTAAAATGATTATGAAAAGATTAAAAAATGAAGATAATATTGAGGAGAAAGAATATATTGTAAAAAAAATATATAACTATCTTTTAAGTAGTTATTCTTCTGAAATGATTGAAGAGTTAGTAACAACTTCACTTTTATTCGAAAGTAGATTAAACAAAATGAAACCAGTTAATGCATCAATTCTTGTTCAAAGTATATATAAAAATTATCTTGAAAAATTAATTTTTAACTATTATGACCGAGAAAATGTTTTCGAAGAAATGAATGAAGAAGTTAAATCTCTTGTTGGATTTTATGGTATTTTTAAACCATATTATTCATTAGAGTCTTCAAATGAGTTTGCATATAACAGAAAAATGAGATAGAGATTAGGGAAAAAAGACGAATAAATATTGCCTTTTTTTTAAAATTGTAATAAAATAAAAAAGTTTGATTGAATTATCAAAAAAAACTATTAATTTATAATTATTTTATGTTATAATAAAATATATAATTATATAAAGTTTACAATTACTTTCGTTTGGGGTGATTTAATATATGACATTTCTAATTTATCATTTATTGGCAGTAATTGATACTGCAGTATATTTCTTAGCATCAGTAATGTTTAGAGTTATTGTTGATATTGCACAGTCTAATTTTTTTACAGAAGGTCAGATAGCTGATTTTGCCAGTAGAGTATATATTGTAGTTGGAGTTTTAATGTTATTTAAACTTGTCATAGCTGCTGTTCAATATATGATAAATCCAGATACTTTTGATGATAAAGAAAAAGGAATGGGTGGAATATTAAAGAAAACAGTAATAAGTGTTTCATTAATTGCAATAACACCAGTAATCTTTAATTTTTTAATCACAATACAAGAGTCAATTATAAGTTCTCTTCCATCGTTGATTTTAGGTTCAGAGGCCCCAAAGGGCGATGATTATGATCATATAGGTTCAGAATTATCTTTCACTGTTTTATCATCATTTATAGATACAACGGATGCAGGTAAAAAACAAGGTGCATCAGTTGGAATTAAAAGTGGAACAATTCATGATCTTGATTCATTTAATCGCTATATAACTGATGGCTGTCCAAATTTCTTTACGGAAATTCTAGGTGGTAAGGGTATGAGTGATTGTCATTATAATTACATGATAATCGTGTCGACAATAGCTGGTGGATTTTTATGTTATACACTATTAACTATGATATTGGATGTTTCGATTCGGTTAATAAAATTTGGAATAATACAACTATTAGCGCCAATTCCAATATCAAGTTATATCTTTAGTAAAGATAAATTAAATAAATTTGTAAAAACTGCAACAACAGTTTATCTTGATTTATTTATTCGTTTAGGAATAGTATATTTTATCATATTCTTTATTCAAAAAGTTGTTGAAAATGGTACATTTAGATTCTTAGGACCAGGTGTAGCTGATACTGGCAATTTCTTTAGAAATGCTATAGTAAATATTGCTGTAATATTCGGTCTACTTATGTTTGCTAAGAGTGCTCCTAAGTTTATTACAGAATTACTTGGTCTTCCAGATGTTGGTTCAGGTGACTTTGCTGATATGTTTAAACCAGCATGGCAAAGAGCAGGTGGAGCAGCAGGTGCGCTTATTAATCCTTTGACGACTGCGGGAGCTAATTTTCGCCAGGCTTACAGAGAAAACAAGAGACCATTTGGTGAGTCACTTCGTAGAGCAATTGGTGGATTTGGAAGAGGTGCATTAGATTCTGTACAAGGTGTGATGGCTGGAGATGACTGGAAAAAAATGCGAGGACGTCATGACGCAGCTGTGAAAAAATCCGCTGAAAACATATTAAGAAGAGTAAAACGTGATACTGATAGAACGGTAAATCAAAGAAAACGTTCAAGACTTCAAGATGCAATAACTAGATTGGGTAGTGCTATAGGTTTAGATACAGCTTATCGAGTACAAGCAGAACAGGATTATAATAATTATATGACATCACGAAATAATAGAATTAGTGCTCTAAAGCAAGAAATTAATTCTGGCACGCTCACTCATGATCAAAAAAATGCAAGATTACACGAGCTAAAACAATTACAAGCAGAGCAGGCATCAATTTCTACTGCTGAGGGAAAAGAGAATTGGATAAAAGATGCAACATATTACCGTAATGCTGAAGCTAATCAAAATGCTAGATTGAATGAAATTAATACAAAAATAAGTGATAATCGTTCAAGAATTCAAGCAATAAACTCACAAATTGCTGCTGGTGTAAGTGATGATGAAAGAGCACAATTAGAACTTGAGAAGGAAAGCTTATTGACAGAAAGTAAAAATCTTGCAGCAGAGTCAAAAACTATTACTGATGATAAAAACGCTGATGTACAAAAGAGAATTGCTGAATTTAAAAGACACAATAAGGAAATTGAGGAAAAAACTAAAGAATATCAGAAGCAAATTGATATTATTGATGAAACAATTAATGAACCTATCCATGGAAGAATCTGGAATGAATGGGATACATATTGGGGTGGCCCAGGATCACAAGGAAAAACATATATTTCTTTTGCTGAAACACTTGGGAAAAATAGAAGTTCAATTTATACTGGTGAAGCAATGGATAAGATGAAGAAAAATGCAGATATCCTAGTTGATGAAGATGGCAAACCTCTTGAATATAAAACAGCATTTTCTACGAGAGATGATTTAAAATTCTCTTATGAAAAAATCACACAAATTAAAACTGAATTTAATGCTGGTAAGATAGATCCTGCTGATTTAGAGACTGAGTATGGATTAAATGCTGCAACATTGGAATCTGCTTTTCAAGAAATTGAAAAATATGCGGCTAGAGATTATATTAATGCGAATATTTTAGCTGCTGATGGTGATCGAGTAATTGTTGACAAAGATGGAAACGAAAAGAAGCTTATTGACGAAATTAGAGATACAACTGGTAAAGTCCCAAGATTAAAACGTGGTTCACCAAATACAACAGTTGTTGAATGGTGGGATCGATTTGAAAGTGATATACTTGCTGCTGGATTATCAAGAGAAGAAGCTGCAAAATATCATAATGAATTCCTACGCAATCCTGGTAAGTTTATTGCCGGTGGATCTGATTTGAAAGAAAGACTTATTACACGTGGAACACGTATTGTGGATGCTGAAAAGCCAAAAGATGGAAAATAGAACAAATAGGAGTGTGATACTTTTTGGATAATAATCAATTTTTAATACCAGCTAATACCAAAAGAGGACAATTAATATTAAGTATATTTCGTCCTATTGATTTAGCAATATTTTTAACGGGGGTTTTTACAACATTTGGATTATTACTATATTTTTCACAAAATGATGCAGGTGGTTGGGCAAAAGTAATATCAGTATTTCCAGCACTTATTGCTGTTGGTTTATGTGTCCCAATTCCTTATTATCATAATGTTCGAGTATGTATTGGAGAAATAGTTAACTATTATAGTAATAATCGCAACTATAAATGGAGAGGATGGTGTGCTGTTTATGAGTCAAACCGTGAACAACAAAAATCAAAATAAGGCCCCTGCTAAAAAGGGAAATCCCGTTTTTACAGAAAATTGGGTAAGAATTAAGTCAATCAAAAATGGTGTTATTACATTACCAAATAAAGATATGGTAACTGGTGTTAAAATTGAACCAAGAAATATCTTTATTCTTGATCAAATGCAACAAGATAATATTATCAATGCATTAAGAAACTGCTATAATACATTTAATTTTGAATTCTGGCTTATAGCAGCTGATCGACCTGTTGATATTTCAGTTTATACTTCACAGCTTGAATTATTACTTAATGAACAGATGTCGCAAGCCCGTCGAAAGATAATAATGCAAGATTTAGATAAAGCTGATATGTTTATTAATAATCAAGTTGTTGATACTGAATATTATCTATTATTTAAAGAAAGTCGTATGGAATTATTACAAGATAAATTACAGGCTATGATTAATGGTCTTGCTAGTTGTAGTTTATTAGCAACACCTACAACCGATGATGATTTAAGAATTATTCTTGATAATTTCTTAAATGGCGGTGTTCGTACTGACTTTGGAACGGTGGTGCCAAGATGAGTATATTTGCTTCTGAAGTTGCTCCTAAGGGGCTACAATTTAATCCAGCTGACTTTGTAATTAGCGATAAGTATGCAACAATATTAACTGTTGTTTCATATCCTAAATTTATTACACCAGGTTATTTATCAGGACTTACTAATATGTCTGGTATAAAAGTTGTTATTAAACATATACCAGTTCCATTTTCTGTAATGCGTTCAATGTTAAATAAACAGATAAGTGATTATCGTAATAAATATGAAAAAGAAAAAGATAAAACATTACAAGAAAGATTTAGACAAGATTATGAATCATTAGAGAATTTTGTACAGCAGATAGCTGCTAACCAAGATTTAATATTTGATTTTCAATTACATGTAATGATTACTGCAGATACCAAAGAGGAATTAGAAAATAGAAAAGTTAATGTAAAAAATTATCTTGATTCAATGGATTTAAGGGCTGTTGCCATCCGTTTTGAACAAGAAAATATTTTGAAATCTATTTTACCAGTTTTCCCTAAACAAAGAGTTGAGGAAAGAATTGGTACACCAATGCCATCATCAACGGTTGCTGCAATGTATCCATTTGTCTTTGATTCAATTAAAGACCCAGGATTATCTAATTTGATCGGTGTTGATTTCTCCGGTGGAGTAATATTATTTAATCAATTCTTATATAAAATGCGTAAAGAAAATAATCGTAATAATGCTAACTTA
>JAEEGL016987088.1_pt1 | contig 11576 bp, 9 predicted proteins | sample 9134231 | NCBI WGS metagenome assembly JAEEGL01 (sample SAMN16246548, study PRJNA631951) | gut metagenome | biome: gut microbiome; feature: rumen; material: fiber-attached | host: Bos | place: Iran: Karaj | collected 2018-10 | reverse complement strand
TCGTATGCGAACGTCTGCGTATCAAGCCCCGTACGGGATATGTTGACAAACGCATAGAACGCGGCGTCCACGCCGTCAAGCGAAAGCCCCGGGATCGCACTGATGCCGTCAACGACTATCTGGCGGCGCGCGGAATATTCCTTGAGCAGATACGAGACGTCGGTGTCGGAGCCGTACGCGGCTATCGCGGCATATTGCGACGGAAGCGGTGCGCAGGCATTGATGTTCTCCTGCAGCCGCGTCATCGTTTCCACGAGTGGACGCGGACCGATCGTGAAGCCGAGCCTATAACCAGTCATGGAGAACTGCTTCGACGTCGCATCTATAACCGAACAGCGCCCATTCATCTCGGGAAGATCGAAAATGCTCAGATACGGGATACCGTCATATACCAGAGAACGGTACACCTCGTCGGATATGACGAAAAGGTCATGCCGCAGCGCCAGATCTGCGATGCCGACGACCGTCTCGCGGCGCAGCACGCGTCCCGTCGGATTGTTAGGTGAATTCACCACGATGACCCGCGTCCTCGGCGTGATGGCGGCGGCGACCTGATCCACCGTTACCGAAAAACCGTTTTCCTCGCGCGCCGGCACCACCACCGGGACGGCTCCGCACAACTTCGTCACCTCGACGTAGTTCACCCAGTACGGCGCGGGAATTATCACCTCGTCGCCAGGCTCCACCAGCGAAAAAAGCTGCTGGAAGATAGACCCCATGGCCCCTACGGTGACCACCACGTCCGCCGCCGTCACGTCGTGCCGCCCGTAGCGTCTGCGCTGGAAATCGGCGATCGCCTCACGAGCCTCCGCCAGGCCGGCGTTCTGCGAATAGCGCGTACGGCACGTCTCTATGGCTTTGCATGCGGCCGTACGCACGTTTCCAGGCGGCGGCATGTCGGGGTCGCCAAGCGTAAGGTCTATTACGTCCCCACCCATCTCCTGCGCCATGTCAAAAAGACGTCGCGGCAGCGAAGGCGCCATGCCGCACACGCGTTTCGTAAGTCTCATTTCGTCCTCTTCCATCCTTCCAGTTCGGCGGCCCCATCCGGGAACAAACGCGGATCGAAGACAGGGTCCACCCCCATCTCGCGCTGCCGTATGTAATCGTTGAAAAGCGTTTTCACGTCTCCGCGCAAGAGCCACAGCGTCGCCACGTTCAAGACGACCATGACACCCATCGTGAGATCCACCGCGCTCCATGCCTGATCCAACGTCACGAATCCGCCAGACAGCACGGTGGCGGCGGACGTCACGCGGTATGCGTTGAGGATCCTGGGGCTTGACGTGAGAAATCTCACGCCTGTTTCACCGTAGACGTAATTGGAAATGATCGTGGAATACGCGAAAAGAAGTATAGCGGCGGTAAGGAACCATGCGCCGAACGGCCCGAGATGCGTGGCCATGGCGCGTGAGGTGAGGACTATTCCGCCCTCGCCGAAATCGTCCGTACCGGCGAGCAATATGATCGCCGCAGTGCAGGTACATACGACCAGCGTATCTGCAAAAACTCCAAGAGCCTGTACAAAACCCTGCTTGACCGGATGCGAGACATCCGCCGTGGCGGCTGCGTTTGGAGCGGAGCCTTCGCCGGCCTCGTTGGAGAAGAGCCCGCGCCGCACACCCTGCATCACAGCGATACCCACACCACCGCCCGCCGCTTCGCGCCATCCGAAGGCATCCTCGATGATCAGCGAGAATATGCGCGGAAGCTCACCGATGTGCCGCAGCGAAATCCAGGCGGCAAGCACCAGAAACCCAAGCGCCATGAAAGGGACGAGCACTGAGGACACGCGCGCTACGCGCCTGACGCCGCCAAAAAACACGAACAACGCCAATGTCGCCAGAACGGCGGCAGTCGCCGCCGTCGCCGCGCCGGTACGCTCCGCCAGGATACCGCAGATGGCGTTACTCTGCACGATGTGGCTCGCCATTCCCTGGTTCAGCACAAGCACTGTCGCGAACGCCACGCCCATCGGAGCGCATCTGAGGCCGTATTTCATGTAGTACGCGGGACCGCCGAAGAAGAAGCCGTCCCCGCGCCGCTTGTAGAGCTGCGCCAGAACCCCCTCGGCAAAAGCGGTCGCCGCGCCGAACAGCGCCATCATCCACATCCAGAACACCGCGCCCGGCCCGCCTATCGCGATCGCGGACGCGACGCCTGCTAGATTACCCGTTCCGACCTGTGCGCCGAGCGACACGCAAAACGCCTGAAACGACGAGATGGAACCCTTTTTACGCGCACCTCCGCCGAACGCCGCCGACAGCATCGTGCGCCATCTGCGGAATTGGAAGCCGCCTAACATCGCCGTCAGCGCGATCGAAACGCCTACGAGCAGCCAGATGACGCACCATCCCCACAATGCCTCGTTGGCGACAGATATGCAGCGGAAAAGACTGTCGGTGAACGTCACTTGCATACCTTGTCCGCAAACGCGCGGTCTGCGAAGTCAAGCATCCACTTCCAGTCGATCGCCGCAAGACCGTGCTGAAGATTGCGCCTGACATAGCCGATGTGCGAACCTATGCAGGACGTGTCGTAGTCGGCTGGGAACGGCTTTGCAGGAAAACCGGGAAGTCCAAGGAATTCCCACACCGGGCCCGCGGCCTGGCAGGCGAGATATTCGCCTTTCGTGTCGAACCACGGCTGGTCGAACCCTTCCACGAGCAACCGGCGCGGCGCGACGCACGCAAGGAGCCAGTGCTGGTCGAAAGGCAGATCGGCCTCGCGGTTGGCGTAGGCGAAATACGAGCGCGTGAACCAGTGCGGAAAGGATTTCGATTCCGTCTCTATGTTTTCGCCGTAATAGCGTTTCGCGAGCGGTGCGCCCCCGTTGCCGGTCTGGTTGGGCACGACCACCGGGAAACGTTCGTCGAACGCGCCCGCTATCAGCGCCGCCTTGCCGAGACGCGAACATCCCGTGACGACCGCGCGTTTGGAGTCTATCGTGGGTTCGTATTCCTCCACAAGATCCAGCCCGCGGCAAAGCCCCCAGCCCCAGGCCATGAGAGCCTTCGTGTTGTCAGGCGCGGCATCGTCCCACGGCGGCCAAAGCTCGAAACACCTTTTCCGCCATTTCGTAGCCCGGTCTTCCTTCTTGCTGGGATCGGGCGAGATATCCATGTAGCAGGCCGTGACGATCGCATAGCCGCGCGCCATTATCGCGTTGACGGGCCAGTGGTGGCGTGAATTGGGGTTGGCCCATGCGCCGCGTATCTTATCCGCGTCGGTGATCTGCTTGGCGCGTATTTCGGGTTTGCGGCTCAACCATCCGTCCGCCGGCAGGAGGTCGGGATCGTGCACGATGTGGAACGTCCCGATGGAATTGAGCGCCAGCACCACCGGCACCTTCTCCTTGATGTGGGTCGGACGGAACACCGTCCATTCTATGAACGGGCCGGAACTGTCTTCGCGGAAATATTGCCTGTAGACGCGGCGTTCGGCATATCCGGCGCATGAATTGGTGTTGCTCAGCAGAACAGCCTTCATGACCGCCGGCTTTGGCGGCATCCTGCCATACATGCCCTTCTCGAACACGCGCAGGATCTCGGCACGACGGCGAGGCCATTCGCTTGGATCCTTGAGCTTGGTGCCGTCGGAAAACGTCAACACGTCCGGCAAGGTGAAAGGCGGCACCTTCGATTCATCGTAGTTTACAGCTACAGACGCAGAAACGACGGAAAACGTCATGCATACGGCGGCAATACGTATAATGTCCATGACCCGTCACTCCTCCGTGAACACCGTTCCCGGGCACCACAGGCGAACGCCAAGGTTACGGTCGCTGCAGGCCACTGAATAGTTATACCATGCCGCCGCCGCCCGGCAATATGTAGAGGCATTGTTGTTGAATCCGTAATCACCGCCACGACGTACGCGGCTGTTGTCCGCAGTAGTGCTGGCGACGGCTTCAATCCCGACAGGATTCACCACCGCCACTGCCGGATCTACGACCGGCACCACCGCAGATGAAGCATTGTAATTCCCATAGCAATCAAGACACCATTCCATCACATTGCCGAGCATGTCGTACAGTCCCCAGGCGTTGGGCTTCTTAAGTCCGACAGGATGCGTCTGCGCCACACCGCCAACAGCGCTGTTGCCGATATGCCACGCCACTTCGTCTAGCTGGGCGCCGGAAAGCGTATATGCGCCGGGGTCGCCCGCCCGGCAGGCGTACTCCCATTGCGCTTCCGTCGGCAGATCGAAGAAAACTCCCGTAAACGTGCGAAGGCGGCCTATGATCATGGTCGAGTCCACTTCATGGCCGTCCTGCGGCCAAAGCCAACTGTAATTAGGATTGGTGGTACTTCCCCCTTTGCGCTTTTCGCCGCGAAGGAAGTAATAGCTTAAGCCGCCGCATGGCCGGATATCGGCGTCAAGATAACCGTTCTCGATGGTAAAGACCGGACTGAGCTGGAAGGGTTTATCGCTAAATTTCAAGTTGTTGGCGGAAAAGAAATTCTTCAACTGCTTTTGCGTTATTGGATAAACGCCGATGTAGTAATCGTTCGTGAGGACGACGAGGTGCGTCATTTCGCGACTGTTGCGCCCGCTTTCGCCGGATGGCGACCCCATGCGCCATACGACATTCTTCGCAGGGATGCGCCTCATGAGCAGACGTTCCGTCTTGTAGACTTTGTCCGTCACGCCACCAGGCACCGCGTCCTCGCACGGATAGAACGCGAGCTTCTTCGACCGCGTCATGTCAATTTCCATGTACTGAGGCGGCGAGTTCGTGGCCCACGCGGTTACGACCGCGGAGATGTCACCTTGGTCGATATCATGCCCGGGCCAGTCGCGCCTCGCGTCCCATCCGATGGAAAGAGCGGCAGCCGGCTTTATGATCCGGTTCACATCCCCACACGTACTGGAGATGCTTCGCCCCTATCGATACACCGTTCGTGCGTACGTCCACCGTCACGATCGCCGGGTCACCGGAAAGCGCATACGTCACCGTAACTTTTCCCGAACCGGCATCCTGCGCCAAAGCAACGTCAGATACCGTTGATTCGGCAAATGCCGCAACCGAAGTCAAACAGGTAATCAAAAAAGTTCTCATCTCATTGTTCCTTTCCGCTTTAAATCATCTGAAATGCTTACGGTACAACTGCCGGACACCACAAACGCAATCCCAACTTCGCGTTGTTGGCATTCTGAGACCAACCGTAGAGGTTTCGCCCGCAACATGACTGGTACGACGGTGCTATAAACGATCCACCTCGCCGTAGACGGTTGCCGCTTGTCGCATTTGCACCTTGAGGCTCTATGCGCGGGGTTCCGTCGGCATTGTGCTCTATCGGGTCGGTGTATCTGTCCAGACACCATTCCTCAACGTTGCCGAGCATGTCGTAGAATCCCCAGGCGTTGGGTTTCTTGAGTCCTACGGGGTGCGTCTGGACGACACCTGCCACGGCGCTGTTGTTCGTGTGCCAGGCAATGTCGTCGAGCTTTGCGCCATACACGTTGTTCGAAAGCGTGCAACCCGCACGGCAGGCAAATTCCCATTGCGCGCCGGTAGGAAGGTCGAAAAGCAATTTCGTCTTGGAGCGCAACTTCCCGAAGAAATAGGACGAATTGACATTATGCCCGTCGCGAGGCCAATTGTAACCCGTGCTATCGCTGTCGCCGTCGCCGCGAAGTTCTTTCCACTTCATGTTCTCGACCGGGAGGATGTCGGCGTTCGCCGCAGTCTTGTAAACACTAGGCGTTGCGTTCAACCCGGACGCTCCAGAACCGGTGTAGATGTTCTGCCACTGCTTCTGCGTAAGTTCGTACACGCCAAGATAGTAGTCGTTCGTGAGGATGACCAGATGCGGCTTATCCAAAGTCTTTTGCCTGTCGGCTTCGCCGGCCGGCGTTCCCATTCTCCACAACACGCCGGTGGCATACACGCGCCGCATTGCAAGGTAGCGGGTCTTGTACATGTCGTTGGTGACACTGCCCGGAATGGACTCCGCGTTGGGATAGAAACGGAAATCCGCCGGCGAAAGCGTCTCAGTGTCTATCACCATGTAAGTCGGCGGCGAATTGGTCGCCCATGCCGTCACCACGGCAGTAGCCGTAAACTCGCGCCCCCCGTGGTCTTTCCACGCGTCGTAGGGCCGGTTCCAGCGGATTTCCCTGTTTCCCGTCTCCACCTTCCGGTTCACATCGCCTGAAATGTTGCGGAAATGTTCCGCGCCTATCGAAACGCCGTTCGTGAGGATGTCGACAGTGACTATGCCCGGCGCACCGGAAAGCGTGTAGGAAATCTTCACTTCACGCGTAAGCGGATCCTGAGACATCGTCACGCTGTTGCGATCGATGTTCGGCGTTGCGGCAAATACGCCGGCCGTAATTGTCATGCAGACTGCAAAAAGAAGCTTGTTCATGGTTTTGTCCCCTTTCTTCGCCATTATACGCCTACCGTACGCCTAGCGGACAGCAGAGCCTGAATCCCGTCATTGCGTTCTGTGCGTTCTGCGACCATTTGTAGTATGGTTCGACGGCGCTTCGGCACCATTTCTCAGTCCTGTCGAACGCTCCGCCGCGACGGATGCGGCAATTACTGCTAGTACGTTTACTCGAGTCCGGCCCGACAGGTTCCAGCAACGGCGTTCCGTCTGCATTCGTGGTGTATGTGGTTACGAACCAGTCCAGGCACCATTCTTCAACATTCCCATGCATGTCGTAGAAGCCCCATGCGTTCGGTTTCTTCAGCCCTACCGGATGCGTCTGCAAAACCTCGACGCCATTCTCCACCACCGCGCTGTTGTTCGTGTACCATCCCAAATCGTCCAGGCTGGCGTTTTCGACGTTGAAACACTCCGGCGAACCCGCTCGGCATGCGTATTCCCACTGGGCTTCCGTCGGCAGGTCAAATGCAAGCCCCGTAGACTTGCGCAGCTTGCCCAGAAAATAATTCGGATTCACGGCGTGGCCGTCTCGCGGCCAGTTGTAGCTGCCGTCGGCCGAAGAAGTTCCCCCGTCTCCTCGCAGATCGCTCCACGCGATGTACTCTGCAGGGCGCATGTCGGAATCAAGGCGGCCTCCGAACACGTTCTGGGTTCCCCCCACCACGGAACTATGGTAGGCGTTGATGCCGCCAAAGGAATTGGCCGCAAGGAAGTACTGCCGCTGGGTCACGGGATATATGCCCAGATAGTAGTCGTTCGTCAGCACCACGTCGTGGGAAACTTCGCGGTCGCAACGCCAGGTTTCCCACGGGAGCGACCCCATACGCCACCGCACGCCTGCCGCAAAGACACGCTTCAGGAGAATGCGCTCCGTCTTGTACAGGTTGTTGGTCACGCCGCCAGGTACCGCCGCCTCGCACGAATAGAAGAACGGAATGGCGTTCGACACCGCCACATCCACAGCCACGAAGGGCGGCGGCGCATTGGTCGCCCAGGCCGTCACCGCGACGGACAGCGTCCCCTCCTCGAGCAGATGCCCGGGCCAGTCGTTGCCGGCAGGCCAGCTGAGCTTCTTTCCGTCACCCGGTTCAAGACGTCGATTCACGTCCCCCCACACGTTCTGGAAATTCTCCGCGCCGATCGAGACTCCATTGGTGAGGAAATCCACCGTAACTATGCCCGGCGCATCCTTGAGATCGTAGCTGACCGTGACGATGCGCGAGTTTTCGTCCTGTACGAGAGAGACCGTTTCAGGGTCTATCGTCGGCACGACGGCATGCAGGACGCCTGCCGACAACGCAAATGCAAATGCGAACATTCTGTTCATGTGCAGTTCTCCTTAGTTAAGGTCAACGGAAACTGACTACGGCCCCGCGCGGCTTCGTGCCGTTCAAGATGATGCCGACAGATTCGTCCCACGTACGCGAACGCGAATCAAACGGGTTCACGGAAGACAAGACAATGTCCAGCACCGCCCATCCTCCGACAAGCGAGTCGAAGGACGTGGCGCACGCCGCCGTGCCTGACGTTGCCGACGCCGAATGCGCGGCTTCGTTTGCCGCGACATCGCTCGCGAAGGTTGACGGCCAATTGACATCGGCCATAGAGCAACTTACCGCCATGACAACTGCGGCAAACACCATGCAAACCTTTCGTTTCATGCTTTATTCCTCAGATTCGAGTTCGTAAATCGAGCCGGAAGACACCTTCCGCAATTTTTTAAACACTGTAATTTTAACCAAGGAGTGTTGGTTTGTCAACGGAAGCACCATGTTTTTCAAGCAATCATTTCCGAATTTTTTGAGCAAATCCGAACCCATAGTCGCGTTCCATTCGCTTTATCTTCCAGCATATCTGGTCGGGACCGCCCGCATAACCCATCGACGGTTCCCATCCGAAAGACGAGTTGCGCAATGCGAGTTGCAACGCCGCCGATGCGTTGGCATATTCCAGCTTGGCGAACTTGACAACCGCCGCATCGTCTTTCGAGCGAAAGGCCCGAGCGCCTCGCTTGACATTTGCCGCCGTCTTGAGCGAACATGCGATATAGTCGCCAAGGTCGCCCATCTTCATGGCGCATGGCCCCATCGTGCGGAAGATGGACGCACCTTCCGTGAAACGCGCGATCATGCCGTCCAAAAGTTCCAGTTCAATCCGTTCCGCCTCCAAGGAACCTTCCTTGTCGTATCCGGGATACAACGGCGATGAAGGATATGCATACCAGCAGATGTTGGTGGCTTGGGGAAAACCGCGGTCGACAGGCAGTTCGTCCGTTCTGACAGGAGAATGTCCGAACGTGTACGGATATGCCGGTCCGATGCGCAACGGACCGTACTGGTTGAGATCGGTCGCCACGTAGTCCTCTATTGCCTCGCTCCAGATGCGCCATGCCGTCAATGCCGCATTGACGTTTGCCTCGCCGTAGTCGCGCGCCGCAATGCGGCGAATATGCTCGTCAAACGGGATGCCGCCTTCTGTGAACGCCTCCTTTGCGAGTTCAGTCACGAAAGAGGGATACCATCCGTAGTGGTGGCTTTCCACGAGCAGGGATAGTCCGTGGCCGGCGTTTTCGCGTACCATCGCATCCCAGCGCTTTTTCCATTGCCACGGACACGGCTCGAACGGCGCCGTGCCAAAATCCCACGTGCGTCCTGCGGTATTGGACATCGCGCCAAGCGCCAGCTTGCGACGCGCGGCGGCAGCGGCTTCGCTAGCGAAATATTCGCCGGGACCGGCGAAGGAGAGCGAATAGTCTTCGATCGGGGATATAAGCCCGTTGCGCTTGACATGTTGCTGGAACATCTCGAACGTCGCCATGAGGGTAATGTCCTGCGGCAACGTGTCGATGAGCTCTACGCGTTCCTTTTTCGGCGCCCAACCCCAGTTGTACGTCCAGAACACGATATCGTAGCGCGGTGCCCTTTTGCGCACGGAATCGCGCACGGCGGCTATCCATTCGGCATAGTCGGAACATGGATACCAACCGGCGAACGGACGTGGATCATCGTTGCTCTTGCAGTTCCGGACGATCGGCTGCACTCGCGGATCCTTGGACGGAAACTGGCACGATTCGCCCACGAATATCATGCCTTTCGCCTCGGGATACATCGCGGCGAAACCTCCGAACGCCTTGTCAAGGGCCTCCTTGCCGCCAGGATCGGCAGGATGCGCGAAGACCTCGCTGTTGGCGTAGAGATAGACTCCCAGATGGTACGCTGCTGCACGGCGTATCAAGTCGTTGATGTCTACGTGCTTTCCGCCGGCAGTGGTGTCATGGGCAGCTACAAATAACGTTATGTCGGTAAATCCGGCATGCGCAAGCCTGGAAAGATACGCGTCAGGGAAAACCGCGAGGCCCAAGCCGGAGTGCGTTATGCGGTGCGCAAAGCGAGGACGTCGCGTCTCGACGCCGTACTTGAGGAACGGCCCCCCGCGAAGAACCATCACATCCTCCAAATGCCAAAGCGCATCGCATACGGATCTTTCGTCCGCACCCGCCACAGTTACGCCGGAACCATCCACGGCGATCCTGTGCTCGCGTGGCCGGAGGTTCTTGTCGATGCGTGTGCGCACCGCAGAATTCGTACCTTCTGAAGCCACCTTTACGTTCATGGACGTCTTCAGAAAATCCGCGAAATCGGCATTGTCCACAAAGCAGCCGTCGAGAAACGCGAACATGTCGGCTGCGGGCTTTGCGGATGCCTTGCGCAAGCCTGGCTTGTGGACGCATTCCAGCTCATCCCGGAAAGCGTATGGCTTTTCCGCAAGCGTCGGCAGAAAGGCCGCAAGCCCGGCGCATGCCGCCACGACGATCTTGACCGACATGACGATCTTCATGCGGTTCTTTCCTGTTGCCGTTGTCGCAGGCGTTTCGCCAATTCCATGTTTGCCATCTTCAGTTTCTCCGTTGTCGTTGTTGGAAAATCTTTCGCCACAACCTCATGTAGCCAAAATGCGGCAAGATTGTACTACTTGGGGTTGATTTATGTCAACACGCGAACCGTATCTTCCAGGCATCAGTTTCCGAACTTTTCGCGCAAGGAACCAAGTCGTGCGCGATACCGGAAATTTGCTGTTGCCTGGCGACCGGAGATTTTGGTATACTTGCGCAGTGGCAAAAAAACAAGAGAAACGGCCAAAGGGAATCAGCGAGCCTCAAGCGCACAAAGTGCTCGTTGCCGTGCGCATGGGAAATGCGACCGGACGGCAACGCCTGCGCGGTGTATTTCGCTACCTCTCGGAACGCGCCGATTGGGATGTCCAGCTGGTACGTTCGGAATCGGAACTTACGCCCAAGTGCGTGCGGCAGGTGTGCGAGGACGGGACGGAAGGTTTCCTTGTGCTGTTCCATCCGGATGCACGGACTATTTCCGCACTTGCGTCGTCAAATCGTCCCGTAGCGACGTTTGCCGACGATTTTCCCATCGGCAAGCATCGGAATCTCCTGCGTCTGCCGGATGAAAACAACGTCCTTATCGGCGAGACGGCCGCCAGGCATTTCCTTTCCCTTGGCCGCTATCGGTCGTTTGGTTTCGTACCAGACACGGACAACCTCTTCTGGTCGCAATTGCGGCTTGAGGGCTTCAAGCAGGCCTTGGGGCGACGAACCGACGCACTTTCCGTCTATGAAAAACCCACCATGGACAATGACATCACCGACCGCCACGCCATGACCAACTGGCTCGTATCACTGCCGAAGCCAGCCGCAGTCATGGCGTCATGGGACTACAGGGCCGCACAGGTGTTGTCCGCATGCCATGACGTCAAGCTGTCCGTACCTTCGCAGGTAGCGATACTTGGCGTAGATGACGAAGATTTCATATGCGAGGGAGTTTCGCCGCATTTGACCAGCGTACGCGTAAATCGCGAGGGACAGGGGTATGCCGCATCGGCCGTACTTGACAGCATGCTCCTTGGACGCAAGGTACGAAAACTTGACATAGCGCCATTCCGTAGCGTAAAGCTTGTGGTACGAGCGTCTACCGCCCCTATTTCGCCTTCTGCAAACCTGACCGCACGCGCACAATCGTTCATTGTGCAAAATGCGTGCACCGGGATATCAGTTGCGGACGTGGCGCATCACCTTGGCGTATCACGCAGATTGCTCGACCTGCGTTTCAGGGAACTGGGGCTTGGCGGCGTAGCCGAAAACATCCGGCAATGTCGGCTTGAGACGGT
>JAEEGL015346959.1_pt1 | contig 11576 bp, 10 predicted proteins | sample 9134231 | NCBI WGS metagenome assembly JAEEGL01 (sample SAMN16246548, study PRJNA631951) | gut metagenome | biome: gut microbiome; feature: rumen; material: fiber-attached | host: Bos | place: Iran: Karaj | collected 2018-10 | reverse complement strand
GTCCTAATACAGGGACAGATACATTTTCAGGATTACATATTAAATAAACATCCTTATACCCATTAACAAAAGCCGGAATATAGGTATCGCATAATGGGTTTGTATGATTTGCATACATAAATATACCACATTTTTTATAAGGCTTTAGCTTTTTCTTTCCTATTATTTTATGCCTATAAAATAATTTAGAATGCATAAAGAATAAAGGAGCTATTATAAATCTTAGCCAAAATATATGAGTTATTTTCTTCCATAAGCCCTTATGAATATAAACCCAAGAGCCATCAATAACCTTTGGAGTTATTTTTTGTGGAGAGAATTCTTCATTTAATTCATCACTATAATAAATAATCTTTTGTTTCATAATAATCCTCTTCTAGCATGGCCAGCCTTCATTAATTATAGAATATTTAGAATCAAATAATCTACTATAGCTTTCCTCAGATAAATATGGCAATAATGGATAAATAACTGATAAATATGATAATAGCTGTTCTTCTGTTAGCTTATTATTTAGAATAATATTATTACTAAATTCTAATACTAATTTAGCATATTCATTAACTCTATTATCATTTAAATACATCTTTGATTTATTTTCTAAATCAAAAAATTCATAATCTAATTTATTTTCAGATACATAGGTAGGATTTAGTATTGTAATAGATATCTTTTTAATAAAATCATCTATTTCCTTTAATATATCCTCATCATAAATAAAATCATCATCTATTTTACTCATCATAAAATAGGCTCTTATAGAATCAGGTGAATATTTATCACATAGCTTATCTATATCTAGCATATTATTATTTGCCCTTTTTATATTATCATGATTTTTATCATATGTATCCTTTATAATTTTTACATTTTTGACTAATTTTGGAGTAAATGGTGCTTCCTTTCTTATAATATTATTCAATATTATAGGCATCAATATACCCTGATATATAATATCCTCACTTATAGATAACTCTTTAATAGTTCCCCAATCTATAAATTCATCTATTGCTATTTTAGAAAACATTGATTCATTAGAACCAATCTCATCATATAAAATTGCTAAAATTGGGGCCATACCAATAGTAAATAATGAATTTATAGTTCCGCTCATTATATTACCTGGTATATCACATTTTTCATTTAATACAGGTCTAAATTGAACTGAAAAGGAAAGTGGTAAATAATCCTTTAACGAATATAATTTATCATCATCTGATAAAAAAGGAAATAAGGCTCCAAATGGGTCAGTTGATGATAATAAAATATCCTTGTGGAAATATTCCTTCTTTGATTCTGCAAGTCCACCCTCAGTAAATGCTAAAGTTATAGCTAAATTAGCTTCCTTTTCTATCATTCCATTTAAAAAATCCGAATTGATTAAAAAGCCATTTTCATCCTTAATATCAATAACCTCAAAGCCTTCGCTTAACGCAAATAATCTATCATCATCTGATAGATATGGATTTCCAGGATAAATAGCCTGATTATGCATATCTGAAATCAAAATAGGAATCTTATTTCCTGTTAAAGGGTTAGTACAATAATTTCCTGAATATACATATAATTGATCTCTTTTATTAATATATGATTTTATATTTAATAATTCATTTGGATCACATAGTGGTATAGCATCTAAAAAATCAGGATTTAATAAAATAAATGTTACTCCACCTATAACCCAAGGATTCTCAAATGAGATATTTAATTTAGTTCCAATAGATGTCTCAAGCTCAATTTCTAATGTATCTCTTCCATCAAATGCATCTATTAGCTTTTCCTTTATATCATCATCTAAGTCTAAATTCTTAATATCCTTAATGACATCATTTATAATCATTCCACATTTAAGAACAAAGCCCTTAAATTGAATTTTAGCTGAATCATCTGTTTTTACCATATAATCATAAATCTTCTTAGATTTAGGATCCTGATAGGCAATTGTATTTTTATATTCGATATATCCTCTTTCATATAATTCAATAAAATCTAGCTGTAAATTAGATAAATATTCATCATGACGCATATCCATTATCTTTTGGTCATTTACACCAATACCTAATTTAAGCATCTGATTTAAAAATGTTTTACTGATATTATCATTTAAGACATTAGCTGATTTTCTAGATTCAATAAATGATGATTCAGCTAATGTGTTAAATCCAACAGGATATAATACATTCTTATTTAATAATCTTTCATAGCGGGCAATGACATCGCCATAGATTAATGGTCTTACATTACCAGTTTGAAAGCCATATTTATTCGCAGTAGGAAAAGAGGAAAACACAAAGCATTTTTCCTTTAAGTGATCATTATCAATTATAAAATTTTTTTCTTCCTGCCACTTCTTATAAGCGTCATTCATAATGATCCTCCTCCCAAAACAAAAGGGCTAATTACTAGCCCTATCATTTATTTTGTATTTGCCTCAATATATTCTACAATATTCTTTACAGTAAGCATTGATTGAGCATTGTCTTCATCAACAGTTATACCAAATGTATCCTCAATATCCATAACGATTTGTACAGCGTCGATTGAATCGGCACCTAAATCATCTCTTAGATTTACATCTAATGTAACTTGCTCAGGCTTACAGTTTAATTCTGAAACAATAATCTTTTTTACTTCCTCAAATACATCCATTTTTTGTTTCCTCCATTTAAATAAATTATACCAAATTATTTTTTCCTATTCAACGGCCAATAATAAAACATCAATTACATTTGTTCCTGTTTTAAGTTCAGTAACAAGCTGCTGAATAGATATTTCCATATTATTAATAGAAATAGTCATAGTTATAAAGGCAATATTATGAACAGGAACCTCCTGATTTATAGCTAATATATTTGCCTTTTGTGCAGCAACATCATTTAAAATAGTTGATAAAGTACCTGGCTCATCCTTAACCTTAAAATTTAGGATAACTCTTTTTCCTATTTTAGTAGATGGACGATTTACATGATCCTTATATTTATAGAATGTTGAACGTGATAATCCTATTTCCTTACAGGCCTCACTAACATTAGCTCCACCTGAAATCAAATCCTTAATTTGAATTACCTTTTCAAAATAATCAGGTAATACATTTTTATGGATAACATAGTATTCATCATTTGTCATACTACTCCTCCTCGATTAAAACTCCAGAGCCTAGCTTAGGAGTTCTAAGCTCATAGCCAAATTTTTTTAAATCATTTAAAATATCATAATCATATGAAATCGCAAGCATAGTTGAACCAGACCCTGAAATACATAAAGCAACATTTTTCTTATTGCATAAATTCTTTATTTCTTCAAAGCCTTCAATTAATTTTCCTCTATATGGCTCATGTAATTTATCATCAAATAAATCAATAATTAATTTAATATCACCATCATTAAACGCTCTTGGAATATTTACAATTCTAGATAAGTTAGAAACAATATCCTTATATGGTAATTCATGAGGTAAAACACCTCTTGCCATTTCAGTTTTCAATTCAAATGGTGGGATAATTGTAATAAATTTTAATTTATCTGATACCTTATAAATATTTGGATAATATTTATCACCAATTCTATATGAGGCAACTAAATCACCAAATATTGCAGGTGCTACATTATCAGGATGACCCTCTAACTCTGCACAAATGTCGAAGCATTCATTTTTAGTTAAAGGATTTCCTAAAATATGATTAGCAGCAAATACACCACCAACAATTAGGCTTGATGAAGAGCCTAATCCTCTAGATACAGGAATTTCACCATTAAAGCCTATTTTAACAGGAATAGGCTCCTTATTTAGCTTTTCAAAAACCTTAATATATGAATCATATACTAAATTATGGTTTTTATTACAATATTTTTCAGCAAAGCCAGTAAATTCAAAATCATTAGATTTTTCAAATGTAAATACATTTTTAATATCTAATGCTAAGCCTAATACATCAAAGCCTACTGATAAATTCGCAGATGTTGCGTTTACTTTGACTGAAAACATTTTATCTTACCTTCAACAACACTATTAGCGTCACTTAGTTCAACAATATCACGCTTAACGCTAGGATAATTTAAAACACTAGGGATTTCTATATTAAACTTTTCTGATAATACCTTAACAGATTCTAATGACTCATCAGCCTTGACATCAAATGCCTCTAATACTGATTGAGGGAACTTAAATGGAGAGGCAGTTGATACAACAACAACCTTTTCATTATTCTTAGTTTCCTTTGAATAAATTGAATATGCATTATAGCTACATGCAGTATGAGGATCAATTAGATAATTATATTTATTATAAACATCCTTAATTACCTTTAATGTCTCCTCCTCATTAGTTGAATATGCATAGAAATAATCATATGGATTCTTAAAATTATATTCACCATTTTCCTTAAGGCTCTTCATTAGCTTAGAAGTTTTATCAGTATCATTCATTGAAGCATAATAAATGAATCTTTCTAAATTTGAAGAAATTAAAATATCCATAGATGGAGAATTAGTCTTAAAGAATGGTCTATTCTTATTATATTTGCCAGTTAGGAAATATTCAGTTAATACATTATTCTTATTAGATGCACAAATTAAATTCTTAACAGGTAAGCCAATCTTCTTAGCTAGGAATCCAGCTAAAATATTACCAAAATTACCTGTAGGAACACAGAATGTAATTTCTTCACCTGGTTTAATTTGTCTTGTTCTAACTAAATGAATATATGAATAGAAATAATAAACTACCTGTGGTACTAAACGAGCAATATTAATAGAGTTAGCACTAGAAATAGATAAATCCTTATGATTATTGAAAAAATCCTTAACGAAATTTTGACAATCATCGAAATTACCATTAATAGCTAATACTGCAGCGTTATCTCCCTTAAATGAGCACATTTGTGCCTCTTGAACTGGAGATACACCACCATTAGGATATAATACGACAATAGACATTCCCTCTACAGGAGTGAATCCATTTAAGGCAGCTCCACCTGTATCACCAGATGTAGCAGTTAGGATTGTAATATTCTTCTTATATCCTAGCTTCTTCTTAGAAAGCTTCATAAGTCTTGGTAAAACAACTAAGGCTAAATCCTTAAATGCTAAAGTTGGACCATGGAATAGCTCTAAGAAATAAGCATTATCACATTTATGTAAATCAACAACCTCTTTGATATCAAATGACTTATATGCCTCATCAATTTCAGCCTTAATCTCTGAATATGAGAATTCAGGGAAGAACGCATTTAAAATCTTTGAAGCCATTGTTTGATAATCATCATTAATAAAATCCTTATAATCTACTGATGGCATAAAATCTAAAACATATAAACCACCATCATCTGCAAGTCCATTTAAAATTGCCTCTGGGCTTGATACTTCTTTTGTGCCTCTTGTACTATGAAACATAATAATAAAACCTCCAATTTCAAAGTCAATTAAGATTATATACTGATTAATTATTTAAAACAAGTGTTTTTTGTACACAAACAACAAAATTCACTTATTATTTATAATAATAAAAGACTACCGAAGTAGTCTCATATTTTATAATTTATCAATTGAATCTAATGAATAATTTTCAATGACATAATCTGTGATAGCTCTAAATGAAATACCACTAGAAACATCATTGCTAGCAGATGTAAATTTAGTAAGCATCTTTTCATATCTTGATGTATTTGATGTATCCCACTTTACATTGCCCTCTTCGAAGCAAACACTAACTAATCCATAGTTTAAATCATCAATTTCCTTTACACCAAGCTTTTCTACTGCTTCCTTATGTAATGATAATGATGATAATGCATCAGTAACATCTACATATAGGAATACACCCTTATAATTTACATTTGTTGCCTGCTCACAAATCTTCTTAACCTGATTTACACAAGCCTCTCTTGTAGGTGTACCAATAAATAATACAAAGCTCTTTTTATTATCTCTATAAGTTTTTACCTGATCAACGCTTAATACTTCAAATGAATAATCAACCTCAGTACTTAATTCAGCACCATTGTTATTATATTCCTTAAAGAAATTATATGAACATGATGCTAAGCTTATTGTCATAACAAATACTATAGCTATAAGTGATAAAATTTTAGCAAATTTTTTCACGTCAAATACCTCCAAACAAAATTCTTTTCTATTATAAACTATAAATGCTTTAATTTCAAGATTTTACTCCAAGTCTAAATCTGAAATTAAATATTCACCACGATAATTAGAAAATGCATCCATAGGATATTTTTTATATTCCTTTTTAGGCAATACATAATCCTTTGCCTTGTATACCCAAAGCTCATTTAGATTCCAGCATAAAATCTCATCTATACCATCACCATCAATATCAAAAACCTCAGATGATGTATATGGATGGCCATCATCAGGAAATAAAACAACCCTATCTAAATCCGAATCAATTAATCCACCATTTTTACCTGCATGTAATAAAGCTAATGTATTAATTCCATCATACATTATAGGAGTAATTACACTACCATTATCTCCTACTTCCATTTGCTTAAATAAATTACCATTATAATCATAAATACATACAATACCATCACTACCCCAAAATGCAGTAGCCATAATTTGAAGGCCTGATGCATCTAAATTATATTTAGCAACACTAATTCTTTGAGCATGGCCTATTTCATTATGCTTAAAAATAGTTCCATCTCTATTTATGATATTCATTCCCTCATTACCAGATGCAAGAACAAATTTTTCCTCTAAATCATTTTTTAATTTACAATAAATGATTTCATCTGTATGATCACTATTCATAGGTAGGCTCCAAATCATTTTGCCATCATTATTAATTAAATCATAGCCAATTAATAATTCATCCCTACCGTCATTATCAAAATCAAAAACATATGGAAAATGACCTGTATTTTTATGATTATATCTAAATAATTCCTTAAAATCATTCTTATATGAGAATGCCCATACATTTTGATATCTATCCTTAATTATGAAATCACCCTTATATCCTAATCCTTCAAAATCAGCAACTCTTATTGCGTCAACATTCAATCTATAAAAAGGCTCATTTTTTACATTAGGATCTCCTTTAATAATAGGAGTTTTCATAGATTTCTTTAATTCCTTAGTTAGCATATCAATAATTCTAACCTCAAAATTTCTAGCATAAATTATTTCTAATCTTCCATCATTATCAATATCAGCAATTTGGAAAGGTAAATCACAAGAAATCATAGTATTATCAAATGAATTATTAGGCTCACCTATTGTCCATAAAAGCTTTCCTGATTCATATTCAAATAATGACATAGATGAAAGATGAGCAAATGAATCTCTAATATATCTTTTTTGATGCTGAGCAAATAATAAATATGTTTTATTATTATATCTAGCTATTCTTAATTGTCTACCTGTACCACTATTTCCTAGATTGATTTTTTTAATACATTCTAGCTTTGAATATTTATTTCTTTTATTCTCTAATCTATTATTTTCTTTTTCTAAATTATTTAAATGCTCATGATATTCTATATCATTTAATTCAACAATTAAATTAGAAAATCTAGATGAAGCCTTAGCTACAAAGGCAATGCTTCTACCTTTTACATATTCAATATTTTCTTCTATTTTTAATTCATCATTTAAATAAATTTTTACATTATTAGATACATAAACAGTAATTTTATAATCCATTGAATCATCAAAATTTATCTTGATAGATTTAATAACATCGATTGTTTCTTCATTTCTTCTAATTAGCTTTAATTCATCATATTCTAATATAGCAGCATAATAATATCTTGAAGTTAAATATGAAAATGCTAATCCAGAATAGCTATCAACCTCAAATTGTCTAACATTAAAGCTAACCTTAAAATCACTAAATATTTTAGTCCTATGAACTAATGTAGATGCTACATTAATAAAAGCACCCTTAGTATTATCTCCTCTATTTTGCTCCAAAAAATGGATTCCATTTTCCTCACTAATAAGCCAAGAGCCATCTAGGCTTCTCCATTGATGTAAGGCAATAGGGTCATAAAAGTTACCAAAATATCCTTCATATTCGATATGATGATATTCTCCAAGCGCAGTATGCCCTTTATCATAAGGTAGCTCTCCTAATTTAAAATCCTTAAAATCCTCATTTATTAGAATCATTAAACCAACCCCTTTAAATCACCAATATCATGGATAATATAGGCTCCACTTTCTCTTATTACATCATAGGCCTGATGTCCGCATTCAACTAAGACTGCATCAACACCCATTTCCTTAGCAATTTCGAAATCATGTAATGTATCTCCAACAAAAATACATTCTTCCTTTTTTATATTATGGCTATTAATATATTTTAATCCTATTCCCATTTTAGATTCAGCATATATATTATCAATACCTAATACAGCATCAAAATATTCATTTATTCCATAATGATTAACCTGATAATTTAAATTATTAGTTTCAGATGCTGATAAAATAATTAATTTAATTCCCTTATTATATAAATATTTTAATGTTGGCTTTACACATTCATATAAGCCACATCTTAAGGATAATGGCTGATATTTAGCAATAAATTTATCAGCCATACTTTCATATGATTCTATATTAAAATCTAATCCAGCATCCCTATAATAATCCTTTATAGGGAATTTAAATACATGCTTATATTCATCTAGGGTTAATGTATCCTTATTTTGACCTATTAGCTTTTCATTTAATAAATCTAAGCATAAATTAACATCATTAAGTAAGGTACCATTAAAATCAAAGAAAATATATTTAATATTATTCATATAATTCTAGCTCTTTTCTTAGAGTATCCTTAACTTTATCCCTTAGCCATTCAGGCTCTAAAACCTTACATTTATTACCAAATGATAAAACAAATGATAAAATCATTTCCTGATTTTGCATATCACATTTAAATTTAATATGCTTATCATCAATTTCCTCAATTATTTGATTCTTACCATAAATTCTTTCCTTCATTACAGTATTTAAATTAGTAAGTAAAAGCTCAATATGATAATATTCTCCATTTTTTACCATACCATAGCCATCTAAATAATCCTCTTCTACATATGTTTTTAAAACTGTAAAATGATTTCTAGTAATAAATAAATCATTAATTCTATTTAACTTAAAATATCCAATATCATTAACTGTTTCATTATATGCAATAACAAACCAATTTCCATTATAAACAAATAGCTTATAAGGATGAATAATGTGATTCTTAATAGTACCAGCCACAGATAAATATTCTATCTCAACCTTAAGCTGTGATTCTATACCATCATTTAAAATAGTAAATCTCTTTTGAAGCTCATCCTTAGGCATCAAAAGAGGAAATTTATCCACCATAGTAAGTGGTGTAATAGGCTTAGAATCATCTAATGATGCTAAAATCTTACCCATAATAGAATCTATTTCTACATTCGCAAAATAATCATTTTTAGATTTTAAATATGATGTTGTATCTCTTAATAGCTTTACCTCATCAATATTTAAATTTATTGCAGGCAAAAGTGATGCCTTATTCATTCTATAGCCACCATAAACACCAGCTAATGAATCTACCTTATATCCACATACTTCAATCTCTTTAATATATTCTTTTACATTTCTAGGATTAGTTTCAATCATATCCGCAAGCTCACTTGTAGATATATATTCTCCTCTTGCTGAAAGAACCTGAATTAATTTAATTGTCGCTGCTGTTTTGTTTGCCATTTTTACTACCTCTAACCGAAAAAAATACAAGTTAATTGTAGCATTTTTAATGTCTAATTTCAATAAAACTAAAATTAATTTTACAATTAATTTATAATGAATTATAATTTTATTAGCTGGTACTAAAAGGCTATTAATTTTTAATAAAAAAGAGGTTTCAGATGGATATAATTTTACCAGGCAAAAAAGCTAAATATTTAGAGCTTTACGAAAGCATAACAAATTTAATAAATAATGGAGAATTAAAATCAAATGAAAAGCTTCCTTCAAAAAGAGATTTAAGCTTAAATTTAAATGTAAGCCTAAATACAGTAATTAATGCTTATGATTTATTAACCGATGAGGGATATATTTATTCTATTGAAAAAAAAGGATATTTTGTATCAGATCAAATATCAATTAATATAAAGCCAAAGGCCTATGATGAAAAAATAGAGAAAAAGGATGAATTTAAATATGATTTTACAACTAAAAATGTATTTGAATTTACAAATACAAATTATAAAAGAATCATAAAATCATTATTAAATGAAAAAGACTTTATTAATAAAACTGAATTTGAGGGAGATTTAGGATTAAGAATAGCTATATCAGAGCATTTAAAGGATAATAGAGGAATACATGCCTCTCCTACTTCAATATTTATAGGATCAGGTATAGAATCACTTCGTTCAGTATTAAGAATTATAAATATTGATAATATTACATTTGAAAATCCAGGCTATCATAAGCTATTACCAATAGCCTCTAATTTAGGATTAAAATCTAATTTTATTAGTCTAGATGAAAATGGAGTATTAGTTCCTAATTATAAAACAATTTTATATACAACATCATTTAGTCAATTCCCAACAGGAATTAAAATGTCTATAAAAAGAAAAAAAGAGCTAATTGATTTTTTAAATAAAACCGGAAGCTATATTATAGAGGATGACTTTGATGCTGAATTTAGAATCAAGGATTCTCCTTCTACTCCTATTTATTCATTATCAAATAATAATGTAATATTCTTCTCATCATTTACTATGACAATGTATCCTGGATTGAGAGTATCCTATTTTATTCTACCTTCTGATTTAAAGGAAAAATATTTAAATCATTACAAGGGCTATTCCTCTAGTGTTTCAACGCTAGAGCAATTGGCATTAAAGGATTTTATTAAATTAGGATATTATGCATCTCATATCAATAAATTGAAAAAGAGATATTTAAATATAAGATTAAAAATAACTAATTTATTAGATAAATATAATATCAAATATGATGATAAGAAAAATTATTTATCTATTCTTATTAAAACTAAAAAGAATCCTAAATTAATAAAGGAAAGCTTATTAAATAAAGGAATTAATATATCTATATTAAGTGATTATGATATTAACAATAAGGATAGTAATATTTTAATTATAGGATATACATCCATAAATGAGGATTTAATTGAGGATGGAGTAAGAGAAATAATAAAAGAATTGATGTAAAAAAGGATTTTAGCGTTTGCTAAAATCCTTTTGATTATTCTTCATTATTTTCTTCTACTTGAGTAGATTCTGTCTTAGCCTCATCAGCTGTTGCCTCAGTTTTAGCTTCCTCTAAAGGCTTATCCTCTTGAGCCTTAGGAGCTACAATCATATTACCATTCTTTTTAATTTCTTCCTCACGAGCACGCTTCTTAGCTAAATCCTCAGCCCTCTTTTCGTTTACTCTATCGAAATTAGTTTTTGTAGGCTCAGCATTTATAGTATTAGGTCTAACCTTATTAGGAACAATTCTTTGAGTTGTTCTTGAATGACGTCCACCAAATACCCAATTCTTAATTCTCTTAAAGTAGAATACTAAAATATATATAATAGCTACTGATAAAG
>JAEEGL014256233.1_pt1 | contig 11576 bp, 7 predicted proteins | sample 9134231 | NCBI WGS metagenome assembly JAEEGL01 (sample SAMN16246548, study PRJNA631951) | gut metagenome | biome: gut microbiome; feature: rumen; material: fiber-attached | host: Bos | place: Iran: Karaj | collected 2018-10 | reverse complement strand
GATTGGGGATTGGGGATTGGGCCCAATCCCCAATCCCCAATCCCCAATCCCCAATCCCCAATTTCTTCATAACAATTAATCATTTCAACTAAAACTTTTTAATTTTAATATAGTATTGTTTAGTAATTATAATTATTTATAAAATAAATTAAAATTTATCACAAATTTTTTCATCGAAAAAAATAATTGTAATTTTTATTATTAAATAAAACTTTCTATGCTTTGATAAGTTAAATTAAATTTATTTAAGTATTTTTGTGCTTTTTGAATCATTAAGAATAATCCTTGAATTTTATCTTTATGATATTTATTTAAATAATACATTACCAAAAATGTATAAATGACTTCTTCTTGAAAAATATTATTGTGGTTTAAATTGCTTTTAATTAAAAGAAATTCTTTATGAAAATGATTTTTAATAATATTAGTTGTATCATTTTCACTCCATGAACCTTCTATATTATTTTGTAAAATTAACACAGAATTGAATAAACTTTCAGAGCCAATTATTAATGATTGATTAGATTTCAAAGCTGAGGAAAAAATTCTATTATCACTTCTATTATTCAAATTTCCAAAAAGCATTCTATTATTATTTGAGCTATTTTCATTCATGAAGAGATTTTTGTTGATATTTGAATTATTTTGACCCATGAACAAATTACTATTGTTATTTGAATTATTTTGGTTCGTGAACAAATTGTTATTACTGTTAGAAAAAAAACCACTCACTTTGTTTAGGGAATAACTACAACCAAACATATTCATATTATTATTTAGAAAATTATCACAAGTTTTAATGATATGAATAGGAATTAATTTTTCAATTTGATTATTATTATTGTTAATTTCTCCATATAACGATGTATTTTTCGATAAAACTTGATATTTTTTTGATAATTGAATTTCTGAATTTTCATCAAATATATTTTGATTATTTAAAATATTTCCAATAATAATCTTATTTAATTCATTTCCATTTCCAATTTTCTTAATATTATTAATATCAACTTTAATATTATTAGTAAAATTTTTATTATTATAAAAAGCAGAAAAACTAAAAGATAAACTATCATAATTTTCTCCAGAAGTAATAAATAAATAATTTAAAATCTCATCTTGATATAAATTTTTTTGAGATTGATACTCAAATAATGGATTTGTATTTAAAAATTTAATATTAGCATCAATAATATAACTTCTTAAACATCTATTTAAAACATCAATTGTAACAGAAACAATTTGAGAATTATCATTAACATAATTAGAAGAACCTTTCCCTATTTTTCCAACTTGTTCAATATAATTCCTATTTACACTTCCAATTCCAATGGAATGAAATTTAAATTTTGAATTATTTTTTTGAATTATTTGAAAGCATTCTTCACTTTTCTCCGTTTCTCCATCAGTTAAAATAATAACATTTTTCATTATTTTGAATTTTTCATAAAGATTTAAATAATTATTAGTTATATATTCTAAAGGAGAACAACAATCAGTTCCACCTTGAGCGAATAAATTACTAATAACATTTATTAAATTTGAAATATTTTCATTTGTGTAATTAAGTGGTTCTTGATTTATTAAAGAAAAAGATGAATTAAAAGTTATTAATTGAAAATATGAATTTATAGGTAAAGACTTTAAAAAAATTATTAAAGTTTCTTTTACTTTTTCAATTGGAGAACCACTCATTGAGCCACTTGTGTCAACTAAAAATATAAAAAGCGCTTGATTTTCATTTACTATATTTTTTTGATATTTATCATAATATGATATTGAAGAATTTTCATCTGGAGTGTTGTTTTTTTCAATTAGTTTTGGATCAATTAAATTATACATATAATTAAAAACAAAAGAAGTTTCATTCTTACTTTCATCATATTGAGAATAAATTACTGGTTCTTCTATTTTTTCTGTTCTAAATAAAATTTTAAAAATTTTATTTTCACTTATGGGAAATTTAAAATAAAGTTTACAATTATCATATTCATTATTATATTGTTTTGATAATAAATAATTTTTATCATTTTCTTCTATTTTCAATCTTGTAATTTTTGAAAAAGTATTTAAATTAATTTTCAGTTCAATTTCCTTATTTTCTAATTTATTTTTGTGAACATTAAATCTAGGATAATTTGTTATTAATTGGTATAAATAAGACATATCTTCTGAAGAAATAATTTGCAAAAAAAATGTATGAACTTCAACATTTTCATTAGGTAAAATTTGTCCTATTGTAATTTCATATTCTTGATTAGAAGTTGTATAATTTAAAATTATTCCTGTATTTCCAGAAGAAATTGCGTCATTATATTTTTCTTTTGCTTTTTCTTTTTCTAATATTTTTGAGGTGATGATTTGTGACCCTTTTTTTATTTTAAATTCACTTATTTGAATTTCTGGAAGGTTTGGTATTGTTAATGTTAATTCAATTGGGTTATTTGTATCATTATTATAATATTGAATCACTTCTGTTTTAGCAATTACTTCATTTAAATCAGCAATGATATATATGTTATTCATTTTTTAAATTAAATGATTATTGATTCATTTATATAATAAATAAGTTAACTAATGAATTTTGATTAGTAATTTTTTTTATTTTTTTATTCATAAAATTATATTTTATTACACAATTATATTTATATTAGAAATTAATAAATATTATAATTTTTTTTATTTTCCTTTAAAATATTGTGTTTAATCAGAAAAATAAAAATATAATTTATAATTGATTAAGTTAATGATTAATTCAAAATTACATCAAATAATAATAATATTATTGGCATAAAGTTTTATCAAATCAATTATTATTAAAAAGAATTTTTGATTTTAAATTAAAAAATAAATTTATGAAAAAGAATAGATATGAAGATTAAGATAATTATGTTTTATTTGAAATGTTACATAAAAATAATAATTTTTTATTTCACTAAAAATAAATAGATTTCATGAAATAAAAATGTGTTTCGAGTGTAATTTTTTTGTTGACACACATTTGTTTCCAAATATTATTTACTCTTTATTTTTTTTTCAATAAAAAATAATCATAAAATAATTTTTAGGGTTAATTGATATAATTCAAAATAAAATTTAAAGATTAGTTTTTTGTAATTAGAAAAATAATATTTAACTGAAAAAATTATTTATATAATGATTAGATGAAAATAGATTCATTAAAAAATATAAAAAAATTAAAATGAATAATATGAGATTAATAGAATAAAAAAGATAATGCAAAAATGGTACTTAAATAATTTTAAAATAAATATTTAACTTAATTTTAAACAAAAAATTTTGTCAAAGTAATGATTTAATAATTAATTTTATCCTCTATTTTAAATAAAAAAATTTGGATTTTAAAAAAAACATCTGGAATTTTTTATTAAAGATGGATAATAATATAATAGTTAATTAATTACTTGAAAAAACTTATATAGATATAAAAAATGGAAATAATACAAAAATTAAAAAAATAAATTTACTCAAATAAATAGTTTTTGTCATTAAATATAATATTCCAAAAATAATAATAAAGACAAAAATTAATTTTTATTTTTTATCAACTAAATTTTTCTTAACATCAGGTACTACACCTTTCTTCAAAGCTCCAACAATATTATGAGGTTTATATAACTCTTCAAGATATTTAACATCATCTTCACTTAACTTTATTTTAACAGCTTTAACCAAATCTTCAAGTTGACTAATTTTAGTACAACCAACAATAGGAGCTGCAACACATTTTTTACTTAATAACCAAGCTAAAGAAACTTGAGCCATAGAAACACCCATTTTATCTGCAACTTCTTTAATTCTTTTAACAATAGGTAAATCAATTTCTTTTGCATCATCATATTTTTTTGGGGCAGTTTTATCAGTTTTGCTTCTTAAAGTATCATCATCCCACATTCTACATACTCTTCCAGCTGCTAAAGGTGAATAAGGGGTCATTGACATTCCTTCTTCTTCTATTAATTGTTCTAATTCTCTTTCATCTTCTCTATATATAATATTATAGTGATTTTGAATTGAAATAAATTCTGTCCAATTATTTTGTCTTGCAATCATATTTGCTTTTAATAATTGATATGCATACATTGCTGAACAACCTATATATCTTGCTTTTCCTGATTTTACTACTTCATTTAATGCTTCCATTGTTTCTTCTATTGGATGATCATAGTCCCATCTATGTATTATGTATAAATCAACATAATCTAATTGAAGTCTCTTTAAACTTAAATCTATTTCTCTTAATATTGCTTCTTTTGACAAACATCCTTCATTAAAATACACTTTTGTTGCTACTATTATATCTTTTCTGTCTTTTACAAATTTTTTAAAAGAATTTCCTATAAAAGTTTCACTTGAGCCTTTTCCATAAATATTAGCTGTATCAAAGAAATTTATTCCAAGATCTAAAGCTTTTTTAACCATTTCATCTGTTTGTTCTTGATTCAAAACCCATTCATGCCATCCTTCACTTAATTCCCCAAATGACATACAACCTAAGCATAATCGAGAAACATTTAAATCTGATTTTCCTAATTTGATATATTCCATATTTTTATAAAATATTATTGAGTCTTATATATTGATTCAAATTCTGTTTATTTATTTATAATTTTTTTTGGATTATTTTGATGTAAATCATTTTAAAAATATACAATTTTTTATTTATTTTGGTGAAAAATATATTTTTATTAAAATTAAATGGTTGAATTGACAAGTCAATTAAATAATAATTATTTCAGAAATAAAAATGAATCAAATTCTTTTAATTTATCATTTAGTCATTTAAAAGATATAGAAGTTAATGTTTTAAATCCTAGAAATAATTTTGAACAATTAATTGTGGATTTATATCAAAAAATACAAAATACTCAAAAATATAATAAAGAGATAGAAGAGATTTTTAATAATATAATGGATTTAATTCGAAGCAATAATAATATTATTTTAACAAAAAATATTCTAGATAAATTAAATAGAATTTCAAATTATAAAGATAAAAACATTATAACATTAATTGCAAAAATTTATATAAACTTATTGAAAAAGAATAATTTATTTGTTATGGAAAATGATAATGTAATTTTGATAAATTTTATAAATAATATAATAAACTTAAATAATATTTTGGAAGAAACAACATTAAAAATAAGAATGGAGAGTGCAAAAATATCATATTTACAAAAAGTTTCCAAAAATTATATTCTTGAGGAAGAACAAAAAAAAATAATAGATAAAATTTTAGATGATTATTATAAAAAATTTAGAAATATTAAATTTGATTCTTTTTCTTTAATGATTAATTCAATTTTAGAAAATATAAATAAATTATCTAATTTATTTGAACAATATAATTTAATAATTGAAAATATTTCAAATATTCATGAATTAATTGAAAAAATAGATTTAAAAAAAGAATCAGTAGAAGATAAAATAAATTTTATAAAAATTTTTTGTTATCTTTTATTTAACAAAAAATATATTTTTAATTCAAAAATCTTTTACGGAAATGATATCCAAACATCAAAGGCATTTTATAATGGAGAAAAGACAGAAGAAGTTTTTAATATATTAAATAATGAAAAATATTTAATTTATTATGATGAAGAACTAGAAAATTATAAAGAACACTTAATAGCTTTTTCAATTAGATATGCAGAAAAAATGAAAAATATCGATGAATTTGAATTATTATTTGTATTAGCAGTTTTATTTCAAAGAATTTATTTTTCATATTATGATGATTATCTATTAATTCCATATAAACAAAAATTTAATGAAATTTTATCATATTTATTAATTTCTATATGTCAATATCAAAGAGAATCAAATGATGTAGAATTGATGAAATATTTTTTAAAATATATTTTAAATAATAAAAACAGTTCTAATAAAGAATTACAGGAATTACTTAAAAAGAAAATGAAAGAAAAAGAGACTGATCAAACATATGATTTTGAAACATATTATGAAGATAATTTTTTACCTGAATATGAAGGATTAAATTTATTTAATAATGATGATACAATTGGTTTTTTTAATGAAATGATAATTCCAGCTTCAACAATAGAATCATTTTTTATTGAAGTAAATAAAAAATATGCAGTTATTGATTTTTCCTGGTCAATTGATGATTATGATATAACTTGCAAAATTACAAATGAAAATGAGGATAAAGTAATTTATGAAGGATATAAAAAATCTGGTTTTGATACTCCAATAAAATTAATTTTTTTTGAATCAGAACCTGTTAAATATAAAATTATTTTTGATAATTATTATTCTTGGTTTACTTCAAAAACTGTAAAATATAAAATTAATATTTTTTATCCTGAATGTCCTTTTTATATATTAAAAAAAATATCTTATGTACAATTAAGACAAAATATTATAAATATAGGTAATACTGATGATTTTTATGATCATCTTGAAAAAATTTGTAAAATAAATTTTCTCAATCAAAAATCCTTTAATGCTGGTTATATATATAATAATATTGCAAAACTTCAACAAATGTTAAATGATGGCATTTTAACAATAAATAATATTTATATAGATATCACTTTAAATAAATTTTACAATGAAAAATTTGAATGTTTTGATTTAAATAATGAAACATTTGAAAAATATATTAAAGAAAATATATATAATGAAAATATATTTAATATATGTAATATTTATAATATATCTAAGGAACAAATAAAAGGAAATAATATTGAAGATTTTCTTGGATTTATTCCTGAATTCAAAAGTTTAAAATTTTCAGAGTTGGAATTTGTTGTTTTTTTTTGTAGTAATTTAAGTGATATAGTTTTACTTACTAATATATTTAAAAAAACATTTGATAAGGAACCGATAACAGATATTTTCATTCAAGTTTTATATGTTAAAAATATAAGCTATCAAATAAGTGTTTTTAGAGATTCTAATTTATTAATTAACAATGATTTTTTTAAAGATGTTAATTTAAATGAATCACTTGAAAAAAATGCACAAATTTTTAAACAATTTATAGAAGAAAATAATAATATTAGAATTGAAATAAATATTGTGTCGAATGATGAAATAATTACTTCTGAAAAAATAGGAAATAGTATTAATGAAATATTAGAAGAAGAACAAAAAAAAAAAACTATTATTAATTGCGAAGATTCTGTTTTATTTTATGAAGCTTCAAATACAGGAGAAGTTTTTCAACTTAGATAAATTGCATGTGAAAATAAATTTTATAGTATTATAAATTATTTCTATTTTTAATTGACTGAGTATTAGTCATTAATTATATAAATTTTACTTTGTTATCCAAATTAAAAAATATTAAGTGTAATAAATATTATTTAATATTTGATTCAGAAATCTTTGATAATTGTTTTATTTTTTTTTTCAAATTATATTAGAAAAATTTTAATACATATAAAAATACTTTAAAAATTAATAAAAATATTATTTATATTTTTAAACAATTAATTTTTGAATTTAATTTATGTATATATAAAATAATTGCAAAATAACAATAAAATAAAGAAATATCATTATTTAGATTTATCGCTCAAGAAAATTTTAAAAATACTATAGAAGTAATTTATACACAAAGAAATAAAATTTAATAATTGACTTTTAATTCATATTCTTTTGATCATACTCGACTTTCCTAACCTTCAATTTATTTTAAAATTCAAAATTTACAAATATGGATGGGGTTTTTATTTCTATATTTTGATTTTTTGTTTATTTGTCTTTTTATCCTTATAAATCAAATATTCTAAAATAATTTTCTTTCTTTTTTTTTATTCTTAAATTGATAGAAGCTATATTTTAAATCTCTTTTTATATATATTTATTTTTAAAAACAAAATTTTAAAATTTTAAATAAATAAATCTAAAATAACTGAATCAAAAATTGAAAATTTTGAAAATTTTTTTTCAGAATTTTTATATTAAAATTATAAAATCATTACATTTTTACTCCAAAATTCAACTCCATCCATATACTTTTTCCTATCAATTTCAATTCCACTTCCTCCTTCAGAAACACCTAAAGCATTTCTCATCATAGTAATTGGAGTAAAAGGTAATTCTTTATCCATATTAATAGGTTTTATAGAAATTATTCCATAATCAAAATCAGTATTTTTTAAATATTCAATATGAGATTCTTCCATTTTCATTGCAATACTTTCTTTTACTATTTGTTCTTTACTATATAAAATTAAATCTAAAAATTTTGCATCTGGGATTTTAGATTTATCAATTGAATCAATGGGAATATATCTTATTAAAACAGGTAATTCATTTTTTTGTCTTGCATCATATTTACTTTTTATTAATTTTTCTGTTTCTTCATTTATTTCTATATATTCTGATTTTAAATCTTTCACAAAATTATTTATGAAAATATGTTTACAAAAAGGTGCATATCCATCTACTAATTGTGATATTGATTTATATTCTTCATTTACTTTATTTAAAAATGTATCTTTATCCATATTTATAAAGTTTTTTGTTCTTGTATTATCAAATGCCCTGTAACTAAATTGATCTAAAATTAATTTTTTTGGAATTTGATTTGAATCCATTATAAATATTAAAAAAATAATATTATTTAGTTAAAAAATTGTAAAATAATAATATATACAATGAATGACGACGAAAATAAAACTCTGAAAAAAAAACAAAAAAAATCAAATCAAATAATTATGGTTACTTATAATGAAGCACCAAAATATCAACAAGATAATGAATATATAAGAAAAGGGTATTTGAAAAATTGTGATTCAATTAAAAAAGTTTTCAAAAGTTTATTTATGATACATAATGAAACTGTAAATATTTGGAGTCATCTATTAGGTGCAATTTTAATTAATTGTTTAATTATATATACAGCTTTTTTTATTACTAATTATAAAACTCAATTATCAAATATTAAATTAGATTTTGAAAAATTAAAAACTTATATTAAACCTTTATTAGATATAGATAACATTCAAATTAAAAAATATACATCAATGATATTAGAATACACTTCTGAAATCAAAAAAGAATTTAAAAAAATTGATATATCAAAAATGTGTTACAATTATTTAGAAATGATAAATCAAACATTTTCCCTTATAAAAAGTTCTGCTAATGATAATATAAATAATTTCACAATATCATTATCAGATTATTTTGATATTATAAGTGAAAAATTAAAGAAAATGCAAGAAGAAATAATAACTTTAATGGAAATGGAAATGGAAAATTTATCATTTATTCAAAAACCAAAATCTCCTTTAAAAAGATGGCCTTTATTTATTATGTTATTATCCGCTATTTTATGTTTATCTTTTAGTGCATTATATCATTTATTAGGAACAATGAACAAAACAACTTTTAACATTTTAAGTAGATTTGATTATGGAGGAATATCTTTATTAATTGCAGGGTCTTGTTATCCTCCATATTATTATTTTTTTAATTGTGATTTTTTTTATAGAATTTTTTATTTAACTTTTATTTCTGTATTTTCACTTATTGTTTTTTTCCTTAGTTTAACTTCTAAATTCCATTTACCTATAAATAGAACTTTAAGAGGCTCTTTATTTCTTTCTTTAGGTTTAAGTGCTGGAATTCCTATTATTCATTTAGCTTTAATGGGAAATTCTGTTAAAGGATTTGATGGAAGTCCAAGATTATTATTTTGGTATTTGGGAGGAATTTCTTATGTAATAGGAGCTTTAATGTATATAACTCGAATTCCTGAAAAATTAATGCCTGGAAAATTTGATTTCTTTGGAAGTTCTCATCAAATTTTTCATTGTTTTGTTATTCTAGGTGTTGTTTTTCATTATATTGGATGCCTTGATGCTTTTTATTATAGATTTGATAATGAATGTAAATTCTAATAATTTAATTTATATGATATTAATTGTTTAAATCTTTATATGAAATTATTGTATATAATAATGAAAAGATGAAGTTTTCTATTATTTGATATCTTATAATTTATAATCAAAAATATTTAATTTTATTTAAAATATATTTATTTAAATTTTTTGTGAAAAATTATTTAAATGGAAAAAAATGAATCACAAACATTAAATAAATCATATATAAAAGAAAATATACTCTATATAAATTTTAATCAGGATAGTTCCTGTATATGTATAGGAACTGAAAAAGGTTTTCATATTTATAATGCAGAACCTTTTAAAAATATATATTCAAGAAGTACATAAAAGAAAAAATTTTAAATTATATAGAGCTTGAAGGAGGAATAGGAATAATTGAAATGTTTTATAAATCAAATATAATAGCTTTAGTTGGTGGAGGTCCAAATCCTAAATTTTCCTTAAATAAAGTAATTATATGGGATGATCATCAAGGAAAAGTTATATCAGAATTAAGATTTAATACAGTAATAAAAAATGTAAAATTAAAAATGGATAAAATATTAGTTGTATGCCAAAAAAAATTATATATATTTAATACAAAAACATTAGAAATGATTGAAGATCCAATAGAAACATATAATAATCCAAATGGATTAATAGCAATATCAACAGACAAAAATAAAACAATAATAGCGTATCCTTATAAAAATACAAAAGGCTATGTTCATATAAAATCTTATGAAAAAAATATAAAAAATCAAATAATAAATTGTCATAGTACAGAATTAAATTGTATTGCAATTAACAATGATGGTTCTCTTCTTGCAACTGCTTCTCAAAAAGGAACTTTGATAAGAATTTTTAGTATAAATGATGGAAATTTAGTTCAAGAGGTTAGAAGAGGAACAGATAAGGCAATTATTTTTTCGATATCATTTGATTTTTTTAATAAATTTTTTGCTTGTACAAGTGATAAAGGAACTATACATATTTTTTCTTTATATACTGCTAATCAAAGTATTGTTGGAAGAAATAGTGATATTTATATTAGAAATCCACAAAATAAAAAAAGATTATTTGATACTATTTCTAATATGCTCTTAAATAAAAATGTTGAATCTTCTTTTGCAAAATTTAAAATTAGTGAAAATAAAAGTATTTGTCAATTTGGATTAAACGATAAAATTTTAGTTTTGACTAGTACAGGACAATATTATCAAGTTCCATTTGATTCTTTTGAAGGAGGACAATGCAAAGAAGGTACTGTTTATTATTTAAAAAAGAAAAAATTATAAACCTTTATTTTTTAAATTTATTATTTTTCATTTTTAAAAAAAACAAATTAGATAGATTTTTATAATAAAAAAATATTGTCATTAATTAATTTCATTTTTGAAAAGATATTTTAATGTTAATGACGATGTATCAGAGTTTTATTTAAAGATTTATAATTGTATAAATATTATAATTTTTAATTGTAAATTAACAAATCAATCTAATTAAAAATCACTAATTGAAATAATTTTTGTCTTTTTTTGAAATATAATTTCAACTTTTGAGAAATACTAGGATATTTAATATATTATAAAAATTTTGTGATTTTTTTTCTATAATTTTAATAATATTTTATTATTTAAAAAATGCTTAATGGAAATGGGGATTGGGGATTGGGGATTGGGGATTGGG
>JAEEGL013796669.1_pt1 | contig 11576 bp, 12 predicted proteins | sample 9134231 | NCBI WGS metagenome assembly JAEEGL01 (sample SAMN16246548, study PRJNA631951) | gut metagenome | biome: gut microbiome; feature: rumen; material: fiber-attached | host: Bos | place: Iran: Karaj | collected 2018-10 | reverse complement strand
GTCTTCAATACCGTCAGCGGCAGACTGACCATCAAGAGAAACGGTGATCTCTATGAGATGGATTTCCCAACTTACGAGCTGAAGGAGATACCGGTAACCGATGACATGGAAAGGGCCTTTGGCATAAGACCTCTTAAGGCAGTTCTCGGCATGGATATGATCTGTGTATTTGAAAATGAGGAACAGGTCATTAACATGAATCCTGACCAGAATCTGTTAATGGGAATTGAGGGCAGGCTGCAGAACGCGACTGCTCAGAGTAAGGAAGTGGACTGTGTATCACGAAGCTTCTGTCCGAAGGTCGGCGTACCGGAAGATCCGGTATGCGGATCAGCCCACTGCCAGATCGCTGATTACTGGGCAGGTGAACTTAACAGAAAAGAGATCCACGCCTATCAGGCCTCAAAGAGAGGCGGTCATCTGTACTGCAGAATGAAGGATAACGGCAGGATCAGCATCAGCGGTAAGGCTGTACTTGTGGCCGTATCCGAACTTAATCTGGAATTGAGATAGAGAGGTATCGTCATGAAGAAGATCGTTGTCATTAACGGAAGTCCCCGTCCCAACTGGAACACGGGAACACTGGTAAGAGAAGTCGCCAAGGGTGCTGAAAAAGAAGGAGCAGAGGTTGAAATCTTTGATCTGTACAGACTGGAGAAGTTTACCGGCTGCATTTCCTGTTTCCGCTGCAAGCTTGATCCCAACAAGGGCAGGTGCGTTTACAAAGACGGTCTGGCCCCGGTGCTTGAAGCCATCAGACAGGCTGACGGTCTGATACTGGGCACGCCGAATTATCTGGGAAACGTTTCTGCAGGGTTCAGAGCCCTTTATGAAAGACTTGTATTCCAGTCTCTGACCTATAAGACGGAACCCCGCAGTTACAATGAACACAAAATACCGGTACTGCTGATAATGACCAGCAATGCCCCGGCTGAATACTATGGACCGATAGGATACAGGAAGATGCTTAACGGCTATAAGAAGTCACTGGAGACCTTTGTGGGCAAGACAAAACTGATGATTGTCGGCAATACCTTGCAGGTCAGTAACTACGACAGATATGACTGGACGATGTTTGATCCCAAGGTAAAGCAGGAACGCCGTGAAAAGGTATTTCCTGATGAATGCAGAAAGGCTCATGACCTTGGCGTGAAGATGGTCAGAAAACCGTGGCAGGAATGATCAGAGTTCTGTTTGTATGTCACGGCAACATCTGCCGCAGCCAGATGGCTGAAGCCATGTTCAGGGATCTGGTCAGAAAAAAGGGGAAGGAAGAAGTATTCTTCATTGATTCTGCCGGAACCAGCTCAGAGGAATACGGAAATCCAATGTATTATGCAGCTAAGGAAAAACTGAGGGAAAACCGCATTGACTGCGGTAACCACCGGGCCAGGACAATGAGAAGAGATGACTATGAGAAGTTTGATTATCTCATTGGCATGGATCAGTGGAACATCCGGAACATGACAAGAATATGCGGCGGTGATCCTGAGGGAAAGATCTTCCTGATGAAGAGTTTCATAGGGGAAAATAACGAAATATCCGATCCATGGTATACCCGGGACTTTGAAAGGACGTATCAGGATCTTAGGAAGAGCCTTCCGGCATTTTACGATTACATCATGAAGAACGGCTACACTAAACGAGTGAATGAATATCCCATACCAAAAGAATAAGCCTGCCCCTAGAATGTTAACTTTGCGTATCTTTTCTTCGCCCTTCATAAAGAACGATAAGCTTACTCTCTTCCGCTTCTTCCTCGAGTTTGTTCTTTTCATCTCCTTCCTATAAAAAAACAACCTTTTGGTTGTTCCTATTTTTCTATTACGACATACATATATTTTTGCCCAGTTATTTCTCTGGCTCTGTTGTATATTGCTCCTCTGTCTTCCCTCTTTAGATCTGTGGTTGAAAGATATTCGTGGAACTCTTGTAACTTTTTTATGTCAGGGCCAAATAGTGTTAACACTCCTAACCTATTGTCCTCATTGAAGCCTAATTCTCTAAGTTGCTTGTTAATAATACGTCTTAACAATTCTTCTGTTTTCGTCATCATTATTTTCCTCGATTGCTATAATTTTCCAATTGTTATATTCTTTCCATACATACCTAACGATAACGCCTGTATCCAGAGTAACCGTATTTTCACCTAGTATGTTATCAGCGGTTGGGCCGTCTATTTTTTCGCAAATTCTTCTATACGTTGTCCTATCCACAAACACCTGTTTGATGTCTTCGTACGAAACGAAACGATATCGCCCATTTTTGTTGTAATAACTATACCCTATTTCATCGTATTTTGCCATACGCTGTTTCTCTCTCAATCTAAACATATCAGATATTTGTGTTAGGTTTGTATTCCTTCTTGCTTCTAGAGATTCAGAAGGACATATGTTATTTATGAAGAATATTATGTCTGCTTTCCAACCACCAGAAATCCAAAACAAACTTTACAACGCTAAAGATAATGAAGAATTATTTGAAATATTGAGTTTTATAGACTGTTAATCATAAAGAATAATACAAGATGAGAATACCGTTGAAGATGCGTACCAGATGGTTCAGGTAGCTGGATGTGACGGTATCCATTTCTCAAGCGCGTTCATGAAAAGGCTTCTGGCAGATAAGTACGATGAAATTGAAAGCTGGCTTGGTGAAGTCAAGAAAGCTATTAAGAAATAGAGAATAAGCGATAACCGTTCTTTTTTTCAGGCTGATTCCATTTTGAACAGTATAGTTTACTGAGGTGATGTGCAGTGCAGTAGATGTGACAACACTGATCCAAGATACTTTTACAGAGGAATGAGAGGGCTGTACTGCCGCAGGTGCATTAAGTTCGGAGACGTAAAGCTGCCGGAAATATCAAGCAAAATCGTAGACAGTGAATATCAGCTGAAGTTTGAACTTACGGAGAAGCAGAAGGAAGTATCGTCCGGATTAACGGAAATGGTCAGACAGGGCAGAAGTGTTTTGCTGGAAGCAGTCTGCGGGGCCGGGAAGACCGAGATCATATTTGAGATGGTATCTGATCAGCTGAAAAGAGGCAGAAAAGTCGGCTTTACCATTGCCAGAAGACAGGTCGTACTTGAGATAGCGGAAAGACTGTCCAGGGCTTTTACCAATCTTTCCGTCATACCGGTATGTCAGGGACATACGGATGTTACCATGGCAGATCTGGTGGTGTGCACTACTCACCAGCTCTTCAGGTACAATGACTATTTTGACGTGCTGATCATAGATGAACCTGACGCCTTTCCCTTCAAGGGAGACGATACCTTAAAGGGGATTGCCAGACATGCCTGTCATGGCTGTACGGTATACCTTACGGCAACGCCGGATGAGCAGCTTAAGAAAAGGGTTGATGACGGCGAACTGGAATATCTATACCTTTCCAAAAGACCTCATGGCTTTCCATTATGCGTACCTGAAACATTCTACGGCAACAGACTGTTTCTTCTGATCAGGGGAATCAGGTGGTTGATCAGGGAAATAAGACAGGAAAGAAAAGTGCTGATATTCGTGCCCAGAAAGAGAACCGGTGAGCTGTTTCGAAGAATACTTGGTCTTTTTGTCAGCTGTAACAACATAGATTCTAATTCAGAGGAAAAGGACAGCATCATTCAGAATTTCAGAGAAGGAAGGTTCAAGGTGCTGTTTTCAACCAACATCCTGGAAAGAGGCGTGACCTTCAGCAATGTTCAGGTACTGGTCTACAAGGCTGATTCCGGGGTATTTGATGAAGCCTCACTTGTTCAGATCTCCGGAAGAGTAGGCAGGGATGTAAGATATCCCGAGGGAGACTGTCTGTTTCTGGCTGAAAGCCGCAGGGAGAGCATAGATGGCTGCATCAGCGGTATCAGGAGGGCAAACAGTGACTGACTGTTACTGCCTGTGGTGCGGCAGATCATTAAGAAGGGAATCATCCTTCCTGCACCTGATCCAGGTTGATGACGTTCTGTGTCAGGTGTGCCGTCATGAAATGAACTGCAGACCGAAAAACATTAAGATAGATGACCTGAAAGTCCGCAGTCTCTACGTATATGAAGGGCTGACCAGAGAAATGGTCATCCAGTACAAGGAATTATTTGATGAGGCGTTGTTTCCCGCATTCCTTTATACTCATGCTGAAAGACTGCGCAGGAGATATCGGGGATATACGCTGGTACCTGTGCCCAGCAGTGAGGAGAATAACAGGAAAAGAGGCTTCAGAGCGGTAGACATGATGTTTGCGGTTCTTGATCTTCCCATGGCTGACATGCTTGGCAAGAAGGACAGCCACGACCAGAAGAACACCGACTTCAGAAGGAGACATGAAATCAGGGAACACCTGTTTCTGAAGGAGAAGGAAAGAACGGGCAGAAAGGTACTGCTGGTTGATGACATCGTTACTACCGGCGAAACTCTGAAGGCATGCCGGGACATCCTTGCTGACGCAGGTTATGAAGTATGTGTACTGACGCTTTGTTATAACAAACGCTTTCTATGAAATGTATATATATTTACAAACATCCAACAACCCTCTATAATTGTATTGTCTTTGGGACAGAAAGGTTTAGGATGCTTTATGCAGGGAAAAGTCAAGAAATTCAACAAGGAGAAGGGATACGGCTTCATCACCAAGGGTGACGGCAAGGATGTATTCTTTCACTACTCAGAATTAGTTATGGAAGGTTTTAAGACTATTGAAGACGGTGCTGAAGTAGAATTCGAAGAAATCGAAACAGAACGCGGCCTTCAGGCAAAACATATAGTAAGACTCTAATAATTATTTCTAATAGAAGGGCCCCTGTAGGAGCCCTTTCATTTTGCTTGTCATATATGATAATATTATTAGGATGGAGGTAATCTTTTATGGCTGGATTTTTTGAAAGATTATTTAACAGCAATGCCCGTGAGATATCGGCATTGGAAAAACAGGTCGCAGAAATAGAGAAGTATGCTGATGAGATGCATGCTCTTTCCGATACAGAATTACAGGCCAAGACTCCTTATTTCAAGGAACTGCTGGCCCAGGGCAAGACTCTGGATGACATCATGCCGGAGGCTTTTGCGGTTGTAAGAGAAGCCGCCAGAAGAGTAATAAATGAATATCCGTTCCATGTACAGCTTATGGGCGGCATCGTATTACACAGAGGCGACATCGCTGAGATGAAGACAGGTGAAGGTAAGACACTTACCTCTATCCTGCCGGTTTACCTGAACGCACTGGAAGGCAAGGGCGTTCACGTAATCACCGTTAACGAATACCTGGCTGAACGTGACTCCAAGTGGATGGGCGCCATTCACCGTTTCCTGGGTCTGACCGTAGGTCTTAACAGACATGGCATGAACAATAACGAAAAGCGTCAGGCTTACCTGTGCGACATCACCTATACGACAAACTCAGAACTGGGTTTCGACTATCTGCGTGACAACATGGTAACCAGTGTAAACGACAGAGTGTTAAGAGGACTCAACATGGCTCTGGTCGATGAGGTCGACTCTATCCTCATTGATGAATCCAGAACACCGTTGATCATTTCCGGCGGCAAGAAGGACACAGCCAACTGGTATCAGAAGGCTGACAAGTTCGTCAAGAGCCTGCACGAGGATGAGGACTATACCATTGACGTTCAGTCAAAGTCAGTAGCCCTGACTGAAGTTGGCGTATTCAAGGCTGAAAAGTTCTTCAAGGTAGACAACCTGTTTACCCCTGATCATACTCAGCTGGTACACCACATCAATCAGGCTTTGAAGGCAAACTACACCATGAGCAATGAGGTCGAGTATCTGGTAAGAGACAGACAGGTCTACATCGTTGACCAGTTTACCGGCCGTATCATGGAAGGCAGAGTATTCTCAGACGGTCTGCACCAGGCCATCGAAGCCAAGGAAAACGTTCCGATCAAGCAGGAGACAACTACTCTGGCTACCATTACATATCAGAACTTCTTCCGTCTTTATCACAAGCTGTGCGGCATGACCGGTACGGCCAAGACAGAGGAAGAGGAATTCCTGTCTATCTACAACATGAGAGTAACGGAGATTCCAACCAACAAGCCGGTCATCAGACAGGACATGCCTGATGCCATCTACGCTACCAAGAAGGCCAAGTACAATGCCCTGATGGAAGAGGTAATTGAAAGACATAACAACGGACAGCCGGTACTGGTAGGTACCATTTCCGTAGACGTATCCGAGTTCCTCAGCAAGATGTTCTCCCAGAGAAAGATCAAGCACGAGGTACTGAATGCCAAGAACCACAAGCGTGAGGCAGAGATCATTGCCAAGGCAGGACTCCGCAATGCCGTAACCATTGCCACCAACATGGCCGGCCGTGGTACCGACATCAAGCTGGGACCTGGCGTTGCCGAGCTGGGCGGGTTGGCCGTATTAGGTTCCGAACGTCATGAATCAAGACGTATCGACAACCAGTTAAGAGGACGTTCCGGACGTCAGGGTGACCCGGGATTCTCCAGATTCTACGTATCACTGGATGACGAACTGATGGTCCGTTTCGGCACGGAAAGAGTACAGGGCGTATTCAATCAGCTGGGTGATCAGGCCATTGAATCCAAGATGGTTTCCAAGGCCATTGAGAGCGCTCAGAAGAGAGTTGAAGGCATGAACTTCGATATCCGTAAGACTCTTCTGGAATACGATGACGTATTGCGCCAGCAGCGTGAGACCATCTATGAGCAGAGAGATGAAGTTCTGGAGAACGATGACGTTCATGGCATCGTCAGAGGCATGTTTGAACGTATATCTGAAGAGATCGTCAACAGCCACACTGACAGAAGCCAGCGTAATCCTGTCGTCAATGTTGAAGCCCTGACTGAGGCAGTCTGGAAGATGAACGTTGATGAGGAAGACATCAAGAAGGGACTGGCAGCGGTAACCAGAAACGAGGATTATCCGATGGCAGTTGCCGACCTGATGTGGAATGCCTATGAGGAAAAGATCGATCCGTTCAGAGCGGACTTCCTCAAGATCGAAAAGCCGATGGTATTGCGCATCATCGATGCCAAGTGGATCGACCACATTGACCTGATGAGCAAGTTAAGAGAAGGAATACATCTGAGAAGCTATGCTCAGGATAACCCGTTAAAGGCCTATACCGCTGAGGGTTATGAGATGTTTGAAAACATGATGGATTCGATAGCCAGAGAAGTAGTAAGCTTCTGCATGAACTGCCGAATCGAAGTCAGGGAGAGAAAGTAATGGAACTGTACGAAATCAGACAGCAGCTCACAGACAACATCGATCGCCTGAAGAAGTTAGGTGATTCACTTTGACCTGGCTTCAAGACAGAACAGAATTGATGAAATAGAAAGACTGCAGCTGGCAGACGGATTCTGGAATGATACCAGAAAGGCTCAGGCTCTGATTCAGGAAGCCAACAGCCAGAAGGAACTCATCAGGAATTTCAATAAGCTGACCAAAGAGATGAATGACATTTCAGATTCTCTGGACATGCTGAAGGAAGAATTTGATGAGGACATGTTCGCTCTGGTTGAAAGTGAATTCACCGACGTCATGAAGGAATATGAGGACTTTGAGATCCAGGTGCTGTTATCACACCCGTATGACCAGTACAACGCCATTCTCGAATTACATCCGGGTGCCGGCGGTACTGAGAGCATGGACTGGGCGATGATGCTGTACAGGATGTACAGCCGCTATGCCGCCAACAAGGGCTACAAGGTAACGGTTCTGGACTGGCTGGATGGTGAAGAAGCCGGTGTCAAATCCGTAACCTTCAAGGTTGAAGGCCCATTGGCCTATGGTTATCTCAAGGGAGAAAGAGGCGTGCACAGACTGGTAAGAATTTCACCGTTTGATGCCTCTGGCAGAAGACACACCTCATTTGCCTCACTTGACGTTGCCCCGGAATTCAATGATGACATTCAGATCGACATCAAGCCGGAAGACATTGAAATAGAAACTCACAGAGCTTCAGGCGCCGGCGGTCAGCACATCAACAAGACGGACTCAGCCGTCCGCATCATTCATAAGCCGACAGGTATCGTTACGACCTGTCAGTCGGAAAGAAGCCAGATCCAGAATAAGGAGCAGGCTCTCAACATGCTCAAGAGCAAGCTGTATCAGCGTTACATTGAAGAGCAAGAGAGCAGGATGGCTGCCATCAAGGGCGAGCAGAAGTCCATTGAATGGGGTTCACAGATCAGAAGCTATGTCTTCTGTCCGTATACCATGGTCAAGGACCACAGAACAAATTATGAGGAAGGCAACGTGGATAAGGTAATGAACGGTGAAATAGACAATTTCATCTATGCCTATCTCAAGAGCCAGATAAGGTAAATGAAAAGCTATCTCAGTTGAGATAGCTTTGTTTTTATCTTAACAGCAATGCCTGACCGCTCTTGCCGTAGCCGTAGTTGTCCCGGTTGAGGTATACCGCAGCAATTGAGAAGAACAGCGTCAGTACGTTTGTTAACAGGAATGAGAACCACACGCCCTTGATTCCAAAGATCAATGGCAGGGCAATGACTGTCAGGTTATTGAAGACCAGTTCCTGTAAGAAGGTCAGAACGGCAGACGTCCTGTGATTGCCCAGTGAGGCAAAGGTCATTCTGGCGCCGACGTTGTAACCGAACAGCATGAAGCTGTATGGAGCGATCTTCATGCCGAAGTTGATCAGGTCCTTGGAATCCTTGGCACCTTCAGCTATGTATAGTTCAGCGACCAGATCGCCAAACAGCAGGAATGACACTACCAGTATACCTGACAGCAGTGCCGTCAGAATGAGAACCTGGCGGAACGTACGGTTGAGCTTTTCCTTGTTCTTTTCACCCATGGCATAGGAGATTATCGGACCGCTTGTACCATACAGCCCAAAGAAGCATCCCATGAATACCCAGGTGATGTTGTTTACGATGGAGTAGGCTGCCAGATAGCTTTCCGAACCCCAGCCTAACAGCACGTAGTTGGAGACAACTGAACCGAAGGCAACTGACAGGTTTGACAGGAATGATGAAATACCATATTTGCAGGAATCCTTCAGCAACTTTCCGAGATTTCTGGACGGTGCCGCAAATCTGATCTCACAGTTCCTGCCGGAGAAGAATATCAGTCCGATGGTTACCATCAGGGCCGTGGCAATCAGGTTGGCGTAAGCCGTACCGACCATTCCAACGCCCTTGTGAACGATGAAGTACCAGTCAAAGAACAGGTTGGTACTGACGTTCAGGGTCGTTGCCAGTAATTCCATCTTAGGTTTTCCGGCCGGTACGAAGAATCGCATGAAGATGTTCGAAATCAGAGTCAGCGGTACATACAGGGCTCCGATCTTTACGAAGTCACGGGCATACGGATAGAGTATTTCCGTTGTTCCCAACAGTTTCAGGATCGGATCCATGAATATTCTTTCGGCTGCCCCGATGAAGATTCCAAGTATGCCGACAAACAGCACGATGGCCGTAAAGTCACCCCTGGCTTCAAGGCTCTTGCCTTCACCCATCTTGCGGGAAGCCAGAGACGATACGCCGCCTAACAGTATTGAAGGGCTGCTGTGGATCATGAACAGCGGGAACAGCACGGAGAAAGCCGCCAGAGCATTGGCTCCTACATAACGCGACAGGAAAAGACCGTCATCGATCGTATAGAGCAGATTGATCACGAGTTCATTCAGTATGGCAGGCAGACAGAACGCTGCCAGCGATTTCAGTGTATAGTCTTTTCCGATAGTCTTAGTGTTTTCCATATGGCACCACGGTATACATTGTACCATATGTATATATAAATGCCAAAACCTGATATAAAAAAGAAGTGACACATGTGTGTCACTTCTTTCAGTTTAGTTTCTGGTTGACTTCAGATAGGCATCAATACGGTTCATTATTATGAACATCAGCATTGATTCAATTGGCCATAGTAACAGGTTCTTTACGACTCTGGTGCTCATGTAGTAGATGAAGCCCTTGCTGTACATGAAGCTTAAGAACAGAGGAGTCAGTATGACGTTGCATAACAGACTGACGATGAACTTGGTAATGAAGCATCTCTGAACGGTAGCTGTCTTCTTATACAGCAGTACGCCGTAGATCACGCCGGCAGCCATCTCAACGATTGCCCATAACGGGTTGTAAGGTCCTGACGGCTTGATGATGAACTTTACGGTATCAAGCACCAGTCCGCAGACGGCACCGCAGCTTGGTCCGAACAGATGTCCGATCAGTGACATTGACAGGAACGAAAAGGTTATCTTGAGGGTGTCACTGAGAGGGATGGAGAACCAGCTGGTTACGACATTCACGGCACAGAGCATGGCCATGATCACGAGATTCCTGGTCTTGGAAAACTCATTGAATGATTCTTTGAACATATTCTCTCTTCCTTTCGTTAGCGTTATTCAATGCTACATAAGGGAATATGTAACAGTGGGACACTTTACAGTACCGCAAGAAACTTCTTTTCGTCCGGTGATTAATCTTCCCTTATCACCGGCACTTAACGCACTGTAAGGTTTTCTGCTAATAATAGAATTATACTACTGATTAAATTAATTGCAATTCCCCTGCCTTGGGGTTATATTTTATGAAAAGAGGGCGAGACAATGATAACATTCAGAAACGATTACAGTCAGGTTGCAGCACCTGAAATTCTAAAGAAACTTGTAGAAATAATGAAGGATTCCTTTGTCGGATACGGATCAGATGAGATCTGTGATTCTGCCAGAGCGAAGATAGCCGGTTACCTGGGCAGAGAAGACTGCGACATTCATTTCCTGGTAGGCGGAACCCAGACAAATCTGACGGTCATCGATCAGATGCTCAAGCCATGGCAGGCCGTGGCAGCCGTTGATACCGGACACATCAACGTTCACGAAAGCGCAGCCATTGAAGCTACCGGCCACAGAATTGAGGCTCTTACACCTCACGAAGGCAAGATGTCAGCCGCTGACCTTGATAAGCTGTGTGCAACGCATACCGATGAACACATGATCAGAATCGGTGCCGTATACATTTCCAACTCAACCGAGATCGGTACCATCTATACCAAGGCTGAACTTCAGGCCATCAGAGAAGTCTGTGATAAATACGGACTGTATCTGTATCTGGACGGTGCAAGACTTGGCGCAGCACTTACCTGCAGGGAAAACGACCTGACACTTCAGGACATTGCCCAGCTGTGCGACGCATTCTACATTGGCGCTACCAAGAACGGCGGCATGATCGGTGAAGCCGTAGTCATCACCAATGACGATCTGAAGCCTGGTTTCAGAAACATGATGAAGCAGAAAGGCGCACTGATGGCCAAGGGATTCATCCTGGGTGTTCAGTATGACTGCCTGTTTACCAATGACCTGTTCTTCAGACTGGCCAGACATGAAAATGAAGTAGCTGAGTACCTGGTCAGAAAGCTGAAGGAACTGAACGTCAGATTCTTCATGGATTCACCAACCAACCAGCAGTTCATCTATCTTAAGAATGAGGCCGTTGAGGAGCTGAAGAAGAATTACGGCTTTGAAGTCTGGGAAGTTGGAGAAGAGGAAACAGTCATCAGATTCGTAACCTCATTCGCCAGCAAGTTCTCCGATGTTGATCAGCTGGTAAACGATCTTAAGGAACTGCTTT
>JAEEGL013517688.1_pt1 | contig 11576 bp, 7 predicted proteins | sample 9134231 | NCBI WGS metagenome assembly JAEEGL01 (sample SAMN16246548, study PRJNA631951) | gut metagenome | biome: gut microbiome; feature: rumen; material: fiber-attached | host: Bos | place: Iran: Karaj | collected 2018-10 | reverse complement strand
CAGACAGACACATTGTTCTTTTGTGACTCAATATAAAGAAGACTGTTGATAGGGACGCAAAGGTCATTGGCCCGTACATTCGTGTCGTGGATGGTGATACTGATGTCTTTCTGCTCTTCCTTCGTATTATCGAGCAATGTCTCCATTTTGTCTTTCAAAAACCGATTATAGGCAATACTGGTGGTAAGTGCCGACATGAAGACTCCGATTATCACTGTCCAATACATAAACATGAGAAAAAGGCGAGTGGTAAGTGGAGAATGGAAAATCCACGAGGCCATTAGAAAATTACCTATACCGATAAAAAATATCAATCCAAGAATGGCGCTCGCTTGATGCCATATTCGCCATGGTTTGACCTTCAGGTATAACCACCGTAGCACCAACCAATCATAAATGAAGTAACAAATGGATGTGATAAGACCAAAACTGCCCGCAACCAAGAATTTGTTTCCTGTGTATAAACTGAAGCCAAAAGGTTGCAGTAAATAGAGTATCGCCCAGATAATGACACCATAGACAATACTGTCTCTCAACCTATGGCGCCTTACGCTGAAAGGATATTTTCTTGTAAGTAATGACATTATTATAATAATTTAAGTCTTGCAAGTGCATTTAGGCCTTTATGTTGTTGTTTACTTGTCAACTTGTTTACTCATCAACTTAATACCTAACCAGCGTCGAGCCATGAACCGTGGAAGCATCCACCTGCACAGCATAAACACCACGGGGGAGAGACTGCATAGAGAGGGTGAACGAGCCGTCGGCAGCATGCCCACGCTGGGTGGAAACAAGCACACCTGCAACAGAATAAACCCTCACAGTCACCTCTTGTCCCAGCAAAGGTCCTCCTGAAACAATCAGAAGACCTTCTGGCGACAATGAAATGCCGATATCTTTCGGCTGATGATGCGAGATTTCCTTGATACCACTGATACCCAACACATCCAACAGCCCGGCATAGACATCTATCTCACCATAGCCATAGAAGTTATTAGGATAAGTAAGTGAAGGGTCGTAATGCTTACTAGTTCGCTCGATAATACCCATCACATCCTGTCTGGTGAGCATAGGATTAGCCTCTAACCAAAGGGCAATGGTACCCGCCACAACAGGGGTGGACATCGATGTTCCACTATTGGAATTCCAGGCATAGGTGCGCCCACGGAAATCGAAATGCTCCACATCGGAGCCAATATCGCGGGCATCGGGCTTCGCCTCCAAATAATAACTACTATACGAAGAGATGACATTGGTGCCCGGTGCCATGACATCGGGTTTGATACGCTCGTCGAAAGTGGGGCCTACCGACGAATAGTCGCTTCGCGCACCATGGGTGCCTTGATTGTACTCATGGTACTCCCCTTGAAAATTAACAAATCCTGTGCGATAGCCTGTGGCTCCCACACTGATGACAGAGGGGGCACTCGATGGCGAGTGGATGCCATAGGCATTGTCGCCCACAGTGGGTGAGATGGGCACCACATTGCCCGAGCCGCGGTAGAAGTCAACATCTCCTTCACCGAGAAGTTCTACTGTCACCAACCGATTGACGCCAAGTCCTCCCTGTGTCTGCAACACCGTCTCTACCACCAAATCGCGGTCGTCGAAACATGAGTTATAACAGGTGGCTGTAATATAATATGGTAAACCGTTCACAAAGAGCGTATCGGTGAGCAACGAGTCGGGAAATTGAAGGATTGTCTGCGGACTGAGCGGATAGTCGGCCATCTGCCCCTCTTCACCTGTGAGGTGGAAGAGCATGGAGAAGTCACCTCGGCCTTTCACAGAGAAAGTAATCGCCGAGGCACTGGTTATCAACTGCGCCGAAGCTGATGGTGTATAGGCTGGCTTGCGAAAATGGCAGACACGCTGTCCGTCGTTGCCTGCCGATGCCACCATGATATGTCCGGGGACGCTTGTCAGGCTGTCAAGCACCTCATAATACAATTGGTCGTCGCCACGGAAGTCCATCGATGACCCCTCGCTGAACGACACCACACACGGTTTCCCCACAGCATCAGCATAGTCGAACATATACTTAAACCCCAAGGCATCGGTGGCGTAAGTATATTTTTCGTAATCCACACTGTCGATAAAGATAATGTCCTCACTCACAGCATTGCTCACCAAACAGATATCGCTCCCAGGAGCCACACCACGATAGGGCGAATTATACCCACTTCCAGCGGCACTCCCCAACGTGTGGGTGCCATGGGTTTGAATGAGTCCGTCGCGGGAATGGGCATATTGCAGCAATGCCTCCTCGGATGTGTAGTCGGCACCCACATACAACGTACTGCCGATGGTATCTGCTGAGAGCATGTCCCACATCCTCGAAATACGGTAATGGGTCGCTGTGGCATCATAGAAATTGGGATGGGTAAGGTCGAAACCGATGTCCTGCACGCCCACCACCACGCCATGGCCGGTAAAAGCCTGTGGCAAAGGTGGCAAGCCTTCGTGCGCCTTGTTTGCGCCTAACACCAAGAGTGTGGTATCCATCGTGATGGAATTGCCTCGGTTGGCCTCTATCCTCGACACCGATTTGCACAGCGACAATGCTGGCAAGTTGCGAATGGGGATGCTGGCGATATAAATATTGCCGAAACGCGCTAACGTGCGACAACCATACCCCGTGAGCACCTGCTCGCCATCGCCTTCTACCCTGACAAAGGCGCACAACTGCCGATTGCTCATCATGGGTGAGCGTCGCATGGCAGAGCGGTTCTCCATGGTCAATGTGCGCACCATCGACGACATCTTATTATAGTCTGCATATTGCGCTGATGCTCCCAATGCAGTGATAGCAACTATGATTGTGAGGATTATCTTTCGCATCTAACTAAGTTCTAAAGCCTAAAGACTCACTTGTATCATCACCATGGAGTAGGGAGCCAAGTCGAGAGTCATTTTCTTTTTCATCTTGATGGTTTCCTGCTGTGGGGCGATGGGCTGCTGGTCGTAATTGTTCTCGTCGTCGCGGTTGCCAGCGATGACAGTTTTGGTGGCAACCGATTTCATACCCTTGAAACGCGACAGGTTGATGTTGGCCTTTTTCGTTTCTTCACTGGCATTACAAATCTTGACGAATAGCTGGCGTGTCTTGGTGTTGAGCACCACCGACTGTCCTTGTAGTTCGGTAGCGTCGTCGATTGTCACACAGTCACCATAGAAGTAGTTGCCCGCCGACTGTCCGAACATCTGCTGTACATAGTAGCTACATGTGAGATAGGGGCGCTCGTTGTCGAAGTAGATGAGGTCGGGATTCCAGTTGGTATTGTCGCGGCGTGCAAAAAGCGGGGCGTAGGATGTCATACACACCACGTCGCCGTTACGCTCCACATGGAGCAGGTAGAGACCCTCGGCCAGTGCGTCAATGAGTTTCTTGTCCTTGGCAGCATACTCACCGAGATAGACCTTTGTTTTGCGGTCGCGTGGATAGTTGTCGTACTGGCGGCTCTTGAGGAAGTAGTCGCGTGGCGCATAGTAGTGCTCGTCGAGGATGGCAAGGTCGATTTCCTCTGCCAGTTTCCATCCTGCTTCAAAGTCACGGTTGCCTGGATGTGAGCCCGGGCCTGCTGTTCCTACGATAATAATTTCGGGATGTGCAGCCCGCACACGGTCGTAGATGTATTTGAAACGCTCAGTGAACTCTGGCGAGATACGCTCCTCATTGCCTAATCCAAGGTATTTCAAGTTGAAGGGTTTGGGATGGCCTGCTTCAGCACGGATGCGTCCCCATTTGGTGTTCACATCGCCATTGGCCCATTCTATCAAATCGAGGGCCTCGCTCACCCATTCATCCATCTCGCTCATGGGTACCCAGTCTTGAGCCTGGTCTTTCATTCCCCATCCACCATTGGTGCCTTGGCAACTCACACCGCAGGGGAGAATGGGCAGTGGTTCCATACCTAAGTCCTCGCAGAACTGGAAATACTCAAAGTAACCCAATCCCATCGACTGATGGTAGCCCCAGGTATTTTTCAGACCTCGACGCTGCTCTTTCGGTCCGACAGTAGTTTTCCAACGATAGGTGTCCCAGAAACCGTCGCCACCGCCATGCACGACGCAACCACCTGGGAAGCGCATGAATTTGGGATGCAAGTTGGCCAGTGCCTCAGCGAGGTCTTTACGCATACCATGACCTTTGTAAGTATCCTCGGGCATCAGCGACACCATGTCCACATCCATCACACCCTTCTCGAGTGCGAGGATTTGCAGGATGGCATTAGGAACATCCTCGGTGGCAGTGAGTTGTGCCTCATATTTCTGCCAGGAGTTGGAGCCTACGTTGATGGTTGCCTCGGCAAGCAATGTGGGGTCCTGTCCCCATCCCTTTGCCGGTGCGGCCAATACCACTCTCACGGGTTTGGCATCACCTTTCACATTGCGCATAAAGGCCGAGAAGTTGTATTTTGCACCCGCCTTGACAGAGATGCCAGCGAAGCCATCGTTCTGGATACCAAAGCCTGTCCATCCTTTATAATCGTAGTAGTGTCCCACACGCTCGATATTCAAACGCATGTATGTGGGATTGTTGGCATGAATAGGTTGTGTGGTCAGCGGCTGAATATAACCGAGGGAATGTCCTGGACGTATAGTGCGCCATGCAGTGCCTGGTCCCCACCCATCACGCTCGTTTGGGCTAAACTCAAAGGAGCCGTTCTGGATAAGTTCAGCATAGAGTCCACCATCGGCGGCAGCACTGATATCCTCGAAGAAGATACCTAATAATTCATCACTGATGGCCTTGCCGCCAGGAGGCGGGGTCATTGTCTTCTGGGCTGAGATACCCAGTGTGGCTGCCAGCATGGCAGTGCAAAATAATGTACGCTTTTTCATATATTTATGAGATTATGAGTTTAGAAGTTGGGGAGTGTGTCTCATTTCTCACCGCTTTTCATCCTTAGATTCAGTTGGAAGATGGCCGGAATGAAGATGAGCACAGAGAACACCACTGCTAAAGTGATGCTTGTGGTATTGGTGCCCCAAATATCAGTGAGATTGCGATATCCCAGATTATACATCACGTAGGCCACAGTGTTGTTCACCCAATGCACCAAAATTCCGGGTATGACACTATGCGTGCGGTAGTACATCCATCCAAGTAACAGTCCCATCAAGAAAGCATGTGGCATCTGTATGGGATTAAAATGCACGATGGCGAAAATCAATGCTGATATTGCTATAGCAAACCAATGACTTTGGCAGCCTTGTAACAAAGCCTTGAGTATGGCACCACGAAACACCAACTCTTCCACCAATGGGGCTAAGATACAAATAACTAAATATCCCCATCTGCTGCCCAATAGCTGCAACAATTTACCGTCACTCCAGTCTGGTAATGGCACCAAGCCCTCAAACACCTCCGAGGGTATCAATGTACCCAATGCCGCAACAGCTGCCCAAAGAAGCACTGTCCAAGGATGTGAGCGCAGATAGGTGCGTGACACCTCACACCATTTCGCTCCCAGAAACACCGCCATAGTAAGCAAGCTAAAAACCGCTTGTGCCACGATTGTCATCTTCAAAGTATAATTCACCCCACCGCTGGCAAACGTATGGAAGATATCCTCAAGCCTCCGTCCCTCAGCGAGATTCCAAATGAAAAACACTGCATAAGTGACCACAAACTGTATAAGGATAAAAACTACCAGATACAGCACGACACTGACAATTGGATTACGTTTCATTCTTCTGCTATTTGATCAAAATACTCGTTAGCCCGTCTGACATCCTCACGCATCTGGGCGACTAACAATCCCACATGTTCATATCGCCGTTCCTCACGAAGACGTGTATCAATTGCCACAACCATTTTTTTGCCATACAAGTCGTCTTCATAATTGATGATATGTGTCTCGATGGTCTGCGCGCCATCGTCGAGCGTAGGCCGTGTCCCTATATTCATAATGGCTCGTTTCATCTCCATTTGACCTTCCACCCTTGCCCTAACGGCATAGACACCAGCCGTGGGAATGAGTTTCTCACACCCACTGATGTCTAAATTGGCCGTAGGAAATCCGAGTTTTCGACCTTGTTGGAAACCCTCCACCACACGGCCCACCAAAGTATAGGAATAGCCTAACAACTGATTGGCTTTTTCAATATTTCCCTCGACAATCATCCGCCTGATGACCGAACTGCTCACACTTTGTCCATCGTATTGCAATTCCGTAGCTCGTATCACATCTATACCTCAGTCCTTCCCATAAACAACATAATCGTCCAAATCCTCATTGCGGCCACGACCGAAACGATTGTCATATCCCATGACCAGTGTAGTCACGCCCAATCTGTCACGAAGCACACGTTCCATAAACTCTCGTGCTGTCATGCAGGCCATCTCGCGGTCGAAAGGTAAGACCACGCAATTATCCACCCCCGACTGCGACAACCGTATCATCTTTTCATCAGGAAAAGTCAGGAATAAGGGCTGAAACGACTCGTCCAGCACTTGGCGTGGATGCTTGGCAAAAGTAATGACCATCGACTCAGTGCCCTGTGCCCTTGCAGCATCCATCACCATCTTAATGAGATGTTGGTGCCCAAGATGTACACCATCGAAAAATCCTATCGTCGCCACAGTATGACGAGGAAGAGATTCATTGTCGTTCAGATAGAAAGTATGCATTATTAAGAATTTGGGAGTATATTCAATGGATAGAAAAGGAGTTAAAAGGGAGTTAAAAGGACAAGACCATTGCCGCTATCGGATATTGCAATTGCAAATAACTCGTCAACTTGTCAACTCGTCAACTTGTCAACTTTTACTTTTTCTTCCAATACTTTTCCAGTTTCTTTGCCTCGGAGCGCTTAATTTGGATGACGCTGCCATGCTTGGGAGAGACAAAGTTGGTGGCTTTCATCACTCCCTCGTTGAAACGGCCTAATGGTGTGAAAGTCTTGAAATCGGTCGTCTCGACAAAGCCGAAATTATGGGGATTGGCACTGTAGATATCGTACATCACCACCCATCTGTCTTCTCCGATGCGCTTCCATGTATTGGGTGCCTCACATCCCCTTGGCTCGGCATCAATCTGCTCATGGTGATAGTCACTATATTGGTTGATGCGGTCGGAAATCATATACTTGATGCCACCAGGATTTTCCTGCGCCACGTATGTCATGAAATAGCGCCCGTCGGGCATGGCACAGATGTCGGCATCGAGCACCTGTATTTTCTCATCGGGATATTCAAAGAGCAGTCGCGGTTCTGTTTCCAACGTAGTGAATTCATCGTTGGCATAACAATAATATAGTTTCGTGCGCCCTCCTGGGTCCTTGCGGATGGTGAAATACACCATCAATTTACCTACGGCAGGGTCATAGATAATCTCGGGCGCCCAGGCACAACCCAGTTCGCCATACTCCTCAGGAAAGAGCTTGTCGATACGCACTTCGGTGTGTGTCCAGTGAATGAGGTCGCGTGAACGCATGAGTACCAACCCACGATTATTGCCCCATCCATACTTTTCGTCACGCTCCCACTGTGTGGTGCGCAAACCTCGCTCCTTTCCAAAAACATGCAGGTCGGTGAGGGCCATATAGAACATTCCGTTGTGGGGCGAACGGTAGATATGCGGGTCGCGGATTCCGTGTTGTTCGGCAATGGTGTCACCGGCAATCACCGGTTGTCCATCATTCACGGCAGTGAAGGTGTATCCATCATAACTCACTGCCATAAACAGACTATGTGTAGGATCATTGAAGAAAGTGAATAAATAAGCGCCCATGCCTTTCTCCGACTTGTCTTTCTGGGCACTGGCCATGAGCGGGAAAAGGGCCAGCAAAAGCAGTGTGAATACGTTTTTCATCTTCATCTTTTTGTAATTTTGGGCAAAATTACCTATTTTTCTGCTAATATCTTGCGTGTTGAGGGTGAAAATGAGCACTTTTTTTTGCTAAACCGAATAAAATACATACTTTTGCACTATCTTGCAATATATGTGCATGAATTTGGCTTCATCATGGCAAATTTAAAATCACTCTTCAAGGATACAGCCATCTATGGTCTTTCAAGCATCGTAGGACGATTCTTGAATTACATGCTTGTGCCGCTTTATACCCACTATATGCCCAAGGATTCGGGCGACTATGGTGTGAGCACCAACATCTATGCCTATACGGCACTTTTACTTGTGCTGCTTACTTTCGGCATGGAAACCACACTGTTCCGATATGCAAATGATGAGCGCCATAAGCCCGACACCGTATTCTCGACAACAATGACAGTCGTTGCACTGCTGAGTGCTGTGTTCCTGCTACTCGTCTTCGGGTTCATCAATCCTATCAGTAATGCCCTTGGCTACACAGACCACCCCGAATACCTTCAGATGATGGCAGCCGTTGTGGCACTCGATTCACTGCAGGCAATCCCATTCAGCTACCTGCGGTTCCAGAAACGAGCCATCCGCTTTGCCTCGCTCAAAATGCTGTTCATCATCCTGAACATCGGATTGAACCTACTCTATTTCGTGGTGTTAGGTAAGACCTCTGTGTTCTATGTATTCTTCATCAACCTGCTCTGCACGGGTCTCATCACTTTTTTCTTCGTACCAGACCTGCTGCGCATCCACTGGCATTTCGACGGCAAACTACTGAAGAAAATGCTCAGTTACTCATGGCCCATCTTGATTTTAGGCATTGCAGGCATTCTCAACCAAGTGGCCGACAAAATTATATTCCCATTAGTCTATCCTGACCAGGCTGATGCCAACGTACAATTAGGCATCTATGGTTCGTGTGTAAAGATTGCCATGATTATGGCAATGATCACACAGGCGTTCCGCTATGCCTACGAACCTATCGTATTCGCCAAGAGCAAGGATGCCGATAAATCCGAATACTACGCATCGGCGATGAAATATTTCCTCATTTTCACCTTACTGGCATTCCTTTGCGTGGTAGGATGGATGCCTCTGCTACAATATATCATCGGCGCCGACTATCGTGAAGGTTTAGGAGTCGTTCCAATCGTGATGGCTGCCGAGATTATGATGGGTGTCTATTTCAATCTGTCGTTCTGGTATAAACTCATCGACAAGACCATCTATGGCGCATGGTTCTCACTGGCTGGCTGTATCGTGCTCTTTGCCGTAAACATCCTGCTGATTCCCAGATTTGGCTATTGGGCTTGTGCATGGGGTGGCGTGGCAGGCTACGGCACGGCCATGGTACTGAGCTACATCGTAGGCCAACAGAAGAATCCAATCCCCTACCCTATGAAGGACATTGTCGTGTATGTAGTGGTGACCGCTGTGCTCTTCGCAGTGATGAAGTTGTTGCCCGACACATTGCCAATGCCTCTGACGCTCGTTGTCAACACGGTGCTTATCATCCTTTTCATAGCTCTGATTGTGAAAAAGGACTTTCCACTCTCAAGCCTCCCTGTAATTGGGAAAAAATTCAAGAAATAACAATAAAACCAAATATACGATGAAACAGATTTTTCTTACCCTGAGTATCTGCCTGGCATGTCTCTCTGCAAAGGCCGACGAGGGAATGTGGACGATTTACAATCTGCCTCCACAAGTATTTGAGATAATGCAAAACGAAGGCATGACCATGAGTTACAACGACCTCTATTATGGTGATAATGCCCTCAAAAATGCTTGCGTGAATTTCAGCGGCTACTGTTCTGGCGTGGTGGTATCGCCCAACGGACTGGTCTTTACCAACCACCATTGTGGCTTCGAGGCCATCCGCAGTCATTCCACCGTGGAGCACGACTATATGCTCAATGGTTTCTATGCCAAGAGCTACGAGGAGGAACTCCCCAACGAGGATATGTTTGTCAGTTTCATGGTTGACCAGATAGACATCACACCACGGTTGGCTTCTATGCGCTTCGACAAACTGAGCAACAGTCGCCGTGAGGAAATCATCGACTCACTGACCAACGCTATGACCGACTCGGTGAAGGCCATAGACCCAACCCTGCATGTTAACATCGACGCATTCTACGAGGGCAACAAGTTCTATGCCACCACTTATCAGGACTTTACCGACATCCGCCTGGTATTCACCATCCCCATGTCAATGGGTAAGTTTGGTGGCGACACCGACAACTGGGTGTGGCCACGACAGACATGCGATTTCTCCGTATTCCGTATCTATGCCGACCCAAAGACGAATGGCCCGGCTGCTTATAGTGAGGACAATGTGCCCTACAAGCCCAAGCGTTGGGCCCAGGTGTCGATGCAAGGCTATAAAGATGGTGATTTCGCCATGACCATCGGCTATCCCGGCAGTACACAGCGTTATCTCTCGTCGTATGGCATCAAACAGATGCGCGACTGCGAGAATGCCGTGCGTGCCCAGGCTCGTGGTATCAAACAGGAAATTATGCGCCGACACATGAATGCCGACGAGGCTGTACGTATCAAATACGACAGCAAATATGCACCAAGTTCCAACTACTGGAAAAACTCTATCGGTATGAACAAATGTATCGACTCCATCGGCATCATCAACCAAAAGGCTCTCTTCGAGGACCAAATCCGCCAATGGCAGAAAGAAACAGGCTATTTACTCTATAAACTCGATTTCGACCGACTGAAAGAACTCTATGCCAACAATTATGAGTCAACCCATGCCTATAATTACCTGATAGAATCATTTTATGGCAATACTGAACTCTTCAGCCGCTCATTAAAATACTATCGAGGTGAATACGAGGTGCAAGGTCCCGAGGATAATCCCAAGAAGCAGTACATTATCATCGAGGACAACACCAAAGACTGGGACGAGGCTCTCGACAAGGAAGTGCTCGCAGCTATGCTGGAGAATTACGCCAAACATGTGGATAAGAAATATCTTCCCGATTTCTACAACACTATCAGGACCAAATTCGCCAACAACTACACGGCATACGTCGATAATCTATATAAGAAGTCGGCACTGATGAAGACCGGCAAGAAAATATACATCAACAAGAAAGGCTTCGACAAAGACCCTGGTGTGCTCTTTGGGGAGGAATTTATCGAGGTTCTGCGCGCCATCGCTGCTTCCAGCCGCAGCGTGGAAAACAGCATCCAGACACAGGAACGCTATCTCTGCGATGCCGTAGTTCGGATGCAACAGGATATGCCCCACTACAGCGACGCCAACTTCACCATGCGCCTCAGCTATGGTCAGGTGGGTGAATACATGCTTGCAGGACAACCCTCCGGCTACTATACCACACCCGAGAGTTTCATCGCCAAAATGGACCAAGCAGAGAAGATAGCCGACTATAAGGCAGAGCCCATCATGAGAGAACTTCTCTCATCGAAAGACTTCGGACCCTATACCGACAAAACTACAGGCAAGATGCAACTGTGTTTCCTTACCAACAACGATATCACTGGTGGCAACAGCGGCTCACCGATGTTCAATGGCAAGGGTGAACTCATCGGCCTGGCATTCGACGGCAACTGGGACAGCCTCTCAAGTGACATCTTCTTCGACAAGCAACTTGCCCGTTGCATCGGCGTAGATATCCGCTTCGTCCTCTTCATGATGGATCGCTGGGGTCACGCCGACAGACTGCTCAAGGAAATTAATGCGAAATAAGTGGCGAGTTAGAAGTT
>JAEEGL012689807.1_pt1 | contig 11576 bp, 6 predicted proteins | sample 9134231 | NCBI WGS metagenome assembly JAEEGL01 (sample SAMN16246548, study PRJNA631951) | gut metagenome | biome: gut microbiome; feature: rumen; material: fiber-attached | host: Bos | place: Iran: Karaj | collected 2018-10 | reverse complement strand
GCAAGTGTCATCGACAAGGACGGTTTCCTGCACACTGGCGACCTCGGCTACTTCGACGACCACGGGCGCCTCTATCTCACAGGCCGCTGCAAGGAGATTATCGTGCTCTCCAATGGCAAGAATGTGCAGCCCAGCGAGATAGAACACAAACTGGAGAAATATACGGAGCGCGTGAAGGAAACAGCCGTCGTACAGGATGGCGACATGCTGCGCGCCATCATCGTGCCCCAAGAGGAATGGGCCAGGAACCTGACGGACGAAGAGGTGGAAGAGGCACTGAAGCGCGAGGTGCTAGAACCCTATAACCTCACGGTGACCAACTACAAGAAGCTCATGAGTCTGTTTGTCTATCGTGGTGAACTGCCTCGTACCAGACTGGAGAAACTGCAGCGCTACAAGCTGAAAGACATCCTTGCTGCAGGCACATCGGCTGCCTGTCAAGAGAGGTCTATCGAGGAAGCAGAGGACCCCACCTTTGAAGAATACCACATCCTAAAGACATATATCGAGGAAGAGAAACAGATACAGCTACACCCCACCGACCACATCGAGACCGACCTGGCCTTCGACTCGTTGGACATGGTGGCACTTCAGGGTTTTATCCAGCAGACCTTCGGAACCAACGTCAATGCAGCCGACATGCCAAGTTTCAAGAACATCCAGGCATTGGCAGAACACGTGGCCTATAGCAAGACCCGCATGGAGGTAAAGATAGAAGACTGGCATGAGTTCCTGAACACCGACTCTTCCCACCTGATGCTACCGCACGGCAACCTCAGCATGCCGCTGCTTCTGAAATCATCCCGCCTGCTGTTCAAGGTATACAACCGTCTTTCGTTCAAAGGTACAGAAAATATCCCTACTCACGGTCCGATGATCATTGCCCCTAATCATCAGAGCTATCTCGATGGTGCGCTGGTCTCGATCGGGCTTCCTATGAAAATACTCAGAGACAGCTACTTCTATGCCACTGAAGAACACGTGCAGGGGGCTTTCCGCCAGTATTATGCACGCCACAACAACATTATCATCATGGAACGTGGCAATCTCCGCGACTCCATCCTCAAACTGGCTGAGGTTCTCAAGCGAGGCAAGAATGTGATTATCTTCCCTGAAGGTTCACGTACACGCACTGGCAGACTGACCGATTTCAAGAAGACCTTTGCCATCCTCAGCCGTGAGCTGCAGGTTCCCATCCTGCCTGTGTGTATCAGAGGTGCTTTCGAGGCATTGCCACGCTCCAGGCATTTCGTCTCACCACACAAGATTGAAGTTGAGTTTCTGACGCCTGTTGTTCCTGACAGCAATCTTTCATACGATGAAATAGCCAATCAGGTGAAGCAGGTCATTCACAGAAGGATACTCGACACCACGAGGGATAGGGAGTGATTAATTCATACTTGTCCGACTGCTACTGGAGTTCCTGGAATACCCACATCCTCTTACCGCTATTTCAAGCGCGTTACAGGGATGACCGCAAAGCAATACCGCGACTGCTTTCAATCATCATAATCATCATAAACATTGCTACACCGTCTCCTGTAAGATTGAGGATGTTTTGACACAGCTTCACTTCCTCTTTACTCCTCTTACGGGGACTGCCTCTGCAGGATGGTCAGGCCATGAGTGCTTCGGATAACGCCGGCGTAACTCCTTGCGCACCTCGAAATAGGTGGATTGCCAAAAGCTGTGCAGGTCGGTGGTGAGCTGGACAGGCTTGAAGCCAGGAGACAACAGCTCCATCAATACAGGTGAGCCGTCCACCTGTGGAGTATCCAGCAGACCGAAGCACTCTTGCAAACGTACCCGTAAGACCGGCACTTCGGCTCCTATACGGTAGTCGAGCCGTATGCGGCTCCCTGTGGGGACAACGATATGAGTAGGAGCCAGTTGTTCCACCATTTTCTGCTGCTCATAGGAGAGCCGGCTCCAGATGACCTCGCAAAGGTCTGTCTTCTTCAGTTCATTCGTTGTTGTCGCTTTGCCGATGAAGAGAGGTCCCCACTCTACTGCGCTCCTGCAGATGGCTTCCGTGTCCACTGACGGAAGCGACAATTCAGGATGACGGGTGGCAATAAAAGCGATTCTCCGCTGCAGGTTGCGCACCTTATCGGAGAAATCCAGCATCGAGGGACCGTCTTTGGCAATAGCCTCACAAACGACCTGCTGTATCTTCTCGCGAACATCATTTGCCAATGGTTTTGAAGCCAACAGAATGGCACCGATGCGGGTCTCTCTTCTGGCAACCACGGCACCTGCCTTCCCATCCCAAAAGATGTTGTCGCGCTCATGGGTATACGCTTTCAGATCTGCGGGGTCAACGACACTGGCCAGAAAGACTTTCCCCACGCCGCCCGCTTTCTGATGCATCGAAGCGATGGATAGCCATTCTTCGGCGGCCATGGCATCCGATGCGTCTACCGCTACCAGTTCACCACCCGGCAACTGGAACACGCCGACCCCCTCTCGCCATGCCTTGCCGATACGCTCAGGATAGGCCGATGCAAGCAGAGCCCCCACCTCGTAGGGGTTGACGGCGGCATTGTCCACTTTAGAGTGTATCATCTCTACATATTGACGGGCGATTTTCGCCATGCGCCCCCACCGGCCTATCTTTCCGCTTCTGCGCTCACGGCGTAGCGCATCCAACCGGCGGTCCATAGCGACGTCGCCCTCTCCGGCCATAGGGTCTTTCTCCTCTATCAGCGCAGCGATGTCGGCGGCAAGGGCTTGCCGTTCATTCGTGTCTGCCGTCAGCAGCATGCGGGCGATACGCGGGTGGCAAGGCAGTTTTGAGAGCCTACGCCCCCATTCCGTCACCCTGCCCGCTTCGTCTGTCGCGCCAAGCGATGTCAGCAGCCTGCGGGCATGGGCTACAGCCGACTTCACAGGAGGGGTCAGCCATGGCAGTTTCTCCACGTCGTGCTCGCCCCAGATGGCGGCATCAAGCACCAACGAGGTAAGGTCGGCCTCCAATATTTCCGGCATTCGTATGGCGGTCATGCGCGACTCTGTGGCGGCAGTCCACAACCGATAACACACGCCTGGAGCCACACGCCCTGCGCGCCCCGTGCGCTGCGCCGCCATATCCAATGATATCCGCACTGTTTCCAAGTGGTTCAGTCCGCTGCGCGCGTCAAACACCATTTTCCGGCAGAGGCCGCTGTCGATAACCACACGCACACCCTCGACCGTCAAAGAGGTCTCTGCGATAGACGTCGCCAACACCACTTTCCGTTCGCCCTCCGGCGTCGGCGCAATGGCCCTCGCCTGCTCGTCATTGGAAAGCATGCCATATAGGGTAAAAATCTTCGTAACGCCAAGAACGCCCGACGAGAGCAGTTCCTGAACATGCCGTATCTCCCCTTCGCCGGGCAAGAATGCCAGAATGTCGCCCTCATGCGAACGATGGGCCTGCAGGATGGTCTTGGCCACCATCTGCGATACGTTCGACACATCGGCATCCTCTCCATTGTGGATGACCTCGACAGGAAACATCCTCCCCTCACTCGTCAGTACGGTGCAACGCAACGCTTCCGACAGGGCTTTTGTGTCTATCGTTGCGGACATCACCACCAGCCGCAGGTCTTCTCTCAGGACATCCTGGCATTGCCTGACCAGCGCAAACGCCTCATCGGTGTTCAGGCTCCGTTCATGAAACTCATCGAAGACCACCACCGCCACGTCTTCCAATGCCGGGTCATCCAAGAGCATTCGTGTGAGCACTCCCTCTGTCACCACCTCAATGCGCGTCTTTGATGACACCTTACTCTCAAAGCGGATGCGGTAGCCCACGGTCTCGCCCACCGACTCGCCGAGGAGCCACGCCATCCGTGAGGCGATTTGCCGTGCCGCCACTCGCCTTGGTTCCAACACGACAATCTTGCCATCGGCTTCCCTCAGCCCTTCCAGCATAGTCAAAGGTAGCACCGTAGACTTTCCGGCACCTGATGCTGCCATCACTATCGCCGCTGTCTCCCTCCGCAAGGTGTCATTCAGCGGTTTCACCAACACTGCCACAGGCAGCGTCTCCAGCTCTCTTTGTAATCGTTGAGTCAATACTGTCATTCCATCATCGTGAAATCATTGTCTATGCTGGTAGATCATGGCCGTCACATCGCCGGATGAAAAAGCTGCCAATGGCCAAGGCGATGACGGGCGCATGGTCTTCACTTCGTCCATAAAACTCTCTGTCGTCATGCCTTTTTGTTGTTCTTTTTCTATATGACGCAAAATAACTCGTTTTGTGACATGAAAGCATGGAGAAAATGGAGTTTAACGTGAAAAAGGCCGACCTTGAGCTAAGCAAGCTATCACATCTATTCCTGCTCTACAAAAAACGGCCTATGTTGGCAATTTGAGTTTTTTTCATTACATTTGTGCCCAAAGAATAATCTAAAAAAGCATAGGAGATGAAAAAGACTCTACTGACAACCCTTGTGGCAGCACTGATATGCAGCACGATATGCGCACAGAGCGACAGCATCGCATCCAAATCTACCGGTGGAAGAAAAAAAGTGGCCGTGGTGCTGAGTGGCGGCGGGGCAAAGGGCATGGCCCACATCGGAGCACTGAAAGTGATAGAGCGGGCCGGAATACCCATCGACATCATCACAGGAACGTCGATGGGCAGTATCATCGGCGGACTCTATGCTATCGGTTATAATGCCAACTCTCTCGACTCCATGGTGAGGGTGCAGGACTGGAGCTACGTCATCACCGACAAGGAAGACCTGACGAAACAGAGCCTGGCCGACCGCAAGAAGCAGAACACCTATGTCCTCAGCCGAGGCATCACCGTCGGCAAGCTCAACTATAACGACGGGGGTATCATACAAGGCAAGAACCTCGCAGAACTGTTTCAGCAGTTGTGCTACGGGTATACCGACTCTCTTGATTTCTCACACGACCTTCCCATCCCCTTCGCCTGCGTGGCGACCAATGTCATCGACAACTCGGAATATGACTTCCATAGCGGGCGCCTTCCTGTCGCCATGAGGGCCTCTATGGCCATCCCGGCAGCATTCTCACCGGTAAGATTGGGAGACAAGGTGCTGGTGGACGGCGGACTGCGCAACAACTATCCTGCGGATATCGCACGCGAGATGGGTGCCGACATCATCATCGGTGTCACCGTGCAGGGAGAGCCGAAGATAGCCAACGACATGGGCCGCACGATGAGCATCCTCAGCCAAATCATCGATGTGAACTGTAAGAACAAACTCGACGAGAACCTCGCCATCACCGACCTCCACGTACAAGTAGACACGAAAGGTTACAATGCTGCCAGCTTCTCACTCACAGCCATCGACACACTCATCCGCAGGGGTGAGGAAGAGACGATGAGGCACTGGAATGAACTGATGGAACTGAAAAAGCTCATCTGCCTCGGCGACTCTTTCGAGTACGTCATCCTGCACCCCCAAAACCCCACTGTGATGACCGACAAGCATCCTGTCACAGGGTATGTCTTCGAGAACATGACACCACAAGACGTGCGATTCCTGAAACATAAGTTCCGCATTCTCAACACCGTCGATGATGCCAAGCATCTTCCACGACACATGATTGACCTATCATCGCCTCTGAAGAGCGATTCCATCGATGCGAAACTTCAGCAACAGCTCACCACCACCATGCGAATGGACTTGTTTTACCAGACAGCAGAGTGCCGGCTCGAGCCCGACGGCAATGGGGTGCGCGTGATACTCACTGCCGGCAACCGCAAGACCAACCAGGCGTATGTGGGAATTCGTTACGACTCAGAGGAACATGCTTCCCTGCAACTGGGGGCCGACTTCCCCATCAAGGCATCGATGCCGATGGACATCGATGTCACACTGCGACTGGGCAAGCGCAATATGGCACGGGGCGAACTCTCCCTGCACACACAGACATTCACCTGTCCGAAGTTCGTATATACCTTCTACCGGAACGACGTAGACATTTACAAGGAGGGCGACCTCTTCTACAACATTCTCTACAACCAGTTCCAGGCGGAGGTGATCCCAATCAACCTCGACCTCAGGCACTTCAACCTGCAGATGGGAGTAAGGTGGGACTATATGCACTACCGCAACACATTGGAGGCAGAACACGTGCTCGATGTCGACCTCCATAACGAGCACTTCTACAGCTATCGCGCACGGGTGAACTTCAATAGCGAAGACAACTGGTATTTCCCCACACGAGGGGCACGGTTTCAGGCCGGATATGCCTACATGACCGACAACTTCACACAACTTCAGGGCAAGGCCGGCATGAGCGATGTAAGCGCCAACTGGCGTAAGTCGTTCTCTTTTGGTAGTCGTTTTACCCTTCAGCCCATGTTCTACGGTCGGCTGCTCCTTGGCTCTATCGTTCCCACTGGTTTTGAAAACACAATAGGCGGAGAATGGTTCGGGCACTACGTGGAACAGCAGATGCCCTTCGCCGGCATCGGCAACCTGGAGCACATCAACCGTCAATTTATAGCAGCCCAGTTGCAGGCTCAGCAGCGTATGGGCGGCAAGCACTACCTGCTACTCCGCATCGCAGGGGCACAACAGTCGCGCTACCTGAAGGAAATCCTCGACCACCAAACCATACTTGGTGCTCAGTTGGCATATTACCTCGACACCATGTTTGGCCCACTTGGCGCTTCTATTGGCTACAGCAACTACACCCAAAAGCCATACTTGTATGTGAATTTAGGATTTGTCTTCTAATCAATCCCAGAGATTGGTTTGGTTGGCCATGATGACTTCGTCGTCCTCACCTTCCTCGCCCACGTTGACCCATTCCGACTCTTTATAATCGTCGACGCTGTGTGTTCCAACCACATTGAGCACACTTTCCCCACAGCCCAATCGATGACTTCGGCTGTGGGGACGATATATAGTCTTTTTATCTTGCTCATTCGTCTTTGAAATTGATTGTCAAGCCCTCTGCATTTCTGAGCGAAGAGCCCATGCGGATGTTGAAACGATGGATAAAACCTTTCTCAAGAACGGCAGAGAAAGGGATATATGCAGCCCCACCCTCAGCGTAATTCTTGCCACCTTTGATGATGCTGCACCTGATTTCGATATAAGCGCCATCGGTATCGGCTACACTTCCTCCACTCCAGCCTTTGATGGTTTGAGGGATAAAGAACATATAGTCGTCATCACCCATTCCCAAGAAGGTGCTGTTGGTGCGGTCGGTGCTGCTGACAGATGACACATACACCCCAAAAAACTGTCGCAAATAGGGGGAGCTGACGAGATCATCATGGCAACAACGACTGATCTGTATCAGTCCTTATAATCCATCTTGACCACAATGACACGAATCTGCTGGCTGCCGTTTTTCTTTTTGTTAGACAGCTTCGCAATGTGCCAGTCGGTCGGAAAGAAGATAACGAACTGCCCCGCCTTGACATCAAAGAAGTTGGTCTTTTCCTTCACAAAATGGTAACGCATCACATCTTTCTTCTCGTCATACGGATTCTTGATGGTGCTTGACTCATGATCCAGCAGTGCGAAGCCCTCGGTACCTTTCACCACCAGTTGGAAGTCTATCTTCTTGCGATGGCTTTCCGTCCCTCGTTTCTCCAGGGGTTCGTTCTCTGAGTCCTCCACACTGGCCACCAATGTAGAGCCAGGAATGGGATGCTTGCCTTTAGGAATAGCCATCAAGTCTGTCTCACAGAGCCATCGGTAAAGTATGTCCCATTGCTCTTTGTTCTTCTGATATTGGCGGTAGAACTCGTCCACATTCAGCGTTTTGTGAGGCTTAGCCTTCTTCAATGTGCTCCACTCACTCTTCTTCAGCCACTTCCTGGCCTCCTTGCTGGTCTGCGCTGTTGCCAGCATTGTCAACAGGCATAGCGTCATTATTGTCACGACTCTTTTCATTGTTGTGTCTCTATAGTTGATTTCCAAGTGCAAATATATCACAATTATCCGAAAAAGTGACAACAATGCCACAAAACAAGAAGACTTGTTGTTGGTTTCAGCCCCCCAAAGGAGACTTTTTACGCCTTCATCTTAATTAAAACGACATTCAAGCCATACATATATTTATAAGAGATATCCTCTATGATTTTGTTGATCAGGCGCAAACCCAGATGTTCGAAGCCTTCCTTACCGATGTCGAGATCAGCCATCTTGCCTGCCAAAAGTGGGTTAAAAGGTTTGCCACCATCCTTCAATGCCACGGTGACGCCCTGGTTGTCAGAATGAATATGAACATCAAAAGAATGGTGGACTACATGCCCATGAGAATGTATGGCAATGTTTGTCATGAGTTCCTCACAACAGAGATTTATGCGTGGCGCACAGCAATGGCATTCTTTGAATAGACTTCTGTCATCGTCTTACTTTTATGGTTCAATGCTCTTGATACTGCAAATCATACAAAGATTATTCCATAAATTAATGGAAAAAGATTAATTTTGCAAAAGAGAAATATTTTATAAATCGGGATTTACATGAGCGATAATCAACCAGAAATCACCCTTTCTTTTTTACAAGAGGATGACAGGGAACAGTTCATCAAGGACAATCAATGGGCATTCAGATATGGTGCTCAGATTGAATTTGGCATGCGTGATGACCGCACAGAAGAGGGTTGTGAAGTAATCTCTCGAAGCACAATAGAGCGATGCATTGATGGAGAGAATGCCGAAACATATCGTATTGTGCAAAAAGGGAAGCATGTGGGAGGCATCGTATTGAGCGTTGACAAAAAAGCGGGAAAGGGCGAACTGGAATTACTTTTTGTATCGCCAGAATCTCATAGTAAGGGCATTGGAAAAGCCGCATGGCAGGCCGTGGAGAAATTACATCCAGAAATCCATACTTGGGAAACCATCACACCTTATTTTGAAAAACGTAACATTCATTTCTATGTCAACTGCTGCGGATTTCACATTGTGGAGTTCTGGAACAGGCACCATCATGGGCCTGCTATTCCAGAAGAAGAAAGCGAGAACTGGAGCGAGGATGATGAAATGTTTGTTTTTAGAAAGGTCATGAAAGTCTAAGACTGTTAAAGAAAAGAAGGAAATGAGCTATTTGAAAAAAGGACTAACAATCCTAGCCTTGCTGTTGCAAACGATGTGCGTTTGTGGACAAGGATTCATGAATCCGGTACTTCCAGGCTTCCATGCCGATCCAAGTGTGTGCCGTGCAGGTGACGACTTCTATCTCGTAAACAGCACCTTCCAATACTTCCCTGGAGTACCTGTATTCCACAGTAAAGACTTGGTGAACTGGGAACAGGTAGGCAACTGCCTGACCCGACCAACGCAGGTGGACTTAAAAGGCACCGATGGCAACAGCGGCATCTATGCACCTACCATCCGATACCACAACGGAAGATTCTATATGGTGACAACAGTCTTTCCTTCGCGCCGTCATTTCTATGTCTGGACAGATAATCCCGCTGGCGAGTGGTCGGACCCCATCGTGATCGACTTTGCCATCGGCAGTTGCGACCCCACGCTCTACTTCGAGAACGACAAATGCTATTTTCTTTGGAAGGAAGGCGACATCAAGATATGCGAGATTGATGTGGAGACCGGTAAGCAGCTTGGCGAGATTCATCACTTAGGGACAGGTCTTGGCGGCAGGTATCCAGAAGGACCACATATCTACAAGAAAAACGGCTACTACTATCTGCTGTTGGCTGAAGGCGGTACAGAGCACGGGCATCACGTAAATATCCTGCGCAGCAAAAGCCTGTTCGGGCCATACGAACCGAATCCTGCCAATCCCATTCTGACACATTTTAGCATGAAGATGCAGAATAGCCCGATACAAGGTTTAGGACATGCCGACCTGGTACAGGCTCCAGACTCTTCATGGTGGATGATCTGCTTAGGATACAGGACAAGCGGCTATCTTCAGCATGTGATGGGGCGTGAGACCATGCTGGCACCGGTACAATGGGAGCAAGGCGGCTGGCCTGTGGTAAACGGAGACGGTACGCTCCAGACGGACATGAAATGTCAGACGCTGCCTCTGGTGCCGATGGCAAAAGACCCTATTAAAGAAGAATTCAACTATGTGAAACGCAAAGTACCTAAGGACAGCTATCACTCGTTGGGCATGCCGATGGGTTGGATGAGTTTATGTAATCCCGATTACAGCAACTACTCACTGACGGAGCGTAAAGGCTGGCTCCGTCTCCGCCCCACGACAACAGGTCTCAGCATGACAGCAAATCCCACATTCATAGCCCGGCGCCAGACAGATTTGAATTTTACGGCCACCGCATTGTTTGACCTCTCCCATCTAACCGAAGGTATGCAGGCAGGCATCACAGCCTATGCAGCACCGTTGAACCACTATGATGTGGTGGCCGAGAAACGGGATGGAACCATTCATATCAAGTCAATGGTACGGTTAGGTCAGACTTGTCATAGTGAAAGGGAAATCAAGTTGAGCGATAACATGGTCTATCTGCGCATCTCTTCGGATAAGGACTTCTACTATATGCAGATGTCATCTGACGGCATCAACTTCACTCAACTGGCCAAAATGGAATACCGCTTTCTCAGCACAGAAACCATCGGTGGTTTTACAGGAGTAATGCTTGGACTCTTTACGCAATGCAACAGCGACACGAATGGCTTTGTCGATGTTGACTGGTTTGAATACAAGCATCCCAAGTGATCAGTTTCAGTGCCTGCTGCCATCCTCTTCCTCATACAAGTCAAGAGCTTCCTTCAGCTTGTCACGCATATACTTCACCGCGTTCCGGGGATAGATAATCCTGATACCGGGACCGTAGGACATGAAGACCGAATACATCTCGAAGTTGATGACCACATCGATTCGGAAGATGCAACTGCCGTCTTCAGGATTCTCACTCAACAATTGTTGCGAGCGATGTATAGGTTTTGTTTTTATATATTTGCTTTGCTCACGGCTGGCCCAGAATTTGATACGTCTCGGTGTGTTTTTGATGTTCTTGCTCACGCCTATCACGTCATCGAAGAAATGCTCTGGGTCGAAATCAGGATTCTCACGGAATGGGACATCTACGGGCTCCACACTTTTGATGCGGTCGAGGGCCAAATTGTAGAGCAACAGGTTGCTTGCCTTCGAGCCAAACAGGAACCAACGGTTGCGGAACTCCTTTAGCAGATATGGGCAGAGTATATACTCCGTGGGATATCTGGCCGAGAACGACTGGTACATGATGCGCAACGTCTGCTTGTGGGCGATATAGTTATAGAGCGGATTCAGCAGACGGATACCCTCCAGGTCGGGCACGCTGTCGAAATGGATGATGGGCTTGCGGTTGTTGCGGCTGATGGCCAGTTTGTCCTGCAGGCGGCTGACCACATCGGCCATCTCAGAGAACTGCCCGAAGTCCTCCAACTGCCGGAGCATGTCAACAGCCTCCTGCATCACCTCGTAGTCGTTCTGAGACATCGGCATGTCCATGATGGAATAGTCACTTTCCGCATAGCGGTAGTACTTGTGGTCATACACCTCGATGGGAGCATTGTAGCCAAGTTTGTCGGAACGCATCATCTGGATGTCGCCCTGCACGGTGCGCACGGAGACACCCTTGCGGATGCCCTCCATATCATACAATGCCTC
>JAEEGL012380156.1_pt1 | contig 11576 bp, 10 predicted proteins | sample 9134231 | NCBI WGS metagenome assembly JAEEGL01 (sample SAMN16246548, study PRJNA631951) | gut metagenome | biome: gut microbiome; feature: rumen; material: fiber-attached | host: Bos | place: Iran: Karaj | collected 2018-10 | reverse complement strand
CGACCGGTATTCCTCACTTCGATGGCTGCATCGATGGGTGTCATACCGATGGTCATTAAGGACACGCCGCTGTGGGGACCGATGGGCGTCATCATCTGCATAGGAGCACTGGTGTCGATGCTGTTTATCATCACCATGATACCCATCGGTTACAGTGTCGTAAAAGAACGTTTTAAGAATTAAAGATTTAAAGCCCAAATAAGCATGAAAAAGATATTCCTGATACTCTTCACTCTTCTCCTTCCTCCTTCCTCCTTTCTCCTTCCTCCCGTCTCTGTTTCCGCTCAGCGCATCATGACCCTGCAAGAGTGTGTCAAGGAGGCTCGTGTCAACAACGTCAGCGCAAAGGATGCTCGCAATGACCTGCTCATCGCCAAGGAACAGCAACGCTATGCCCGAACAAAGTACTTTCCCATGGTAGGAGCGTCGGCCACCCATTTCGAGGCCAGCGACTATCTGCTGAAACAGCAATTGTTCTCGCCCGAACTGCAAGAAGTCATCGAGGCACTCACCGAAGGGACGGATTTCTTCATAAGCGGAGGTATCCACGCCCTTAAGCGCGGCACGTCGATGGGCCTCACCGTCCTCGAACCATTATATACTGGCGGCAGGATCCGCAATTACAACAAACTGGCCGACATGCAGGTTGACGCTCGCCAAAAACTGCAGCAGGTGACTGACGACGAGATTGTGATGACTACTGAATTCCTGTTTTACAAGATTCTGGAACTCCATGAAACCGACAAGATACTCGACGCCATGGAGAAAGAAACGGAGAGCATACACCGTGATGCGGTCAATATCTATGAGAACGGCATTGTCAACAAAAACGACGTCCTCAGCGTCGAACTGATACAAGACCAGCTCTCGGCTCTGCGCATCAAGACAGCCAATGCCTGTCGGCTGTTGCGCCGTGCACTGGCAAAATATATGGGTATGGCCGACCAGGATATCGACATCGATGCAAATTGTTCCGACGATGCCATCGTCGATCCCCAGGTGTATCAGATGCCGCATCTCACAGCTCTTGAGAACCGCACGGAGACTCAACTCCTCGACACGTGGGTGGAAAAGGCGGTAATTGAAAAGAAAATAGCCCGAGCCTCCATGCAACCCATCGTACTGGTGGGTGGAACGGCCAATTACAGCAAGTGGCTCTCCGAATGGAACAGCAGGGCCATCGCTTTTGCTACCATCCAGATACCCATCAGCGCCTTTTGGAGCGAACGGCGCATGTACAATTGGAAAAAGGTGGAAGTAGAGAAAGCGAAAGACTTCCGTCAAGACAAACGCGAGCTCATCTCCCTGCAAATACAAGACGCCTGGGACAATCTGGAAAGTACCTACCGTCAGACGCAAATCGCGAAGAAAAGCGTGGAAAACGCAACGGAGAACCTGCGCATCAACCGCGAACACTATCTCAACGGTCTGTCGAATATGACTGAGTTGCTCGATGCCCAGCGACAGTGGCAGCAGGCGCTCACCGCACGCAATGCCGCCAACAGCGAATATCTGCAGGCCAAGACCCGCTACCTGATCCTGACCGGCCGCAGAGATGAAGTAAACCATTGATGTTACTGGCGAAGAAACAGTTTAAGATCATCGTACGATGACCACCTTCACCTACGAGAGACACTGATTTCCTCGTAGGTGGAGGAATTATTGAAAGTAAACTCAGCGACTTTCTGCTCTTCGCCCTTCTTGCCGATAATGATCCTATAGGTCTCACCTTCTGCCAGAGGACCCACCTCATAACTCAGATCGTATGTACAGATACATTTGCACCCATTTTCTGTTTCATACTCACTGACTGTGATGGTATTGCCCTCAGTACTGATATCGGCACCTAACTCACCTGGACAACAGTTGAAGATAGCATTCTGATGGCTGATATACAGATAGCCATCGTGAATCACCCGATACTCGACGATCTCCTTACTGCCCTCAGTGTCAGACCGTGTAAAGCCTTTACAGCCTGTGTTGGCAAAGTTCTTCACTTCTACACTCTGCGCAGGATTACCACTATCATCGCAACAAACTATCGTTGCAACGAACAATACACATAACAAATAAATCAAAAACTGCTTCATACCTTTCATTATTAATATTGGCGCAAAGATACGTAAATTTTTGCAAAGAATATATCGGAATGGAAAGATATTATGTTATTTATCGTTAAATATAGGGTAAAAGCCATTGCCGAATCAGAAAAAGTTCATATCTTTGCGATATCAAAATGATATCATATTATTAATCATTAAAAATAGAATAAGGTATGGAAACAAAAGAGTTTGAGTTCAGAGGATCAGTTTTAAACGGATTTCTGATGTTGTTCGTGAACTTTGCAGTTCTGGTCTTGACGATCATAGGTATCGTAATGAGCATCATTCAGCTCGACGCCAGTAACGGTGATCAGGGAGGCTGGCTGTTGGGAGGCTGTGCCCTTATGATTATAATAAATATAATAATGTGGTGCGGCCACATGCAGCTGGAGCCTAATGAGGCTCGTGTGACCACATGGTTTGGTAAATACAGCGGCACCTTCGCCAGGACAGGTTTCTTCTGGATCAATCCGTTCTATGGAACAAAGAAAGTCAGCATGCGTGCCCGTAATCTCGATGCAGAGCCGATCAAGGTGAATGACAAGACAGGTAACCCCGTGATGATCGGACTCGTATTGGTATGGAAGCTGAAAGATACCTATAAGGCACTCTTTGAGGTGGACACGCAGACGATGGCTGCTGCTCCCAATACCGTTGGCAGCGATACAAAGGGGCTGATGAATGCCCTCGAGAACTTCGTCCGTGTGCAGAGCGATGCAGCGCTCCGTCAGGTGGCTGGTCAGTATGCCTACGATGATGAGGATACTAAGGCTGGTGAGCCCACCTTGCGCTCGAGTGCCGACGAGATCAACGAGCAGCTGGAGCAGAAACTCGACGAGCGTCTGGCACTGGCAGGCATCGAGGTGGTAGAGGCCCGCATCAACTATCTGGCCTATGCTCCTGAGATTGCAGCCGTGATGTTGCGTCGTCAGCAGGCTTCAGCCATCATCACAGCCCGCGAGAAGATTGTAGAGGGTGCAGTGTCGATGGTGAAGATGGCACTCGACAAGCTCGCTAACGAGGATATCGTAGAGCTCGACGACGACAAGAAGGCTGCGATGGTAAGCAATCTGCTCGTAGTGCTCTGTGGCGATGACTCTGCTCAACCAGTAGTGAACACAGGAACGCTGAATCATTAATCATGGCAAAGAAAGAGACAAAGAGTTTTATCCTGCGTGTCGATAGCGATACGATGGACGCGATAGAGGCCTGGGCTGCGGACGAGTTCCGCAGCACCAACGGCCAGCTGCAGTGGATCATCACCGAGGCCCTGCGCAAAGCTAAGCGTCTGCCTAAAAAGAAAAAAGACAATGAAACCAGAGAAGATTAAAGTTAACAGAACGCTTGAGGGGAACATCTTTGAGTTTGCGTTCCTAGTGCTGCTGATTGCAGTGTGGGTGTTTATCATCATTGCATTGCAGAAGGCGCCTGATGTGGTGCCAACCCACTATGATGCAGCTGGTCGTGCTACCAGTTATGGTTCGAAATACGGAATCCTGTTTGTCACCATTATAACATCGATTGCTGGTGTCATGGTGTTGGTTGGTGCCTATTTCCCTCACTCCATTAATATACCTGTAAAGGTCAATACTCCACGCCAATACGAGTTGGCCATCCGCATGATGCGCGTGCTGAGTCTGGTGCTGCTGGCGCTGACCGCCACCATCGCCTACACATCGCTAGTAGCAGGTGCCTATGGCGAGCCATCGGCCATCCCCATCCTTGCTGTTGTAGGCTTGATGTTCGCGGTCATCATCGTCTTTAGTATCCTCATTTATCGCACAAAATGAAGATAACCAGACTGGAGCAGCTATATTTATCTACTGTGTAACTATCTGGACGCTGCCCGTTTTAAGACCTTCGCCCTGACAGGAGAGCGTGAGTGAAGAAGGCGCGTCGGAGCCCTGGATGATGATCTGAGCCAAACCGTTGAAAGCGGGAATGCTGAACTGGTGGCAGTCCTTTTCCTTAGGATGATCGGCACCGGGATACATCGGGTCACCATTGCCGGCACCAAGGATGCGGCCATCGCCAATGAGCTGGAATTGCAGCATTGGACAGGCATCGGGTACGACACGGCCTTTCTGGTCCTGCACCTCGACGGTGACGACAGAGAGGTCACGACCATCGGCAGCAATCACCTGACGGTCAGCCTTCATTACAATCTTATAGGCTGGCTTTGTCGTCTCTATCGTCTGGGTGAGGATGCGCTTGCCGTTCTTATAGCCAATGGCGACGACCTTTCCCGGCTGATACGTCGCCTTCCACTTCAGATGACCATTCGCTGGCATCGCCTGACGACCGAGTTTCTTACCATTAACCGTTAGTTCCACTTCGTCGCAGTTGCTGTATGCCCAGAGTTCTACCTCTTCACCCTCATGGCCCTGAAGATTCCAGTGGGGAAAGACGTGAAGCACAGGCTCTGAGATCCACCACGATTTCAGATAGAAAGCCTCATCCTTTGGGAATCCGCAATAGTCGAGGATGCCGAACTCCGATTCATGGGCAGGATACTCCAGTGGATTAGGCTCTCCACGATAGTCGAAACCTGTCCAATAGAACAATCCTGCTGCCCACGGACGCTCGGCATAGAACTTCCAGCCTCGCTCGATGACGTTTTCAACATGATGATGAGTGGTGTCGCGATTCATGGAAACCATTCGCCCAGGATAGTCGGGCGAATTGAAATACCAGCCACGCGTGCCACAGCCTGACGTCTCTTCTGTGCCTACAATCTTCCATGAAGGATTAGCCTTCTTACGATTATCGACATCGTTCTGTACGATATAGTTGAAGCCGACCACATCAAGACCCTTGATGAGCTCAGTGCCTCCAGCGTTGGCAACGGTACTGGGGCGCGAGGGGTCGAAGAGACGGGTGTATTCACGCATCGCCTCAGCAAGACGGGTGCCTTGGATGGTGTTCTCCAATCCCCACTCCTCGTTGCCGTCGCTCCAGAGGATGATACTGGGGTGATTACGGTCACGCTTGATCATACGCTCCAGGAGCCGGAGATGTTCTTCGTTGATGCCCATCAGACGGTTCTCGTCGATGACAAGAATGCCTTCACGGTCGCAGATGTCAAGCACGGCAGGCGTCATGGGGTTATGCGAGGCACGATAGGCGTTGCAGCCGAATTTTTTCAGTTGTTTTATGCGCCAGGCTTGCAGGGCATCGGGGATGGCGGCACCCACGCCAGCATGATCCTGATGCATGTTTACACCTTTCAGTTTCAGAGGGTTGCCATTGAGGATGAAACCACGCTCGGCATCGAAGGCGATGTCGCGGATACCAGTTGTGGTAGTATAGACATCCACCACCCTGCCAGCCTGAGTGATAGTGGTCTCTACCTGATAGAGATAAGGATCGGTGGTGCTCCAGAGATGGGGTTGATCTACTGCGATACTCTGCAGGCAAGTGACTGTCTCCTTGGATTTCAGGCGCAGCGACTCAACGGTACTCTTGGCAATCTCTTTTCCCTCAGCATCAAGCAGGCGATGAGAGACCTCACAGGTCTGGGCCTTCAGACTGCTGTTGTTTACCTCCGTCTCTATCTGAAGTTTAGCCTCTGTGTAGGGCAGTTTCAGCTCAGCACGAACGAAAGTGCCGAAAGGCGCTATACTCACCTCAGCAGATTTCTCAAGCCAAACATCACGATAGATGCCCCCACCCTCGTAGAACCAGCCCTCTTCGAGCGAGGCATCGGCACGAACACAGATGAGATTGTCCTCACCATATTTAATATAAGGTGTGATGTCGTAGATCTGAGTGGCATACCCACTTGGTTCTGTGCCCATATAGAAACCGTTGAACCACACGCGTGCATTACGGAAGATGCCGTCGAAACGGAGCACCAGACGCTTACCGAGGTCATCATTAGGGATAGTAAACAGTTTGCGATACCATCCGACGCTAGTTTCCGGGTATTTCCAGCCAACGGTCTTGTAGCCGTGGGAGTGACTTGCCTTTTGAGCGTATGGCAGAGTGGTCACCCAATCGTGAGGAATCTGTACTTCCTGCCATTCTTTATCATCGAATTTGTGGGTATATGGCCCTTCGTTGTGGATGGAGCTGGCTTTCGTGAGATAGTTGAAGTACTCTGTGCCACAGCCGAAGTCCTTCTTGGGATCGGCAGCATTACCGAATGCGAACTTCCATCCCTTGTCGAGGCGGATGGTCTCTCTTACATTCTGGGCACTCAAGTCTGTAAGCAGAAGGCAGCAAAAAGCCGCCACTAGAATTGATTTCAGTCTCATTTCTATCAGTTAGTTTATCGTTAGTCGTTTGAATTCATGTGCAAAGGTAGCGATTTTTTTCGAAACGGCAATGTTTTTCGGAGCTTTTTTATATTTATGCAACCGTTTGCACATCGTAACTCGCATAATTATAGCCGTTTGAAGTAGCACGAATCGCCTTTTTGCGTAATTTTGCATCAGAAATAATTATCAGCAATCAATATAACAGGAACGCTTATGCAAAGACTTTACACAACTATTATCGCCCTCATCACCGTCATCTCACTGTCGGCCCAAGGCTGGCCGTCAAACTACGGTGGAGTAATGCTGCAAGGATTTTCATGGGACTCGTACGTGGACACACAATGGACCAACCTTGAGAATCAGGCAGACGAGCTCTCGTCTTTCTTCGACCTGATATGGGTGCCACAGAGCGGAAACTGCAACACGTCATGGAATCAGATGGGTTACATGCCTGCTTACTATTTCGACCAGAACAGCTCTTTTGGAACAGAGAATCAGCTAAGGAAAATGATAAAAACATTCAAAGACAAGAATGTAGGTATCATTGCAGATGTAGTAATTAACCATCGTAATGTTCTTGGAGCAGGAGGTTCGTGGGTGGATTTCCCAGAAGAGACATACAACGGCGTGAAGTATCAGATGACCTCAAAGGATATCTGCAGCAACGACGATGAGGGCCAGACCAAGGCATGGGCAGACAAAAACGGCTATACACTTGGAAACGAAGAGGATCACGACACCAAAAACGACACCTATAGTGAAGACTGGCCTGGCGGTCGTGACCTTGACCACAGCAGCGAGAATGTTCAGAAAATCATCAAGGTTTATCTGAAGTTCTTGCTTAACGACATGGGGTATACGGGATTCCGCTATGATATGACAAGAGGATTCCTTCGCAGCATTTTGGCAGAATACAACTATGATGCAAAGCCACAGTTCGCTGTTGGTGAGTACTGGGATGGCAATAAAGCAACACTAAAGAAAGTCATCAACCAACAGAAAAAGAACGATGAAGTGCAGTGCGCCACTTTCGACTTTGCTTTCCGTTATTCTGCCCGTGATGCATGTAACGGGAATAATTGGAGCAAACTGGCTTATGGCGGTCTGGTCACGCAGGCCGGCTACACACGCTATGCGGTGACGTTTGTAGAGAATCACGACATGCAGGATCGTGGTAATGTAACAGGGTATACAAAAGACCCGATAACCAAGAATATTGCAGCCGCCAACGCCTGGTTGATGGCAATGCCAGGAACACCTTGCGTTTTCCTTTTGCACTGGAAGAGCTATAAGAACGAGATCAAGCAGATGATCCTGGCACGTAAGGCTGCCGGCATCACCAACGAAAGCTCATGGTCACAGGTAAGCAGTTCTTCATCCAGCTATCAGCTGGAGACAAAAGGAAGCAATGGCAAGCTCTATGCAACATTCGGCAATGCCACCTTCACAGACAATAACTATGTAAAGATCCTGAGCGGCACCAACTATGCCTATTATCTCAGCAAGAGCACAGAGACGCCTTGGGTAAGCCTTCCAACAGGCATCTACACAGAAGCGACAAAAGCGACACTGACAGCTGTATCAGAAAGCAACAATGCCCAATTGGTATATACCCTCGACGGTAGTGATCCTACATCAAGCAGCAGCAAAGTCAATTCTGGGAGTGAGATAAATATCACTGAGAATTGTACCCTAAAGGTTGGCCTTCTTATCGGCAGCACAGTAAAGAATATCATCACCCGCAATTATACCATTAAACCATTTGTTCCCCACAAGGCTACGATTTATCTGAAGAATCCGAATTGGGACGAAGTCTACTTCTATAGCTGGGCAAACGACGGAAAGAATACCCAGCTGTTGGGTAACTGGCCTGGCACCAAGATGACAGCAACAAAGGAAATTGATGGAGCGAAATGGTACTATCACGAATTTGATGTAAACACAAAGGGCTACTCCTTTAATATAATATTCAATCAGGGCAACGGAAAGAAGCAGTCAATAGACATCGGCCCTCTCAGCGAAGACACTTTCTATGAGATAAGTACTGACGACCTGAACGGCAAATACACTGTCAATGATATAACAGGTACAGTAACAGGTATTAGTGAGACACATTTTGCGACGCCAGAATACTCTGGGAGTATATATAGCATCGACGGTCGTCTGGTAAGAACTGACGGCAAGCTGGAGAATCTGCCCAAGGGCATTTACATCGTAAACAAGAAAAAGATTATACTTAAGTGAATTAATTAGTTTGGTTAGAAGACGGCACGGACGAGGAACCAGCAGTGCATGAGGAATGTCTGCACCCGTCCGTAATGACGCTCCATTACCCTGTAACGCTCTTTGAGCGACTCACGGTGGTGGAGCGTTGTCTGTCCTTCCTGAGTATAGTTGGCCACCACCATGTGGAGGTTAAGCATCGGCACGTTTTCCTCTGCAGCAGCCTTCATGACACGGATGCACCAGTCGACATCGGCAGAGTAACGGTACCGCAGGTCGTAGGGTGTCTCAATGGCAAAGTCTGCACGGGCATAGAAAGCCTGATGACAGACGAGCATACCGTAACGGAAAGACTTCCATGTGAGGTTTTCCGGGGGTGCGAGACGACGGTGATGCAAGAAATTTCCGTTGGAATCGACGATGTCGGTGTCGCCATAGAGAACGGCAGGGATATCCCCCTGTGATATCTTCTCGACAATGCGGGAAACTGTATCGGAAGAAGGGAGAAAGTCGCCTGCATTGAGGAAACAGACATAATCGCCATCGAGACTACGGAGACCCTTGTTCATGGCATCGTAGATGCCTTTGTCAGGCTCTGAGGTGACATGGATACGATGACCGTTATCTGCTGCATTCGAACGTTCGATATAGTCATCAACGATCTTCAGGGTATCGTCGGTAGAAGCACCGTCAATGATAAGATGCGTTATCTCCGGATAGTCCTGAGCCAGCACACTGTCGAGCGTACGCTTTAAAACAGCAGCTGCATTGTATGTAATGGTGACGTAGGTGATCTTTATCATAGGTTATAATGCTTGAAAGCCATCGCCTGATGATACACATCGAGGTAGCTGATGGCCACACTCTGCTGGGAGTAGTTATGCGCTACCTTCCGGACTGCCTCTTGGGACAGCTGGTCGTAGTCGGCCTCAAAGAGAATCCAACGAACGCCCCTCGCCAGATCGTCAGCATCGCGATATTCCGCCACATAGCCGTTGCGCTTATGGTCTATCTCCTCAGGGATACCGCCAATCTTAAAACCGACACAAGGCACACCACAGGCCATCGCCTCCATTATCGTATTGGGCAAGTTCTCGGAAAGCGAAGGCAATACGAACACATCCACCGCCTGATAGATCTCCACGATACGCTGCTCATTGTTGATGTAACCCAGAGGATGCGCCCTTAAAGGAAGCTGATCAACCACCTCCTCAGCATGTCCGCCTAATATCACCACTTCACAAGGTGTCTGACACTTTGTGAGGTCAACCAGTTGACGACAGGCCTCGATGAGATAGTCCATGCCTTTGTTCTTATTGGTTACGCGCTGGGAAACAAACAAAACAAGACGCTTGTCCTCAGGCAAGCCAAGACGTTTGCGGGCAGCCTGTTTATCACCACGATGATAGATATGAGTATCGATGGGGTTAGGGATGCTCACAATCTTCTGACCCTTCAGCAGGGCGCTCGCCTTTGCCTCCTGTTCGAGCCAATGGCTACAGGCAACGAAATAAACAGACTGGTCATCGAGCATATCTTCTTTCTTCCTCCAGATGGAGGTAGAGAGATCGTTGGAGGATCCACCACCAGGCAACAGTCGGCAATTACGGCAATGGGTGGTGAAGTTACGGCATCCAAGCGTGAGGTGGCAGATGGCCGTTGCAGGCCAGATATCGTGCATCGTCCACACTACCGGCTTGCCACTCTTAAGGATCTTACGGATACCCTTCAATGAAAGCATACCCTGATTGATCCAATGCAGATGGATGACATCAGCCTCCTGAAACTCACGGAGCTTCGTGATGTCAGAGCCAGCATTAGCAAGGTCGATCTCAAACAGATGCTTACGAGAAAAGCGACAACGGAAGAAGATGACAAGACGCTCCCACAGGAAATGCCAGTTGAGCATCGGCGACTTGGGGAGTCCTACGACGGTAAGTGCGTCAGTCTCCTTGTCGCGCACCAGCATCTTTGCCTTGACACCATTGTTATTCAGCGCCATCATCAGACGATTGGCAGCCACGGCTGCACCACCTGTCCGCTCACTCGTATTTACGATTAATACTCGCACCTGTTACTTTGACTTACTTATTAGTTCTTGGCAGCCTTTGCAGCCTCTTTAGCCTTACGCTTAGCCTCTTTCTCGGCTTCCTTGGCCTTACGCTTTGCTTCCTTCTCAGCCTCCTTGGCCTTCTTCTTTGCCTCCTTCTCCAACTGCTTCTGACGCTTACGCTCCTCCTTCAACTGTTTCTTCAGCGCCTTTGCCTCATCCTTGGCAGCTTCCTTCTGAATCTTCTCCACTTCCTTGGTCTTGGTGGCCTCCTCGAGTTTCTCCTTCAGCATATCCTTATCGAAAGTTATGACATGTCCGAAAAGACCAAGAGACAAAAGCTGGTCCTCACCATCGAGCTTTACATACGATGTATTGCATACATAGTAGTCGTTGAATTTCAACTTAGAGTTCAGCGCAGTCTTGATAACCTGGTTCACCGCACTCTTACCGAGTTTGGTAAGCACATTGTCCTTAAAACCTCTGTCCTGAGCCTCCTGATCCACGAACTCCTTGATAGCCGACATCATCGCGTCCTTATGCTTCTGCTCATCGGGTTTTGTCAACGTCATCAATACTGCCACGAGCAAAACGATGACAACAAACAATAATTTCTTCATATCTATACCTTATTTATATATACTTTGTATTTCGCACGCAAAGGTACTGCAACTTTTGCAATAATCAAAGGAAAATAGGTAATTATTTAGTGTTTCCGCACACAATCCCTTGATTTAAATCAAGAATAAAGGGTAAATATACACTTATTATTCGAAAAGTCTTGTGAGATTTAAAAATTCGTCGTACCTTTGCATCGTCAAAAGGTTAATAGATTGTTTTAGGTTAGTAGTAATATTTATAGTTTTAGGTTTTTAGTTATTGGTAAGAGAAAGTTTTCAACTGGATAACAGGAGGCAATTGTGAAATTCCCTTTTAAACTTT
>JAEEGL012184170.1_pt1 | contig 11576 bp, 3 predicted proteins | sample 9134231 | NCBI WGS metagenome assembly JAEEGL01 (sample SAMN16246548, study PRJNA631951) | gut metagenome | biome: gut microbiome; feature: rumen; material: fiber-attached | host: Bos | place: Iran: Karaj | collected 2018-10 | reverse complement strand
TTAAGTGAGCAACAAGACAGAGCATAGCTCGGACTTGTTCGAACGTGAAGGAGCTCGAGCATAGCTCAAGGTCCTGGTTAAGTGAGCACCGGATTTTCCAGAGGTTCCGGAGAGCCCGGAGATTCCGGAGATTCCGGATATCCCGGAGTAAATTCGGGCTTGTTCGAGCGTGAAGGAGCGCACGCAAAGCATAGGACAATCGTGAGTTAAGCACTCCTATCGACCCAGGAATACTATCCATGCGACACAGCAAAGTTGACCGCTGCTTGTCCGACAGCTGTCGGACAAGGGAGGGTTGCGGCAATATCGCGCAAATCAATACAAAGGGTTGCTTGTCCGACAATTGTCGGACAAGCAACCCCTTACTTCCATAGTATTATAGCTATGTTTGACGGCGGCTATTGCTCCGTTATCCGCAGCAAAAAGTCACGAGTAACGGAGAAGGAACGGTCGGCAAGTTGTTCCCAAAAGCCATCGTATTGCTGTTGATGGCCTTCGGCACCCGGGGTGTCGCTGATGACGCGAAACGAGACAAAGGGCACGCCTTGCAGGTAGCACACCTGTGCGATAGCTGCCGATTCCATGTCCACGGCCAGTCCCTCGGGGAAATTGCTCTTGATGACGGCAAGCGCCTCAGGCGAGGTGATGAACTGATCGCCCGTAAGAATCAGGCCAGCATGGATGCTGGGCGAGGAAGCCTCAGCATTGGATTTCCCCGATTCGCCCGCAAGAGCCACAGCTGCATCCACCAGTTTGGAGTCGCCACTGAAGCGAGCAGGAAGTCCCTGCACCTGACCCAACGTGCATCCCAATCCCACTCCGCAATCAACATCGTGGTACGACAGTTCAGCACTGACCACAATGTCGCGTATGTGCAAACGTGCGTCAATGCCTCCGGCACAACCCGTGGAGATGACACACGATGGTTGGAACTCATCAATGAGCACCGTAGAGCCCATGGCGGCATTGACCTTGCCGATACCACACTTCATGAGCACCACATCGTGACAGCCAATCCGCCCCACGGTGAACGACAAACCACGTTGTTGTTCCACTCGTGCATCTTCCATCAGCCGCACCAGTTGGCGAAATTCCACTTCCATCGCCACAATAATTCCTATCTTCATCGTTTTTACTATTTATTTATATACTGCAAAGGTACGATTATTCGTGAAAATGCCCAAATAAATTTGACCTTCGGTCTAATTATTTCACGACGCAGAAAGATTATGCAAGCATATCTATGCATTTGCTGCTCAAAAATTTGGTAGTTCACGCAGTTCTTCGTATTTTTACGCACCATAAAGCCTTAAATCTAAATTTATTAATACCATGAAGAAACTTTTAGCTTCTTTTATCATGCTTTTTGCCTTTATATTAGGGGCATTTAGCGCAACGGTAAACATTACCTACCGTTACATGCACAATGGCAATGTGTGGTTCACCGAAACCAAGACTGCCACTGTGGGTGAATCTTATCCCGAGGCTGTGGTACAGCCCGACGGGGTGAAGTACCTTACTATGCCTACAGGTACAGTCAGCACTGCTGAGACGGTGGACATTGAATGTGTTTACACCAACGACATGTTCACCACCTACATCAGTGACACCTATGCCACAGCAAAGTGGGTGAACATCGCCATCAATGCTACTGGAGCACACCTCCAGTACGTGAACGGACAGGACTACGTCCCGTTCAACACGAGCCAGACGGCCCTGCCCAGTGCATCAGACTACACCTATCAGTGGGCTTTCATCGGTAACCCTATTTCGGGTTACAAGATTGTGAACCGTTCGGCTGGCAGTGGCAAAATACTGAGCAGCGTTGCCCCCACAGGTGATGGTGGCAATGCATTGGCTACCCTGCAGGACGAGGCCACGCTGAACACTACCACGAACAACACGTTCTGGTCATTGACAAAAGCAACGGGTAAGCACCTATATTACATTGCCCGCCAAGGCGAGACCTTCTACATGAATAGCAGGGCAAACAAGTTGTCTTTCTGGAACTATACAGGTACAGGCTCGCAGTTCATCATCACTCCTATTGACCTAACGCTGACAACGTCTCTGGACACCAGCAAAGACTACATGCTCGTGGACCGTCGCACTGGTAAAGCTATAAGCGAAAGCACACTTTGGAACCTCAATACCTCCAGCACGGAACACAACTGCGCCGTAGCCTTCACTCCCGATCCCATGAATCTCAATTCCATCTGGACACTGGAAAATAGTGGCTCGGGCTATAAGTTGAAGAACAAGAGTTCCAGCAACTACCTCAATACGGTCACGCCATCGTGCTACGAGACAATGACCAACTACGCCTACGAAAGTCAGAAACCCTATATCGCATTCTCCGGAGGTGAAGGCCCAGGTTGGTATCAGCCCCTGAAGACCGACGGCGAGGGTGTATTCTATTTCTTCCCCACTGGCGACGGATACTATACAATTGCCACGGCAAGCGATGCCAGCACTCCCTTGGTTGGTGTTTATTGCGATGGATTCATGACCCAAAGGGGGGCAGCACTATTCTCCACCAACACCCAATGGGAGTTGCGTGAAGTGACGCCCACAAACCATGCAACGAGCATCACCAGCGGCAGTTATTATCGTTTGGTGAACAGAAAATACATCGACCGCAGCCTTACCGTGAACAACGGCAAGCTTTATGCTGATGAAACGGACGAGGACAGCTACGGACAGATATGGAAACTGACGAAGAACGGTTCTTCCTATTCCATCCAGAATGCTGTAACGGGACAATACATACAGACAGCAAGCACCGACGTACAATGTACGACGGGCACCTCTGCCAAGTATTTCACTACATCGTCCTCAACAGTCAATGGTTACACCGTATTTACCTTCAACAATGGTACTGGCATACATGCTAATTCCAGCTATAAGGTAGTGGGCTACTCCACCAGCGAGGACGCCTCGAAGTGGATTCTGATACCCGTCACCGTAAACTCAACAGACTTGAGTAACGCCCAGACCATCATGAATGGCAACGGTACGAACTACACCACAAACTTGACGACCTTCTTCAGCGACTATGCTTGCACCACCCTGAAGAGCACCTACCAAAACTACAGCGATGCCCAACTTCGCTCGGCCATGAGCAGTCTGCCCTCCGACCTTCAGGAGATGGCTGTCCGCGTGAAGAACAACACATGGAACAGCGATGCGACGCACAATCGCTATGAGAAGGACTTCCGCATCCATAGCTACGACATCTATTCTAATTGCGATAGCTGGTCGTCAATCACCAACACGGGAGCTTTTGCCCACCTAAACAACCCCACGGGTATTCAGGCCAAAACGGGTGATGTCATCTACATCTTCGTCGATAGTAATGTGCAAGATAGCGATGCCAGCCTACAGGCCGAGCTGGTAGTGGGCACTGACCGCACAGGTACAACCAAGACACTCTCGCGCGGTTACAATGCCATTTGCGCCACGGGCGAGTGCGAGGTGTTCATTAGCTACTTGCTCAACAACACCTCAAAGTCTTGCAACAACTACCCCAACATTAAGATTCACATCGAGGGTGGTACTTGTAATGGATTCTTCGACATGCACCGCGGCCACAACAACAACGACTGGGCCTGGTTGAAGGAGAATATGTTCCAGAACAAGTTCCTCCACGTGAAGGGCAACAGCACCCTGCTGAATGTATTGCTCGACGGTGTGAAGGCAGAGAAGAACGCTGTGGGTGTCATGAACATCTGGGACTTCATCTTCGACACGGAAGAGAGCTTCAGCGGTGTTGACTCCTACAAGTCCAGCGGTCGCTACAAGATGATGATTAACAACTTCCACAACATCGACGAAACCGATGCCTATCGTGGATATCCCTACTGGGGCGCAGGTCACGGCACCAGCCATCCCGACCTCACCACTTCAGGTTGCTTCAACTACAATGCGCTGGCCAACAGTTCGCTCTGGGAGATTGCCCACGAAATAGGACATGCCCACCAGGCTCCCATCAAGTCGGTCGGCACTGACGAGACCAGCAACAACGTCATGTCGCAGGTCATCCAGTTCCTGGCCAAGGACAACATCGGTACCAACATGTTCCAGAGTGCCAAGGCCACACGCGGTGATGGCGTGAAGGCTATGACCGAGTGCTTCAACGACGGATGGGGCTACATCGACTATATGCGTCGCCGCATCATCGAACGAAACATTTCGGTGAACGACAACATCAGCAACCGTTGGCTCTTCCAGTTGTGGATGTACTTCGACTATATGAAGAACTACAACCCCACCACCAATCAGGGATTCGACTTCATCGGTGCACTCTACAACCGCTTGCGTAGCAGTGCTCTCGGCACTGGAACCACTGTAGCCCCCAATCAGGACTACTTGAAGATGGCCCAATATTGTGCCGAAATCACACAGACCGACCTGTCAGAGTTCTTCGAGGCATGGGGTTTCTGGAAGACTGCTCCCAAGTATGGTGGTCTCACCGTACACAACGAAAGCGAATCGACGTCGAGCACCGACAGCGGCACCACTTACTATGCGGGTGGCTACTCCGTTCGTGGTTTCAACATGAGCAATGCAGCCAGTCAGGTAAGCAGTGTACGTAGCACCATGCAAGCCTACACCAAGAAAGCCAAGAACATCATGTTCCTCGAGGACCGTGGCGTTAATTGCGAACTTGATCAAACCATGGATGGTCTCTCTCCCCAGGCTCTGGGCGACGGTGGCTACTATGGCGACTACAGCAAGACCATCACGGGAAGCTACAAATATGCGGTTGACACCGACAACAACACCATTAGCATGTCGGGTGGCAAGAACGCCGTAGGCTTCAAGATATACGACGGCAACGGCAATCTCGTGGCCATCTCTAACATGAACTTCTTCACGGTTCCCGCCGCTGTGGCTGCAGGTCTGGCCAATGGCACCTATACCCTCGTTGCCGCACAAGGCGACGGTACAGATGTAAGCACCACGGAAGGCGTAGCCAACACCATCCAATCGTTCAAGCTGAACTGCGCACGTGGCTATATCTACGGCAATGGCACGAAGATAATGGGTACCACCACCGCTTCACAGGCTTCTGAACTCGTGCTCGTTCCCTACAATGGAGAAACCTATCTCTACGATGCCACAAACAAGGCTTTTGCCTGCCACACCACCGATGCAATGGCTGGAACAACAGGTAATGTCCTGCTGGAAAGCAACAGCGACTTCTCCAAGATTGTGAAGGGACTGAAGTGGGGTAACACCAACATCAGCAACTATCCCCTCTATCTCGAGGATAGCTGGACCAACTGGCTGAACATGGATGGAGCCAGAAGCGTTTACATGAACACCTGGAAGAACTTCGAAAGCGGCAATGGTGGTAACACCTACACCATGACCGTTGTTGATACCGACTTCGACATCACGGAGGCAGTTGCCATGCTGGAGGCTTACTTCAATCCTTCGGCCACGGTAACCTACGTCATCAGCGATGCCAACGGAGTTGTTTACACCAGCGAAGCTATGGCTGCCACCATCGGTCAGACTATCACAGCTCTGCCCGCCGACCTGCAGCGTGCATTCTGCTCGTATAGTTCCATCAACAAGACCATCGTCAATGGTTCCAATACCGTTAACGTTACTGTCACCTACAGCATGCCGTTCGATATAAGCACAAGCTATTCGAGCGCCAAGTGGTACAACATGCACATCCGTAGCGGTAAATATGTATTCAAAGGCGATAGCGAACCCTACTATCCCGCCACAGCTACCGAAGAACAGAAGAGTACCGACGCCTACAAGTGGGCATTCATGGGCAATCCCTATGCATTCCAAATCTTGAACAAGGCATCGGGTGCAGACTACACACTGACAAAGGATGGCAGCAATGTGGTAATGCGTAGTGGCACTTATGCTTGGACGCTTTGCCAGAACAGCGATGGCTTCGTACTGAAAGAAACTGGCAGCACCAATAACTACGTCAATCAGAATGGTGGCGCTACAGGTCCCCTGCAGTTCTGGAACAGCACCAGTGGTGCCACGGACGACGGTTCGACCTTCCGTGTTGAGGAGGTAATGGACAACTTCTACGATCGCGTAGCTGCAGAGATTCTGCCTTACATTTTCGCCGATCCTACCGACATTATTAATAGCGATCCCGAGGCCACCATCGGTCAAATCTTTGGCATCAGCGCAACAGGGGCTGCAAGCATCGTCAGCACCTACCAGACACAACTCGCCAACCAGCAGTTCAGCCTGGAAGAGTATGTGGCAGCCAAGGCCTTGCTCGAGGCCAATATCGTCTATCCTGAAGATGGAAAGATCTACCTCGTAAGGAACACCTTTAATAATAAGTATTTGCGTGTGGCTGAGTATGGAACCCGTGGTCAGGTATTCGCAGACCTCACTGCTGAAGAGGCTGCTCAGGATGCTTCGGCTCACATCGAAATAAAGGTTGTCGAAGACAAACCCTACATGCTCTCACAGGGTAATTACTTCAACTGGGTATATGGTACGCTTAGTGGTTACGAGGCCTGGACCTCATCTGGTCTTGACAAGTATGCCCATTTTGTAGCCGTATCGCCTGGCGTAGGTGCATTCTCCATAGCCTATGGTAACGGAGAGGGGAGTTACGCAAGTTCTTTAGGTATTGGTTTCTATGCTCTGAAGGAAGGTACGACCACGGTGGCTGGTAGCCCGACCGACCATACTAACCAATATGCTCATTGGATATTCGAAGAAGTGATTGAGCTTGAAGGTGACCTGGACGGCGACAATGATGTTGATACCGTCGATCTGGATATTCTGATAGACATCATCTTCGGAAAGAAGAATCCCGCAGACTACAACAATGCCGACTTGAACAATGACAGCAAGTATAGCGTGGCCGATGTCACGAAACTTGTGAACATACTCAACGAGAACTAATAACATATTCTTGATACACATTTCGCTCCGGCAGACTCATGGCAGTTTGTCGGAGCGATTTCTTTATTAAAAGGAGATGGGCTTTGTGTTTCCAATATATTTTTGTATATTTGCGCCTGATATTCAACTAACCACATGGATTTCCATGGGAAATTAATCTTCAAATACAAAAAATAATGAAACGTTTCGCCCTTCTCTTTGTACTTTGTTCGCTATTCATTTGCCGTGCCATTGCACAAACTGAAGTTTACCCTCAACATTTCCGCCTCTCGGAGGTGACTCTGACCGACAGCCCGTTCAAAACAGCTATGGACCGCAACATTACGTTGCTACTGCAGTATGATGTCGATAGACTCTTGACCCCCTACGTCCGTCAGGCCGGACTGAACACAAAGAGTGGCACTTATTATGGTTGGTCCACAGCCCACCCCTCATTCCCCAACTGGGGTTCATCGGACTTCAACCTCGATGGCCATGTGGGCGGGCACTACCTTTCTGCCATTTCATTGGCGTATGCTGCCTGCCATGACAATGCCATAAAGGCACAGTTGAAAACGAAGATTGACTACATGGTGAGGGTGATGAAAGACTGCCAGGCAGTATATGACACCAACACGGAAGGACTGAAAGGTTTCATCGGCGGACAACCTATGAACAACGGTTGGAAGGCTCTTTACCAAAATGCCAACATCGCATTGGCAGGTGAAGGTAGTTGTGCCGTGCCCTGGTATTGCCAGCACAAGATTATGGCTGGTCTGCGAGATGCCTACATCTATGGCGAGAACACTGATGCACGCGAAGTTTTCCTGAAACTTTGCGATTGGGCGATACTGGTTACTTCCAACCTCTCCGATAGCCAGATGCAGAATATGCTGAACACAGAACATGGTGGTGTTAACGAATCATTGCTTGATGCCTATACACTAACGGGCAACAGCAAATATCTGACCGCAGCCAAGCGTTTCACGCATCAAACGATGCTCAGCGGCATGCAATCGCTCAGTACAACATTCCTCGACAACAAACACGCCAATACCCAAGTGCCCAAGTACATTGGCATGGAACGTATCGGCGAGGAAGACAATTCGGCAAACTCCTACCTGACAGCAGCAACGAACTTCTGGCAGGATGTGGCCACAAACCGCACTGTCTGCATCGGCGGCAACTCCATGTACGAGCACTTTATCTCTGCTGGAAACAGCGCAGCCTATATCGACAATGTAGATGGCCCTGAATCGTGCAACACCAACAACATGATGAAACTCTCCGAGATGCTCAGCGACCGCACCCACGATGCACGTTATGCCGACTTCTACGAGTATGCCATGTGGAACCACATCCTCTCCACCCAGGACCCCACGACGGGCGGATATGTCTATTTTACAACCCTACGCCCTCAGGGCTACCGCATCTACTCGACGGTGAATGAATCGATGTGGTGCTGCGTAGGCACGGGCATGGAGAACCATTCGAAGTATGGACACTTCATCTATACCCACAACGGGGCTTCCGTGCTTTATGTAAACCTGTTCACTCCCAGCAGTCTTGCGAGTGACAGCTTCATCATTACTCAGGAGACTAGTTTCCCCTTTGAATCTCAGACACGCCTGACTGTAGGCAAGGCAGGCACCTACACCATCGCCATCCGTCATCCTTGGTGGACCACCAATGGTTATAAGATCAAGGTCAATGGTACGGAACAAAGCATCAATGTCACCCAAGGCACAGCCTCGTATGTGCAAGTGAACCGCACTTGGCGCGTAGGCGATGTCATCACCGTGGATCTCCCCATGACACTACGCTACACCCAGTGCCCAAACTACTACGACTATATCTCGTTCCAATATGGCCCCATCTTGTTGGCTGCACAAACCACAGCCACCACACAGGAAGAGGCAAGCGCTACCGGTCTGACCTATGAAGCCCTGCAAAACGAATATGGACACGAAGGACGCATGGACCACGCCCCCGGCAGTAGAGCCACGACCAAGACACTAACTTCTGCCCCATTGCTCATCGGCGAGCGCAACAATGTGCTCTCTCGCATCACGCCCACCGACCTCAGCCAGTTGCGCTTCACCATCGATGCCAGTCGCCCTGAGTCGGCAGGCTACTATTGGACAACACTTACCTTGCAACCCTTCTACCAAATACATCACGCACGCTATTCGTGCTATTGGTATCAGCAGACCGAGGAAAACTATATGAATAGTTCAATGGGTGCAGAGGAGGCCGCTGCAGCAGCACTTGTGGAACGCACGCTCGACTTCGTGGCCACGGGTGAACAGCAAAGCGAAGCTGGACACTTCTCCGTCAACCAAAACTCCACGACGGGCGTGTATAACGATGAATATTACCGCGACGCACGACCTGATGACGGTTTCCTCCAGTTCACACTCAGCTATGAAGGCGATGCCATTGAATCGGGCATCAGCGTTCTCTGCCGTTTCACCACAGCCGACGCGGGTCGACGTGCCACGCTCTATGTCGATGGCTATCCCATTGCCGACATACTTGCCCTTGCCAACTTCAACGGAGCCAATGGAAAAGGTTTCTACAATGTGGAATATCCCATTCCTGCCTTCCTGATGAAAGACGCGCAAGGCAACACGAAAAAGAGTTTCACCGTGCGCTTGGCTGCCGACCGGGGAACCAACGCTCCCGGACTCTACTACCTACGACTCATGAAGGAGTACGACAACGGACTGCCCCCAACAGTCACAACTTCGGCGGGCGATGTGCGCACAATCGTGGACGGAGTCATCACGGGCGACAATGGGCAAAGTGATATGTCGCACTGCATCGACTTCAACTCCAACATTCTCAATGAGAATTACGGAACTTATCAAAATAAATACTGGCGTAACGGGCGCGGAGGACAATACTACGAATATGACTTCTGGACGACTGGCATCACCTCAGGTGCCAGTCTTGTTGTTGAATATAATGCTGTCGACAATGGTCGCGTGGCCGACATAAGCCTCGATGGCACCACCCTGCTCACGGAGAAAATCGACAACCACTTCAATGACTTTGTCACAGTGGAATATCCCATCGATGCCGTCATGCTGAAAGGTAAGCAACGCATTACTGTGCGTTTTGCCAGCGTCAACAACAGCTACACACCAGGCACTTACCACATCTACCTGACCACGGGACGCAATGCCACTGCACGCACGCGCATTCCCTATGTGTTCGTGCCCTCGAATTTCGAAAAGAACGGGAATGACGGCAACATCAGTTCATTTACCACTTCGAACGAAGCCATCCAGATTGCCTCGGGTGGTGGCAATTACCAGATGAACATGCGCATGAAGCCTGGCATCAAGGATACCTATAGCATTCTGCCCAGCCAGTACCTGTTCCTTATCAAGGGAAATACGCTCTCCACTGCGGCCTATCTGTGGTGGATGCTGGGTTGCAACCATGGAGCACAAGATGCGCCCACCTACACATTGACGTCTGACGGAGACACCTATCTGGTGTGGGACCTGCGCAAAGTGGCCACATTTAACCAAAATGAAAAGATGGCACGGTTCTGCGGAACAAGCGAAGTTCCTGTAACCACAGCGAATGCTGGTGCTTACAGCCTCGCCTGCTTTGGACTCACCTCGAGCAGTAACGGCAATGCCACACTCACGGACATAGGTTTCTATTCACCTGAGGAATTGGTGGACAAATATCCTGCGCTGATAGCATCTATACCCAGCATTGCCACATCGCTCACCACAGGCAGCACCTTCGTCTTTGACAACTATGTCTATAAAATCATTGACGGAACAACTGCCGAAATCGTGAGCCCCTTCACAGGGTATGCAACTGCCGATGCTCCCGCCACGGTCTTCGGCTATAATGTGCAGGCACGTTCCCTCGACATCAACTATGATGGAAACCTTGATGCCAATGATGTCACCGCCCTTGCACACATTCTTCTGGGCCTCGATGACGCCACTCCTCATCAATACGACCACAATGCAGCAGACGTCAACGGCGACAGCGACATATCGCTTGCCGATATTACCTTGCTGGTAAATGCCATTCTTGTGCAATCACAGAATTAAAGAAACACCCTAATTATTCTATCAAAATGACAAAATCGATGCCGTTTTGGCGTCGATTTGTTATATTTATATATAAATAGTAAAAATTTTTGGTTTCGAGATACTACTGATATCTCTAAAATCCTTACTTTTGTACTCGGAATCAGTATATTATTCCGTAAGTAATGAGTAAGAGGATACATTTCACGAAGATGCATGGGTGCGGCAATGACTATATCTATGTCAACACCATGGAATATGCCATTGAGAATCCCGAGGAAAAGGCCATCCTATGGAGCGACCGGCACAAGGGCATCGGCAGCGATGGTTTGGTGCTGATTGGTGCAGCTCCCACAGCGGAAGCCGATTTCTCCATGCGCATCTTCAATGCCGATGGCTCTGAGGCCATGATGTGCGGCAATGCCTGTCGTTGCATTGGAAAGTATCTCTACGAGAAAGGATTGACAAAGAAGACCGAAATACGCTTGACTACCCTCTCTGGCATCAAGTTACTGGTGCTGAACGTCAAAGGCGGACAGGTGGTGAGTGTTACTGTGGACATGTCGGAGCCAACACTAAAGGACGTCACGCAATTCAATCCTTCACCGGACTTGCCCGAGGGTTTCTTTGTTT
>JAEEGL012165736.1_pt1 | contig 11576 bp, 14 predicted proteins | sample 9134231 | NCBI WGS metagenome assembly JAEEGL01 (sample SAMN16246548, study PRJNA631951) | gut metagenome | biome: gut microbiome; feature: rumen; material: fiber-attached | host: Bos | place: Iran: Karaj | collected 2018-10 | reverse complement strand
GTGCCGTCAATCGACTTGTAGGCGCAGACGGTCACTTCCGTCCCCGCGACAAGCGTTGTTCCGAAGGTCAGGATGTTTCCGTCCGTTCCGCTTGCCGTGTAGTCATCCGTAAGAACGCCGTTGACATACACATCGAAGAAACAAGTGTCGGCATCGTACTGCGGAATGTTGAACTGCACCGTGTCCGTTTCCGATCCGAGTTCCGTTTCCCATTTATATTGCTTGAAAAGAGTCACGGATGCAAGCGTATCTCTGACATCTGCAAACCACGATTCAAACTCCTCATCGTAGTTCTCAAAGAACGAATTGTCCCCGACAACCGAATACACCCATCCGCAGAGAGCCTTCACGCTTCGCGTATCAGAAACGCCCACCGAAGTCGCACCCGCCGCAACGGTGATCTCGGCAAGACAAAGGTCATAGATCGTGTCCGTCCTCGTCAGCGCGGGAGCAACAGGCGAAGTTGCCGCCGTGCCTTGCACATATTTGATCGAGATGTTTCGCACGGAGATCGTCTTATCGAAGCGAAGAATAACTCTGTCAATCCGCGAACCGCCTGTCGGCGGCACAACGGCGGGAAGCGTGTATGCCGAGTCATTTTTGTAGAAGTGTCCCTTGATCCACGCTCGTCCGGCGTTCACGGTCAGATTCAACCCGCTTGCCGTGACCTTGAGTCCGTTGTTCTCGTCACGAAGAACGCCGTCCGAGATGATGACGGCGAGATTGTCGCAGTAGTCATCGGCATTGTACTGACGATCATAAACACCCGCCTGAAGAAGTGCGTTGAAAAAACCTGACTTTTGGCTCATTTATTTCACCCCTTATACTCCGAACACGATGTCCACTTTATAGCCGTTGTCATCCTGAACTTCCGTGACTTCCGTGATTCGGACATTTATATATTTGTTTATGTAGTTATCTTGCACCGTGACGATATCGCCGAGAAAATAGTCCTCTCCCAACTTGTGAAGACCGAGCTGCACATTGACATCGCCTGTGAAGGTTTCCTCGATGATCTGATCCTTTAGGATCTGCTGACCCTTCTGAACGAGCAATGCGCTATATTCCGCATCGGTATAGGGAACAGGCTCTTCGGATTCCTCGACTTCGCGTTCCTTGTTGATGTCGGAAGCATCAACGAACATTTCGCGGAGTTGCAACCCGCATTCTGATGCCGTGAGGAGCGTGAAGAAGCGTTCCAACCCTTCTCCCTCTCCCCCGATCAAAGCGGCGTTTTTGAGCATCTGTGAATCGTACAGATAGGTTGACGAAATCAAGTTGTCATAGTCAACGGAGAAGACAATCGGCTCGTTCCCGCTTGAATTCCCCGCGCTTCGGTCTGCCCCCTGAAGGACATTGTAGAGGAGCATCTTGTCGGCGTTGTTGAGCGTGACATTCGCGCCGAGTCCGTATTCCTGAAGGATCTCGTCCGTGTATTCCATCAGCGGTTGATAGGAAACTTGCTTTTCCGCAGCTTGTCCGTACTCGTCCACGATGATCGGAGTCAGGTTTTTGAGTTCACCGAGCGCAAGAATCGGGATGTTCCGGCGCGGATCGAAGAAACAGTTGACGGCGTTGTCGAACACCAACCGCCGTGCCGCCTTCTCCACGCTCCCGCGCAGAATTGTCGGCGTGTTGACCGTGCCGTTCAGATTGTAGATGATACGGCGGTCGAGGAGCGATTTTGCAAACCGCCCCGATGCCGTCAGCATATATCCGTCTTGAGCGGTATAGTCGAAAGTGATCGATTCGATGATACCGACTTCATCGTTGTTGTATCTCGTCACATAGTTTCCGACTTGCAGAAGCGCGATGTTCTCCGGCGTTGCCTGAATGTAGATCTCAAAGTCTCCCACGCCGTAATAGACAGAGCGCCATATCACCGACTTCGCCAAGTCGAGAATGCCTATTGTGATTCGTTGTCCGTCCCTGATCTCCAACACATCTATCATCACACATACCTCGTCTGATAAATGAGATTGAAGGTCATATTCGTCAGCGATCCGCTATCGTCAGAGATGGCGAACTCGTTTTCCCCCGCCTGAAGTTGAAGCCAAGTCGAGTGCGGTTTGATGAGATTCAGGACGGATTCGCCGTTGAGCGTGACATTCTTCTGTCCGGCGTTCGTGTTGATGACGAGTTTATCGCCTTCGTTCATTATGACTTGAAAATTGCCGTTGCCGTAACCGATGCCGAAGTAATTCCCATTCTGATCGTGAATGATCGGATTGACCACTCTCGCATAAGCGAGAACTTCGATGTTCATCCCAACGGCAACATCTCCGGCGTTGTAGACCGTTCTCGTTCTGCTTGTGTCATACTCTCCGAGAGGGATGCCGTCATCGGGAAAGAAAAGCATATCTTCGGGATCGTCCGTGAAGTAGTGAAGGTCTTTCGCTTCGCTGATCTCCGAGATCGATTCGGTCACATCTTTCCAAAACGGATCGGTACAATGGAGTCCGATCTGCATCGTGACCTTGTTGTTGAATCTCGGCATCTCAATCGAGTCAACGATCCCGCTGATCGTCCAAACGCGATTGTTCTGTGTCCATTGCAGAGTGAAGTTCTGCTTCAGTTTGACGATCTCAAGCACCGCTCTTTTCGCCGCTTCGACATTCTGATCGCGCTTCGCCCTCAAGTCGAGCGTGATCGGTCTTGGTTGAGCGCGGACGGAGTTAATCTGATCTCCGTCCACGCCGCCGATGACAACCGTTGACAGGCTCGTTGATGCTTTCGTCAACCCATCGACATTGATGAGCCACATATATTCGTTGTCGGTGAAATTAAATGTGCCGCCCCATTTGGATATATAGAGAAGTTCCATCATACCGCTCCCATAGCAAGGCGAACCGCCGCCGCCGTCATCTGCTTCGACTTGTAGATCTCATACCTTGTATGCGGTTGAGAATAGGTGTTGTACTGATTGACCGTGACTTGCCTTGCCGCGCTCTGTCCGCTTGCGTTGACGGCAATGGATCTCTCAAGAGAACTGTTCAGACCTTCGACATCGATGTTCTCAAGATCGTTGATCGAGCGGACGATATCGCGGTTGACATTCTTCATCTCATCGGAGAATCCCTCTCCGATACCGAGAGCGAGATTCTTGCCGACAACATTCTCCATCAGTTTGGACGGAGATGAGATCCCGAAGAAACTCTTGATGCCGTCCACGATCCCGCCGAAGAATCCGCTGATCTTCTCCCAAAGCCACGCTCCGGCGTTTGAGATGCCTTCCCACAATCCCTGAATCAGCTGCTTGCCGACCTCAAAGATCTGCGGGATGCCATCGATGAGTCCCTTGACGATGCTTGCGATGATCTGCGGAAGGTTTTTGATCAGTTCAACGATTATCTGCGGGATCGCCTTGATAAGTCCCATAAACAGTTGAACCGCGCCTTCGATGACCATTGCGAGATTATCGCCGTCAAGCAGAGTGGTGACTATCGTGTTTATGATCTGCGGAAGGGCGTTCACCAATGCCGTGATTATCTGCGGAATGGCTTGAATGATCCCCATCAAGAGTTGGATCGCGCCATCGATGACTTTGGATATCGTTTCGGGATTGAAGAGCGTTTGGATCAGCGTGTCGATTATCTCCGGCAGAGCATCGACAAGAGCCGTGACGATTTCGGGAATCGCATCCACAATCGACATCAGGAGTTCGATTGCCGCATCGAGTAGAGTCGGCAGATTGTCGAGCAGAGTCGAAACTATCGTCTTGATGATCTCCGGCAGAGCCTTGACGAGTTCCGTGACAATAACAGGGATCGCCTGAACGATTGCCGTCAGTAGTTTGATCGCCGCCTGAAGGATCTGCGGGATCGCCGCCACGATGGAAGTGACGAGCTGCGGGATGATCTTCATTATCGCGCTGACGATTGTCGGAAGCATCTCCGCAATCGCGTTGATGAGCATCACAACAACTTGCGCCAAAGTGCTGATCAGGCTCGGAATCATCTCGATGATCGCGGTCAGCAGAAGAGGAAGGATCTCAAGCACCGTGCTGACTATTTCGGGGATCAGATTTATTATCTCTCCAGAGATGCTTGAGAAGACTTCAGGAAGTGCCTCAACGAGTGCCGTTGCAATGCTCGACAAGATCTCGATCACTTGCGGAAGCATCGCGCCCAAGTTCTTGAGAACGCCCGAAATGCCTTCTTTGACCTTTTCCGCACCGCCGTCCGCTCCGGCAAGCAGATCGGAGAGTCCGTCCATCGCCGTCACAAACGAGGGCAGAAGCGAACTCATCAAGTTGTTCTTCACGCCGTCAAAAGTCTTCGTCAGCGTGTCGAGCGAATCGTGAAAGTCAACACCCGCCTGAACCGCTTCATCGCTCAAGACCATTCCGTATTCGTGAGCCTTTGCGATGAGTTCGTCCGTTGATTCGGCGGTTTCATTGAAGAGCGCGGTCAGTTCCTGACCTGATCTTCCGAAGAGATCGTTCGCAAGCGCGGCGCGTTCTGTCGAGTCTTCCATCGATTGGAAGCCTTTGATCGTTGCCTTGAAGACATCCTCACGGCTCATCGAGTTGATCTCGTCCATCGACAAACCGAGTTTTGCGAACATCTCCTGTGCGCCTGACGAGCCGTTCTTCGCATCGTCAAGTTTATTCGTCAAGGTCTTCAGACCAGTTGACATACTTGTGATTTCGACTCCGGCTTGCGAGAGGACATAATCCCATTCCTGATAGGCTTCGCGGGAAAGACCGAGTTTCTGACTTTGCTTGTCGATCTCATCGGCTGATTCAGCCGTTGCGTTCGCAAAGTCCCATATCTTTTTAGTCGCGGCAACCGCCGCCGCGCCGACCGCCGCGAGAGCCGCCCCCGCGACCTTCGCCGCCGTCTTTGCCGCTTCGCCGAACTTGTCCCAAGACTTCCCGCTCTTCTCGATGTCCTTGCCCGTGTCCTCGGCTTCGTTTCCGAGATCGTCAAGAGCCTTCTTATTCTCGTTGAGTTCCTTCTCGTTTGCGCGGAGAGCCGCTTCTTCGTTATTGATTTGAGTGCGGAGCTGCACCGCCCTGTCGGATGCTTCGTCAAGTCCATTCGCCAGTTCCCGTTGGTAGGCATCCTTGAGAGCGGAAACCTTCTCGCGCTGAACGGAAACAACTTGAGTCAGGCTTTGGATCTTGGCGTTGAGTCCATCTTCGGACTTGCGCCAATCGTCCATTCCCGCCGCCGCCGCCTTGAATTCGCTTTGACTCTCGCGGATCAGTTTGTTGGCGGTATTTAGTCCCGCTTTGAGATTGTTTATGTCAATCGAAAACGAAGCACCGATGTTTTCTGCCACTTACTACCACCATCCCCCTGTCGCGGTTTTATCGTTTACGCGAATTCTCTGCTCCTTCGCGGGAGCGGATCTGACTTGTGACGGACGATCTTCGTTCCCGATCTCGTCCCCAAGCCGGATATAGAAATTTATCAGCATAATAACCTCATCGGTGTCCTGATCGAATACCGTGAACGGAGAGCAATCAAGATTCGCCGCGAGAGTTATCGTTGTTCTCATCAGTTCAATGAATGCGCTCGTTTGGGCGGCGTTTTGACCGCCGCCCTTTAAGCGTTTTTTGAGTCTTCACCTGACGAAGATCCTATCGCTTTCGACTTGGCGATCAACTGTTTGAAAGTATTCATCACATCATCGCCGTCCGCGAGTTCAAGATCCTCGTCCGTCAGATCGGGAAAGATTTTCTTGAGGAAGGCATTTATAAGTCCGAATTGCTCCTCGCCGGATTTGTCTTTCATCTTCTCCTGAAGTTCCAACGCTTGGAGATAGACTCCCCACCTTACGCGATCCGTCTTGTAGGTCTTCAGGATCTCGTCATTGTTTCCGTAGATACTCAATTCAAACTGTGCCATCTCAATCAATCCTTTCTTTATTCGGTTTTACCCGCTTGTTTTATGAGTTGGTCTGAATAGACCGCCGCCGCCGCGCAAAGAATGCCTTGCGTAAACGCCGTGAAGATCGCCGTAAACACGGCTTGCGTTCCGACAACCGCTTCAGCTGCGAACAGATAGATCCCCGCGAGAAGAACCCCCGTCCCGCCGAGCATTATCGGGATGAAGTTGTCCTTGATCGGACTCCGTTTGATCCCTTTTCCGATGAAGTAGAGGACAGGGATCAGAACGAGAAGTTCAGGCTTGATGTACTCTTGCCAGTTCATCACGCACCCGCCGTGCTTACAACGGTAGTGTTGCCCGAAACGGTGTAGGGATTGCCCGAAGTGAAGTTCGTGCCGTTGACCTTGACCGTACCGCCAGTAACGGTGATCGTCAGGACATCACCCGCAAAGATGACGGCATTGTTGTCAAGCGCAACACCGCCGCGAGTGATCGTCAGAGTGGTATTCGCTGCTTGAGTCTTCGTCAGCGTGTAAGCGGGGAAGGAAGTGTCCGGCGTTGCAACAGTTGCGAAGAACTGCGTTGCCGTGCAGACTTCTGCGCTCTCACGGATGAACATAGCCTTCGCCGCTCCCGCGATTCCAGTTCCCTTGCCGTTCGTGAATTCGTGCTGCGTGTAGATCCCGCTGAATTCAAGCGAGAGATTGTTGGCATCCGTGCCGTCATTCTTCGTTGCGGAAGTTTCTTCGGGGATGGAGAACTGACCTTTGTATCTCCATACATAACGCTCGTCCTCGCCCTCGCCGACTTCGCCGAGGATATAGCCGACCGCGAAATATTTGTCCACTCTCTCCGACTCAATGAACCTCTTGCTCGTTGAATCGTAAGTTCTGCCAGTAAGCAGAGCGTAGACATCGTCATCGGGAACGGCAACCGTGAAAGTCACGGTGTCCGCGCCTTCGGTGTTGATTATGATCGCGGCTTTATTGTCATAGTAGTGCGCTTCGCGGGAAGATTCAACCGACTTGGAGATCTCGGCTACAGGAGCGAGGAGTTTTACCTCGCCAGTAGTGTAACCGCTCTCGTTGTCCGTCAGGACTTCCGCAAAAACGAGATTACGCACCCCACGGAACTCTACTGCCACTTGCATTTACCTCTTTTCTTTAGTAATTTAGATATCTTTCAGGATAGACGAAATCCATCGCCCATCCTGTGTGGGAATCGACATCGCTGATGACATCGACTCCGGCGTTCTGCGGAAGGAATCCTTCCGCTCTCATCGTGCGAATGATTTCAGGCGGCACGGAAAGCACTTCGGCGGGATCTGACGAGTAGAATATAACGCTGACCGTCCAATCGATCCGATTGGGATCGTTGTCATAATACTCGTTGAATTCCGATGTCGAAGTGAAAAAAGTGATGAACTTCGCGGGATAGACAACATCCTCGGCAATCGTCCCCTGAAGATATACCTCATTTGGACAGAATCGCTCAAGGATCTCGATAAGTTTCTCTTTCATTGCAACCCCCGCAAAATTTCATCAAGGATCTGTTGTTGTTCCTTCTTTATCTTCGACTTCGCTTTTTTCTTTGCTTTGGCGATGAATCCTCTCGCCTGAACTTTACCGTGCTTTGTCCGGCGCGGCGTTCCGTAGTTGATGAAGATGACCTCATAGGCATCGGACGGATTCTTCGGATCGTATGCGCCTTTTTCATATCCGACTTTTGCCGTCCATAAGCCGTGATCATTCTCCACTCTCGGAGAGGGCATTCTCGATATAAGGCGTGACATCGTGTTCTGTAGATCGGCGGCTTGCATTTGCGACTTCAGTTCGTCTTGCATTATCTGCGCCGATTTGTCCATACACTTCTTTGCCGCCGCATCGACATTGCCGTTTGCCTTCTCGATCTTGCGGAGCATTTCGTCAAAGCCTTTGAGATCCAGTTTGATCGCCACTTAAATCCCGCCTTTATACTTGACCTTTGTACCTCTGAACTTTGAATTTGAGGAACTGATTCCTCTGATCGATGTTCTCCGGCTCGTTGATGATCTCATACATTGCGCCCGATTGGGCAACCACAACAACACAATCGCTTGTGATGTCAGGTCTGTACCAAGTTTCAACGCTTGCCGTGTCATCGATTGCTATGATTCCGTCAACGGTCTTTTCCGTCCCGCCGAAGGTCTTAAAAGATGCGTTGATCTGAAAGCCTTGTTCAAGGTTGGGGAGTGTTTTTTTACGCACTCCCGCAACCGTTGAATAAGTCGGCTTCAGGACGATCAGCACCGTTGAGAACGGAACTGAAGGTCTGTAAAGAGCCATTGTCAGGCAACCACAGGCGAAACCGCGCTGATAGTGACCTCACCGCTCGACAGAACGGCTTTGTAGAGCGTTCCGGCATCCTTCGCAACTTCGTCAAGGTCAAGGCTTGCATCGGCAAGCGTTGCCGCCGCACCCGCAACCTTAATCGCGGAGAAGTCATAGTCGGCAACGAAGTAAACCGTGCCGCCAGTTACACCGCTCTTGAAGTCAAGCGTTCCGACAGGCTGATTGGCAAGGAAAGTTCCCGCCGCGCCCGATCCAGTTACCTCAAAAGTGCCTTCGACATCTTTCGATGCAAGGACGGTGTACGATACGCTTGCGATCGTGAGGATAGTTCCGTAAATCGAGAGAAGATCGCTCTTCGTTACAGGAACGATTCTGTCTTTGTTTATCATTGTTTTATTCTCCTTTTATGATTTGAGTGATAATTGAGCGGCGCGTTGCAAGAAGTATTCGGAAAGCCGCCCCGCGCCGCTTCCGTAATTCCACAGATCGGAAACGCCCCTTGCAACGAGTCCGTTCGTTATGTTCTTCTCGGCAACTCCGGCATCAACGAGGAAATCGATGACCTCGTCATAGTAGACTTGGAGCGTATCGTCCTGATAATCGCCAGTTATTCCGAGGGCGTTCTTAACTTCCGTAAGCGTTGCCATTTGCGTTATCTCCTATCGTGTGTTTATGAGGGCAGATCTGCCTTTGCCCATTTACCGCTGACAACCGTCAGCACCTTGCCGTTGTCGGTTGACGATACGGACGGAAGTTCTTTAGCGTTCGCAGCTGAAACAACTGTTGCCGCCTGTGTTGCTATCGCGCTGATCATTTCGGGAATGATCGTGATGTTCGCAACAGTTCCGGCAGAGCCGCCGAGCGCGACATACAGAGCCTTCAGAGCATCAATGGTGTTGTTCATTGTTCTGCTCCTTTCGCGTTAGGCTTTCTTGATGAGAACGAATCCAGTAGGATTGAGAGCCTTTCCATCGGTCACAACGAGAGCCTTGTTAACCCACTCGTTCGTTTCCTCATCGAAGTATCTCCTCATCGTGAACCCGAAGTTCTCGTTCACGGCGTATTCTTCAGGCTGCCAGTAGATACCGATGACATCATTGGAAGAAGCCGTGTCGAAGTCGGGAAGGATGTCCGGCTCGACAAGAGCGATATCGTGACCGAAGAATCTGCCGTTGGGATTCCGAGCATCGCCGTCATTGACCTCAAGACCAGTAGCCTGACGGAAGATCGGATTGTTGTTGGAGTCTGCCATCGTTTCAAGATAGGCATCGACAGTTGCGAGATTGAAGATGAATTCTCCGCTACGATATCCGAGCGGCAGTTTTGCGAAGAGTTTGGTTCTCCACTTCGTCCAGTTCTGCATCTCGGCGGCGGTCATCGTGATGCTCTTTCCCATTGCGGCAACGCGAGGATCGTTCAGGATGCCGAGCGGCATTCCGTTGCCCGTACCGTTGACGATTGCGTTGTCCATCGCCTGAAGATATGCGATTGCGATGACTTCGGCGATCGTGTTCTCAAACGCATCGAGAGTGACGATCTGCGAAACGAAGGTCTGCGCGATCCTGATCTCTGCCGTGTGGTAGGAGAACTGAACCTTTGCAAGAGGATCGAGTTTCTGACGGGGAGATACCGTGCTTTCGCTGATCCATTTGAACTTCGCGGAAAGAGATCCGACAGGGAATTCAACGCCGCCCTGAACGGTGAGATGCTGAACGCGAGAGTAGAGATTGCCGTAACGCTTGCGAACGGTGTTGATGACCTCTCTCATCACCGTCAGCGGAATCGCCGCGCCAGTATCTTCCGTGCTGATGGCGTTACCCGCACGGTACTCGGCGGGAATCGGAGTTCCCTTCTGAACATACGCCTTGAATGCGGATCTGTATTCAGCGGACTCAAGCGGATCGACATCGCGCTCTTCCGTACCGAACGAACCGATCATCTTCGCGCCGCGCATTTCGGCATCCTTCGGCGGGAGTTCTCTCTCCTCGCCCTTCTGCATCGCGGCTCTTTCCTCTTCTTCGATGGCGGCGATCTCTGCCGCAGTTTCCTCGATGTCTGCGTTCAGGTCTTCGATCTGCTCGTTGATGGCGCGGACTTCCTTGACATCCTCGGAAGCGAGAGCCTTGTTCTTCAGAGCATCGCGCTTCTCAAGAAGCCTTTTGTGCTTTTTTTCGAGAATTTCTTTTCTCATTTTTTAGTTACCCCCTAAAATTTTTGTTTTGAGTTTCTCAAGTTCCAGTTGCGATTTATCCGTGTCCACGGATTCTGCGTTCAGCTGCCGTGCGTTCTCCAACGCCGACCGAGCATTGTCCAATGCTTCCTTGTTTCGCGCATATATTTCAGTTGATTCGTAAGCGGGGAAAGTGACCGCGCTGACCTCGACCACAGTTCCGATCTTGCGGATGTGTCTTGTCGGATGATCAGATTGGAGATCTTCCCATTCTTCGTCATCAATGCTGAAGCAGAATGACATTCCTGTAATGTCCCCTCGCTCGATTGCAGAATACAACGCCCTTGCTTCGGAGTTGTTTTCCGTGTCGAGCCGGACAAAATCAAGGTTTAGTCCGTACATATCAACGGACATTTTCATCGTTGAGTTGCCGTTATTCCGGCGGGATCTCGCCAACGGGATTCTCGACTTATCGTGATTGACGAGGAATCTGACATCGGTGAGATCCGCTCCATCGAGCGCACCCCTCTCGATGACCTCGTCAAACCAACCGAGATCCGTGCGGGAATCATAGACTATCGGTCTTCCTGTGATGATTTTTCCCTTGTCATCCTCTTCGGCTCTGATCTCAAAAGAGTATGACCGCCGTTCAAGTTCTTTTTTGCTCATTTTTTATACCTCAAGTTAAAGGATTGTTGTATGACTCACGCCCAAGTAGTCCCACTATCCGTGGTGCTCTTCGCGGTCGAAGTGTTGTACCCCGTCTTCGTTATCAAGGTCGCACATCCGTTTCCGCTTGAATAAGAGGTCTTCGGTCCGTAGTTGACGAGTTCGTACAGATAGTTCCCGTTCGCTTCTGCGGTAGGTACTGTGATTTGATTGACTCCGTTGTCTGCGGTGAGGTTGTAAATGCTTCCGACGAGGATGTTATTAGTGTCAAGCGTACCGAAGGTGTTGTAGTCGCAATTGTCTCCGAAGGTGTTGGAGGTGCAACTGTTCCCGAAGGTGTTGTAGTCGCAACTGTCTCCGAAGGTGTTGTAGTCGCAATTGTCTCCGAAGGTGTTGTAGCCGCAACTGTTCCCGAAGGTGTTGGAGTCGCAATTGTTTCCGAAGGTGTTGGAGGTGCAACTGTTCCCGAAGGTGTTGGAGTCGCAATTGTTTCCGAAGGTGTTGGAGGTGCAACTGTTTCCGAAGGTGTTGTAGTCGCAACTGTTTCCGAATGTGTTGGAGTAGCAATTG
>JAEEGL011425786.1_pt1 | contig 11576 bp, 8 predicted proteins | sample 9134231 | NCBI WGS metagenome assembly JAEEGL01 (sample SAMN16246548, study PRJNA631951) | gut metagenome | biome: gut microbiome; feature: rumen; material: fiber-attached | host: Bos | place: Iran: Karaj | collected 2018-10 | reverse complement strand
GCAACTTCTGTCCGCGAGGCGCGTTCTATTCCCTTCTGCCCGACACCGGGCGCAAGGTTCCGCCGAAACTGCTTTCGAAGAAAACGTCGCTCTTCGTCATGGTGGCGATGGTGGTGGGACTTTACCTCTGGATGAGGCCGACAACGGTGCGCGCCTGGGGACTTCTCTTCTACGCCATGATCGCTATCACGACAACAGTCGGACTCGTCGGGTGGCTTGTCTTCAATCGTTATTTCTGGTGCTCCGTCTGCCCGATGGGGAAAATCTACAAGGCGATTCACCCTGGACACACCGCCATTCGCGTCGCGGACACATGCGTCAAATGCGGTCTCTGCTCCAAAGCCTGCCCCTTCGGCTTCAACCCGCCCCGCGATGCCCAGAACGGCCTCTTCTGCAACCCCGACTGCATCCATTGCCGCCGCTGCATCGACCGCTGCCCCCGCCACGCGCTAAAGATGGTGGATAATCGGGGAAAGTGCTAATCACGATTAGCATTTTTCGTGTTTTATTGAAAAATGCTCAAATATTTTAGCAGTTCTTGACTTTCTCGATGAAACGTGATTCAATTATGGTGTTTTTACATTGGGAAATTGCTTATGGACACCATCGAGAGGACGACATCCGCTATTGCTAGATTGCGGAGACGGTGCGGGATGAAACGACGCGGATGCGCGAATACGCGCCTCTTCTAGCAATACGCGACCACTACCCCAAGACGCTGATCACGCTCGACATGGACCTGCCAGCCTCGAACAACGGTGTCCGCCAAGTCAACGCCTACGACTTTCTGCTGGAGGGGGAATAGTGATGGAACAGGACAAGAAGACAGTTTTGGTGGCCGTTGTTGGCACGACGCCGTCAATCCTTACGGAGACCGCATGGGCGCTCGCTCATCGCGATGTCCCGGTTGTGCCGGACGAGGTGGTCGCCATCACGACGAAGAGCGGTAAGTCGCGTCTTGTCGAGACACTTCTTGAAGGGGGCGTCTGGAACGACATGCTCGCCTGCCTGAAACGCGAGAGGATTGATGTCGAGGGGCGGCTCGTCTTTGGGAACGCCTCGATTCACGCGATTCCTGATGCGCATGGCAATGAGATAGACGATCTCCGCACGGGCGAGGACAATCTCCGCGCCGCCGATTTTATGCTTGCCCAGCTCCGCCAGTTCACCGAGGACTGCGGAACGGAACTTCACGTGTCGATTGCCGGCGGGAGAAAGACGATGAGCGCCCTGATGTTCTCCTGCATGACGCTTCTCGGCCGCGATTGCGACAAGGTTTACCATGTCCTCTTGCCACAGGAGCTGGAGGGCGGTAGCGAACCTCCGTTCTACTTCCCGAAGAAAGGGACGCGCTACAAATCTCTGCTGACGAGTAAGAGCCATGCTGGTGCTTCGCTGAAAAGCGAGTTGTTTGAGGTGCCGTATGTGCGAATGCGCGGCTGGTATCAGGAGAAGTTCAAATCGCTTCCGCCGAACTACGGCACCCTCGTTTCGCGCGTTCAGGAGGTCGCGCCGCCGGCCGTTGCCTATCCCGCAATCGAAATCGACGCCTGGAATGGCTGGGTGACGCTAGAGGGGGCGGTCGTCCCCATGAGCCGTCCCTGCTTCGCGGCGTTGCTTTTGATTGCCGCCGGATGCCCCGTCCGTGACCTTCATAAGCGGCTGCTCGCTATGCATGGAGCAAAAGGCCCGGAAGTCAGCAAATGCGACTGGTTGGCCTCATTTCAGGAGGGCTCGCTCTTCTCGGATGAGGAGTTCACGGACGACCTTACCAAGACCATGTCAAACCTCCGCAAGAGCCTCGCCGCCGTCGGATTCGCGTCCGTTGAAACGCTTGTCCCCAAGCGCAACGCTCCTGTCACATTCCCCTTGCAACGCATCAAGTGGAGGAACAGGGAGAGGCTTTTGGATGATCGTGGTAGTTTTATAACGAAAGTGAAGTGAATAATGGGTTATTTACAGTTGGCCAAAGAAGCTGTCCAAGTTTCTCTTGGAGCCGTTTACAAAAATGATTATCGGCTTATAGCACAACATTGTCATGAGTTGACTATTGTCGGCGCGGTTTACCATTACTATAGAGAACTGTTTGAAAATCAGATTAATCTATATAGTATTGATATGGAATATAGTAGAATGGGAGGTAGAAAAGTGGCTAAAGAGATTAATGTTCCGTCAGGAGAAATTGTCTGTCCTTATTGCCATAAGAAGCACGGACGCAGAATACGATCCGATTTCATCATGCACAAGCCAGGCACGGACGAGAATTTGTTAGTCATCGAGTTTAAAGGCACATGGTCGTCAGGTTGTAAGGAATGGGATGAGGTAAAATTGAGTGCGCTAACAAAGCCTATCGCAAGTCGTCCTACAGGAGAATTGTATGTTTGTGGTTATAAGTTAGGCGTTTCCATTCTGTTAAAGGTAGATGGCATTGAATTGCAGTACTTTGCAAATGGTGAAAAGGAGGGTAACTTACTAAACATACCAAAGAAGTGTCTAATCGACAAATATAATTCCTATATGGACAATTTTGGGGTCTAATCATGATAACTCAATGTGAAATATGGTTTAATGGATTCGAGAATCAATTTAAGAAAGAAGGAGCCTATCATGCCTAGCATTCTTGAGAACTTCAAAAAGACATTCGACCATGATCGACGTATGTATGCATTGCGTTCTCCGCAACTCGTGTTTGGCGTGGTAAAGTGGTTTAATACTCAAAAAGATCCGTGCGGATACATAGTCACGACCGGTTACGGTTTTGAGGGTATCAAAAAGAGTGACTCGGTTTTTATAGAGATTCCCTTTTCAAGTTCTATTTTCGCTGAGGGATTCACACCAAGTCCAAGGAGTTTGGTCGTTTTTACTGCCGAAAGGACAAATGGCAGGTTGTGTGCGTCGAGTATGCGAAACGCCCAATTCACATCCGATGATTTCAGGCTGGTATTGAAATATGCGACTCACGGGATATTCAAGATTAGTGGTGTCTCAAAGAAATCTGCGAACAATTGGTCTTGCGACGTTCATATTTTGAAGGAATTATCAAGGGGCGGAGTATTGCTGAATGGAAAAGCAGCTGATGTTAAAGATTGGCTTTCGTCGTATCTCAATGGTCTGTCAGAATTTAAGCGGAAAGATATTTGCAAAAAATGGATGACAGACTCTTTTTTCTCTAGGCATCTACAGAGCTGCCTCCCAACAAGCATTTTGCCATCAAATTGTTTTCCGAAAGAGGATACTCTTTCAAAAAGTTCAGGCAATGGCGAGTTGCAAACATCCACCCCCCTTCCAGTTACAACCGAACAGGAGTCAACAACAATGCCGCAACACTTGGACTCGAATTCTGTGCCAAGGGGCTATTCCCGCGCACATGACAAGTTGACGAACAAGATTTATATCAGCAATGTTGGCAAAAGGCTTCGTCAACTTAATAATCCTTCAGACATTGACTACAGACGATGGGTTTGGGAGTTGTTGCAGAATGCGAAAGACTCAATTACGGGCATTGAAGGGCGCAAGCAAATTAATGCCGAGTTTTCGATACATGGCACCGAGGTCGCTTTCAAACATAATGGCGCACCATTTACCTATGACGCACTTGACGGTCTGCTTTACAAATACAGCGACGGAAAAGAGTCAGGCGAAAGTACTGGACGTTTCGGGACGGGTTTCCTCACAACACATTGTCTGTCAAAGGTTGTTGACATATCAGGCGATGTGTTTGATGACGAGGCAAACAACGGCAGGCGGGGATTCTCCGTTACAATGTTTCGCGATGGGCAAGACGATCAAGAACTATTGAGTGGTCTTGAACGAATGCGCAAAACGCTTGATTTCTCACACCGCCCCACGGGCATCACCATATTTACTTACCATGTCGCCGATTGCTCCACAAAGGCGATTGAACTGGGAATAGGTGAACTCAAGGCCAACCTATGCAAAGTCATGCTGTTTTGTCCTCAACTTGGTATGATTACGCTTAATGACAACGGTGTACAGTTCGTCGTTAACCGAAAGGCAATAACCAAGGTGGATGAGAATGTCACACTTTACGAATTTGAACTTCAAGATGGAGAAAAAACTACGATACGGAGATTTCTGGTTTCCTCTGTGGATGAGCCAAATGAAAGGCTTTCGAAGAAATACAAACAACCACGCAATGTCCGTCTTGATGCGGCAATTGAAATTGACGCAGACAATGGTATTATTGGCCATAACGGAGAAGCATCGTTGTATTGCGTGTTTCCTTTAGTTGGAATTGAGGAGCAGTTATTGGAACCACTTATTCTAAACAGTCCAGATTGGGAACCGGACGAAGAGAGGCAGCACTTGCTTTTTACCGGAACTGAATTTAACGGGGATACCGATATTGCCACGGAAAATGGGATTAACCGAATGATTTATGGATATGCACCCGTTTTGTATCAAAAGTTGGTATCCTTTGTTGAAAAAGGAAAAATAAGCCGAACCTATGTGTTAGCCGACGGACTTCGCAACATAAAGATGAATAAAGACCTTGATCGAGATTGGTACAAGATTCACGTTCAGAACGAATATCGACGCATTTTACGCGCGGCAAAAGTCATTGAGCATGCTCAAGGTGGTGAAAGGACCTCTCTCTCTGATAGCTTCATTGTGGAAGAGTCCTCCACCGAGCGAACCTGCGCTGTTTCGGGGTTGATGTCGGCATTCACATCCGGTGGCGAGGTGAAATGTCCAATAATGGACAATGATGAATGGTCAAAGCGTCTCTGGCACGAAGATGACCTCCAATTTTGGAACATCAAAACACTTTGCAATTATGTGGCCGGGAAAAAGAATTGGGGCGATCTTCCCCTTCTTGAGGGAACCGACAGAGTTGATTGGTTCAATCACTTCCTTGCGGTGGTTCAAGAATACGAAGAGGCATTGTTGGGACAAATGCCATTGATTCCAGACATGCTCGGCGGACTTCACACAACCAAGGACAAGGATCTTGAGCAGAGCGAGGGAGTCGATGATTTGGTCATAACACTCATGAACCGTCTAGGTTCAGATGTCCGTCCTCGACTCATGCATTTTGGGATAAATGGAATCTCCCTTGAGCGGAAGTTCAATTCTCTACGGTACAGTTCGGAAATCAACAACCTCGTTAAGAAAAGGATTGCTGATTTTGGAAAAGGAATCCCCAACTATTCGCCAAATGTTATAGAAGCCTTTCGGCCTTTACTGGAGGTCCGGCCCATTGGAGACAAATGTTCCGAAGGATTCAAGGCTAAGCGAGCGGCTACTGAAAATGTGCTGAGGAGTTGCTTTAATGATGGAGTTTCTTCTTCTGAAAGCGGGGCTTTACATGAAAGCGCCTGGAAAGCAATGGACGACTGGCTTTCAGAGGTGATACCGAATTACATTCAGCGGTATTGTCCCGAAAAATACAAACAGGACGAAGATGCAACGATCTCCAAATTGAACCTTTTTTATCATTGGTTCGAGACTGTTGGTGGACGTTTTGGAGATTGGAAGGTTTTCCCAAACCAACATGGCACATTTATGGCTTTGCGAGAGTTGTCCTATGAGGCCGAACCGATTGATGCTACGCTAAAGGACATGGTGGCTCGTCTTGATGGGAAGTCTGATTTCAGGTCAAAGTTAATTGATGTCCGTTGCAAAACTACTAAAGAGAGACCGATGCATGCTGTTACGCAGAAAGAAGTCTGCGATGTGCTTGATCGGCTTGTGGATGGCGGCAAGGATTCTCGTAAGGAAGACGAGACCTATCGTGCCGTTGTTCGCGAACTGCTAGACGAATGGGCGGAAAGCCATAAGGAGAAATTCAAGTTGTATTTCCCCCGCACGGATCGAAACTACAATGAGTTGGAACTTAACGTAGTCCACACGAAAGAAGAGCGTCGGTTGGCAAATGACCTTTTAAAGGAGTTTAAAATCCAAGAGCTGGAAGATTTGCGTTCAGGAAAACTTCCCGAAAGGTTCCGAATGCAAGCTGGGGGGCCAGACGTAGCTGTGAACTTATCCGATAACCGAATGGGTGGCCTGTCAAAAGAAGAGATGAAAGAGGCCCAGAATGAGGCCAAACTGAAGGCTAAAGAGGCGTTGGAGGCGGAAGGATTCGTTCTGACAAAAGGTCTCTGTGAAGAGGATTTCACGCTCATAAAAGGTGTAATGAAGAATGGCGTTGAGTATCCTGTGGTTGTCCGAAGCTACAAGGATGAGTCCTCCCGACAGTTCCAACTGAGTACAACGGATTGGGATCAGTTGGTCAAACCAAACTCAAAACTGCTTGTTCTAAAGCACGACGGTCATATTTACAGCGTGAACTTTAGAGAACTTATTGGCAATCACGAGAAAATTGACTTGAGTTTCTCAACAGCCAATCTTGAAATTGGTGAAAGGATTGTTGAACTTGCCTTTGTCATGCGATGGTTCAAGGGCCTCAAGTTTGATTTTGACCAGTTAACCGCAACCAGAGTCGGAGTTGCGGAATCGTTTGACTTGCCGGAACAGGGAATTCCAGAAGGGCAACGAGAACATGAACTATCATCCGACGATCCAACGGAGGTTCTATAACGATGATAACAGCTAGAGAAAGGCATTGGCAGTTTCTTGAGGACGAGCTTAAGGCTCAAACTGAGAATTTCAATGTCAAGTTTGAAAGTCCCGCACGGACACTGTTGGAAGAAAAGAGGGAAATGTTTGTCGCCCTCTTTGAGTCGTTTCATGTCAACGGCTCAATGGTCATGAAGTTCCCGATGTCGCGCCCTCTGCCACGCAAGGGAATGCACTACATGTGCATGCTTTTGCCAAAGGAGCTGCGATCTTATCGTACCTGGGGCGAGAAGACCTATAGGGATTTGTATGCCGCCAGAATCAAGGGAACAGATTGCGTGTGCATTTACATCGGGAAGTCGAAAGACGGCAAGTTCGCCATCGTTGGCTTTAGAGGGGTTTCTGTCAATTTCAAAGACGAAATCGCTGGCGCAACCGAAATAGCATTGGTTTTTGCGCCTCAATACCCTCCACTGGAATATGCCGCAAATTTACAAAAGGTGGTTAAGGATAACGGGTCTAGTGGGGTGGCCGAAATACTTGATGCCGACTATACCCCGCATGAATGGCGTCCCATGCTTTTGGGCGACAATGCCCCGCAAGCTATCCTGTCGAAGATGAGGTCTGATCCGGCAGTCATTCTGCAGGGACCTCCCGGCACCGGCAAGACATTTGCCATAGCGCAGATTTGCGCTGAACTATGTGCTGCCGGAAAATCCGTCTTAGTCACGGCACTTACCAATCGCGCCCTCATAGAGGTCGCATCAAAGCCGGCACTTTCCGGACTTCTTGAGGTCGGGAAGGTTTCAAAAATGAACTTGTCCGTGGACGAAGCGCACGAGGTGAAGGGACTCAAGGCGGCTGGCGCACTTAATGCCGTTCGGGGCGGAATCATTCTTTCGACATTCTATTGTGCGAGCAGGGGTGGCGCCGAAGCGGCTGAAGACGGTAGTTTCGATGTCGTCATAATGGATGAGGCAAGTCAGGCTTTTCTTGCGATGTTCGCAGTCGCTCGCAAACTGGGGAAGTCGAATCTATGGGTGGGCGACATAAGGCAACTTGCGCCTGTTGTGGAATTGAATCCTGACCGCGTGGCGTCATCCAATTATGAAAGCCTGATTGACGGGTTCAAACAGATTTCTACGATGCGCAACTACCTCGTCATGCAGATGACAAGAACATACCGCCTTGGAGAACGTGCGACAGCATTCACAGGCGTTTTCTATGGCAATACGCTTGTCTCCGCAAACAAAGACGCACCTTCGCATTTGTCCTGTCTTGACGGCATCGCCAACCCAAATGGTGGGCCAACCATCATGTTTGAAGAAATGCCCATAGGCGATGCGACACCCAGAGCCGCAATCGACGCAATCGCAAAGCTGGTCAAGGCGATTTTGGGCGAGGCTCCGCAAAAGGCAATAGCCGTTCTAGCCCACCAGACCAAGACTGTTTCGGCTTTGCAAAAGGCGATTGCACTCGAAGTCGGCGGCAAAGGCGATGTCCTTGTCGAAACTGTCGCTAGAATCCAAGGACTTACAACGGACATAACCATATTCCTGATACCGAATACAGGGTATCACTATGGCCTGGAACAACGACTCTTCAACGTGGCGACAAGTCGGGCAAAGGAACACACGATCATAATCGCTTCAAAAGCGGTTTTAGACAACGCAAAGATGGATTCCGACGTCCGTGTGTTTTTACAAAAACTCGTCGGCGACGAGTCAAAAGTCAAATTGTCGGACAAGACTCAACTGTCAGCCGATGAGGCTGCTTCAGTTCTGCCCGAAACGAAAGCCGACAACGCACCAGCACAGCAAGGCGTGCCCTCTCTGCCCGCCTCAGTCTCAAGTCCTGCGCAGTTGGATGCTGGCATGATTGGAAAACGGCGGGATGAGGTGCAGGTTATTCTAGCCATCTGGTTGCAGACCGCGCTGAAAGGCATTTGGAAAGAAAAACTATGGGAAAAAGGAGTCCTTGAGAAGTTGTCGGACGACCAGCGGAAAAATGCAGTCGACGATGGAGCAAAGGGTCTAGACCAAATCGATTTTGCGTCTCTTATTTCCGTTTTTATTGGCAACTTCTATCTGCTTAGGCAAAACGTTCATGTGCGATATCAAATGCTTGACATGGCGAAACACATCAAAACGATACGCAATGATGATGCTCATAAAGGAGCAAGAGAGATCATGAAGCCGAACCAGAAAGAACTTCAGTATGACTTGGACACGCTCGAGCGCTTCGTAGAAGGGCTGAACGCAAGCGACGTGAAGGTTCCAATCATGTGACCTCCTCGTCATAGGCAGAATCGGTTTTGCCCCACGCCCGGTCTTGGATATCCACGGATGTCCAAGACCGCATATTCCTGAAAACGATGTGCGATAATCTTCTTGCTTTCATCGAGGAAGGTGAAGCAAGGAGAACAACATGTACGATCCGGAAGATGACGAACTGTTTGAAGAAGGTTGGATAAACGGCCACGACGTCCACTATGACGAAGAGGACGGCGGCATTTGGTTTGACGGCTACTATTGCGCCGACGCCACCGACTACGAAGAGGCCGAGACCGAGTACTGGAACACGCATTAGGGATTTGGCGGAGGCTCCGGCGAATGGCTGCCGCAATGTGCGGCTATCAGTCCGGGGCCAAAGGGATGCAGGTTGAGATGCCTGCATTCTCCCAGGAGATTGAAGGCTGTCGCCGTGTTATGATCCGCTTCCCGGAGCCTCCGCCACTTTTTTGCACGTCATGAAGAAGTTTGAAGAGTACTTTTCTTTCGAGGACATCCTGGGCGACTTGATCCGCTGGCGGGTCAAGGGACAGGATGTCGGCAAGACTTTGCCGCCGCGCCGCGAGTGGTGCCGTGACAAACTCCAAAAGCGAAAGCACCTTTCAAACGAGGAAGTGCACCGCAGGGCCATTTGGCGGAAGGTCATCGGTGTTCGAAAACAGGGGCAACTTGAGGACTATAAGTGGGGCAGGGCATTGCGGGCATTGATCAACGATGTCCAGGCCGCGGTTTTCTCAGGAGATGTCTCTTTTCAGCCTCCAAAACTGCTGAAGGTCACCAAGGGCTATGAGAATGGCATAAAACAACTCCGCGATGTCGCGAAGTTCGAGCGGCTTGCCGACCGGGTAATCTTGAACCGCACGAGAGTCTATGTCCGCGACATGCTGGAGGATGTTCTTGGAGATTGCTGCTATTCCTATCGGCGCGATGCGGGCATCACCCATCAAACCGCCATCAGGGCGCTTCAGGAATGGCGTGTGGGACATGCGGAGGGAACGATGTCCGTTGCAGAATGCGACATCCAGAAGTTCTTTGACAAGATCTCCCACGATGTCGTGCGGCGGCGTTGGAATGATGTCGGCTTCGATCCGAGAGCGGGGAAAGTGCTAGAGGCGTATCTTGCCGTCTATTCGTGCTCGAAGTCCGAACGGCGCGGCCTGCCGCAAGGCGGCTCTCTGTCGACCGTTCTGGCGAATCTCGTGTTGGCGGCCGCAGACAATGCCGTGCGAGGAACGGATGACGGACATCTTTTCTACGCCCGCTTTTGCGATGACGTTGTCTTCATCCACCCCGACGAAGCGATGTGCCGCCGAGCCATGGGGGCGTATGTTGCCGCATTGGAGCAACTGGATTTGCAGATACATCCTGTCGAGCCGTTCACATACAAGCCTGCGGACGACTCCACAACAAAGTACTACGCGATCAAGAGCAAGGGGCCGTTCCGGTGGAGCGAGCCAAATGTCGGAGAGGAAAACTGTGCGCCCTGGGTCAGCTTCCTGGGAAGCCAGATCCACTACAACGGCGAGACCCGCATCCGCAGGGAATCCATCGACAAGCATATCCGTTCGCTTGGGGAAGTGACCGCCTCGGCTGTACGGACCCTTCAAAACGAAAAGCCCCCCTTTACGGGCGCTCAAGGAGCAGATCATTGGTTTGCGCGGTTTCGGAACCGGCTTATCGCAAAAGGCGTAGGCTATGTGACGGCCAAGGTTGAAGACTGCGGCCTCTGCTGGGCTGGCGCCTTCCCGAATGTCACGGATTGCGAAGACACCAGGATGCAGATGCGGCGGTTGGACCGCGTAAGGGAAGGCATGCTGTGCAAAGTGTTCGACCTGTTGCCGGAGGCCTTTCGCAAAAAGCGCCGCCACTTCAAAGGCCGCCCATTCAGTTACTTCGGTTTTCTGCAAAAGGCAATGCGGCCGACAAACATGGCTTTTCAACGGCATAGACATGTGTTAAGCTATTCTGAACTCTAACAGCGATATGGAGATTTGACTACAACGCAAACATCCGATAAAGCTTTGACGCCCGTAATTGTCTCCGCAAGCCGCGAAACGGACTTGCCGTGTTTCTTTGCGGACTGGTTTCTGGAGCGGCTGAAGGAGGGATGGTGCGCGTGGAAGAACATGTACAGCGGAACGATCCACAAGGTCTCATTTGAAAAGACCCGGATGATCGTCTTTTGGTCGAAGAATCCGAGACCGCTATTGAGGCGGCTGGACGAGGTTGAGGCGCTGGGTTTTCGCAACTACTATTTCCGGTTCACGCTGAACGACTACGAGCGCGAGGGGCTGGAGCCGAAGGTCGCGCCGCTTGAGGAACGGATTGACACCTTCCGAGAATTGGCCGGCCGAATTGGGAAGGAGCGCGTCATCTGGCGTTTCGATCCGCTGATGTTGGGAAGCGCGGCCGGGACGATGCCCGGCTCTCCCGTTTGTGGCGCGGCCGACACGGCGGTTGGCCCTCCCGTTTGCGATGCGGCCGGGACGAAGCCCGGCCCTCCCGTTTATGGTGCGGCCGGGACGAAGCCCGCCAGCGGCCTCACCGTGGATGTGTTGTTGGAGCGGATCGGCAACATCGGCCGCCAACTGAAGGGCTATACCGAAAAGCTGGTCTTCAGTTTCATCGACATAGAGGCGTACAGGAAGGTCCGGCTAAATTTGGAGGGACGGGCGTACGCGAGTTCTCTCCCGAGGAACAACGGCGGTTCGCGCAGGGTTTGGCGGAACTGAACAAGGATTTGGG
>JAEEGL010538002.1_pt1 | contig 11576 bp, 8 predicted proteins | sample 9134231 | NCBI WGS metagenome assembly JAEEGL01 (sample SAMN16246548, study PRJNA631951) | gut metagenome | biome: gut microbiome; feature: rumen; material: fiber-attached | host: Bos | place: Iran: Karaj | collected 2018-10 | reverse complement strand
GTGAAATTATCTCAAAAGGTCGTGAATGCTTTAAGACAAGAGGGAACAGTCAGAGGACCGTTAACACTTCAGTGTTTTAAGATGGAAGATGGCACTCTAAAGATGCTTGAGATTAATCCCAGATTTGGAGGCGGTGTACCGTTATCTTTTGCAGCAGGTGCTGATTATGCCGATGCATTGCTCGCTATGTGCGAGAAAAGAACTATAGATAAAAAGAGTATTTCAAGCAAAACAATGCTTAGATTTGATGATTCGCTGTTCATATAATTATTCACACTATGACAAACACACTAAAAGATATAAAAGCATATATATTTGATTTGGATGATACTCTTTATGATGAAGAGCAATATGTGTCATCTGCTATTTCTGATGTATGCAGATATATCTCAAAGAAGTACGAAATAGATTTCAACGGTTTATATGAATATTGCATTCATTCAATATATGAGGATGGACGCGGACATACATTCGATGATCTGTGTAAGAAGTATTCGTTGGATGAAGATATCAAACAATTGGTAGGGATATACAGGTCGTGCAATCCGAATTTGGTTCTGTATGATGACGCCAAAGAATTGATTAAGTATTTAAAAGACAATAACAAGAAGATAGGCATAATAACTGACGGTAATTCCGACGTTCAAGGAATCAAGGCAAAGGCATTGGGATTATACGAAATAGCAGAATCTGTAATACTTACTGACAATTTGCACGAGGGCGGAAAGAAGCTTTCCAAACCAAGTGTAAAAGTATATGAGACCTGTCTCAAAGAATTGAATGTATCACCGAATGAGGCTGTATATATAGGAGATAATCCCCTTAAGGACTTCGTAGGTGCCAAAAAACTAGGTATGAAAACAGTAAGAATAATACGAGAAAAAGGTATGTTCATGAAGGAGTATGCTCCTTCTGAAAAATATGAAGCAGATTATACAATATTTTCTCTTAAGGAATTGATGATTGTTTAACTGGGTGATGGATATGAATAAGATAATTACGATTGATGGGAAAACAATAGGTGGAGATTCTTCAACGTATATAGTTGCAGAAATGTCTGCCAATCATAATGGTGATTATAATAGAGCGGCTGAGATACTTCATGCAGCCAAGGAAGCGGGAGCGGATGCAGTAAAGATACAGACATATACTGCAGATACGATAACGATTGATTCTGATAAACCTTATTTTAAGATTACCCAAGGTACACTTTGGGATGGAAGAACACTCTATGATCTCTACAAGGAAGCATACACTCCCTGGGAGTGGCATGCGCCTCTTATGGAAGAAGCTAAGAAGTTAGGGATTACTCTTTTCTCGTCTCCTTTTGATCTTACAGCGGTTGACTATCTAGAGAATCTTGATGTTCCTTGCTATAAGATAGCTTCGTTTGAGATAACGGATATCCCGCTTATCAGAAAGATAGCAAGACTTAAAAAGCCTATTATATTTGCTACAGGTATCGCATATGAGAAGGATATTAAGCTAGCACTTGATACATGCAAGGAAGAAGGCAATGAAGATATAATTCTTCTAAAATGCACATCTGCATACCCTGCTCCTTTTGAAGCTGTTAACCTTGAAATGATACCATTTCTCTCCAAGGAGTTTGATTGTATAAGCGGCCTTTCGGATCATACTATGGGCTATTCGGTTGCGATAGCGTCTGTTGCCAAGGGTGCTAAGATGATAGAAAAGCATATGACGCTTAAGCGTTCTGACGGGGGTGCGGATTCTGCGTTCTCGATGGAACCCGAAGAATTCAAGGCAATGGTGGACGGAGTTCGTCAGGTCGAGAAGGCTATAGGAAAAGCAGGATATGATTTATCCGAAAAGCAGATCAAGGAAAGAGAGCATACCAGAAGTTTGTTTGTTACAAATGATATTAAAAAGGGTGAGATATATACACCTGACAATATGCGTTCAATCCGTCCGGGATACGGACTTCATACCAAGTACTATGAAGAGATTTTGGGCAAGAAAGCAACGGCCGATTTAGAAAAAGGCACTCCTATGGAGTGGAAGTATGTTGAAGGCTTAGAGGACAGGGTTACTAATGACTGCCCTGCAAAAGGATAAATATGTTTCTTATTAGAGCTGATGGAAATGCGGAAATTGGTGTTGGCCATGTGATGCGTTGCTTATCAATTGCTGATGCATTAAAAGAAAAAAACAAGGAAGTGGTTTTTGCCGCTGCTGACAATAATATGAAAACTGTTATTGAGAGCAGAGGCTTTTCTTGTATTGTGCTTGGCAGCGATTATAAGAACATGATGTCAGACTTTGATAAGGAAAGTTTTTACGAGTTGATTATTCGATCCGAATCAATAATCGTAGACAGTTACTATGTATCTGATGAATATTTCAACAGAATCAGAGAAGCAAGAAAAGATAACCAAAACAACGTTGATTACAAGATATTCTATATAGATGATTTATGCGAAAAAGCATATTCTGTCGATGTTTTGATTAATTATAATATCTACGCGGATGTAGAAAAATATAAATCATTATATTCTGCTAATGACAATCAAACTGTAAGTACATCGTTTATTATCGGTCCCCAATATGTGCCTTTAAGAAAAGAATTTTCAAAGGTTGAAAGAATAAAAATAAAAGAAAAAGTTACGGATGCTCTCATTATGACGGGTGGAGCAGATATGTATCATGTATCGTTCAATCTTGTTAAGGCATTGAAGGAAACTGTTTACGGTAATAATGCGAACATTAAAGACACTTGTTTTCATTTTGTTATCGGGGCCATGTCAGGTGATTACAGTAGCATTTTAAATGAACTTGCAGGAAGTAAAAACATAATGATTCATAAGGATGTCAAAGAAATATGGACACTTATGAGCAGTTGTGATATTGCAGTCTCGGCAGCAGGCACTTCGTTATATGAACTTTGTGCATGTGGTGTTCCCACGATTACTTATGTGCTTGCTGATAATCAGATGAACGGCGAAAAAGCGTTTGTTGATAATAAAGCGATGCTTTCAATTGGTGATATAAGGGTCGAACAAAACTATTGCGAGAGAATCATTAAAGCTGTTATAGATTTGGCAGATGATTTTACTCTTCGTAAACAAATGGCTGATAGAGAAACTTCTATTACGGACGGAAGCGGCGCGAGTAAGCTGGCGGACTTGCTTATAGGGTAATGTTTGTTATATGAAATCAAATATTCAAAATGCTATAAATACATATGAGAAATACAAATGGTGGTTCTGGTTCGTTATGGGACTGGTTGCTGTCTTTGTATTTCTTTTTCCGTATTTTTACTTGCGTGAAAATGCTTATTTTATGATACACGATGAACTGGACGACGGAATATTTAAATATATGCTTAATGCTAAGCATTTTGGAGATGGAACTGATTTTATTCCAGAATTTATGGGAGGACAGAGCAAAAGTTCTGTTGTTGTATCATCGTTATGGGGAATAATACTATATAAGATTATGTCTCCGTATAATGCCTTTCTTACTATGATGACGATATCCGTTGTTACCGGATATATTGGGGTTTTTCTTTTAGGAAAAGAATTGTCCGATAATGCATTTGCATCTTTTTTTGCAGCATCTGTTTTTTCATATCTTCCTTTTAGATCCATGTTTGCTCTTAACATAGTCGGTTTCCCTATTTTTATATGGGCTGTTATAAAACTGGCTAAGGGAAAAGGCAAAAAGATAATCGTCCCACTTTTGGTTATAATATATTATGCGTCCGGAATAACCATGGTATGTGGCGGATATATTGCGATTGGATTTTTGGGTGTTTCGATAGTTATTCTTGCGATTATAAAGATAATCTGTAAAAAAAGAAGAAAAGAGTGGGTTAGTAATGTTAGCATTATTAATGTGATTATTGCAGAAGTAATCTTGTCTTTTATTCAGATATTATTGTCACTGGATCTCATTAAGAATACATTCATAAACAATACATATATTTCTCATAGAGATGAGATGGATCCATCGATTCGGTCAGACTATATCAAACATTTTTTCCAGATGATGCATTTTGGAGGGTCACATGCCGAATGTTGTAGTTGGATAATTTCTATTGTTGGAATAGCTCTTATATGTATTATACCCTTGATATATTTGCTTTTTTTACAAAACAAAGACAATAAATATTCGGCTCAAAAGTGGAAATATTTTCTTTTGTGTGGCTTATATCTGGCTAATGTATTTAATGCGCTTTTTTCTTGTATATGGATGAGCGTACCTGTTGTTTCGCTAAGAGAAAGCATAGGTGGTGTGTTTAGAACGTTTCAGTTTGATAGAACATGTTGGATTATGCCTACATGTTGGATGTGCATTTTGATACTTGAGATTTCATTACTTTTGGATATTACGGCTTCTATTCTTAAATGTAGTAATAAAATAAAAAGCCTTTTGGCGATTATTCCAATTGCGCTAGTAGTTGCAACAATGGTTATTTATTCTAAGAATGTTTATCTTTCGAGCGTATTTTATCACAATGCGAGACTTTTAGCTTTTCCCAATACTTATCATGTGGATACATGGAGAGAATATTTTGCGGAAGATTTGTTTGAAGATATCAAACTGGCAATAGGAAAAGAACAATCAGAATACAGAGTTGTTTCTGTTGCTTTTAATCCAGCTGTAACGCTTTATAATGGCTTCTATACTCTTGATGGTTATTCTACGGATTATCCACTGGAGTATAAGCATAGATTTAGAAAAATCATTGAGGGAGAGTTAAATAAGGATGAAGGGATTAGTTACTATTTCGATAGGTGGGGCAGTAGATGCTATATTTTTTGTTCAGAGATTCCACTTTCTACTGGCTTGAATAATTGTAGTAATATCATAAACGAATTGAGTATAGACACGGAAGCATTAAAAGACATGGGAGCGGATTATATTTTTAGCAATTCGGAGATATTAAATTCGGAAGAATTGAAACTATCTCCTATATCAGGCTCTCCTTTTGTAAATGAATCGCTAAAATATAAAATATGGGTATATGAAATACGTTAGGAGATATAAATATGTACCATCATAAGAGGAATCAAGAAAAGAATGATTTTTATTCGATATTTTATAAATTTCGAATAATATATATATTTATTCTTAGTATTTTTTGTGTTGGAATAATAACAGCAAAAGCGGGACTGTTATTTGAGACAAATGATGATATTTTTATTTCACATCTTCTTAGCGGAAGCCTTATTTCCAAACAACAAATTAGAATGTATGATTATGTGTTGGTATTAGAAACGATTCCGTTTGTGACATTATACAGATTCTTCCCAAGTGTTCCTTGGTACGGATTATTTATCGTTGTTTGTCATCTTTTAATGATTATTTTTCCTCTGGACGTTTTTTTGTCGAAAGCAAAAAAATATTATGATGTATTTGTTATAACGGCATTTACGTGTACTTCGTTTTTGAGTGGCTTGTACATTCATAGTAGATTACAATTCACATCAACGGCTGAAATATTAGCTATAGTAGGTTTTATTTGTTTTGTTTTCTATGATAATAGAAAAAAAGCTTTTGTAACATTCGTGTTATTTGAAACATTGAGTATTTCTGTGAGATGTAAGGCTATGCTCTTGATGCTTCCTATGGGAGCAGTGCTTTTATTATTCTACATTGTTAAGAATAAAGAAGAGATGAAAGAACGCCTTACTGAAGTGGTCAAAGCAGTTATCTTGGTAGCATTAATATCTTTAGCTGGGATTGTAACAACTGCATTAATCAATATGCCTCAAAAATATCGAACATCTTATTTGGCTAATAAGGCTAATGATGAAATGGTTGATTATTTCAATATACCTGAATATGATTCGGTTCAGGGGTTATTATCGGAAAATGGAATAACTGAATCAAAATATAGAGCTTTTTTTAATTATCTAATTATTGATTGGGAAAAAGATTATGATGCACTTATTAAATTACACGAGTATAACAATAGCACTCAGAAAGAAAAACCATCTATATTTGCGATAATAAAAAATATATTTGATTCATATTTAAAATCGGATTATTGGTATATACAGTTAGTTATTGCTTTTTCATGGATTATTGCAATAAGTATGATGATTATTAATTCTAAATCGTTTTATTGTTTATTTGCAATAATCTATTCTTTATCCAAAATAATCAGCATGGGATATTTGTTTTATAATGGAAGAGTTGTTGGACGAGTGCTGCTTCCATTAATATATGTCGATATTCTTATTGCTATGGCCTTGATATTATCCGATTTTCTTTTGGAAAGCGATGATAAAAAGAAAGATAAGTTTAAAAAAATAATTACAACTGTATTTCTTTGTGCTTTTGTAGCAGTCTCATTTTTCTCAGTTAGAAAACAATACAGATATTTGTTTTCTCAAAAAGACACTATCGATTGCTTGAACGATTATAAGAAATTTATTAACGAGTATTGCGATAACAGATCAGATAATTCGTATATATTGTCATCAGAAATTTATATATATTGGCCATCTAAAATCCATGAAACGATGAAACAAGAACATAATTATACGTTCAGCGGAGGTTGGTATTCGCTTCTTCCTGAATCGCAAGAATATGTCAGAGAATATATAGAATCCGCGAATGATTTATATTATATATGTTTGATTCCCGAAGAGTATCCTAATAATGTTGATAATCTAAACTATTTGAAAGAATTATTTGGATATGTTCCTCAACTTGAGGAAGAATTAGAACTTCCAACAGGCTCGAAAGCCGGAGTATACCGAATAAAAACTAAAGTTAGCAATAGCGGAACGAAAAGTATTAACTGAAAAGCATATCTTATATTTGCAACAGGACCAAGTAAAACGGTAAAAAAATAGGTTATTTGAAGTGAAGATACCAATATCATTTGGTATCTTTTTTTGTATATGAGAATTGCTATGCAAGTGATTGCGATCCATATATAGAATGCAGGACGGAACAATATCGGAATAATGGGATAACTAAGATATTCCTCATTGCTTACTATACCTTCTATGAAGTACTGAAGCGCGGGCAACTTGGAATTGGATTCTATATGAACGTCTCCTTCTGCTCCCAGTTTTACAGCATTGAATGTCTCCAATAATCCGCGCATGTTTTCTCGACCGTATCCAAGGTATCTGGATATGGCAATGTCATCTGTAAAGAAGTAACCTGAGATTAATCCAAGATATGCATCGATACAGTCTTCCGGATAATTAATTACTATATGAAGCCAATCGTGAATGAAAGCAGAAGTATCGCTGAATGCCTCGCCATTGGCATTGTACTTGGGTGCATCTGCAAGTGAAAAGTTGTATTGAGGGTCTGTGCTGTATCCCGGTAAATACTTGTCTATCATCTCAGCATCTTCTTGGCTTAATGTATCTTTATGATAGTAAGCAACTCTGGCAAACTGTTGAATCATAACAGAGTACTTTTCAATGGCCGGGCCTGAACCTGCGTGAAGAGATAACTTTACAACATTCATGGTCAAAATACCGGCGAGGATGGTAATAGCACATATAATTACAGCAATAACACTTTTCTTTACTTTTTTACTTTCAGAAGAATCTTTTTTGATAAGACTGATTAAAAGAACAATTACGAGAATAATGCTGTATATTACGAAACCATAGATTCCGTTTTTTCTGAATAACATCATCAACGAACCTGATACAACAATAATAATATTCAATACAGTGGGATACTTAACGGAAGTGCAAAATCTTTCGATTAAAGCTGTACAGAGCATTAAGAAAAAAGCTGTAAAGAATATATCCTTTGTTATGCTGATTGAAAGAACAGAATTGATGAGTAAAAAAGCATAAAAAATGATAGATATAATAACGACAGTTTTATTTTTGCATAACTTGTAGATTAGAGAAGTAATATATCCTAAAGACATGGACAGGGTTGTCATCTGTAATATTGTGTACATTGCAACACCTGTTTCAAGTCTTCCTGATTTCTGACCAATCAGCAAAGCAAGTTTGATTAAAAAAGTGTGTGTAATAGGCTGTAATTCCCAAAAGATATTATTATAGGCTTCATTAAATTGTCTGTGCGAATCGTATGACATTATTCCGGGCCAATAAGCAAGGAATACCGGAAACCAACATAGAAGAATACCGATCCAGGAGATGAAAAATACAATTATTCTGTTTCGATTGTTGTCAGATGAATTTTCTTTTGAAATTATTTTATTATTTGACGAATAGGATAGTATTAATTCAAAAACAGGAATGAATAAAAAAGAAAGAGCAACACTTTTAACAATAATCCCGAGTTTCCCTTTAAAGCCGGATGCAAGAGAGATACTGACTCTGAGCTGATATCCTGCAATGAGAGATAATGCGAAAAGAAATGACAGGATAATGGATATAACGAGTTTTCGTTTATCTGAAATCAGTGAGCGGGAGTTAATTCTCCAATAATATAAAAATCCCAATAATACAAAAGAGATAATATGAAATGGAAGAGGGATTCTTAAGATGTCTTCATAGTCTATTCTGCATAAAAAAATAAAACCTAAGAAGGCGAATGAAGAAAACAATACGCTTAGGATAATTGATAGCAATATACGATTATTATTCTTCTTTTCTTCGTTCATTATAGATACCATCCGGTTGTAATGGCGAACAGATAAAAGAGTTTCATAAATGCAGAGAAAGCACATATAAGTGTGATAATCATTTGCCAAACGTGTGCTTTTTCTTCTTCAAATACTTTATTAAGCAATCGAATACTTCCCCATGCAAGGAAAACTATTATTCCAAACATAGCTCTCTCAGGAATGTGAGGAGAAAGAATTAATGCTCCGTATGATGCTATTCCTGCAGCTAAAATAACTATAGTAGCCACATCGGGAATATGCTTTATAAACAATACATATAATGTCACAGAGAATACAGTGATTAATATAATTGGCAACAGCCAGTCGTAAGCAGGTTTAAGATAGTCAACAACTCTGCGACATAAGTTTAACTTCCAATTACCATAATCCGGTACTTCTAATTCTCTGACTTTGTTTCCGGGTGCTAAAATCATTAAAGCAGATCCGATAATGCTTCCTACAGTTCCTAAGAACATCCAAATTTTGAGTGGCTTCTTGTTGACCGCAAGTATTATCTCGACAGCGATTGTTATCAGTACAATTGTAGGGCCAATATTCTCATTGGTCCATCCTGCGAGAATTCCCCAGATGAAAATAACTACAGTCAATAATATATTGATAACCGGATTGGGTGATAAGAAAGGACATTTTGAACTGTTTTCGCAATTACCGGAATTATCCAAACATTTAAGGCAGTGTATATATACCCATGCAAATGGGAGATAGATTACAGACATATACAGATAATTGGCACATCCTGATTGCCAAAAGAGAGTATCTCGAAGAGCTGGATTGCAAGAGATAATTAATGATACTGCAAGAAGAACGCTCCATATTATATTTTTTTTACCACTGCCTCTTGCAATGACTAAAGCAAGAACACCGAGAACAAGGGTATTAAAAATATCGCTTACAAGGAAGCCTGACCACAATAATAGTTGGAGCACACTGTGTGCAACAGTTCTTCCGCCCCAGTTATTGTAATGCCATATTTGACTTTCTATGATGTCTGAGATGCTTGATATGGGCTTGTCAGTAACGAGATTATGCCAATACCATATATCATCCATCATAAATACTATTTTTCTGTTGGTTATGAATACTAAAAGAAAGATTGCTATCAGAGCTATTGATGCTATGATGTAACCTGCGATGGAATTATTGATTTTTTTAGTTGAATTATCTGACATAATTATTATCCCTAAATCCAACTAATTATAGCAAAAAAGCATTATGCTCACAAGATGGTTGACGTTTGGATGACATTTTGCCGTATTCTTTGTAAAAATACGAATAATGCAGTATAATTTATTTGGAAAATCTAATTACTTATAAAGGGAAATGATATGTTTTCTGTTGAAAAGAAACTCGCGCTTTTTATTGAAAAAAATATAATATACGTAGTTTTGATATTAGGAATTATAATGTCTGTTGTTGCTCGAGTAGCTTCATTTGGATTTATTAGTTCGGACATGAGCGGCTTTTTGATTGGATGGTTTGGTCAGATTGAGCAACTTGGCAAAATACACGCATTAAACACTCAAGTGGGGAATTACAGCGTGGCATACCAGATTTTGATAAGCATTATGACGTATATTCCGGTTAATCCGGTAATACAATACAAGGTATTATCCGTTATATTTGATTATTCTTTGGCTCTTGCTGTGGGATTGATTGTTTACGAACTAAAGGATAAGAAAGTAATACTAGGGATTGTTGCCGCACTGATTGTAATGTTTTCTCCTTTGGTAATAGTTAATTCTTCGGTATGGGGACAATGCGATTCCATATATACGTCATTTGCTGTATGGTCACTGTATTTCTTCATAAAAAAGAAATATCCTCTGACATTTATAATGTATGCCTTATCTTTTTCATTCAAATTACAGGCAGTATTTTTGCTCCCATTCTTCTTATTTGCATATATAAGGAAAAAAGAATTTTCAATTCTCAATTTCTTTATTATTCCTTTAGTAATGGAAATAGTGTGCATTCCTGCAATGATTATGGGAAGGGGTATCAAAGCTGCATTTAGTGTGTATTATTATCAGACCGGGTCTTGCGACAAGATGTTTTTTAGCTACCCCAGTTTTTGGTCTTTGTTTTCTGATTTAAAAGATGCTAGTCTTTCAAGGGAATATATAGGTAGCATGAAGGTAGCAGCTATTATTTTAGCGTTTATTGTTCTTCTTGCTATAATGGCAGCCGTTATCAAAAAGAATATAGATATTGATAATGTGAATACTTTCTTGTTTTCGTTTATTATGGTATATTCTTGCGTATTATTTCTTCCCGGGATGCATGAACGTTACGGATTCATGTATGAAATAATTGGTATTATTGTTATTTTTATTATTCCTCGTACAATATGGCCTCTTGGGTTGACTATGTGCTTATCATGCATTACATATGGCATTTCGCTTTTTGGAAATATTGAAGTCAGTCCGATTATGGGTATAGCCAATTTGTTGGCATATGGAACATATATATCATTATTCTATAAAAACTATTTGGCGAAAAAGAGTACTTGTTGAGATTACATATAGAGTATGTTATTATATGGCAGGTTGTTTAAACAAATAAAGAAATTAGAGGTGTATAGATGTTAAAACAAGTTTCAATATATGCAGAGAATACTAAGGGCAAGATGCTCGAGATTACAAGCGCACTTGCCAAGGAGAATATCAATATTCTCGGATCAGTAACCAACGATTCTGCAGAGTACGGAATTGTACGTATGGTTGTAAGCGACCCTGCCAAGGCTGTAAAGGTACTTACAGAGGGTGGAATCATCTGTAAACTTACGGATGTAATCGGTGTAGAGATTAAGGATGAAGTTGGTAATCTTAACAGTCTCCTTAAGGCGCTTGATGATGCGAACATCAATGTAGATTATCTTTACCTTTCATATAACAGAGAGAGTGGATGTCCTATCATGGTTATGCATTCTCCTGATGCACATGAAGTAGAGAATAACCTTAAGAATAAG